>WKJB01000286.1_pt1 | contig 10991 bp, 9 predicted proteins | sample 5403331 | NCBI WGS metagenome assembly WKJB01 (sample SAMN13198853, study PRJNA488119) | plastic metagenome | isolation source: water-polyurethane dispersion (WPUD) containing a polyether... | place: Mexico: Mexico City | collected 2016 | reverse complement strand
GAAGGCTGCCACCCACGGATTTTAAAAGCGTTGACGGACAGCAACATGGTACAGCAAGCCGGCTATGGTAATGACGATTATTCACTCGAGGCCGCTGAATTGATCAAGGCCGAATGCAAGCATCCACACGCCGCTGTACATTTTGTAAGTGGTGGAACGCAAGCCAATCTGCTCGTAATCTCTGCACTGCTGAAGCCTTACGAAAGCGTGATCTCCGCAGATACAGGTCACATCTTCACCAACGAAGCCGGTGCCATAGAAGCAACGGGGCACAAGGTGCACGGCGTACCTACCGAAGACGGAAAATTAACGCCGGAAAAGATATCGGCGATGATAGCGCAACACCAGAACAAGCCGCATCAGTTGAAACAGCGCATGGTCTATATTTCCAATGCTACCGAGCTGGGGACAATCTACTCGCTTGATGAATTGAAAGCTTTATCCGATTATTGCAAGCGCAATGAACTGTTGCTGTTTATGGACGGCGCACGACTGGCGCAAGCTTTGGTGGCCAAGCCGAGCAATGTGACGATGGCCGATGTTGCAGCATTGACCGATGTTTTTTATTTGGGCGGAACTAAAAACGGCGCATTGTTGGGCGAGGCCCTCATAATCAACAATACCGATCTGCAACGTGATTTTGATTTCAATGTCAAACAAAAAGGAGCACTGTTGGCCAAAGGTCGACTGCTGGGTTTGCAGTTTCGTGAGCTGTTGACAGACGGTCTTTATCTTGAATTGGCAACGACCGCAAACCGCCATGCGATGGAACTGAAACATGCATTTGTAGAGGCGGGTCACACTTTATTGGCCGACACATTTACGAACCAGATTTTCCCTGTTTTACCAAAGCCGCTGATCGATGAATTGTTGAAGGAATTCGATTTTTATGTTTGGCGAGACTTAGGCGATCGCGCAGCCATTCGATTGATCACTTCTTGGGCAACCCCGCAGGATGCCATAAAAAAGCTCTGCAATCGGATTGCAGAGCAGTCTTGATCTTTTATCGCAATAAGCTAAGAAACGTATTCCCTGACTTTCTGCACGATCATATCCATCTCAAAAGGTTTGGCTACGAAGGCGTCTGCGCCGGCTTCTATCGCGGTGTTTTCCAGACCGCGGCTGGCCGACATCATGATCACCGGCGTATTTCGCGTATGCTCTTGCAGTTTAAAAGTCCGGCAAATATCGCGTCCATCCTCGCCTGAGAGCCACATGTCCAACAGTATCAAATCGGGTTTGTCCATTTCGGCTGTTTTCAACCCGTCGGCGCCGCATTCATGCACGCAAACCTCATATCCTTCAAAATCCAGCATCAACTCCAAAGAATCGAGAATTGCTGAATCGTCGTCGATTACTAAAATCTTCTTGGAATTCATTTTAAAAACTAACTAACAACTTCATTTTCTCCTGCCGTCGGAAGGCTGAAGCAAAAAGTAGACCCTTTTCCCAACACGCTGTTTACCCAAATTCTGCCGCCCGCACGTTTGACAATTTCGGATGAAATGTAAAGACCCAGCCCGAGACCGGGGAAGGTGTGCTGCTTGTCGCCGCTCACTCGGTAATACTGTTCAAACACTTTGTCTTGTTTGTCATCGGGCAACCCGATGCCGAAATCCTGAACACAGATGGTGACTTGTCCGTTCTCTTGCACGCAGGTCACGTTGATCTGTTCATTCTGCGGCGAATATTTCATGGCATTGCTGATCAGGTTGATAATTACCTGACCGATTCTGTCTTTGTCGCCGTACACATCGGCTTTATCGTTGTGCACCAGATCGATGCGGTATTTGTCCGCTGTGTGTCTCAGCTGCTCCACAACTTCCTCCACCAAATCGCCCATGCAAAAGGCACCCTCGGTGTACTGCATTTTCCCGTTCTGAATTTTGGTAACGTCCAACAGATCAGCAATCAATGAGTTGAGCTTGTTCACTTGCCTGTCCATTTTCATGACAAAATCAGCGTTTTTGTCGTCGCCTGTTTTGCGAAGTTTCTTTTCGAGCACCTGTGCGTAAGCTTTGATGCTGGTCAACGGCGTCTTCAACTCGTGGCTGGCAATGCCCAAGAAATCATCCTTTTGATTTTGCAGCATTTTAAAATCATGAATATCGGTATTGTTCCCGATCCATTGTATGATTTCGCCGTTTTCGTCTCGCAACGGAATTCCGCGCACCAAGAACCAGCGGTAACGGTTGCTGCTCTTGTCTTGAAGTCGGTACTCTGTTTCGTAAGCAGATCCGCCGCGCACACATTTTTCCCAAAGCTTTCCTACGCGCTTGCGGTCATCCTCGTGCACGGCGGAGAGCCAATCGTTGTCGTCCGTGCCGTCGGAGTCGGTACCTGTGTAAGCGTACCATTTGTCGTTGAAAAACTCGACATTGCCGAACCGATCGGTGGTCCAAGCGATGGTAGGCATAGAGTTGGCCAGCATCCTGAACTTTTCCTCGTTTGCGCGCAGTTGTCTGCGGATCCTGAGCTCTTCCGTCACCTCGTATCCGGTACCGATCACCGCTTCCACTTGGCGCTCGGCGTCAAACAGCGGATGAAAAACATAATTCACGTACCGGTCGGTTTCGCCTTCTTCGGTTTCTATCCGGTATTCCCAAAGACGGCTCGGTTTTCCGGTGAGAAAAGGCTCGCGCGCTGCAGCTATCACGGGATGATTCAGGTGTTCGTCGAATCTCTCGATAATAGACTGGCCTACTACGTCGTCGGGCAGTGCCCAAAGGTCGCTGTTTCGCTCGTTGCAGATTTCGAAGATGAGTTTCTCTGACCGCAGTAAAACCATCGGCAGCGGAGCGTTCAAAATTATACTGCGGATGCGTGCCTCGTTTTCTTGGGCGCGGCGTTTGGCCAAAACCTGCTCGGTTACATTGACGGCCATATTCAGAATTCCGATGATTTCTCCGCTGATGTTGCGGATAGCTTTATAACTGAAATTGTAGTAGAACGTTTGCAACTTGCCATCCACAACCAGATCTACGCGGTCTTCCTCGGCTTTGTAGGTGTTGCCTGTGCGGTGCACATCTGCCAGCAATTGGTGAAACGGTTGACCGTCCAACTCCGGCAACGCATCTTTCAGCTTTTTGCCGATTACGGATTTATCCTTTCCCCAAACGCGCAGCATCCTGTCGTTTGCCATTTCTACAACCATTTCCTCGCCCTTGTAAATGGCGGTGGCCACGTCTGCATTCAGGATAAGATCGCGGTAGCGGTTCTCGCTTTCCTGCATTTCTTGGATAGCGCGAATGGTTTCCGTAACCTCGGTTGCGATAACGTGGATGCCAATGACCTTGCCGTCTGCATCGCGAAGTGCCGAATAAATATAATCGAAAAAGGCTTCCTGCAGTTCTCCGTTGCGGTGCAAGAGGGCTCGTTCGTGGTGACCGTGGTAGGTTTTCCCGCTATCTAAAACTTTGCGCAAAATAGCGGGAAACTTTTGATCCTTTAGTTCGGGTATGGCTTTTAACAACGGCTTGCCCACAATTGCCTCATCTTTACCGAACAGCTGTAGAGCCAACTTGTTAACGGCTTGAAAAATAAAATCTTCGCCCATCAGCACCACCATTGCAACCGGTGCTTCGGCAAATAACGACAGCAGCATTTCTCGGCTGCTGTTCTCTTTCAGAAATCTATCCATAGAAAATGTCCTGCTTTAGAGGAACACAAATATATTTATATTTCAATTTATAACAGTGGAACGGCTTTACGGATCAAGCATTTGTAATTACGGAAAAAACCGCAGGAAAAAGCAGCAATTTATGTAGAGCCGATCTCTGTTGCGGAAACTAAAAAACACGGATCTGCGTTATAATAAGGTGAATAGTACCAAGAAGACAGCCGACGAGTTGATTCACCGCTTTGCCTCAGAGTATTTTGATCCGAGTGAGGATATTGTTTTGACCAACCATTATGTGTGGAGTTGGGAAGCCGATTTGCTGGTGATAGATAACGGCGGTTTGAGCCATGAATACGAGTTCAAAACCTCTCGGGCCGACCTCAGAAACGATTTCAAGAAAGCGTATGAAAATGGCGGACGCTTTCATCTGAAGCACGACAAGATATCGACGGGAGATTATTCGTGCAACTTTTTCTCGTTCGTCATCCCCGACGAAATATATGAGTTTATCGACGTGCCCGATCATCTGGGTATAGTCACTTTTTATCACCATCCCGACACGTGGCAGTTGCAGTTCCGGCGCAGGCGCAGTGCCGCGCAGATTCACTCCGACAGTTTTTGGAAACTGCACGATCAGCGGCAACTTCTGAAAAACCTGTCCAACAAAGTGCTGCATTTAAAGCGCAACGCGTTAGCGGATAAGTACAGTTTCTGATTCTGTTTTTGCATATTGCAGGTTTGCGGCAGGCATTAAAAATAACTACTTTTACCACATGGAAAACTTCGTGGTTTCAGCCCGGAAATACCGGCCGTTAGAGTTCGATACCGTGGTGGGGCAGGCCCATGTAACAGATACACTGGATCACGCCATAGACACAGGCCAACTGGCTCAGGCGCTTCTTTTCTGTGGTCCGCGCGGCGTGGGCAAGACTACTTGCGCCCGCATCTTGGCCAGAAAGATCAACGAGAAACACAGCGATGCCGATGCCGACGGTTTCGAGCTTAATGTTTATGAGCTCGATGCCGCTTCCAACAACTCGGTAGACGATATCCGTCAACTGATCGACCAAGTGCGCTTTGCTCCGCAGACAGGCAAGTACAAGGTGTATATTATCGACGAGGTGCACATGCTTTCCTCAGCGGCGTTCAACGCTTTTCTGAAGACCTTGGAAGAACCGCCTGCGCACGCTATCTTCATCTTGGCCACTACCGAGAAGCATAAAATTATCCCGACCATTCTTTCGCGTTGCCAGATTTATGACTTTAAGCGAATCCAAATCGAAGACATCCAAGCGCATTTGCGGAAGATTGCGGAGAAGGAGGGTATCTCTTACGAGGACGATGCTTTGTATTTGATCGCGCAAAAAGCGGACGGTGCACTGCGTGATGCGCTCTCAATTTTTGATCGTTTGGCAACATTCAGCCAGAAGAATATTACGCTGGCCAAGGCGGCTGAGTCCCTGAATATATTGGACTACGACTATTATTTGGATATCGCAGATTTGGCGAAAGGTGCAGATATTCCTGCGATTCTGCTGAAGTTTGGCGAAATCGTTAAAAAAGGTTTCGACCCACACATTTTCATTGCCGGACTCGGCAATCATTTCCGCGATCTGATGATGGCGCAAAATCCGATGACTGTCGGGCTGATAGAGGTCGGTGAGAAAACCAAAGAGAAATATTTGCAGCAGAGCTTGGCTTGGCAGCCTCAAGAATTGATTGATGCGTTGGAAATTTGCAACCAAGCCGACATCAATTACAAAACATCTCAAAACCAGCGCTTGACGGTGGAGATCGCGTTGATGCAGCTTGCATCGTTGAGCGGAGACGCCGACAATAAAAAAAAAAGTTCCGCATAATAGCTCCTCGGTACAGCGAGGAAGGTCGGGGCGGCGAAATGCCGAACGGCGCAGAGAGAGTCTCCGTTGTAGCCGAGTCCCGAAGTACGCCTAAACCGGTTCCTGCTGCTGCGGCTCCCGAAAAAAAAACAGAAGCACCGTCGTCGTCGGTAAATGCCTTCAGCATCAAATCTTGGCTGAACCGAACGGAGGAAAAACCGGACACGGTAGAAGAAAAGCCCCAAGATCTTCCCGCCGCTCATTTTACAGAGACCGATCTGCACGAGCATTGGAGTGAGTTCTTGGTTGACTTGCGCGAAAAAGATCCCGTCAAGTTTGCGGCCATCAGCACCTGCATTTTGTTGAAAGCAGGCGAGAATCTCATTAACATCAAAATACCGTCACAAGCGGTTAAAGCAGAAATGGAAACGGTGCGCCGCCGCTTTCTGAATCATTTTATGCACCGTGTCAACAATTTCAGCATCACGGTAGAATATGTGCAAGACGAGAATCTGAAAAAGGAAATCCTGACGAAGCGTAAAATATTTGATAAATTTGCTGAGATCAACCCCGCACTCAATGATCTTGAAGATTTGATGCGGTTTGATTTCTCATAAACCTTCCCGATGAAGTTAGAAGAACTGAAGCCGACCTGGATAGAGCAGTATAAGAAACCGATGATTATTGCCGGGCCTTGCAGCGCCGAGAGCGAGACTCAGATGCTGGAAACAGCCAAAGGCATAAAACTCTCGGGTGCAGAAGTTTCCGTATTTCGCGCAGGGATCTGGAAGCCGCGTACCAAACCAAACGGTTTTGAGGGCGTGGGCGAAATCGGGCTGAAATGGCTGCGGAAGGTAAAAGAAGAATACGGCTTCCGAACCGCTACCGAGGTGGCCAATGCGCACCACGTCTTGGCAGCGTTGGAGGCAGATGTGGATATTTTGTGGATCGGTGCACGCTCGACGGCCAATCCGTTCACCGTTCAGGAAATAGCGATGGCGCTGCGCGATACCACCAAAACGGTGCTGGTGAAAAACCCCGTTAATCCCGACTTGGGTTTGTGGGTCGGTGCGTTGGAGCGGCTTGTGGGGCAGAATGTTACACAACTCGGTGTGATCCATCGCGGGTTCTCTTCTTATCAGAAATCGAAATATCGGAACAATCCCAACTGGCAAATCGCCTTGGATTTCATCAGGCAATATCCGCACATTCCCGTGCTCAATGATCCGTCGCACATTTGCGGCAACCGAACGGGCTTGGCCGAAGTTTCTCAGGAGGCGATGAATTGCGGTTTTGCCGGACTGATGATCGAAACGCACTGTTCCCCCGACGATGCTTGGACCGATGCAGAGCAGCAGATAACGCCTGATCGGTTGGCAGAAATGATTGCTCATTTAAAAATAAGGAATCTCGATCTTTGCGGTTATGACGAGGAAATCAACCGCAGACGCACGCAGATCAGCGATCTTGATTTTCAATTGATCGAACTTCTTTCCCAGCGTATGAAGTTGTCGGAGAAAATCGGTTCCTTGAAAAAAGAAAACAACATTGCCGTTTTTCAACCCGATCGTTGGAAAACCATAGCGGAGTACTCGACGATGAAAGCCGAAGAGTCCGGCATGTCCCGAGAATTTATAGAAAAGGTTTTCAGAGCCATTCACGAAGAATCGGTGGAGATTCAGAACCGCTTGATGCATTGATGGAGCGGCACGGACTGGTCATAAAGTCTACGGGAAGCTGGTACCGAGTGATGGACCTGTCATCCAACGAAGTGTTTGAAGCGCGTATCCGCGGCAAATTCAAACTGCTGAAAATGCGTCTTACAAATCCGCTGGCGGTGGGCGATCGCGTGGGTTTTAAACTGGAAAAAGACGATATCGCTTGGATCACCAAGATCGAACCGAGACGAAATTACCTGATTCGGAAATCGGTCAACCTGTCGAAAGAAGCCCACATCATTGCGTCAAACATCGACGTTGCCTGCTTTGTTTTTACACTGAAAATGCCCGAAACCTCTTTGGGTTTCTTGGATCGTTTTTTGGCGTCGTGCGAGGCTTACGATATCTCTGCGCTCATTCTGTTCAACAAAATGGATCTGGCCGACGAGAAAGACCGACAGTATATCTCTGACCTGAAAACAGTGTATGAGAATATCGGTTATAAAAGTCTTGAGGTCTCTGCTACGGCAGGCGTCAACCTTGTCGAATTGCAGAATTTACTGAAAAATAAAACAAGTGTTTTCTTCGGCCATTCGGGCAGCGGGAAATCGACTTTGGTGAATGCGCTTTCTCCGGGAATCAATCTGCGCACGGGCAATATATCGGATGTCCATCTGAAAGGAAAACACACCACGACTTTTGCCGAAATGCATTTTTGGCCGTTCGGCGGCGCGGTAATCGATACTCCGGGCGTAAGAGAATTTGCCATGATAGACGTGAAGCCTGAAGAAATCCAACATTTTTTTCCCGAGATTTTTAGAACGGCCGAGAACTGCCGATACAACAATTGCCTGCACCTGACCGAACCGCGCTGTGCGGTGCGCCCCGCCGTGGAAGAAGGTGATATTTTGCAAACCCGCTACGAGACTTATTTAAAGTTGATGGAAGAAGCGGAGGAGCAGCAATTGTATTAGCCTCTCGTTGCATAATTCACTATAAGCCTGCGTTTAAAGTCGTAAATTTCGTATCTTTGCACTACAAAGATCGACTATGGCAAATCCGCTTTTTTACGCAAAAATCCTGCTCTTTGGCGAATACGGAATTATCGAAGATTCGCAAGGGCTTACTTTGCCATATAGCTTTTATAAAGGTTGTCTTAAGTTCGGTGACTTGCAAAGCGACTTCGAGAAAAAGTCGAACCGATCGTTGAAAGATTACGCGGACTATCTGGAAAATCTGGAATTGCCGGAAGCTTTCCAACTGGATGTTGAGCAACTGAAATTCGATCTCGCGCAGGGTATGTTTTTCGATTCAAACATTCCGCAGGGTTACGGCGTGGGCAGTTCCGGCGCTCTGGTGGCTGCTGTTTTTGAGCGGTATTCCGTCCAAAAATACGATGCCGCTACCATAGGCAAAGACGAGCTGAAGGAACTTAAAAAAGTTTTCGGGCTGCTGGAATCTTATTTCCACGGAACCAGCTCGGGCATCGATCCGTTGATCTGTTACATGAATCTGCCCATCCTCATCGAAAACCGTGAAAACGTTGACCGCGTGGCAGTGCCGGCCGAAGAGAAAGGCAAAGGCGCCATTTTTCTAATCGATTCGGGGACCACAGGTGAGACCGGCCCGATGGTTAATATTTTCTTTGAAAAGCTGAAAAACGAAGGCTTCCGCAGAACGCTGAAGGAGGAATTTATCCGCTACAACAATGCCTGTATTGATGCATTTCTGAAAAAGGAAGTCAACCCGCTTTTCAAAAACTTGAAGAAACTGTCCATGTGGGCGTACGAACATCTGAGACCAATGATCCCCGAAGGCATTTCCAATATTTGGAAAGACGGTCTGGAAAGTAACGCTTACTATCTGAAACTTTGCGGCAGCGGTGGTGGCGGTTATATTTTGGGCTTTACCCAAGATTATGAGAAGACCGAGAAAATGTTGGAAGGTTTCCGCAAAGAGGTGATTTACCGTTTCTAAGGTCTTAGAGAACCTGCGGTATGTCGGCCAAAAAAAATCTGTTCGGCTATAGATTTTCGCAGTTTCTGGCATTGCTGCTGGGGGTGAAGGTGTTCATGTTGATGCTTTTGACCTCGGCGCTCTACGTTTCCGCATTTTTTTTATTCGGCCAAGAGGATAATCTGGATGTCGCCGCGTTTGATCTGCGCGTGCACGCCATAATTCTGATTACGGTGATGAGCATTGCAGCCGGCAGCATCATCAACCAATTTTACGACCGCGACCGTGACCAAATCATCCGGCCTTTCCGCACGAGGATTCAGACTTTCCTTGAGCAGAAATACTATCTCTACGTTTATTTGATTTTGAATGCATTGACGCTGGGCATTGCCGCTTTATTGTCGTGGCATGTGTTCCTGTATCTTCTTGTTTATCAATTTGCTATGTGGTTGTACAGCCATAAGCTCAATCGTTTGGCGCTTGTCAAGAATCTGAGTTTTGTAGGTTTGTCGCTCTATCCGTTCTTCGGGTTATTGGTTTATTACCGACACTTCTCCGTCCGCATATTCTTGATGGCCGTTTTCCTGTTTTTGATTCTGCTGGCGATTGATTTGATCAAAGATACTTTGACCCGCAACGCCGACCGAGTGTTCGGGTACCGCACGTTGGCTAATACTCTCGGCGTCGAAAAAACGCTGTATATAGTTGCCGGTGTTCAGGCATTGATGGCGGTTGTTGCACTGCTGCTTGCGGAACAGAATTGGAATACGCATCCCATGATGGCCGGCTATTTCATCTCGGGCGCTTTCTTGCAGACCGTATGCATGTATTTTCTTTTGTCTTTCCGGCGCACATCCCGCTTTGTGGTGATGAATATTTTGCGCTTGTGGATCTTCGTGGGCATTGTGGCAATGCTTTTGGACGGTCTTACTTAGTACAACAGCAAGGCGTTGACGGCTACTGCGCCGAAATCGCTAACTTTGCAGCAAATACATACGTTATGAGCAGAGAACGGAAAAGCAATTCCGGCAAGCATAAATTCGGAGACAGGCCACAAGCTTCGCGACGCAGTCGTGGCTCCGACACGCCAAGCTTCGGTAGCGGCAAAAACCGGCCGGGCGGGGAGTCTCGCGGACCGAAACGTTTCGACGATCGCAAGGAGCAGAACGACCGAATTCGTCAATTTGTGCAAAAGCGCAAGCTGCAGAAATTGCAAGCGAAGCCGGAGAAAGATACCATTCGTTTAAATAAATACATCGCCAATTCCGGCATTTGCAGCCGCCGCGAGGCCGATCAACTGATTGCACAAGGCTTGGTAGAAGTGAATGGAAAAGTGATCACCGAGCTCGGTTACCAAGTACAAAAAACCGATCGGGTGGTGTTCGACGGCCAAGGAATTACGCCGGAGAAACCCGTTTACGTTCTGCTGAACAAACCAAAAGGCTATATCTCCACAACCAAAGACGAAAAAGCGAGAAAAACGGTAATGGATTTAGTGGCCAACGCTTCACCGTACCGTCTGTATCCTGTCGGGCGATTGGATCGTCAGACCACCGGAGTGATTCTGTTGACCAATGACGGACATATGACCGAGAAATTGACCCATCCGTCTTTCGACATGAAAAAGATCTACCATGTGACTTTGGATCGGAAACTTTCAACGGCAGATTTGCAAACCATTGCAGAAGGAGTCCGTCTAGAGGAAGGAGTGGCAGAAGTAGACGCTATTTCTTTCATCGAAGGCAAACCGCGCAACGAAGTCGGGATAGAGTTGCACATCGGCTGGAACCGTGTTGTCCGCAGGATCTTCAAGAAGATGGGATACGAGGTGGAAGCTTTGGACCGCGTGATGTTTGCGGGACTGACCAAAAAGAACGTGAAAAGAGGCCACTGGAGAATCTTAACCGATCTTGAAGATCC
>WKJB01000285.1_pt1 | contig 10997 bp, 8 predicted proteins | sample 5403331 | NCBI WGS metagenome assembly WKJB01 (sample SAMN13198853, study PRJNA488119) | plastic metagenome | isolation source: water-polyurethane dispersion (WPUD) containing a polyether... | place: Mexico: Mexico City | collected 2016 | reverse complement strand
ATGATGCTCCACCTTACTCAGGAGTTGGAGCCTCCGGCAAACCCGGCGCGGTTCAGGCCTCGTTCCTTTCCTATGCGCTTGAGAAAAGGGTCGCGAGGGACCCGAGCCGGTTCGGCAAGGGTGCGGTCGAAGGGATCGCGGGACCTGAATCGGCCAATAATGCCGCGGCGCAAGCGTCCTTTATTCCCACGCTGACCCTGGGAATTCCCGGCAGCGCGACGATGGCGCTGATGCTCGGTGCGCTGATGATCCACGGCATCGCGCCTGGGCCGGGCCTGATCCGCGACCACCCCCAGATGTTCTGGGGTCTCATCACCAGCTTCTGGGTCGGCAACCTGCTGCTGCTGGTGCTGAACATTCCGATGGTGGGGGTCTGGGTGCGCCTGTTGCAGATCCCGTTCAGCTACATGTTCCCCGCCGTCATCGGCTTCGTCTGCGTCGGCGTCCTCAGCGTCATGTTCAACTCTTTCGACGTCGGCCTGCTGCTGGTTGCCGGGATAGTGGGCTTTGCCATGCGGGCTTTGCAATATTCGCCGGCACCGCTTCTCCTGGGGTTCATCCTGGGACCGCTGATGGAGGAGAACCTTCGGCGCGCCCTGGTCCTGTCGCGCGGGGATTTCTCGGTCTTCGTGACGCAGCCGATCAGCCTGGGCATGCTTGTGGCAACGCTTCTGGTCATGGGCCTGATGGTCGTGACCACGATTCGCAGGCGCAGGCATCAGCCCCCCCTGCTGCCCGTGGGCGAGGAAGAGTTCTGACCGCTCCGGCATCGCATGCAGGCCAATGATTCAAAAGCCAGAGCCGGAATCCGACCCCCGACTCCGGTGCAACGACCCGATAATCCAGACAGGGAGAGACCAATGAAGATCCGGTCCGTTTTCATGGCCGCAAGAACCGTCGCTGCTGCAGCAACCGTGATGGCTGCCCTTGCGGTGGCCGCGCCGGTTCAGGCTCAAGGCGACTATCCGACCCAGACCATTCGCCTGATCGTGGGTTTCGCCCCCGGCGCCATCGCCGACTTGTCCGCCCGGCAGCTTGCCCCCCGCCTGTCGCAGGAGCTGGGAGTCCCGGTCATCGTCGAGAACCGCGCGGGGGCGGCCGGGCTGCTGGCGAACGAGTTCGTCGCCCGCGCGGCCCCGGATGGCTATACGGTGCTTTATCACGACAGCGGGCTGGTGACCGCCCCGGCCTTGGGGCGCGATCTGAACTATGACTACAAGACCGACCTGACCCCGGTGGGCATCGCGGTTTCTGGGGCCTTCTTCATCTATGGCAGCCCCGGCAACCCGGCCAATACCATCGAAGAGGTGGTCTCCGAATTGAAAGAGAACCCGGGCAAGTATTTTTACGGCAGTTCCGGCAACAGGGTCCTGAACCACATCGCATTCGAGATGTTTCTTCAGGCGACCGGCACCAAGGCCAACCACGTCCCCTATCAGGGCAGCGGCCCGGTCATGGTGGATATCATGGCCAACCGCGTCGATCTCAGCATGTCCAGCGCGCCTGGTGTCTTGCCGCAATACAAGGAGGGGCTGCTGAAGATCTATGCCTATGGCGGCGAAGAGCGATCTCCGCTGCTGCCGGACGTGCCGACGATCTCGGAGACCGTCGCGCCCGGATTCACCGCCGCGAACTGGTTCGGGCTTGCGGTTCCCTCGGGCACGGAGGATGCGATCGTCGCGCGGCTCAGCGAGGCACTTGTCGCCAGCACCCAGGATCCCGATTTCGCTGCGGCGATGGAAAAGGAGGGTGCCGAGGTGGTGGGTATCGCCGGGGACGAGGCCCGGGACTTCATCGAGAAGCAGGCCACCACCTGGGCCGAGGTGATCGAGCGCGCGGGCCTCAAGCAGTGATCCATTTGCGCCGGGTGCGGGCATCGGTGCCTTCGGGAATGCCGATGTCTGCCGGACCGTCCTTGCCTGCCTTCTGGCGAATGGGCGGCGGGACATCGCGCACCGTTACGATGGGCTTCGCAAAACAGGAACGCCGCCGGAAATTCCATGCCGGATTTTTCCCGGGCATGAAGCAGGAGGAACAAGAATGTCAGGATCTGAAATGAACCGCCGGGAATTCATGGCATCGGGTTTGGTTTGCGCAGGAGGGCTGGCCATCGGTGCGCCTGCCCTGGCCGCGTCCTATCCCAGCAAGCCCATTCGCCTGGTCGTGGCCTTTGCTCCCGGAGGCGCGACGGACACCGTGGCCCGCTTGGTCTCTCCCTATCTGAGCGAGGCTCTGGGAACGCCGGTGATCGTCGAAAACAAGCCCGGCGCCAACGGGGCCATCGCGAATTCCGCCGTCAAGAATGCTGCCCCGGACGGCCATACGCTGCTGCTGTCGAACAGTTCCTTCATCGTCGCCACCCCCCATGGTGCGACGGATGCCGATGTCAACCCGGTCACGGATCTGAAGCATATCGTCATGTTCGCGACGGGACGGCTGATCCTTCTGACCAGTCCCGCGCTCAAGGATATGAGCCTTGAGGACATCGTCGCGCAGTCGAAGGCGGATCCTCGGGCCTTTGCCAATGCCGCGCCCGGCATCGGTTCGATCAATGAGCTGGCCTTCGAAATGTTCCAGCGCGCGGTCGGTTCGCAGATCATCACCGCCCAATATGCGGGGACGGGTCCGATCATGACGGACCTGCTGGCCGACCGGGTGAACATGACGGTCGCCGCGGAGGCCTCGGCTGAACCCTATCTGAAGGAGGACAGCCTGGGCGCTCTTTGCACATTCGGGGCCGAACGGTCGGCCTTTCTGCCGGATGTGCCGAGTTCCAGGGAGCTGGGCATCGAAGGGCTGGACGACCTGATGTTTTGGAACGGATTGCATGCCCCCGCCGGGATTCCGGCGGAAATTGTCGTCCAGCTTGAAGAGGCCTTCGCCAGGATTCTCGAAAACGAGAATCTTCAGCAGCGGCTTGCCGACATGCGCCTGAAAACCGTGCTTCTGCAGGGCGAGGATTTCGAGAGGCGGGTCCAGCAGGACTGGGACATGTTCGGTAAAATCTACCGACAAACCCACGGTTAGACCGGCCCGCTTCGGTCCTGCGGCTCGTCTGGCCAGCCGCCGGGCGGAGTTTCGTTCTCCGGCCGGCTCGCGACGGGAAGGGGCGCCCTTGGGCGCCCCTGTCGTCACTCCATCTCGACCATGAGATCCTTGGCGTCGATCTGCTCTCCCGGTCTGACATGCAGCGCCTTGACGACGCCTGGCTTGTCGGCATGGATGCCGGTTTCCATCTTCATCGCCTCGATGGTCAGCAGCAGGTCGCCGGGATTGACCTTCTGGCCTTGCGTGACCGCGACCGAGGCGACGACGCCGGGCATCGGCGCGCCCAGGTGGCCCTCGTTCGCGGGGTCGGCCTTGGGACGGGCGGCGGTCTGCGATTTCACCAGCCGGTTCGGCACCCGGATCACCCGCGGCTGGCCGTTCAGCTCGAAGAAGACCTTGACCTCGCCCTTCTCGTCGGTCTCGCCCACGGTCTGCAGGCGGATCTCCAGCGTCTTGCCGGGGTCGATCTCGGCCTCGATCTCCTCGCCCGGCTCCATGCCGTAGAAGAAGGTCCGCGTCGGCAGCGTCCGCACCGGCCCGTATTGCCGGTGCCGGCCCATGTAGTCGAGGAAGACCTTGGGATACATCAGATAGCCGTTCAGGTCCTCGTCATCGACCGCCTTGCCTTCCAGCTGGCGGATCAGATCGGCGCGGGTGGCCTCGATATCCACCGGCGGCATCGCCGCGCCGGGGCGGGCGGTCAGCGGTGCCTCGCCCTTCAGGACCTTCTTCTGCAAGGCCGCGGGCCAGCCCCCGGGCGGCTGGCCCAGGTTGCCCTTCATCATGTCGACGACCGAATCGGGGAAGGAGACCTCGACATTCGGATCCTCGACCTGCGCCCGCGTCAGCCCCTGCGCCACCATCATCAGCGCCATGTCGCCCACCACCTTGGAGCTGGGTGTGACCTTGACGATGTCGCCGAACATCCGGTTCACCTCGGCATAGGCCTGGGCGACCTCGTGCCAGCGGTCCTCAAGGCCGAGCGAGCGCGCCTGGGCCTTGAGATTGGTGAACTGGCCGCCGGGCATCTCGTGCAGCCAGACCTCCGAGGCCGGGGCCTGCAGGCCGCTCTCGAAGGCGGCATATTGCTCGCGCACCGCCTCCCAGTAGTTCGAGATCCGGCGGATGGCCTCGATGTCCAGCCCGGTGTCGCGCTCGGTGTGGCGCAGCGCCTCGACCACCGAGCCCAGGCAGGGCTGCGAGGTATTGCCGGAAAAGGCGTCCATGGCGCAGTCCACCGCATCCACCCCGGCCTCGGCCGCGGCCAGGATCGAGGCGCCGGCGATGCCGCCGGTGTCATGGGTGTGGAAATGCACCGGCAGGCCGATCTCTTCCTTCAGCGCGCGGACCAGGATGCCGGCCGAGGCGGGTTTCAGCAGCCCCGCCATGTCCTTCAGCCCCAGCACATGCGCGCCGGCGTCGCGCAACTCGCGCGCCATCTTCAGGTAATAGTGCAGGTCGTATTTCGCGCGCGCGGGATCGAGCAGGTCGCCGGTATAGCAGATCGTGCCCTCGCAGATCTTGCCGCTCTCGATCACCGCATCCATGGCGACGCGCATGTTCTCGACCCAGTTCAGGCTGTCGAAGACCCGGAACACGTCCACCCCGGTCTTTGCCGCCTGGCGGACGAATTCCTGCACCACGTTGTCGGGATAGTTGGTGTAGCCGACGCCGTTCGAAGCCCGCAGCAGCATCTGCGTCATCAGGTTGGGCATGCGGGCGCGGATGTCGCGCAGCCGCTGCCAGGGGCATTCCTGCAGGAAGCGATAGGCGACGTCGAAGGTCGCGCCGCCCCAGCATTCGACCGAGAAGAGCCCGGGCAGGTTTGCGGCATAGGCCGGCGCCACCCGGATCATGTCGATCGAGCGCATCCGCGTCGCCAGCAAGCTCTGGTGGCCGTCGCGCATCGAGGTGTCGGTGATCAAGAGCCGCTTCTGGTCCAGCATCCAGTCGGCGACGGCTTTCGCCCCCTGTTCCTCCAGCAGTTGCCGGGTGCCCGGCGCCGGCTCGGCCTTGGCGGGCGGCGGCACCGGGATGCGCGCCTCGGCCGGCGGCAGCGGCCGGCCGGCGGTCTCGGGATGGCCGTTCACGGTGATGTCGGCGATATAGACCAAGAGCTTCGTCGCCCGGTCGCGGCGCTTGCGGAACGCGAACAGGTCCGGCGTGGTGTCGATGAACTTGGTCGTATAGCTGTCGTCGAGGAAGGTCGGGTGTTTCAGCAGGTTGATGACGAATTCGATATTCGTCGCCACGCCGCGCACCCGGAACTCGCGCAGCGCCCGGTCCATCCGCGCGATGGCCTTCTCGGGCGTCTGGGCATGGGCCGTGACCTTGACCAGCAGAGAATCGTAATAGCGGGTGATGACGCCGCCGGAATAGGCGGTGCCGCCGTCCAGCCGGATGCCGTTGCCGGTGGCCGAGCGATAGGCGGTGATGCGGCCGTAATCGGGGATGAAGTTGTTCAGCGGATCCTCGGTCGTGACCCGGCATTGCAGGGCGTGGCCGTTCAGATGCACCCCGGCCTGGGAGGCGACGCCGGTGGCCTCGGCCAGCGTCGCGCCCTCGGCGATCAGGATCTGGCTCTGCACGATGTCGATGCCGGTGACCTCTTCGGTCACGGTATGCTCGACCTGGACGCGCGGGTTCACCTCGATGAAATAGAACTGCTGGCTGTCCATATCCATCAGGAACTCGACGGTACCGGCGTTGCGGTAGCCGACGGCGCGGCCGATCCTCAGCGCCAGCTCGCAGACCTCGGCGCGCTGTTCGGGGGTCAGGTAGGGCGCCGGGGCGCGCTCGACCACCTTCTGGTTGCGGCGCTGCACGGTGCAGTCGCGTTCGTAAAGATGGTAGAGCCCGCCATGGCCGTCGCCCAGAAGCTGCACCTCGACATGCCGGGCGCGCAGGATCATCTTTTCCAGATAGCCTTCGCCGTTGCCGAAGGCGGCCTCGGCCTCGCGACGGCCCTCGCGCACCTTCTCGGGCAGCTCCTCGGGGCCCATGATCGGCCGCATGCCGCGCCCGCCGCCGCCCCAGCTGGCCTTGAGCATCAGCGGATAGCCGATCTCGGCGGCCTCGGCCTTGATCGCCTCCATGTCCTCGCCCAGCACCTCGGTGGCCGGGATCACCGGCACGCCGGCCTGGATCGCCACGCGCCGCGCGCTGGCCTTGTCGCCAAGCGCCCGCATGGTGTCGGCGCTCGGCCCGATGAAGGTGATCCCCGCCGCAGTGCAGGCATCGACGAAATCGGGGTTTTCGCTGAGCAGCCCATAGCCCGGATGGATGGCATCGGCGCCGGATTCCTTCGCCACCCGGATGATCTCGGGGATGGACAGATAGGCCGCGACCGGCCCCAGGCCGCCGCCGATGCGGTAGGCCTCATCCGCCTTGAAGCGGTGCAGGCTCAGCTTGTCTTCCTCGGCATAGACCGCGACCGTCTTCTTCCCAAGCTCGTTCGCAGCCCGCATCACGCGGATCGCAATCTCGCCACGGTTCGCAATAAGAATCTTTCGGAACATCAGTCCCCCCATGTTCGCCCGGCGGGCATCCTATCCATGCTGCGGTGCAGCGCAAGCACCCTTCGCGACGTTTTCATGACGCGGGTTTTCTCATTTCACCGGCGTTCGCGAAAGAATTCTTGCAGCAGCCGGCGCGATTCTTCTGCCGAAATGCCGTCCACGATCTCTGGCCGGTGGTGGCATTGCGGATGGTCGAAGACCCGCGCGCCATGGCGCACGCCGCCCATGCGCGGGTCATCGGCACCGTAATAGAGCACCGCGATCCGCGCGGCCGAGATGGCGGCGGCGCACATCGGGCAGGGTTCCAGCGTCACCCAGAGCCGCGCGCCCGGCAGCCGTTCCGACCCGAGGGCGGCGCAGGCGGCGCGGATCGCCAGGATCTCGGCATGGGCGGTAGGGTCGCGCATCTCGCGGGTGCGGTTGCCGGCGCGGGCCAGCACGGTCCCGTCCGCGCCCACCAGCACCGCGCCGACCGGCACCTCGCCGCGCCGGGCGGCGGCGCGGGCTTCGTCCAGAGCCGCGGGCATGCAAGAGGCGAATGTCATGCCCCCTTCTGGCCCGCCGCGCCGCGTCCCGCAAGAATGGATATTTATGCAAGAAAGAAGTTGGGGCTGCCGTCCCCCCTCCGGCCCCGGCTTCTTTCTTGCATAAATATCCTGGGGGGTGAGGAGCGCAGCGACGAGGGGGGCAAAGCCCCACTCCGCACTTTCCTTTCCGCGGCCGTGCCCGTAGATTGCCGACTTTGCCACCGCAGCGATGCGCAGGAGATCGCCATGACCGAAGACAGCCCCGAAACCGCCCCGAATCCGCAGGCCGACCGCATCGCCAAGGTGATGGCCCGCGCCGGCGTCGCCTCGCGCCGCGAGGCCGAGCGCATGATCCTGGAAGGCCGGGTGACGGTGAACGGCAAGAAGATCGACAGCCCGGCGCTGGACGTGACCCCCGCCGACAGGATCCGCGTCGACGGCAAGCCGCTGGACGAGCCGCAGGAGACGCGGCTGTGGCTCTATTACAAGCCCCTGGGCCTCGTCACCTCGACCTCGGACGAGAAGGGCCGGCAGACGGTGTTCGACGCCCTGCCGCGCGACCTGCCGCGGGTGATGACCGTGGGCCGGCTGGACCTGAATTCCGAAGGGCTGCTGCTGCTGACCAATGACGGCGAGCTCAAGCGCCGGCTGGAGCTGCCGACCACCGGCTGGCTGCGCCGCTATCGCGTGCGGGTGAACGGCCAGCCCAACGACCTGACCTTCGCGCCCTTGCGCCGCGGCGTCACCATCGACGGCGAGGATTTCGCGCCGATGGAGATCAGCCTGGACAGCCAGCAGGGCGCCAATGCCTGGCTGACCGTCGGCATTCGCGAGGGTCGCAACCGCGAGATCCGCCGTGCCATGGCCCATGTCGGGCTGATCGTGAACCGGCTGATCCGCATCGGCTACGGCCCGTTCAAGCTGACCGGGCTGGAGGAGAACGAGGTGCGCGAGGTCAAGCGCAAGGTGCTGCGCGACCAGCTGGGCGGGCTGTTGACCGGCGAGACCGAGGAAAAGCCGCGCAGCTTCCGGGAGCGCGGCGCCGCCAGGCCGGCCGAGGGCGATGCCCGGCCGCGCAAGCCGCGCGCCGAAGGGGATCGCAAGCCCTTCGCGCGGCGCGAAGAGGGCGACCGCAAGCCCTTTGCCCGCCGCGAGGAGGGGGATCGCAAACCCTTCGCCAAGCGTGCCGAGGGCGACCGCAAGCCCTTCGCCAAGCGTGAGGATGGTGATCGCAAACCCTTCGCGCGGCGTGCGGATAGCGAGGGCAAGCCGGCCCGCGAGGGCGCGCGCAAGCCCTTCGGCAAGGGACCGCGCGACGAGGCGCGGCGCGACGGCGACCGGCCGCCGCGCGGCGGCAAGCCCGGCTTCAAGGGCGGCGCGAAAGCCGCCGAGGGCGGGCGCAGCTTCAAGCCGCGCGGCGACAAGCCCGAGGGCGGTTTCAAGCCCCGGGGCGAGAGCAAGCCCGGCCGTTCCTTCAAGCCCGGCGCGAAACCCGGCGCGAGGCCGGGGCCTGCAAAAACCAGTCGCGCCCCCGGGAAGGGAGCGCGACCAGAGGGAAAAGGCCCGCGGCGCGGCTGATCGCGCCGTTTCGGGGCAGAGGGCGCAATGGGCGACCTTGGGGCGATGCGACCTTGGGGCGATGCGATGCGCGGCGCGCTCTGCCGCCTTCCGGCGATCATCCGGTGCGGCTGCCTCGCGCCGGCCTCATGCGGACCGGCCGGGCCGCGCCTCGCTTTTCACTTGGTCAGGATAAGCTTGCCGGCGCGGGTGATGCGCAGGTTGTAGACCTGATCGCCCAGGACGATCAGCGCCTGGTTGCCGCCAGCGGTCAGCATTTCGGCATCGTATTCGGGAAGGCGCTGCAGGGCGGTCACGCCGGGACGCGTGAATTCGGCGGGGCGGGTCGCGGTCATGTCCAGTTCCTCGTTTCTGTCGCGGTGATTGTAACCTGACAAATTTCCTAAGGGATGTCAAAGGAAAATAGTCGGGAATTTTGCGCGCGGATAACCGCCGGTTATGAAAGAGAAAAGGCGGGCCTTGCGCCCGCCTTGCCGGTCTCTCGTGTCGTTTCACCCGGCCCTTCAATCGTCCGTCAGGCAGTCCGCCAGCGCCTCGCCCATGCCGCGCAGGATCTCGGCATAGAGCTGCGGTCCGGGGGCCGAGCCGCTGCCCTCGGGGTCCAGTGGCGCGCCCCGCCGGGCGGCGCTGCCCTCGGTGACGGCGGCGATCAGCCTCGGGTCGTGATTCGCCTCGGGAAAGGCGCAGATGGCGGCCTTTTCGGCGATCTCGTCGCGAATCGCCTTGAGCCGCGCCGCCGAGGGGGTGGAGGCATCGCCCAGGCTGACGGCGATGGCCGGCTCCAGCCCGTAATGCGCGGTGAAATAGCCATAGGCGTCGTGGAAGACCACGAATCGCCGGCCCTTGGCCGGGGCCAGCCGGAGCTTGAGCTCGGCATCCAGCGCGGCGATCTCCTCGGCCGCCCGGGCGGCGTTGGCGGCATAGGTGGCGGCATTCTGCGGGTCGCGGCGGGACAGGGCTTCGGCGATGGCGTCCAGCCAGGCCCGGCCATTGGCCGGGTCCAGCCAGGCATGCGGATCGGTGCCGCTGTGGTCATGGCCGTGATCGTCTTGCGCTCCGGCATGATCGGCGCCACCATCGTCGTGGTCGTGGTCGTCCGCGCCGCCGCCATAGTCGCGGCGATGCGTGCCGGGCAGGTCCAGCAGGGTCACGACCTCGTCCGGCACGCCAAGGCTGGTCGTCGCCCGTTGCAGCCAGGGGGTTAGCTGGGGCCCGACCCAGACCAGCAGCCCGGCCTCTTGCAGGCTGCGGGCCTGGCTGGGGCGCAGCTGATAGCTGTGCGGATCGCCGCCGGGTTGCAGCAGGATCTCGGGCTGGCCCAGATCGCCCATCACCTGCTGGACGAGCGAGGCGGTGACGGCGATGTCGGTCACCACGCGCGGCACCTCGGCCCGGGCGGGCAGGGCGCCCGCGCCAAGCGCGGCGGCAAGGACAAGGAAAGAATATCGGTTCATGGCGGTCTCGCTTGCAGAAACGCCCAGGTTATTTATGTTATATCGTAACCCGTCAAGCAGAAATGTAACGATATAACATCATGTCCGACCCCGAAGCCGCGCCCGATCCGTTCCACGAGCACGACCATGCCCATTGCGCCGCTGCCGTGCTGCGCCGCGCCGAGGACCAGGCCAAGGCCGAGGGCGTGCGCCTGACCCCGGTGCGCCGCCGTGCGCTGGAGATCCTGCTGGAATCGCATCGTGCCATGGGCGCCTACGAGGTGCTGGAGCGGCTGTCGGCCGAAGGGTTCGGCAAGCAGCCCCCGGTCGCCTATCGCGCGCTGGATTTCCTGGTGGAACAGGGGCTTGCGCATCGCGTGCAGCGGCTGAACGCCTATGCCGCCTGCCTGTCGGCCGAGCGCGACCATTCCCCCGCCTTCCTGATCTGCCGCGGCTGCGAGCAGGTGGCCGAGGCCGACGCGCCCGAGCTGCGCGCGGCGCTGGACCGGCTTGCCGCCGCCTCGGGCTTCCGCATCGAGCGCAGCACCGTCGAGCTGCTGGGCCTTTGCGCCCGCTGCACCGAGGCCGGCCTGTGACGGCGCTGATCCGCGCGGCCGACCTGTCGGTCAGCCATGGCGGCGACCTGCCGGTGCTGAGCCATGTCGATTTCCAGATCCGCCCGGCCGAGATCGTCACCGTGGTCGGTCCGAACGGCTCGGGCAAGTCGACGCTGGTGCGGGCGCTTCTGGGCCATGTCGCGCTGGCCTCGGGCCGGGTCGAGCGGGCGCCGGGGCTGCGCATCGGCTATGTCCCGCAGCGCGTGCATATCGAGCGCGCCATGCCGATGACCGTGCGCCGCTTCCTGTCCCTGCCGCGCCGGGTGGGCGATGCCC
>WKJB01000284.1_pt1 | contig 11032 bp, 10 predicted proteins | sample 5403331 | NCBI WGS metagenome assembly WKJB01 (sample SAMN13198853, study PRJNA488119) | plastic metagenome | isolation source: water-polyurethane dispersion (WPUD) containing a polyether... | place: Mexico: Mexico City | collected 2016 | reverse complement strand
GGACGCGTGACCGACCACCGCATCAACAAATCGATTTACAATTTGGATGCCTTTCATCTTTTCGGCGTTCTCTGCCATAATCAGGGCATCTAACATTTCCTGGATGTCGCCGTTCATAAAGGCATCCAAATTGTAAATCGATTTGTTGATGCGGTGGTCGGTCACGCGTCCTTGCGGATAGTTGTACGTGCGGATCTTTGCCGATCGGTCGCCTGTGGACACCATAGTCTTGCGCTGCGCTGCAATGTCTCCTTGCACCTTTTGCAGTTCTATATCATACAGCTTAGTACGCAGCATTTCCATTGCCAATTCGCGGTTGGCCAACTGCGAACGTGCCTGCTGGCAGACCACCACTATCCCCGTTGGTTTGTGTGTCAGCTGCACCTTGGTTTCCACCTTGTTCACGTTCTGGCCGCCTGCTCCACCCGACCGCGATGTTTGCATTTCTATGTCGGCAGGGTTCAGCTCTACATCAACCTCCTCAGCTTCGGGTAAAACCGCTACGGTGATGGCGGAAGTATGCACTCTGCCCTGAGATTCGGTTTCGGGGACACGCTGGACGCGATGCACGCCCGACTCAAATTTCATGGTACCGTAGACGCCGTCGCCTTCTACGCGCATGATCAATTCCTTGAAACCTTTGGAAGCCTCATTGGAATCAGTAACCTCGTGTCTCCAGCCTTTATCCTTGAAGTACATGGCGTACATGCGGTAGATGTCTTCCACAAAAATAGCGGCTTCGTCACCGCCGGTACCGGCGCGCAATTCCACCATTACGTTTTTGTCGTCGGCGGGATCTTTTGGGATTAACAGATACTTCAGCTCTTCTTCCAAGGCAGGAATGGCATCCAGAGATTCTTGCTTTTCCAATCTCGCCAGTTCCACCATATCTTTGTCTGAGCCGTCAGCAATGATCTCGTCGGCTTCTTCTATGGCATTGAGCGCACTCATATAACGGTCAAACACCACCACAATTTTCCCCAAATCGCTGTATTCCTTGTTCAGTGTAGAATAGCGCTTTTGATCGGTAATTACGTCAGGTTGTATTATAAGATCCGCCACTTCGTTGTAGCGCTGTTTTATCGCCTGAAGCTTTGGTATTAAAGATTTTGACATTCTTATTATTTAGGCTGCAAAGATACGGTTTTTCGATTTTTGACTAAGGCGTCGAGAATGAACAACCGTGACAGGGCATAAAAAAAATCCGCTCTCGACAGAAAGCGGATTCTATATTGAAAAAGTATTGACGTCTTAGTGATGGGCCGGTGCCACGGGCGCCTCGCCTTCGGGTCTTCTGTAGACAACTTCTACACCTTCTTGCTCGTAAAGGCGCTTGTAACGCACTTCTTCCGGATCGAATTTCGGGCCCTTGCCGAAGTATTCTCTCAAACCTTCGGTAAGCCAGATCGGGATGATCCATCCGAAGAACATAAAGATACACCAGAACCCGATCATGAACATTATGAAGAAATAAACCGTCCACAAAAACTGGTAAAAAGGCCAAAGTGTCAATAACATCTTGTCTGTATTTTAAGCAAAAGTAAAGTTTTTTCCGGTTGCAGGCAAAGTTTTGACGCTTGAATTTTGTCATTTGCCCGGCGCATCGGTTTTCTGTAAATTCGTACTGCTTGCGTTGTGCAGGCTCACTCTTGTATAAACCACTTACTATTAAGATTTTACAGATATGAATTTCAGAATCGAACATGACACGATGGGTGAGGTGAAAGTACCCGCCGATAAATTTTGGGGAGCACAAACCGAGCGTTCTCGCAACAATTTTAAAATCGGACCCGAAGGCTCCATGCCACACGAAATTATCGAGGCTTTTGCTTATCTGAAAAAAGCAGCCGCTTACACAAACGCCGAATTGGGCGTTCTGCCAAGTGAGAAGCGCGACATGATTGCAGAAGTCTGCGACGAGATCTTGGCGGAAAAACTGAACGATCAATTTCCGCTCGTGATTTGGCAAACCGGATCGGGCACCCAGTCAAACATGAACGTGAATGAAGTCATCGCCAACAAATCCCATGTAAACAGAGGCGGAAAGTTGGGCGAGAAAACGGAAGTTCACCCGAACGACGATGTGAACAAATCTCAGTCGTCCAACGACACCTATCCTACGGCCATGCATATCGCGGCTTATAAAAAAGTGGTAGAGACCACACTACCTGCGGTAGAGAAACTGCGCAACACGTTGCACGAAAAATCGGGGGCATTTATGGATGTGGTAAAAATCGGTCGTACACACTTGATGGACGCCACGCCGTTGACTTTGGGTCAAGAATTTTCCGGCTATGTTGCACAGTTGGATTATGCTATAAAAGCCATCAAAAACACGCTTGACCATTTGAGAGAGCTCGCGTTGGGCGGAACGGCAGTGGGCACGGGGCTGAACACGCCGAAAGGTTACGATGTGAAGGTAGCAGAATACATAGCCGAATTCACAGGATTGCCGTTTGTGACCGCGCCCAACAAATTTGAGGCATTGGCCGCGCATGACGCTATTGTAGAAACCCATGGTGCATTGAAGCAATTGGCGGTTTCTCTTTACAAGATAGCGCAGGACATCCGTCTACTGGCTTCGGGTCCGCGTTCCGGCATCGGCGAGATCTTCATCCCCGAAAACGAGCCGGGTTCTTCCATCATGCCGGGCAAAGTAAACCCTACCCAGAATGAGGCCCTGACGATGGTCTGTGCACAAGTAATCGGTAACGATGCTGCCATCACTTTCTCGGGTACGCAGGGAAATTATGAACTGAATGTTTTCAAACCGGTAATGGCTTACAATTTCTTGCAATCCGCACAATTGCTGGCCGATGCCTGCGTCTCGTTCAACGATCATTGCGCTGTCGGCATAGAACCGAACAAAGAGCGCATCAAAGAATTGGTGGACAAATCACTGATGCTGGTTACCGCGCTCAACACACACATTGGTTACGAAAACGCAGCTAAGATCGCCAAAACCGCACACAAAAACGGTACAACGCTGAAAGAAGAAGCCGTCAATCTCGGTCTGCTTACTGCCGAACAATTCGACGAATGGGTGAAACCCGAAGATATGGTGGGAAGCTTGAAATAAGTCGCACTTCATAAAAAGCAAAAACCTCATAGGTCTTGGACTTATGAGGTTTTTTATTGTTAAAAACGGCGGTTGTGAGACATAAGCGGAGTAGCTTCACAGTATTCCATTTATGCCTATTGGAATAAATCCGGTTCTATTTTATTGTTATCCGTTTCAAGACGCTTTTTTACATTTTCTTCTATACTCCGGATCCTCTGCGCCGGATCTATTCTGTTGCCTTTCGCGTCTTCATAAACAATGACAGTGGTAACGTTTCCGTTTGTGGAACCGCCCATGTTCTTTCTGACTTCTTTTGCAGGATCGGCGAGATAATCTTTCCATGCCTTTCTGAACTGCGTTTCAGTAACGGGTATAGCCGGTCTGCCAAATGTTATACGCGCGCCGCCGCGCGCAACTTCATTAGGCATTTCTGTAGATGTTTGGATTTTCTTGTTGGCAACCAAAGTCATTATATGCGAACCTGTGGTATCTTCTGACTTTACGATTAATCCCGGCAGGCCGTGAAATTTGTATGGACCATCCGGAAACGGCAGTTCCGTAGTAAACCATGCTACCCACTCTCTACCTCCAAATGATGTGGTGGCCTTTTGTGCCGTGTAATCTCCTATTTTCTGCGTTTCGGGACTAAGCTGCCAATTGATCTTTTTATCATCTGCTATTTTATAAATATCAGAGTTTATTTGTTCGATCAGGAATACCTTATAGTCCGGATATTCTTTCGTGACCTCGTGGTTTACTACTGTACCGCCTGTAAAATTACTTGTTAGCGTCAGCGCCGTTCCGGCCGCCGCACTCTGTAAAACCCTCTCGCGGATTAATGAATCGCGCTGCATTTTCCGGAGGCTTTTATAGCTGGAGCCTTTATCCGTTATGTCCAGCGCCATAAGATTCGTTCGCACGCTATCCTTTTCCTTAACGTTAGGAACAAATTTATACTCGTAGATAAACCGATTTGTTTGCGCGTTGCATAGACTGAAAAAGGAAACAAATAGTACAAGCAGTTTGTGCATAATGTGATTGATATTCCGGCTAATATAAATAAATAAAACTATTTTTCTAAAGCCGATGCACAAAGGCGCAAACATAGTTTGCAACAGTCGTCACAATCCTTATTTCATCAATTCCTTCGCCTGTTCAATTGCAGCGTCGGTAACGCGCGAGCCGGAGAGTAACTGCGCTATTTCTTGCAGTTTTTCATCGGCGGTGAGCGGTACAATGGTGGAGCGCGTTCTGCCTTCGACTTCGGATTTCATCACCTTGTAATTGTCGTCTCCTTTCGCAGCAACCTGCGCCAGGTGGGTGATGACAATCAGCTGTAAGTCTCGGGACATATCGCGCATCACTTTGCCCATCTCTTCGGCAATGCGTCCTGAAACACCGGTATCGATCTCATCCAGAATCAGCGTTGGCAGTTCTGCGTTCTCGGCCATAATCTTTTTGATGGCCAGCATTACGCGGGAGCGCTCGCCGCCTGAAATTGCCGTTTGTATCGGTTTGAGCGGAAAGCCTGCATTGGCCTGAAACAGCAGTCGGATGTTTTCTCTGCCCAAACTGTTGAAGTCTGTGGCCGCCTGCAATTCTACCTCCACCTTTGCCTTTTCCAGGCCCAACTGTTTTAGCAGCGCTTCTGTTTTGTCCACAAATACAAGAACCGCTTTGGCGCGGGCGGCAGCCAGCTTCTTGGCGAGGTCGGTAAGTTTTTTCTCGACAGAGACGATCTGTTGCTCCGTTGCCGCAAGCGCATCTTCCAGCTCTGCCAATGAACCTTGCTCGCCCGCAAGCTGATCGCGGATCGACTTCAATTCTTCTACCTCTGCGGCGTTGTGCTTTAGCAGCAGTGCATTGATCCGGTTGATATTGGTTAGCAGTTCTTCATACAACAACGGATCCGACTGTAAGTTTTCCGCTTCCGCTTCTACTTCGTCTGCCACGTCTTTCAGTTCGACGTAGGTTTCATCCAAACGGCGGTGCAGATCAGCAAAGGATTGCGACAGATCTGCCACTTTCTGCATCCGTACGCGGCTGTCGTTCAACAGTGATAGAATCCCTATTTCCTCTTGGCCTAACTTTCCGAGCACCGAGGACAAATTCTCTGCAATGACGCCGGCGTTTTCTTGAACAGCCAACTGCGACTGCATCTCGGCAAAATCCAGTTCATCGAGATTTGCGTCGGTCAGTTCTGTCAGAAGAAAGTTTTTATAATCTGCTTCTTTGTTGCCCTCTGCCAGTAGCACACGAATCTTTGCGAGCTCTTGCTTCAGCTGTCGGTAACGATTGAACTCGGTTTGGTACTCGGTCAACAATGACCTGTTGCCGGCCAAGCCGTCGATGATGCGGAACTGATATTCCTCGGTAAAAAGATCGGAAGACTCAAACTGAGAATGAATGTCGATCAACTGCACGGACAGTCGTTTCAAAACATCGAGCATGACAGGAACATCGTTTACAAAAGCACGCGATTTCCCGCTCGGCAAGATTTCACGGCGGATAATGGTTGCCGCATCAAAGTCCAAATCATTCTCGTCAAAGAATTTTCTGTATTGGTCGTCCAAGCGAAACTCAACCTCTACAACGCTCTTTGCCTCGGCGCTGTTCACGGCGCGCAGATCGGCACGCTCGCCCAAGATCAACCGCAACGCACCCAGAATAATGGATTTGCCTGCGCCTGTCTCGCCGGTAATGACTTGCAGTCCGCTGTGAAGATCGATATTCAAGCTATCGATCAGTGCAAAATTCTTTATGTAAATCTTTGAAAGCATTCTTCTTCGTGTACAGTGTAGCTTGTACTATTTACTTTGTACTTACTAGTTCTAAATACTAAATTCTAACATCTGACTTCTAACACCTGACTTTTAAATCATTTCCACTTGTTCCAGTACGTCTCGGAATCTTTTGGCGAGAAAGTGTTCATCAAAGCGCGAAGTTCCGTCAGATTGATGGCGCCGTTATTCCCGTTGTTGAATATCTGAAAGATCTCGTTCTTCTTCGCTTCGATAAACAGATTGAACGGATAATTCATCTGAAACGAGTTCTCGTACGTCCGCAGTGAAAGCAATTGTTCAGCAATCATCCGTTTGGCGCTCTGTTCCTGCTTGGCCAAATTATCCAAGCCCAAACGGTGGTAGCCGTAATTAACGCTTCGCAATACATTACTTTCCTCGTTCAGTAAACGAGTAATCAAAGAGCCACGCGTACGCGGACCCTCGACCGATGACCAACCGACGAAGTTTTGTCCCTGAGCGTTCTGACTGATGCGCATGGCCTTCTCGAAATACGGCTGACCCGAACGGCTTTGGAACGAGTCTGCGTCATAACCCAAAATAAGGTAGATGTAAAAGCTGACGACATCTATCAGATTCTTGCCCGAGAACTGCCGCTCGTTGAAAATCAAGTTTTCGTTCTCGGTATAATCAAAACCAAAATTGGTATCGTTGATGTTAAGCATCGGCGAGTCATACTGCGTACCGAAAACCGGGCGCGTACTCTGAACAATAATGCTGCCACGGAAGCTGTTTTGCGACGGCCGCTCGGAAACAACAATGGATATATTGCATTTTATCTTCTCAAAGTTCTGCAACCTCTTCCCCGTCCAGCTTGTATTGTTGATGAAATCTCGAAGTGACTTCTCCAACGTACGGAACACTTGGGTGTTGGTTCCGCCGATCTGTGACGAGTTTACCTGCACGGTCGCCATCAGTTCCTGCGCTTGCAGAGCCATGCCCAATATCAGAAAGAGCGAGAACAAAAGCTTTTTCATCTGTGCAGTTTTTCTTCTATAAAATCCAAAAGGTCGGCCGCCACGGCTTTTTTGCTTTTCAGATCGAATTCTCGCAGTTCGTCTTTTGAGATGATGCGAATGCGATTGGTGCTTGTACCAAAACCTGCGCCGTCGTCTTTTAATGAATTCAGGACGATGGCGTCCAGGTTTTTACGGGAAAGTTTGCCTTTGGCATTTTCAATTTCGTTTTCTGTTTCCAGAGCGAAGCCTACCAAGAATTGATCTTTCTTGCGCTCGCCCATCTCGCCGAGTATGTCAGGATTCTTTACCATCTCTATCGCTAGTTCGTCGTCCTTTTTCTTGATTTTCTCGACGGCAATATTTTTCGGAGCGTAGTCTGCAACGGCGGCACTCATCACCACCAAGTCGACGGTGTCGAAATGCCGAAAAACCTCATCGTGCATTTCCCGTGCAGAAGTGACGCGGTGCAATTCTACCATCGGATGATGCAACCGCTCCGCCGACGGTCCGGAAATCAAAACAACATGCGCACCTCTTTTGGCTGCTTCCTCGGCTATGGCAAAGCCCATTTTCCCCGACGAATGGTTTCCTACAAAACGAACAGGGTCGATGGCCTCGTATGTCGGTCCCGCAGTCACCAGCACTTTCTTGCCTTTCAGCACCGAAGGATTTTGCCTCATAAACTGTTCTTCAATTTTTGCGACGATGGTCTCGGGTTCGGCCATTCGACCTTGTCCTGTCAGACCGCTTGCCAGCTCACCGTGCTCGGCAGGAATAATGGCATTGCCGTACGATGCCAGCGTTTCCAAATTGCGGCGGGTAGACGGATGGGCGTACATATCCAGATCCATCGCCGGTGCTACCATAACGGTGCAACGTGCAGACAGATAGGTTGCCAGCAAAAGGTTGTCACACAATCCGCCGGCCATCTTCGCCAGGGTATTTGCCGTACACGGCGCAATGACGAAAAGGTCTGCCCACAGACCAAACTCTACATGGTTGGTCCAATTGCCCTTGGCGTCATAAAACTCCGACTCTACGGCATTGCCCGACAGCGTAGACAATGTCAGAGGTGTCACAAAATCCGAAGCGCAGGGTGTAAGAATTACTTTCACCTCTGCGCCACGTTTCTTTAAATCTCTGACCAGCCCGTTGACTTTGTAGGCAGCGATCCCACCGGTAATGCCCAGCAGTATCTTTTTAGACTGCAGGCTGCTCATATTTATGCGTTCTCCTCTGTTCTGCGGAAATAGATTTCATCATCCAACCATTCTTTGATGGCAATGGAAGTAGGTTTGGGCAATCTCTCGTAGTTCTTTGAAATCTCGATTTGCTCGCGGTTTTCAAAAACCTCTTCCAGTGTGGAATTGTGAACGGCAAACTCGTCAAGCTTGCCATGCAGCTCGGTGCGGATCTCCGCGTTGATCTGCTCTGCCCTTTTCCCCATAATCACAATGGCCTCGTAAATACTCCCCACCTTGCTTTCGATCTTTTCACGATCGTAGGTAATGGTGGTTACTTCGGCGTTATTATCTCTAAAGCTCATATTCGTAAGTATTATTTGTTCTTTTTATTTGTGGGAAGCGTGATGGTTGCCGCCGGAGCCGGCGTGGCGATGGCAGCAGAGTCACGCATTGCCTGCACACCTTTGCGCTCGTCATCCAATTGCCTCTTCGCGGCGTTGCGCTCGGCTTTGGCCTTCATCTCAGCTTCGTGCGCTTCTGCCTCTTTCTGCAACTGCGCGAACTTCACCTTTTCGGCTTCCAACTCAGCACGCATTTTGGCAGCACTTTTGGCTTGCTCACTGCCGGGCAATTCTTTTTCAACTTGGCGACTGAAAGCAATGGCACTCAAGATACGGTCGGCCTTCAGATCGAAAACAGAGTTCATGGCCAACTGATATTTAGACTGCATCATGTAGTCGTAAATGCGCGGACGGTATTTGGTCGCAGGATAGTCATCCAGCATGTTTTCAAAAGTAACGTCAGCCGCTTTGTATTCTGTCATTTTGAAATACTGACGCGCGTTTTCAAACGCTTTCAACTCAAGTTTATCGTTGAGTTCGTTTATCAGTTCGTCGATATTTTTCGCCCGATCGGAATTCGGATAATTGTTCAGAAAATCCTGCAACTCATTGATGGCGGTTACCGTGCTGGTTTGGTCCAAATTATAATCGCGCGAGTCTTGGTAATAGCACAGAGCCGACATATAAGCTGCCTCTTCACGACGCGGATCTGCCGGATAAGTTACCGCAAAATTCTTGAACTGATGCCCCGCCAACCGGTAGCTCTTATCGTAATAATTGGCGTAAGCCGAACGGAAAAGCACTTCGGGCGCATCGTCTGTACCCGCCACCAGATTGGGCAGTCGTTCATAGAGAGCCAATGCTTCTTTCCATTTCTTTTTCTCGTAATATTTATTGGCGGTGCTCAGGATAAGATTCTTATCGGCACTTTTCATTGCAGCATCGTATTCTTTGTTACAAGAAGCGACGCCCAAAACAATGATCAACAGGAAAAGGATTTTTCTCATAAGTTTTTGGCTTGTCAAAAGGCATCAAAACAGCCTTCGCGCCTTCAATCTGCAAAAATAACCTTTTTTTGGTAAAGAGATTTATTTTAAGACAGTTTAACGTTAAGCCTGCAAGCTGCAACCCGGCCCCGATATTTTTACGGATAAACCGTGGAAAAGCCGCTGATGCGGAGTCATCTGTTGATGGTAAGAATGGTTACCTGCGCAGCAACCCGAACATGGTCGTTGTCAGATGTTCTCTGATTCTTTCCTCGGCGGCGGCAAAGTAATCGGCGTCTTCATCGATGTATTTCTCATAGAAGTTGCGGTTGCGGATCACAAAGATAATGGTACCGATCATAGTGGCCAGCAAATCTTCGGCTGCCGGCTTGCAATTGAAATCGCCGGAAGCATTTCCCGCATCCACAATCCGCACAATGATTGCCGCAAACTCTTTGTAAAACTCTTGCAAAGTATCTTTTACCTCTGCGGTGGACTGCCACTCTTGCGTCACAAAACCGTGAAAGTAACTGAACTTAAGAATATGGTTGACGATGAAAGCAACCAAGATCTTCATCTGCTCGGTCGGTGTTTTGCCGTCCAGTTCATCGGTAAATGCAGAGAAGTTTTCCAGCGTACGCTCTACTCTGAACCGATAGAGCGAGGCCATCATTTTCTCCTTGGAACCGAAGTAATACGAGATCATGGCAACGTTGACGCCTGCCGCAGAACATATCTCGCGCACAGAGGTGCCGTGGAAACCCTTATCGGCAATCAGCTCTTCTGCAACGGTCAGTATATGTGCCTGTTTATCGGTAAATCCTGTTTTCATGCTCTGTGGTTTCTATAACAAATATAAAGTTAAATATACAACTAAATATATGTTTAAAACACTACCGTCGCGGTATTTCATTATTTTTGAACCGATGTTTTTTGACTTTCATCACCACCATCACGACGGTAGGGCCGGCATCTACAACTACGATTGCAAAGGAGCGGTGCCTCAAAATCCGTTCTCGGCGGGCATTCATCCCGCTGATGCCGAGCGGACCGAATTGTGGAAGCAACTGACAACCGCCGCGTCGGATCCCTCATGCGTAGCCATTGGTGAATGCGGACTGGACAATCTTGTCTCGCCACCGCTTACCGTTCAAGAACAATTGTTTCGGCAACAGATCAGGCTGGCAGAAGATCTTCAAAAACCGTTGATCGTGCATTGCGTCAGGCAGCATGAGCGGACGGCGCATTTGTGCAGAGATCTGTCGGTGTCGGTAATCTTCCACGGCTTCAACCGAAAACAAACGATCGCCGAGCAATTAACGGCACGAGGTTTCTATTTGTCTTTTGGCGCTTCGCTGCTTAAAAATTTATCTTTGCAGAACAGCTTTTTGCATTGCCCGACGGATCTTATCCTGCTGGAAACCGACGACAGTCCGATACCAATCGAGACTCTTTATCGCCAAGCCGCCGCGCTGCTGAACACTTCCGTAGAAACAGTGCAAGAAATTATTGCCGCAAACCTGAATAAAATACTGAAATGACCGAACCTTGGCTGGAACGCACAGAACTGCTGATTAAAGAGAAAGGCTTGGAGAAGCTTGCCAATGCTCATGTGCTGATTGTAGGCATGGGCGGCGTGGGGTCTTTTGCGGCCGAATTCATCGTTCGTGCAGGCGTGGGAAACGTGACCATTGCCGACG
>WKJB01000280.1_pt1 | contig 11259 bp, 10 predicted proteins | sample 5403331 | NCBI WGS metagenome assembly WKJB01 (sample SAMN13198853, study PRJNA488119) | plastic metagenome | isolation source: water-polyurethane dispersion (WPUD) containing a polyether... | place: Mexico: Mexico City | collected 2016 | reverse complement strand
ATGATGCTTGAGAAAAACAAGGAGGAAGAGATTGATACGAAAAATCACCCTGTGGTGCGCTTTGCCCGAAAGCATTTCCGCGTTTATGACAAATTTGTGCGCGATAAATTCTTTGTCAATTTCAAGGGTGTAACCATGATTACCCCGCTCTTTCTGGTTCTGATTATTATAGAATTTACCGATCTGATTTTCGCCGTAGATTCTATCCCCGCAATCTTCTCGGTAACCAAGGACCCTTACATTGTCTTCTTTTCCAATATTTTTGCAATCATCGGTCTACGCTCTATGTTCTTTTTGTTGGCAGGCGTTATCCATAAATTCCGTTTCCTTAAAACCGGCATTGCCATTCTGCTGGCGTTTATCGGTATGAAGCTTTTACTGCATTCGGTGTTGGACGATATAGGCTTCACCACCTCGCACTCGCTGATCGCCATTGTGGTGATTTTGGGTGGAAGTGTGCTGGCTTCCCTCCTATTCCCCGAGCCGAAAAAAGCAGTTTAGAGTGCTCTGCGACGGTGTTTTAACGGCAAATTATTTATTGGTTTATGCGGTTCGGGCAACTGTATATAATAGCATGAATAACAGCGACGGAAGCATCATCCACTTCTGCTGTATAATTTTACACGTCTATTCTTCTTTACGTTTACCGACTCTGTTGGCAACAATAGAGCACGACAATCGGTGAGCGACTTATATTTTAACGGTTCTGTTGGGGATTTCATGTTGGTTATTTGCTGTAGAAAGGTCACGACATTTCAGCCATTAGGAGATATTCCACGGATGAGGCTTGCTGAAATCTATAAAGCGAAAAAAGCCTGTGGATAACTGTAGAGTTGTCTCGGAATTACATAATAACAAGTGGATAAAAATATAATGGCTTGTAAATCAGGTATTTTACGTTGTTTACAATATTAAAACTTAATTTGGGTTTCTAATTTACAATTGTAATAACTAATGTAAATTATTTGTTTTACATTTGTAATCATGGATATTGCAGAGCGTATCAATACAATCATTCGGCACTACGGCTATACGGCATCTGAATTTGCAGATACCATAGAGGTGCCGCGTTCCAGCATTTCGCATATCACATCGGGAAGAAATAAACCCTCACTCGACTTCGTCATCAAGGTAAAAAATCGTTTTCCTGAAATCCGGTGGGACTGGCTGATCGACGGCCTGGGCGACATGACCAATAAAATTCCGTCGGCACATAACACTGTCGAGAGTGATTTAATTAAGGAAGAAAAAGTAAGCGCCGAGCCTGATCTTGCAACCGGAGAATCTTCTGGTGCTTCTACTCCGCCCTTTCCGGAAAATGAGAGAACCGCACAAAATGAAGAGTTACGAGAATCGATTATTCCCGACCGAGACCAAACCGATATTCAAGCAAACGATTCTCAGCAATTAGGAAGTAGCTACAATTTTCCGCCGTCAATCGACGAAAAATTGCAGCAACGCCAAGTAAAACGAATCGTCTTCTTTTATACCGATGGAAAATTTGAATCTTTTGAACCCTAAGCGCTTGCTATTTGCATAAATGTTCTTATTTTTGCAGCCGATTGGTCAACCTCTGACGAGAGCCGTGCACGTTGGCTGATGACAACATTTTTTTAATTCACAATGGATTTAATTAAGTACGTACAAGACAAGTACATTGACAAAAAAGAGTTTCCTTCTTTCAAAGCAGGTGATACCATCACCGTTTACTATGAGATTAAGGAAGGTAACAAAACACGTACACAGTTCTTCCGCGGAGTTGTTATCCAGCTTAGAGGAACAGGCGCCACCAAGACTTTTACCATCCGTAAAATGAGCGGCGACGTAGGCGTAGAGAGAGTTTTCCCTATCAACATGCCGGCGCTTCAGAAGATTGAAGTGAACAAACAAGGTAAAGTAAGAAGAGCAAGAATCTACTACTTCCGTAACCTCAGAGGTAAGAAAGCAAGAATCAAAGACAGATCTTTCAGCGGTAAATAATCCGCAGAAATTGCATAATAAAGGGCTGCATCAAAACGATGCAGCCCTTTTCTTTTAATAGGTCTTCGTCATATCTGCGGGTACGACCAAGTTGTACTCGGTAGCAACAAAGTCTTTCTCGGGGAAAGGCAAATCAATATTATCCGCTTCTTCTACCGATAGAACGGCCACCCGAAGATTCGATCGTTTTTGTTTCAGATACCAATAAATTCCGCCGTACTCTTTGCTGTGGTAATTGCCGTTGTAATGGATGAACAGTGTGCCCGGTACCAAATTTTGCAAGATGGACTCGGCCATGGTTGCATCCTTGATGGCTTGTGCAGCCACAAAGTTGATTGCGGTTGAACCGGCGTGGTCGCCCATCATGGTGAGCATTTCCGTATAACCCGGCGTTTTCATGTCGATTTTTATCGGCAGTGGCGCCATATTTCTTTTCTCGATTGCACGCAATGTGTCGAGCGAAGTAATTCCTTGTTTTGCTGTGAGCGAGGCGTACTTTCGCGGGACGTTGGTTGCAATGAATTTCAGTCTATGTTCTTTGGCGAAATCCAATAATGGTTTATAATCGGTTTTAAAATTCGTCCACAACCGAACGGAGTCGCTCAGCCGGACAGCGCTTATTTTGCCCTCTAAATAGGCATTCAGACCGTCTTGATTGTCTCGCTCAAACATCTCGGCGCCCAAGATCACGCGGCCGTTCTTAAGCCTGTATAAAGCTTTGGTAAGGCGCAACTGCAACCAATGGTTTATGGAATTATTGTGCAACTCTCCGACGAGAACCACATCATAATTTGCGAGATTTTTAACCATTGCGTCGGGTGCTACTTTCCTCCCTTTTTTGTTATATATTGTAAAAGCTTGGAATTCCTGCGCGTTACTTGCCGAGACAGACAATACTAAAAACAACAATAAAAAATTTCTCATAACCGGTCGATTTCGGACAAAGGTCGCGAAATGATCCCAACCTGACGCCAACAAAAAACCGCGGCAGTTAAAACTGCCGCGGCCATTTATTTAGAAAACTGAAGGATTATTTACCCTGCTCCATTTTTCTTTTCAGTTCAGCAAGGCTGTCCAGGTCGCCCAGTGTAGCTTTTTGCTCCGGCTGGTTGCTTGGCGTTACGTTGCGGTTGTCACCACCACGGCCGCCTCTTCTGTACTCTTCCTCCTTGAAAGTACCGGTGTGAGATACCACTACTCTCTTGAACTCTTTGTTGAATTCGATCACTTTGAATTCAGCTTCCTCGCCTTTTTTGATTTTTGAACCATCTTGCTTCTCGAGAAGTCTTGCAGGTGCGAATGCTTCAACTTCAGCGTCCTCAAACTGTACGTTTGCGCCTTTGTCGAATACATCTACAGCTTTACCGGTATGAACCGTGCCTTCTGCATATTTGGTTTCAAATTTATCCCACGGGTTTTCCTGAAGCTGCTTGTGACCCAGAGAGATTCTTCTGTTGTCAGCGTCAACTTCCAGTACTACAACCTCCAGCTTATCGCCTACGTTGCAGAACTCAGATGGGTGCTTGATTTTCTTGGTCCAGGACAGGTCAGAGATGTAGATCAGACCGTCGATACCTTCTTCCAGTTCTACAAATACACCGAAGTTGGTGAAGTTGCGAACAGTACCGGTGTGCGTAGAACCTACAGGATATTTCTCCTTAATGTTAGCCCAAGGGTCCTGAGTCAGTTGCTTCATACCCAGAGAAATCTTACGATCTTCGCGGTCGATGCTCAGTACCTCAGCTTCAATCTCGTCGCCAACTTTCACAAAGTCGCCGGCAGATCTCAGGTGGGTGGACCATGACATTTCAGAAACGTGTACCAGACCTTCTACACCCGGAGCGATTTCTACAAACGCACCGTAGTCAGCCAATACAACTACTTTACCTTTTACTTTGTCACCAACTTTCAGGTTCGCGTCCAGAGCATCCCACGGATGTGGCTCCAGTTGCTTCATGCCCAGTTGGATTCTTGTTTTGTCTTCGTCGAAGTCCAGGATAACAACTTTCACAGTCTGTCCGTCTTCCAGAACTTCAGATGGGTGGTTCACTCTAGACCAGGAAAGGTCGGTGATGTGCACCAGTCCGTCTACGCCGCCCAGGTCAACGAATACACCGTAAGAAGTGATGTTCTTAACGGTACCTTCCAGTACCTGACCTTTTTCAAGCTGAGCGATGATTTCTCTTTTCTGTCCTTCAATATCCGCCTCGATAAGCGCTTTGTGAGAAACCACAACGTTTTTGAACTCGTTGTTGATCTTCACTACTTTGAATTCCATTGTCTTACCGACGTACTGATCGTAATCTTTGATCGGCTTCACGTCGATTTGTGAACCTGGCAGGAACGCTTCGATACCGTGGATATCTACGATCATACCACCTTTGGTTCTGGATTTAACGTAACCGTTAACGATTTCGCCTGTTTCGTGAAGCTCGTTCACTTTATCCCAAGCGCGCAGCGTTCTTGCTTTTCTGTGTGAAAGCTGAAGCTGACCGGTTTTGTCCTCTCTTTTGTCAACCATCACTTCTACCTCATCACCTACAGCCAGGCTTGGGTTGTAACGGAATTCGTTAAGAGAGATTACCCCTTCAGATTTGAAGTTGATGTCGACGATTGCTTCTTTGTCGGTCAGTCTTACCACTCTACCGGTGATGACATCTGCGTCATCCAGATCGTTCAAAGATCCTTTGTAAATCTCTTCCAGTTCCTGCTTTTCGGTTCTGTCCTCTGCATTCAGACCGCTTTCAAACGACTCCCAGTCAAACTGTTCCGGAGCTACGTTCTGGTTCTGAAGCATCTCGTCTTTGGTTATTGTCTCTTCTGACATAAAAATAAATTTGTATCCCACTGAATCATCCGCTGCCTTGCTGTTGCGATCCGGTATTCTGTGGAAGAAGGTTAAATCTTAAATATTCTGCTCGCAAGGCTTTACGCAAAAAAGCGGGGCAAAGATACGAAATATTTATAGCAAAAATCAGAATTTTAATTGCTGAATATTAGACTTTTACACAACGAAGCGTTGCAGAAACCGCAGCTTTGATGTAGATTTGTAAAAACGGCACGTTAAAAATGTACATTGACTTACCCGAAAAGCTTTATTATTCTATCGGCGAAGTGGCGAAAGCTTTTGGTGTGAACACTTCTTTGATTCGCTATTGGGAATCTGAGTTCCCGATCATAAAGCCCAAGAAGAATAAAAAAGGCAACCGTTATTTCACACCCGATGACATCAAGAATCTGCGGATCATTTATCATTTGGTGAAAGAAAAAGGCTACACGCTGGATGGCGCCCGCATAGCCCTGGCCACCAACGAGAAAGTCGACAGTACGGTGGCGATCATCGATCGCTTGGAGTTTGTAAAAGCTGAACTTTTAAAAATGAAAGACTTCTTGAACGAAAACTGATGCCATGATACCGCGGCTGCCATACCGTATGCACAAAAAAACCTTTGTTGGCTTGGCTGTGCTTGGAGCTTTCGTCTTGGCGGCTCAATTTGTCGGTCTAAGACAACAGATTCTATCAAAAGATCTATTGCCTTCTGCGGTCGAATTCAGTGATTTTCCCGGCAGCGCTTCTCCTCTCCTAACCGAGTTCGACCCGAATGCGTTGGACGAAAACCAGTGGGAAAAACTAGGCTTCTCCGCCAAACAGGCGCGCACCATCATCAACTATAAAAACAAAGTCTGCCGAGGTAATTTTGTATCGAAAGAACAGTTGGCGCGGTGCTTCGCCATTTCAGAAGCGAAGTTCGCCGAGCTTTCGCCCTATATTTTATTGCCCGAAACTGCGGATGAGAACTTCTCCAAAACAGCCCGTTTCGCTTCCTTCGAGGCAAAGAAATTAAATATCCCCGGAAAGTTTAACCCCGACAATTTATCTGCAACGGATTGGGAAAGAATGGGTTTCTCTCCGAAACAAGCGGCAGCAATTTTAAAATATAAGAATTTTCTGGGCGGCAGTTTCCGCAGCAAAGAAAAGTTCAGCGAATGCTTCATTATTTCCGATGCCCATTACGCACAGCTGGCTCCGTTTTTATTGCTCCCACAGAGCGTTCCCGACGATGATTACCGTAAATATCCGGAGCGGACTACCGCAACAAGGATAACTCACACTTACTTCGACCCGAACGATTTGGATGCCGCAGGCTGGCAACGTTTGGGCTTCTCTGAAAAGCAAGCAGCCGTTATCCTCAACTATAAAAACAGACAACTGAAAGGCAATTTTAAAACCGCCGAGGATTTGCAAAAATGCTTTGTGGTCTCGGCACAGAAGTTTGAGGAGCTAAAGCCTTACATTCGCATCGCCGAGTCAAAAAACGACGCGCCGCTACGCGAACAAACGGCAATTTCGGTTAATAGGAATGACGTTGAAGAAAGAACGGATTTCAGCAAGGTTGACCTGAACCAGATTTCTTTTGCACAGTTGCGCGAGTTCGGATTTTCTGAAAAACAGGCGGCGGGCTTTGTCAGCTTTCGGAAAAAGCTCGGCGGATTTTCTTCCAAAGATCAGCTCTATCATGTGTACTTTGCTGATGCCGATCTGATTCGGAAATTAAGCAATGCTGCCTATCTCAAACCCGTGCCGTTGCAACAAATCGACATCATGACGGCAGACGAGCAAACGCTGAAAGCGAATCCGTATTTCCGATACTACGCAGACAAAATCATCTATTTCAGAATGTCAATATCGGATCCTGACAAACTGCTCAAGAAAGTAGGCGCAAAACCCGATGATATCGCGAAAATGAAAATCTACATGAAATAGTTATTTCTTTATGAACTTGAAAGTCTGCCCTTCAATTTTCAGGAAATAAACACCGGATTTCAACATCGAAACATCTGCCGTGTTTTTACCGTTTTGCCTTGTAAATTTTACTCGATAAGTTCTCCCCACAACATCTACGACCTCCGCGCTCTCCGCGCGCGCACCTTCCAAATAAAGCACATTTCCGATGACCGGATTCGGATATAATCTAATTGTCGGTTTATTGCGTGCTTCCGTTACAGCCAACAGCTGACCCAATCCGTCGCAGTAATTCGTGGCGTGCGTTGTCCATTGTGTAAGATCAAAAATAACAGACGGCTGTGTCACGGTTGCATTTCGGTAAAGGGATTTGTCCACAGCAAAATCATCGGATTGAGACGCGACGCCGATTTGGTCGACGATCTGTCCTTTATAGCGCAAACTTACCGCCTCCACTCCCGTAAAAGTAAGAGGCGTGGCTGCCGTAACGAATCGTGCATCGGCTGGGTTCATACATGACAATTCCGACTTCGGATTCATCAGAACCATAACGGAGCCGTTTGGCAATGTGCCTTCCATTTCAAAACCGTTTCCTTGATAATAACTGCCCGTCTGGTTATTGCGCAGTTGCATGGTCAGCGAATAATCTCTGAGATCCACGTCATAGCCTGTATTGTTGTAAATCTCAATGGCTTTGTTGTTGCCCGTGCCTTCTATAAATTTGGTCACCAGCAGATCGGTCGAGAAATTGTCGGCGGCTTCGGTGGTGAACGTGCCTGCAACCGAGCGAGGCGACTCTTGGTAAAGACTGTTGTAACCGGAAACTTCAACCGTATATGTTGTGGATGGCGACAAATGCGAAAGGTTGAACTTTCTTTCCTTAGTCGTTCCTACAAGTTCACCATTCAGATAAACCCGAAAGCCGAGCGCTTCTGCATAGAGCGGAATTTGCCATTCCACCACGGCAAAACGTGCACCCGCTTTTGTTATCTGCGGCGGTGATGGCGTAGCTGCCGGCTCGGCGCTTTGGTTAGAGTTCCAAATGCCGGTTGCCCATTCGGGGTGATCCACAAACGGATTGCGGTTGCCTTGGATTTGATAAACATAATTATTCCGGTCAATTTCACGCTGCGACACCGGATCGAGATTATGCCAATCCAGCAACAATGCAATGTACCAATCTTCCCACGCTTTTTCTTCTTCGCCACTTAACGGATTGCGCTCATTGTCGGGGTTAAAGCGCGACAGCTTTCCCTCGTAACGCGTTGCCATATAAAGCAGCATCCTTGCGACATCGCCTTTAAACTCATCGATGGGTTCTGCTGCCGTGGTCGTCCGCCCCGGCGTGGCACTCGGCCCGAATTTCATGCCGTTGCTTCCGACCATTGTGGGATTTTTAACGCGCGCAAACGGCCAATTGCTCCGTCGCTGATTCAGGCGCGCATCTGTCGGGACAATAAAATGGAGATCCGAATACATGGGATAATTGCCGCCGAAAAAGCTCTGCGAAAAAATATGTTCTCGGTTCCAACCCATTCCCTCTTCTGACGCGCCGCTGATGAGTTGATTTAGCTCGTAACGATATTCATAAGCATCGGGGCCGTCGGGCACCTCGGAATAAATGTCTAACAAAGAACCGTTGTTTTCATAGTAACGGTCGACGTCGGTCAATTTATAGAAATCAGGAAGATCACCGTAATTCCAGCTGATGGTTTTGCGCGACAAGATTTCGGACAACTTTGTTTTCAGCGCATAACCGGTCAAGCCCTCCGTGCCGGCATAATACGGATTCGTCCCTTGGCCGAAAGCTGCGACGGAGACGAGTAAAAAAAGATAATTCTTCAATTTCATAAACAGCGCTTTGCTGCAAAATTACGCTTATTCATCGACAGAAAACATAATTTCACCCATCAAACATATAATGTTTGCCATAACTTTCTGCGAAAACTTATTATATTTACGGTCAAATAAAATCTGTATGAATTTTGAAATTTCCGATAATCTGAAGATGATCGCAGAGACGGCGAAAGACTTTGCCGAGAAAAATATACGTCCGCACATTATGGACTGGGACGAAAGCCAACACTTTCCGGTAGAGCTTTTCCACCAATTGGGCGAAATGGGCTTCATGGGCATTGTGGTGCCCGAAGAATACGGCGGCTCAGGCCTCTCCTATCATGAGTATGTGGCCATTGTAGATGAGATTTCGCAAGTCGATCCGTCCATCGGTCTGTCTGTGGCGGCTCACAATTCTCTGTGTACCAACCACATCTTGGAATTCGGGAACGAGGAGCAAAAGAAAAAATGGCTTCCGCAATTGGCGAGCGGCAAAGTGATCGGCGCTTGGGGATTGACAGAGCACAACACAGGATCCGATGCCGGCGGCATGAGCACCACAGCCGTAAAGGACGGCGACGACTGGATCATCAACGGGGCTAAGAACTTCATTACCCACGCCATCAGCGGTGACATAGCCGTTGTGATGACAAGAACGGGCGAGAAAGGCGCACCGAACAATGCTACTGCATTTGTATTGGAAAAAGGAATGGAAGGCTTCTCATCAGGCAAAAAAGAAAACAAGCTGGGAATGCGCGCCTCTGAAACAGCGGAACTGATTTTCGATAACGTGCGCGTACCTGATTCTCACCGTTTGGGCGAGGTAGGCGAAGGTTTTAAGCAAGCCTTGAAGGTGCTGGACGGCGGCCGTATCTCAATCGCCGCGCTCAGCCTCGGTATTGCAAAAGGAGCTTATAAAGCTGCATTGAAGTACGCGAAAGAGCGCCACCAGTTCGGAAAACCGATTGCAGATTTCCAAGCCATTAACTTTAAATTGGCAGACATGGCTACCGAGATCGAAGCTTCTGAACTCTTGATTCAGAAAGCATCCTACTTAAAGAACAACAAGCAAAAAATGACGCGCGAGGGAGCCATGGCAAAACTTTATGCTTCTGAAGCTTGCGTAAAAATAGCAAACGACGCCGTTCAGATTTTCGGCGGCTACGGTTATACCAAAGATTTCCCGGCAGAAAAATACTACAGAGATTCCAAGCTGTGCACCATTGGCGAGGGAACGTCTGAGATTCAGAAACTGGTTATAGGCCGCGACATCACAAAATAAATCGCTTACAAATTGAATGATACCAAAAGCAGCTCCGGCTGCTTTTTTCTATATTTGTTTATCAACAAAGAAACCTTATGAACAAATTCCTTTTCAAAACATACTTGTTTGCAGGCGCCGTAGCGGTGCTCGCCTCGTGCAGCAATTCACAGAAAACAGCAGCTAATAAAGAAATCCGGACCGATACCGACGGCATGATGTTGGTTGGCCGTCAGTCGCAAGATCAACTGCAAAAGCCATCGTATGCGCAATGGTACAATCCCGAATATGACCGTTATAACATCGATACCAAAACGGTGGAAGAACTGAAGAAAAATAACTTTCGCAACTATGACATCATCGCTTTTATGGGCACCTGGTGCAGCGACAGCCACCGAGAAGTGCCTAGGTTCATGAAGATCATGGAGGCCGCCGATTATCCGCAAAATAAAATTGATCTGATCGGTGTCAACCGCAATATGAAAAGCCCTGACGGGGAAGAGATTCCTTATCAGATCAAAAACGTACCGACGTTCATTGTGATGAAAAACGGTAAAGAGATTGGCAGAATCGTTGAATACCCTGAAAGCGGTTACTTGGAAAGAGATTTGCTCAAGATCATCCAAAAATAAATATGCAGAGAAGAAATTATTTTCCGCTGCTCACTTTTTTGCTCGGCATTGTTCTGGCCGTTATCTTCTTCTTCGCTTGGAAAGGTCTGAAAGACGATAAGGCAGACGTCATCAATCAGGATTATTATCTGCTGACCAACCAGATCAGCAAAATGAACAAGATGCTGGTGGTAGAGCAAGATTTTTCATCTTTTCAAACCCATAAAAGCGCCGCCATCAAAATAGCGGGCTTCAATGTTTTGCCGAAAGAGATGATTCTGTTGACAACGGCCAAGGCGCAGGTAACCTACGATATGAAACAGGTAAAAATTGATGTGGATACGCTCAACAAAAAACTGATCATCCAAAGAATACCGAACGCCGAGATCAAGATTTACCCCGACGTCAAAATTCATTTCATGGACGATTACGCCCTGAACCGCTTCGACCAAAAAAGCATCAACGGCATTATGGAATCTGCCAAACGGAACATGCGCAAAAGCATCGACCAAAAGAAATTGCAGAAAGAAGGTCGCGAACAGTTGGTCAAAAACCTCAACGATATTTTTGTTTTGGCAAAGGCTTTGGATTATGAAATTGTAGACAACACAGGCCGCATCGGGCCGGTGCCGCTATGACAAATTTCTAAAGCATGGAAAATAAAAAAGACAGAGCCCTACCGATCTCTTCTGCCGAAACCAAGAAGCAGAATCAGGATTACAGACAACTGCCGTCGGCATCAGAACAGAGCATGCCGCCCGACATAGAAAAGAAGGACGTAGAAAAAGCGTCGGAACTGAACAAAGACGGCGAAACCGACAACACAG
>WKJB01000276.1_pt1 | contig 11303 bp, 5 predicted proteins | sample 5403331 | NCBI WGS metagenome assembly WKJB01 (sample SAMN13198853, study PRJNA488119) | plastic metagenome | isolation source: water-polyurethane dispersion (WPUD) containing a polyether... | place: Mexico: Mexico City | collected 2016 | reverse complement strand
CCATAAATATACGGATACTATTCCTAATCCCAAAATCTTAAAAGCGATTTCCCTGATACCTTTGCCGTCTTAACTAAATTTTGTAAGGAAATAGATAGATTAATACTAAGCTAACGTAAGAACATGCAAGGTAAAGGGCTGATTAAATTTTTGGTAGTAGTGGTCACGATCGCGTGTCTCTATTCCCTATCGTTCACATTCGTCACCCGCAAGGTGGAACGGGATGCCGCGGCGTATGCCAAAGGTGATTTTGCGAAAGAGAAGGCGTATTTGGATTCCATGGCCGGAGAGGTGGTATACAATTTAGGTATTGCCAAATATACCTATCGTGAAGCTAAGGGGAATGAAATCGCTTTGGGATTGGATTTAAAGGGCGGCATGAACGTGACGATGGAAGTATCGTTACAGGAATTGGTGCGCAACCTCGCTAATAATCCGAAGGATGAGAGCTTCAATAAAGCATTGGAAAATGCCAATATCCGGAGCAAAAATAGTCAAAGCGGATACGTAAGTCTGTTTGTCGACGAATTCAAAAAACTTAGCCCGAACGCTACGTTAGCAAGCTTCTTTGCCACGAAAGATAACAGTGCGTATGTGAACGCAAATAGCACGGATGGCCAGGTAGAAAGCTTTCTCCAACGAGAGGCAAGCAACGCTATTGATAATTCATTTAAAGTATTACGTACCCGTATTGATAAGTTCGGTGTAACTTCGCCTAACATCCAATTGCAACAGGGAACCAACCGTATCCTTATTGAACTACCGGGTGTTACCGACGAGGATCGCGTGCGGAAACTTTTACAGGGATCTGCCCGGCTCGAGTTTTGGGAAACTTATCATAATGTGGAGATTTATCCGATGCTGGAAAATGTGAATAGCACCTTGGCGGCCACATTAAAAGAAACCGAAAAAACAACGACCAAGACTCCAGCTGATTCGACCCAAGCAGATAGTACAGATGCGGGTCTATTGGCGACATTGGGAGCAAGCCAGGATTCACTGGATGTTTCGGATTCCTCGGCCAACCAGCTAGCACTCCAAAATCCATTGTTTAACGTATTACGCCCGGCCACGGCTATGGGTCCAAACAACCAACCAATGCTGGCACCCGGCCCAATTGTTGGGTATGCCCAACTTCGGGATACAGCCAAAGTTAACCGTTACCTGGAAAACTCGGTTGTAAAGCAGATCATTCCTGCAAATGTCAAGTTGTTGTGGGGAGTGAAGCCCAATCCGAAGACACCCGAACAACTGGAGCTTTATGCCGTTAAGCCGAGTGGTGTAGATGCAGGACCTATTCTGGGCGGCAACGTGATTACGGATGCAAAAGACGACTTTGATCCGCAGTCCAATAGCCCAATGGTTACCATGTACATGAATAGTGAGGGTGCCAGGGAATGGAGAAGGATTACCGCTACAGCGTCTGCCGACGCCAACAATAAACAAGCCATCGCTATCGTCCTCGATGGCGTCGTGTATTCAGCTCCTACGGTACAGGGCGAAATCCCCAATGGTGTTTCTCAGATTACAGGAAACTTTACCATTGAAGACACGAAAGATCTTGCCAACGTGCTAAAGGCCGGACGCTTGCCAACGACCGCTAAAATCGTGGAAGAGGCCATCGTTGGCCCTACGTTGGGACAGGCAGCGATTGATGCAGGTATCAATTCCGCTATTATCGGGTTGCTGATCGTATTGATATTTATGATTCTCTATTATAATCGCGGTGGTTGGGTTGCCAACGTCGCGGTGATATTCAACGTATTCTTCCTGATGGGAGTCATGGCTTCGCTCAACGCCGTATTAACCCTGCCCGGTATTGCCGGTATTGTGTTGACATTGGGTACGGCCGTGGACGCAAATGTATTGATTTATGAACGGATCCGGGAAGAATTGGGCATGGGGAAATCGATCCGGCAAGCCGTTGCAGATGGCTATAAACACGCAATGCCCTCCATTTTGGATTCCCAGATTACCACCTTCCTTGTCGGTGTGATCCTGTTTTTCTTTGGAAGCGGCCCGATACTTGGTTTTGCTACCACGCTGATGATCGGTATTATCACCTCTTTATTTACCGCAATCTTCATTACTCGCATTATCTTCGAATGGATGTTGGCCAAGGGTTGGGATATCAAGGTATCTTATCCATGGAGTGCTAATACGTTGAAGAACGCAAATTTTGGTTTTGTGCAAAATAGGAAGAAAATCTACCTTGCTTCTATTCTGTTTGTTGCAATCGGATTTATTTTCATCTTCACCAAAGGATTTAGTTTGGGGGTTGATTTCCAAGGAGGAAGAACCTACACAGTGCGCTATGAAAAAGTAGTCGATTTAGAAGAAGTGCGTGGCAACCTCGATGAAACCTTTGGCTTGACTACCGAAGTTAAAATTTACGGTGCCGACAACCAGGTGCGGGTAACTACCACGTATCAGATCGATGAAACCAGCGACGAAGCGGACAAAGAAGTGTTATCCAAACTTAATGAAGGACTATCGAAAATCGATGGAAATAACTACGAGATTCTAAGTTCTCAAAAGGTAGGACCAACAATTGCCAATGATATCAAATCCAGGGCCGTATATGCGGGTATTTTTTCTGTCATCATTATTGCGGTGTATATACTAATCCGGTTTCACAAATGGCAATATAGCCTGGCCGCCGCGATTCCTACGATACACGATACGCTCATTATTCTGATCTTGTTTTCAATGTTAGATGGAGTAGTTCCATTTTCCTTGGATATCGACCAGCATTTCGTAGCGGCAATATTGACAGTCATCGCGTATTCCGTAAATGATACCGTCGTGGTATTTGACCGGCTCCGTGAATATCTGGGCATGTCAAAACGGAAAAATGAAGACATCGGTGAAACCGTTAATCTGGCGATCAACAGAACGCTTAGTCGTACCATCGTTACGTCGTTGACGGTTATTTTTGTAATGGCTATTTTATTTGTTTTTGGTGGTGAAGTTATCAGGGGCTTCTCATTTGCTATATTGGTAGGTGTTATCGTGGCTACCTATTCTTCTATTTGCCTTGCGGCTCCACTGATCGTAGATTTACAGGGGAAAAAGAAATTGGATGAACCATCTGTTTCCGACACGAAAAACAAGGCAACACTGAAGCCTGCAAAGGCCTAATTCGTTGCGGTGTATCTGACCAAAGATACGAGAGGTTGCTGAAAAACACAGCAACCTCTTTTTTTTTGAATAAAAAGCCCCATTCCCGAATATAATTTTATTTTTGTGGCGCTGCTGCTCATAAAATTATTCTTTAATCATTGCAGTTTTACCTAAAAAGCTATTTTTAATCCGAATGAAGTTACACACAAAGATTTTTATTGGCATGATTTTCGGCATCGTGGCCGGATTAATCGTAAAAAACCTCGGACTTTCGACAGAAACCTTATCCAGTATCGTAAAATGGGTCGAACCGGTCGGAAGGATTTTCATGAATTTGATTTTCATGATGGTCATTCCCCTGATTCTCTCGGCTTTGATATTGGGTATCGCCGAAATCGGGGATGTGAAAAAATTAGGTCGCATGGGAATCAAACTATTGGTTTACACGATTATCGTAAGCTTTGTTGCCGTGCTTATTGGAATCACGATGGTCAATGTATTCAATCCGGGCAAACACATATCGGACGAAACCAGAGATTATCTGGTCAATCAGTTTGGCGCCGAAGCCGCCAATGCGGCGGTTCAGGCACAAGCCATTGAAGCCGATGAACGGACTGCAGGTGATATTTTGGCACAGATTATTCCGCGGAACCCATTCGACGAAATGGCAAATGCGTTCAATCCCAATCATACGGGAGGCGGTTTGTTGTCCGTCATGTTTTTTGCATTGATCTTCGGTGTGGCTATGGCAGCCGTGGGCGAGGAAAAGACCGCTACATTAAAAAGCTTCCTGGAGGGGCTGTATGAAGTGGTGATTAAAGTGATCGGTTATGCTATGGCGCTAGCCCCCTATGGAGTAGCTGCATTGTTATTTAACATGGTACTCAATGTAGGCGCAGACTTCCTGGTTTCATTGCTTTGGTATGTACTCATTGTACTTGGCGCCTTGGCGATCCATCAGTTTGTGGTATATTCCATCATTCTGAAGTATTTTGCCAACCGCAACCCCGTCCAGTTTATGAAAGACATGGGGGAAGTAACCCTGACCGCCTTTTCGACTAGTTCAAGCAACGCTACCCTTCCTACGGCAATACGCGTGAGTATAGAGAAGCTCAAAATCCCGAAACCTATTGCCCATTTTGTGCTAACCATCGGCAGCACAGGCAATCAGAATGGCACGGCACTATTTGAAGGGATAACGGTTCTTTTTCTGGCACAGGTATTCAATGTTGAACTGACCATCGGATCACAGATCACGGTGGTTTTGCTTTGCATACTGGCGGGAGTCGGTACGGCCGGCGTGCCCGGAGGGTCTCTGCCGGTTATCGTGAGAAGACTATACCTCACTCCCCAATGTGCCTCTATGTCAATGATTTACAGCGTTGTCAAAATTGTGGTTCACCGTTTAGTTCACATCTGGTAAAGAACGTTCTTATCGTATTCTTCTTCAACAATGTAAAGATAAGATTTTTTTCTAAATTTAAATTTTTTTGAACCCAAAAACTGTTCTTTGCCACTATCGGGGTAATAACTTTCTTGTTTTGTCACAAAAAATATATCTTTGTTTTGTTTGCAATAAAACTAAAATTAGTCTGATTAAATCAACATGACCACTTTCGATCAAATATTTCAAAAATATTATCATTCCCTTTTTTTGTATGGCCTCAAATTCATAAAAAACGAGAATGATGTGCACGATATTTTGCAAGAAGTATTTGTTAAGGTATGGGAAAATGAAAAGTATAAGCTTGAGGAAACGCATCTAAAATTTTACCTGTTTAATTCTGTCAGAAATGGCTGTTTGAACTATATCCGTCATCAATTTGTAATAAATAGGCATTTAGAAAATAAAAAATTATCTCTGCAGCTCGGCGAACTGAATTTTTACAAAAGTGGAGAGAAATCGTTGATTGAAAAAGAGGAGTTGGAAAAAATTTATACTGCTATTGATTCATTACCCGAAAATTATAAAGAGGTTATTGAACTGAGCAGGTTTGAAGGTTTAAAAAATAAGGAAATTGCTGAAAAACTCGGTATTCCACTGCGGACAGTAGAAACACGATTATTCCGGGCTTTATCCACTCTACGAAAAGTATTGACCGGAAAGCAGATTTTTATATTAATGAACATGGCAATACAACCCGTAAACAGATAGTCCTTTAATATATCCATATAATTACCTAAACTGAACACAAAGCAAATATTTTTGTAATGTATTAGTATATAATTGTTTATATTCCTGTTCTATTTCTTTACTATAGAAAGAGGGAAATTTTTCCCTTTTGGATGACGTAGTTTCTACAACGAAGGTGTAATAGTAATAGAAGAGAATAGAAATGAATCATAAAACCGACATAGAACAACTCATCGTTCATTATCTGAATGGGGAATACAGCATAACCGAGCGGCAAGAATTGGAGCGTTGGTTGGCACGATCAGAAAATAATCAAAGGATATTTTATAAAATAAAGGATGTTTGGGATGCATCGTTAAAAAAAGAGGATAATACGAGGGAAGCTTTATTGCAATTTTACAAACAACAAGCTTCAGAGAAAAAGATTGCAACAAAAGTCCTTAACCTTTGGAAAGCTGCTGCCGGTGTAGCTGCGGTTCTTGCCATTGGTTTAATAAGCGTTTTTATTTTGAATATGCTAACCCGTGAAACTCCGGATATCGGGGGTGAGTCCGCAATGATGTCATTTAAAGTGCCGCTCGGTTCAAGGTCGGAAGTAAATTTGTCCGACGGAACCGTAGTTGTACTAAATTCTGGTTCTGAATTAAAATATCCCGGAACTTTTGCCGATGAGAAAAGGGAAGTAACCCTTAACGGAGAAGCTTTTTTTGAAGTAAAGTCAGACAAAGAATATCCGTTTATTGTAAAAACTCACGAATTTAACGTGAAGGTTACAGGTACTCAATTCAACGTTTGTTCTTACGCAGACGACGATTTTTCGAAAGTATCTCTTGTGAAAGGCAACGTTGGAGTTTTGTTCGGGAGAGATAACCAAGTTGTCGATATTGTTCCTGGACAGCATTTCTATTTAGATAAAGTGAAAAGAAAATATAAAGTGTCTGAAAGCGATGTAGTCATGGAGTCTTCATGGAAAGACGGAGAATTTCGGTTTAAAGAAATTGCATTTTCGGAGTTATTAAAACGTCTGGAGCGCTGGTATGATGTTAAGCTTTTCTATTCGGCGCCTGAGCTGGAAGAAATGTTGTACAACGGTAATTTCAGGAACCACGAAACGATATGGCAGGTGCTTGACGGGCTAAAACTATCTACTCCTATCGACTATAAAAAATCGGGATTCCGAAAATTCGAAATAATTTATAAGCCTATGCAATAAAAATAAAAGGTGGCTGTCGTGCAGGACAAACCACCTTCGATAATCAATATAAATATTAATCATCGTATTAACATGTCAAAATTATGAAAAAAAAACGAATTAAGGGAAGCAGTTGCCTGTTTGACAACCTTCCAAAAATTTATCAAACTATGAAACTGATTTGTTTTTTGATGTTTGTTGCTTTGCTGCCGGTTTCGGCCTCCACCTATTCTCAAACAAAGAAACTAACCCTCGTTGGTAAAAACCTGTCGCTTGAAGAGGTTTTTGAACTGATTGAAGATCAATCGGAGTTTTCATTTCTCTATAATCTTAAGCAGGTTGACCTAAGCAAAGAAGTTGACGTTGATTTTAAGAATGAGCAGGTCGAAAAGATACTCAACCATGTTCTGAAAGGAAGCGACATCACTTACACAGTGGATGACCGTTTGATTGTCATTCACAAGAAGAAAGAAGTTGATTTAAAATCCAGTATAGATGAAACTCAGCAGATATCTATTTCCGGAAATGTTACCGATGAGAACCGTCAGCCATTGCCGGGTGTAACGGTAGTAGTGAAAGGCACTACTCAGGGTACAGTTACCAATGCCGACGGAGAATATTCTCTGACAAATATACCAGATGACGCCACACTGGTTTTCTCTTTTGTGGGAATGCGGACACAGGAAGTGCCGGTGGAAAACAGGCCAATCATCAATGTGGTGATGTCTGAAGATATGATTGGTGTGGATGAAGTTGTAGTGGTAGGTTATGGTGTGCAAAAAAAGGAAAACCTGACTGGTTCTGTGGTTGCCGTAACGGGTGAGACCATTTCGAAAAGGCAGGTTGGACAAACCTCCATGGCCCTTCAGGGCATCGCGCCTGGTATAACAGTCGTCCAGCGTTCGGGCCAGCCCGGAAAAGATGGGGGAACAATACGAATCAGAGGAATCGGTACCATGGGCGATTCAAATCCGCTGGTTTTGGTCGATGGGGTGGAAATGAATATCAACAATATCGATCCCAATATTATCGAAAGTATTTCGGTATTAAAAGATGCTGCTTCGGCTTCTATCTATGGATCGCGGGCAGCAAACGGGGTTATTTTAATTACAACCAAACGTGCCAAAGAAAATGTTTTCTCGATCACCTATTCGGGTTACACGGGTATTCAGCAACCTACCGACCTGCGCGATATGGTAAGTGCCCAGGATCACATGTCGCTGCTGAATACGGCCTATATAAACGCAGGAAAATCACCGCTCTTCGATGAAGATCTCGTTAACAATTACGATGCATTGCATAATAACGATCCGGTTACCTATCCTGATAACGACTGGCAAGACCAGGTTTATACAAAAAACGGGTTGACCCAAAATCATTTTCTAACCCTGAACGGTGGAACAGAAAGGATGAAACTGATGGCTGGTTTTGGATATTACGACCAACAGGGTTTGATAGAAAATACCGATTTTAAACGTTATTCCATCCGTTTGAATTCAGATATCATTTTCAGTGAAAAGTTTTCTGCCAAACTTGATATGTATTTGAGACAAATGGAGACAAATGAGCCGGGAACCGGTATTGAAGACGTTATTTACTGGCTGAACCGGATGCCGGCCACCCAACCGGTTGTAAATCCTGACGGAACATTTGCAATTGGATGGGATGGCGACAACCCGTATGCCAAGGCCTTGGGAAGCGGTTATCAAAAGGTTTTGACACCTTCGGTGATGATGAATCTCGGGTTTAATTATAAATTTTCAGAAGCTCTGAATCTGGATTTTAATTATTCCCCCCATTTTTGGGAAGACCATTTGAAGGATTTTAGAAAAATTGTTGCAACTTATTTTGCCGATGGAACGCTGGCTTATACCAAACCACCTGTTTCATCGCTGAGCCAGAGGAATACCCGTAGCCGGACCAACAACCTGCGGACAACTTTAAATTATGAAAAATCATTTGATGAACACAACTTTAAAGTGCTGGCCGGATTTCAGCAGGAGGATTTTATGAACCGATGGTTTTCAGGCTTCCGCGATAATTTTGTACTGCCTGAATACGATGAGCTGGGGGCTGGTGGAAAGGACAATCAGAAATCAGATGGCTCTGGTTCCGAATGGGCGTTGCGTTCCTATTTTGGCCGGATAAACTACGATATTTCAGGTAAATATCTTTTTGAAGCCAACGTCCGGTACGATGGTTCATCCCGTTTTGCCTCAGGGCGCAAGTGGGGAGTATTTCCTTCTTTTTCGGCGGGATGGAGAATCTCTGAAGAAAATTTTTGGGAATCCCTTTCTTCATCAATTGATAATTTAAAGTTCAGGGCTTCATGGGGGCAACTTGGCAACCAGAACATCGGAACGTATCCGTTTGATTCATTTGTATCGCTCGATGCTTCTTACGTTTTTAACGGCAACATTGCAAATGGTGCGGCCCTTACCGATATGGCCAACAGCTTAATCTCATGGGAAACTACAGAAATGCTGAATTTTGGAATCGATGCAACAGTGTTCGAAAAGTTATCGGCAAGTTTCGATTATTATATCCGAAATACAAGCGGAATTCTGTTGCAACTGGATGTTCCCAAAATAATTGGTTTGAACGAACCTTACCAGAATGCAGGAGAGGTTGAAAACAAAGGTTGGGATTTTAGTCTGAACTACGCGGACAGAAAAGGAGACTTCTCCTACGATATCGGATTTTCCCTTTCCGATGTAAAAAATAAAGTCCTCGACATGAAGGGAGTCAATGATGCAGGTTTAGTGGTAAACCGGGAAGGATATCCGATGGGGTCGATTTATGCGCTTGAAGCAATCGGATTTTTTCAGGATGAGCAGGATATTGCCAATCATGCGCAACAATATGGAAATTACGCTGCCGGAGATATTAAATACAAAGACCAACTTACAATCGATACCGATGGAGACGGAATTTTCGATGCTGCCGATGGTGTGATAAATGACGAAGACCGGAAAATTATCGGAAATACCCTGCCTCGTTATACTTTTGGATTGACAGCAAACATGTCGTGGAAAGCGTTCGATCTGAATTTGCTGTTGCAGGGAGTGGGGAAAGCCGATGGCTACCTGTATTCTCAGTCGGTTATGCCTTTCTTTTTGGGGGGTACGGCGCAGGAAATACATAAGGATTACTGGCGGCCCGACAATACCAGTCCCACTTTTCCAAGGCTTGTGTTCAACGAACCTAACAATGAAAAGAACTCTTCGTTTTGGATGAAAGATGCCTCTTACATGCGACTGAAAAATCTTCAAATCGGTTATACATTGCCTGGTTCATGTCTGAACTCAGTCGGCATTAAAAAAATAAGGGCATATTTCAGCGGACAAAACTTGTTTACACTCGATAAATTCTGGGACGGATTTGATGTGGAAGCTCCTGTGGGAAACGGTTCCTTTTATCCACAGGTAAAGGTTTATACGTTTGGCGTTGATGTAAATTTTTAAAAATTCATTGCAATGAAAAATAAAATATTAAAAACAATATATGCGATAGTTATTACTGCTGTTTTACTGTCGTGCGATGAGAATTACCTCGATAAGTACCCCATTGACAAGCCCTCCAGTTCAACCTTTTTAAAAACGGAAACCGAACTGGAAATGGCAGTGGTTGGTGCATACAGAAATTTGTGGTTTAATAATAGTGGTTTTGGATATTCCATGGCATTGGAAACCATGCTTGACTGTACATCGGATATTGGGTGGGAACGTGGTGAGGCTACCTGGCAGGAGTTGGGCAACGGTAAAATGGATGCCAATAATTCGGTTAACAGAGTTATCTGGACAAACTGCTACATTGGCATTCAGCGTTGTAATATGATAACTCAAAATGTATCAAGGATTGAAAATGTTACCGACCAGGCAAAAGTAGATCGAAATGTGGCTGAAGCCCGATTTCTCAGAGCTTATTGGTACAACCATCTGGTCCAACTGTATGGCAATGTTCCATTGGTAACCACGCCTTTGGAACTTTCAGAATCGATGGTTCCCAAAACTTCGAAAGAACAGGTGTACGATTTTATTCTGACCGAACTGGAGGAAGCTTCTGCCAGCCTGCCTGAATCTTACACCGTTTCAGATGAAATTGGCCGTGTTACCAAAGGGGCAGCACTGGCGCTGAAAGCACGGGTTGCACTCTATGCCGGGAGGTGGGCCGTTGCCATTGATGCCGCCAAACGGGTCATGGATTCCGGCATGTTCAGTCTGGATGATGATTACGAAGGGCTTTTTATCAAAAGCAAACAACTTACTTCAAACGAAATCATTTTCGATATTTCTTATTTGACAGGCAATTGGTCGCATGCGCTTCCCCAGGCTGTGAATACCCGGATGGGACGAGGTTATAGTTCCAAAATTCCTACACAGGCATTAATCGATTCCTATTTATGTACGGATGGTCTGCCCATTGATCAGTCGCCGCTTTTTGATCCGGAAAAACCATACGAAAACCGTGATCCAAGGTTACACTATACCTGCGTTGTGCCGGGTTCTGTTTTTGATGGTTATCAGTTTGAAACACACCGTGACAGCCTTAAGTGCTGGAATTACAGGGTTGATCCACCTGTTCGGGTGGCTAATCAGGACGCAACAAATCCCTATGCTTCGTTTTCAGGATACTGCTGGCGTAAATACACCAATATGGAAAATCCGGAATACCTCACACGCTCTGAAACCAGTATCATTCTGTTGCGCTATGCTGAAGTTTTGCTGAATTATGCGGAGGCAAAAATTGAAGCCAACGATATCGATCAGTCCGTGTATGATGCCATCAATTTGATTCGGGAGCGCGTTGACATGCCAACCATATCCACAGGCAAATCACAGGCTGAACTTCGGT
>WKJB01000273.1_pt1 | contig 11338 bp, 7 predicted proteins | sample 5403331 | NCBI WGS metagenome assembly WKJB01 (sample SAMN13198853, study PRJNA488119) | plastic metagenome | isolation source: water-polyurethane dispersion (WPUD) containing a polyether... | place: Mexico: Mexico City | collected 2016 | reverse complement strand
TTTTACCTTCAGTATTTTTCTCCACAAGACAAAGAGGATTTCGATGCCGGTTTTTCCGGGAAAATCACAGGCATCGGCGCGCAGATTTCCGAGAAAAAAGGTTATCTGTACATCGGGCCGTTGGTCATCGGTGCGCCTGCATGGAAATCAAAACAAGTAACCGAAGGCGATAAAATACTGAAGGTAAAACCCGACCCTAAAAGCGAGGCGGTAAACGTGGTGGGGATGCTGGTGGATGAGGCCGTACGCCTTATCCGCGGCAAGAAAGGTACCGAGGTGGTATTGACTTTACAGAAAAAAGACGGCACCACGGTAGATGTGAAAATGGTTCGCGAAGAGGTGGAAATGGAAGATACCTTCGCCAAGAGTATCGTTTTCACCAATGGGAAAGGCGAGAAATACGGCCTGATCAGTCTGCCCAGCTTCAACGCCGAGTTCGACAATCCGAAAGGTCGCAACGCTTCTACCGACGTACGCAACGAGCTGGAAAAGCTCAAGAAAGAAAACGTGCGCGGCGTTATCTTAGACATCCGGAACAACGGCGGCGGCTCTTTGACCGAGGTGGTTGACATCATGGGATTATTCATGAACAACGGCCCCGTGGTGCAAATCAAAAACGGTGACGGCAAAGTGCAAGTCTTGCAGAACCGCACAAACAACCCTACATGGACAGGACCGCTGGTGATACTGCAAAACGAATTGTCGGCATCGGCATCGGAGATTCTTTCGGGTGCCATCAGAGATTACGGCAGAGGAGTGGTGGTGGGTGCACCGCATTCGTTCGGCAAAGGAACCGTGCAAACCTTCGTACCGCTGAACCGTTTCCTGAACAGCAGTGATGATTACGGCAACCTGAAATTGACGGTTCAGAAGTTCTACCGAGTTTCCGGCAAATCGACACAGCTGCGGGGCGTGGATTCGGATATTGTGATGAACGATTTCTTCACCTACGACGAGATCGGTGAAAAGTACGATGACTTCGCATTGCCATGGGATCAGATTCAACCCACCAAATTCACTCCGCTGGCATTCCCGAATCTGAAAACCTTGATCGCCAACAGCCAACAGAGATTGCAGGCCAACAAAAACTACCTTCTCTTGCAAGAATCCGCCGAGTGGCGCCGTTCTTTGGATAAGGAAGAAAGCATTCCGTTGAACCAAGCCAAATTTGAGGCTTTGATGGCCGAACGCAAGCAGCAGATCAAAAAATACGAAGCGCTGCGCAAGTTTGACAACGGTCTTAAATTCGCGCTCCTGCCCGGCGAAAAAGCCCGTCTGCCAAAAGACAAAGCCTTTGCCAAGAAAAGCGAGAACTGGATGAAGATGCTGAAACGTGACCTGTATGTGCAGGAAGCCGCAAATGTTATCTCGGAAATGAAATAACATACAGTAAATCGATAAGAAAATGAAACCGCCGCTGACCACGGCGGTTTTTCGTTTGCGGCGCTTTTTGGTAAGCTTATGTCAAATATCAGCAGCAATATCTTATTTAGATTTAATTAAAATAAGATATCTTTGTGCTCTAAAATGAATCTAAGTTTTGCAAAAACTTAACAATACTCAATTGTGTTGCTTTCCCAAGCGGACGCGCGGCACCATTGTAGGATATAAAAACGACGGCCTTAAGATGCCCGGAAAAGTGATGGAAATAGGATTGTTGCCCGATACCAAGTTTACCATCCTGCACCAAGCGCCCTTTCGCGGTCCGTTGTACGTAGAATACGGAGAAGAGCGCACGCGCGTAGCTTTGCGCGAAGAAGAGGCCGCCTTCATTACGGTTGTAAAAGATGCCGATGAAAGTAAGTAGAAAAGTCCTGCTGGTCGGCAATCCGAATGTCGGTAAATCCACACTTTTCAACATTCTCTGTAACCGCAACCAGAAAACAGGAAATTATGCCGGCGTTACCGTTGCCAGCCTGAAAGGCGATTATATCTACAACGGAAAAAAAGTAGAGGTAACCGACTTGCCCGGCGCTTACAGCATCTATCCCGGTTCTGAGGACGAAATGATCCTGACCGAATTTCTGATTCAGGAACAATCACAGTACGACGGAATCATCTATGTGGCCGATGCGCTGAACCTGAAGCGCAGTTTTTTATTATTTGAGCAAATCCGCGATTTGGGGTTGCCCGCTTTATTGGTAATCAATCAAATAGACCAAGCGACAAAGAGCGGCTACACCGTTTACCCCGAAGTATTGGAGAAAGAGTACGGTGTAAAAGTACTGCTGACCAACGCGAAGAAAAATGTCGGGATAGAAGAACTCCGCCGGGCGGTGGATGAAAATCTCTTTTGTGCCGGTTCGCCACTTTTTGACATCCCGAGTCAAAACCGAGCGCTCGTCGATAAAATAGCGGGACAAACGGGCGAAGAAAATCTGTATAAGATCTGGACGATGCTGTCGTCAACAAAGTTGCCGGGCACGCAGACATCGCTGATTCGCCAAGTAAGCGAGTACAAAGAGACCGAATGCTTGGTCCCAAAAAGATTGCAGACGCAGGAAACCTTGCGTCGGTATGAGGCAATTGAAAAAAAGCTGAGCGAAGCACGCGTCAAAAAACCGCAGCGCACCGACTTGTTGACCGAGAAATGGGATAAACTCTTGGTGCATCCGTTTTGGGGCTATGTTTTCTTTTTGTTCATCCTGCTGATTATTTTTCAAAGTGTTTTCTATTTGGCAGAGTTTCCCATGGCGTGGATAGAAGACGGCTTTGGTGCTTTGTCCGAGGCAGTGTCATCCATCTTGCCCGAAGGGCCGCTGAACAATCTGATTGCCGACGGAATCATTCCGGGCATCGGAGGAATTGTGGTTTTCGCACCGCAGATCGGCATATTGCTGTATTTCCTGTATCTGTTGGAAGACAGTGGTTATATGGCAAGGGTGGTCTTCTTGATGGACCGTTTGTTGCGTCCTTTCGGGTTGAACGGTAAGAGTATCGTGCCGCTTGTTTCGGCTACGGCCTGCGCCATTCCGGCCATTATGACCACCCGAAACATCGAGAACATCAAGGAAAGATTAATCACAATTCTGGTGACGCCGTTTATGACGTGCAGTGCCCGTCTGCCGGTGTACAGTATCATCATCACGCTGGTCATCCCCGATAAATGTATTCTCGGCATCAGCTACAAAGCATTGGCGCTGTTGGCAATGTATCTGTTGGGTTTTGTCACCGCTTTGATGTCTGCTTTTGTTTTGAAGAACATCATCCACACCAAGATGAAAAGCTTCTTGGTGATGGATTTGCCGACCTACAAAATGCCGATGTGGAGCCACAATCTAAAGCTGACGCTGCTGAAGGTTTGGGGCTTTATCACGGGCGCGGGCAAAGTGATTTTTGCCGTCAGTATCGTAATTTGGGTCCTGAGTTATTTCGGACCGAACAATACGCCGGGAGAGTCGAGCATAAAATCAGAGGTGGAGCTGAACGATTCCTATCTGGCGCAGATGGGCAGGAAAATGGAACCCGCCATTGCGCCGCTGGGCTACGATTGGAAGATGGGCGTGGGCATTCTAACCTCATTTGCCGCGCGCGAAGTATTTGTGGGAACTATGTCTACTCTATACAGTCTGAGCGACAACGACCCCGATGCACGCCTCATCGACAAGATGAGAAACGACACCAAACCCAACGGCGAAAAAGTATTTACGTTAGCCACGGGGCTGTCCATCCTGGTTTTCTATGCGTTTGCCATGCAATGCATCAGTACCGTAGCCATCGTTTACCGAGAAACCAAGAGCCTGAAATGGACAATCGCACAACTCGTCGGCATGTCGGCCTTGGCTTATGTGGCATCCTTTGTGGTGTATCAGTTGTTCAAATAAAACGCCGGAGTATGAGTACCGATATCGTCATTCAATACATCATCATTGCACTCTTGCTGCTGGGCGCCGTCTATTTTTTGTGGCGCTACATCTCGCGCAAATTCCTCAAAAAAGGCAAGTCCGACTGTGAGAAAAACTGCGGCTGCAGTTGATACGGGCGCATACCGAGACCCGAGGTTTTGCTGATTTTCCGTATTTTTGCAGCAAAGAAAAAATACTAGATGTCCCTTATAAAAAGTATATCCGGAATCCGCGGTACCATTGGCGGCGAGGTAGGTGAAAACCTGACACCGTTGGATGTTGTAAAGTTCACATCGGCCTACGGAACCTGGCTTCTGAAAAGAAATTCGTCCAAACAAATAAGCGTTGTGGTAGGCCGCGATGCGCGCATTTCAGGAGAAATGGTTTCGGCTTTGGCCACCGCTACCTTGCAAGGTTTGGGGATAGATGTTATCGACCTCGGTCTCAGCACCACGCCGACGGTGGAAGTGATGGTACCGGAACTGACTGCTGCGGGCGGCATCATTTTTACCGCAAGCCACAACCCGAAGCAATGGAACGCGCTGAAGCTGCTGAACGAAAAAGGTGAGTTCATCAGCGGTATCGACGGTGCCGAAGTCTTGGCCATTGCCGATACCGAAGATTTCGCTTATGCAGATGTGGATTCTTTGGGAAGCTACAATCGCAGAGACGATGCGCTCGACATCCATATCGAAAAAATAATGGCATTGCCACTCGTCAAGCCCGGCTTTGTACGCGAGAAACGCTATAAAATTGTGGTGGATGCGGTTAACTCCACAGGCGGCATTGCGGTGCCGAAGCTGTTGGAACTCATGGGTTGCGATGTGGTCAAACTATACTGCGAGCCAAACGGACATTTTCCGCATAACCCCGAGCCGCTGGCCGAACACCTGACTGAGATTTGCGAAGTGGTCAGAAACGAGAAAGCCGACTTAGGCATCGTGGTTGACCCCGATGTTGACCGACTGGCTTTGGTAGATGAAAACGGCGTGCTTTTCGGTGAAGAATACACGCTGGTAGCGGTGGCAGATTATATCCTGCGCAACACAAAAGGCGCAGCCGTGTCCAACCTGTCCAGCAGCCGCGCACTGCGCGATGTGGCGCGTAACCACGGTGCGCCGTACCACGCTTCTGCGGTGGGCGAGGTAAACGTGGTAGAGATGATGAAAAGTACCGACGCGGTCATCGGCGGCGAAGGCAACGGCGGCATCATTTACCCCGAACTGCACTACGGCCGCGACTCGCTGGTGGGCATTGCATTGTTCCTGACATTCTTGGCAGAACAAGGCAAATCCGTCTCCGAGATAAGAAAGCTTTACTCCGCCTATTTCATGGGGAAAAAGAAGCTGGAACTGACGCCTGATATAGATGTTGACTCTTTGCTGAGCAAAGTGGAAACGGTGTATGCGGGCGAGGAAATATCGACAGTGGATGGCGTAAAGATCGACTTCCCCGGCAACTGGGTGCATCTGCGCAAATCCAATACAGAACCTATCATCCGAATCTATACGGAAGCCTCCACACAAGAAGAGGCAGACCGCTTGGCAGATGATATGATTGTTAAAATAAAAACACTAATTTAGACATCAGGCATCGCGCCTGATGCCTTGTCTAAAAGCTGATATCTTGAACGAATTCTTTAATAACGACGCCGTCAGACGATTTGAAGAAATGGTCGACAACGGCGAAGAGCTCTTCTTCGATAGTGAGGAATATGAAGACATCATTTCCTACTACCTCGAGATGGGCGATTACCAATATGCCGAGCTGGCCGTAGGCTACGCAGAGAAACTCTACCCCGGATCGCTGGAAATTCAAGTACGAAAGCTGGAATTGCTTTTGGAAAGGAACCAGAATGCGGAAGCAAAAGTCCTGCTGAAAGAACTGAGCGACCGCGCAGAAGACAATTTGGATTACATCATCTGCTGCGCCAAATATTTCTCCAATATGGGAAATCCGCGCAAAGCGATCGCTTATTGCGAACTGGCGCTGGAAAAGCAAGAAGATGAGGATTTCATCCACAATTTCATTGCAGATGAATACCGGAGCTTGGATGACCCTTTCAATGCCATAAAGCATTACAAAAAAGCCTTGATGTACGAACCCGACGATGCCTACTCGTTGGAGAGCATTATGGTCTGCTATGGCGAGCTGAAAAAGTCCGATGAGGCCTTGGTCTTTATAAACGAGTACTTGGATAAGCGGCCGTACAACGACTGCGGTTGGTACGAATACGCCATGTTCCAATTCGGGCAAAAAAAATATACCGAAGCCATCCGCGGTTTTGATTATATCTTGGCCATCGGTGCAGAAAGCGTGTCGGTATACACCAACAAAGCTGCTTGTTACGAGGCTTTGGAAGAATGGCAAAAAGCAATCGACTGCTACCGCGAAGCAGCCGATCTGGAGGAGACGCGTTCTTACACCTATTACCGCATCGGTCTTTGCTACCGTCAGCTAAAACAACCGTTGGCGGCTCTTACCGCTTTCCAACAAGCGCTGAAAGAGGACCCTCAGTTTTTCTTGGCCATGTCCGAACTTTCCGACATTCATGAGGGATTGGGCAATATGAAGGAAGCTTTGCATTATGCGAAAGAGACCATCGCCTTGAACTCGGCAAATACGGAATACCAAAAAAGGCTGGCTTTCCTGCTGATTGACGCGGGACAGTTTGAAGAATCGCTGGAACCGTTGAAAACCTTGGTAGAGAAAGAGCCGGGCCGTTTTTATAACTGGTACGCTTATTCTGAAGTGCTGATGTTGATCGGTGAATATCCCGATGCGAAAGAAGTATTAACCGGAGCGGTGCAAATTCATCCCAGAGCAGAACTCTACTACCAACTGAGCAATTGTCATTTCAACCTCGGAGAACAGCAGGAGGGACGAGACACGCTGGCAAAAGCGGTGGAGTTGGATCCCGGCATCATCGGCGACATGCAGATGAAATATCCATCGATTGACGACGAGGTCAAGAAAGAACGGAGCAAAACAAAATAACGAAACAAAGAGCGCGGAGATTTTTCGCGCTCTTTCTTTAACGGTAGTATTGCCCGGCGAAGTGCAGAAAATCGCCCAAGCGGTAAAGATTATTGGCAACCGTGTACACGGTCATCAGTACCAGCAGCGCTGTAACGCCGGTCAGCACCGGTCGATTTTTTCGGTAGTTGTGCAACAGCCATCCCAACATCATCGGAACGGTAAACGCAAAATGGCCGCCGTAGATGTAAGCCGTATGCAGCCCGAACTTTAATACGGTGTGAATCACAACGTCTGCCAAGAAACTGATAAGCAGGATCAAGAAAAATCGGTTGCGGTAGTTTTTTATCAGAGACCACAACAGCAGTGCCAATACAATACCCACAAACAGATAATTGGCGGTGGCGCTGTACACATCCATAAACAGCGCTTTGTATTTAAATCCGGTAGGGCTGGTATAGTCACGGGTAAAGAAGCGCGAGAACAGCATATTTCCGCCGAAAAACCACGATGCGGCCATATCCCACAGCGGGGTTCCTTTCGGTTGCGAAAAACGCTCGTATTGCGACGAGGTTTGTTTTACGACCTTGGAGATATCGAAGTTTACTCGGGACAGATACAATAAGGCAAAAACTACAACCGATATTGCCGAGTACGCCAAACTGCGCAGCCATTTTTTGCCGGTAAACAATCCTTTTTCAAACAGTAGCGGAATGTATATTTTCACAATGTTGGTAACCGTCAAACCGCCGATCCCTATACCCGCTACCGTCAGCGCAACAGGGCCGATGCTTTGGTTCTTCTTCAGCTTCAGCGCAGCATAGTGGTTATAAAAAATTAGAAACAACATACTGTACGTATAGGTTTCGGGAGTGAAAGACAGCAAAACCGGCGTGGTGAAAAAACCAAAAAACACCACCAACAGCAGATTTAATGTTGACGGCAGACCCACAATATTGCGCAAATACTTGAAGATTTGCACAAGACTCAGGCTGACCGTCGCCGCACTCAGCAATGCGAGAACGATCCGGAAAGTGGCATTGCGTTCGCCGCCCGAAAACAATTCGGCGAAATTGCGTACCGCATCGAAGAAATAGTTGGCCAACGGATGGCGCTCCCAACCACCGCCTGTCATGACAATGGAACGGTTATCGAAGCTGAAGTATGCATCCCACGGGATCCTGTCGTCGTAGATTATACGGAAGTTCTGCGCCAAATAAACGCCGAAAGCGCCGTAACAGGCAAAAGCCACAAAAAACAGAATCCACTGCTGTTTTCCCGCAGGAAAAAATGTCCGCAGGAAAAGAGCGAACTTTGACACCGAGATTTTCACGCCGCAAAAGTATAAAAACGAGCGCAAGCAGATACGCTTGTTATTCCGCTATCAAGAACTGCAACTCAGCATTCCGCAGCCCGCCATGCCGTCGGCCCAGTCGGGTTTCTTTTGGCAGAGTTCGGGATAACGCTCCTCGTACGGTGTCTGCAGTGCTTCCCAGAGCTTTTGGAAATACGCATCGTCGCCGTTTTCCAACTGCCTGATTGCTTCGTACAATTGATAATTTCTGAGGATGAATTTAGGATTTGAGCGTTGCATCAATGACCTGCTTTCCGATGCCGAAAACGCATTGCTTTGTTTCCGCTTGAGATAGTTCTGTAAAAAGTTCTCCAATTCTTGGCGCTGTTCTTTGGTGGGGGCAGCATAGAAACTGTTTCCGAAATGGGTCAACACATCGACACCCGGCTCAAAGCTTTCCAGCGCTGTGAAGAAAAGGGTATAATCGGGCCTCAGGTTGTCCATCATCTTTTGCCAATCGGTGAACAATTGGGTATCGGCTTCGCGCGGTTCATCAAGGCCCAATTTATCGGCCATCATGCGGTCGTATTTCTTCCAGAAGTTTATTCCGTATTCGTCGAGAACTTGCTGCAACGCCTCTTGGTCTTTAATCAACGGAAAAATTGCATTGGCCAATTGATAGAGGTTCCAATGGGCGATATTGGCTTGTCTGCCGAACGAATACCGCCTGCCCGGCAAATCGGTTGTATTCGGCGTGAAGTTCAGATCGTAAGCATCGAGCATACTGAACGGGCCGTAATCGATGGTCAGGCCCAAAATCGACATATTGTCGGTATTCATCACACCGTGCACAAAGCCGACCCGATACCAACCTACAATCATTTCCGCCGTTCGCTCGGCCACAGCGCGGAACCAGTTCAAATATTTTTCGACACCGTTATTTTCTACTTCGAAAAAATACCGAGTGATGCACCAATCGGCCAAGTCTTGCAACAGAGCAACATCGTTGGTTGCTGTAAGAAATTCAAAATGTCCGAAACGGATAAAACTCTCCGCCGTGCGAACAATCACAGCGCCGGGTTCTTCTTTCGGATTGCCGTCGTACATAATGTCGCGCACTACTTTGTCGCCGGTTGCGGCCAGCGCCAATGCTCGTGTACCGGGAATGCCTAACCGATAGATCGCTTCACTCATCAGATATTCACGGACAGATGAGCGGAGAACCGCGCGGCCGTCTGCGTGGCGCGAGTAGGGCGTGGCGCCTATGCCTTTCCATTGCAATTCCAGCGGTCCGTCTTCGGTCTCTGTTTCGCCCAAGAAAATAGCGCGCCCGTCACCGAGCTGTCCCGCCCAGTTTCCGAATTGATGACCGGCATAAGCGGTGGCATACGGCTGCACTTCTTTCGGATAAATGCCCTGAGTCAATGCTTCCGTTTCCGTACGCGAAAGGTGCAACTGCGTTGCCAATTCTTGGTTAAAACCCAAAAGCTTCGCGTCGGGGAATTCCAGAGGCGCGACCAAGGAATACAACAACCCCGGAGTTTGGCGTTGATGCGGATTCAATGTATTGTCTCCGGGGAATCGGTCTGTGAATGGATGTGTAATTTTCATAATTAAAAAAGCCCGACTTTACATCGGGCTTTTCTGTTTACTTATTGAAATCAATGTTGTCACCGGTGTTTATTCGGTCATTGATGTTTTCTTCTTTTTTCGGTGCGTGCGTCTGCGGCGGTGCCTCGCGCTGCGGTGCCGGATTTCGTATCTGGTCTATGGTCTGCAGCCCGCCCTCATCATAGGCGCCCAAGCCTTTCAGTGACGAGCAATCAAAACCACCTTGCAATGAAGCAGGTACCGCAAACTTATCTTCCATTCTTATGCCAAGCTTCTGATTTTTATAGACTTTCTGCATAAAGTAACCCCATATCGGCAAGGCCATTTTTGCACCTTGTCCCTCGCCGGTGCTGTAGAAGTGCGTCGCGCGGTCTTCCCAGCCTACCCAAACGCCGGTGGCCAACTGCGGAACAATGCCGATGAACCAACCGTCTGAGTTGTTGTTGGTGGTTCCGGTCTTGGCGGCGACTTCTGCACTGATTCCCATTCTGCGCAATCCGCCGGAAGCGGTACCGAACTCTGCAACGCCTTTCATAAGGTCGATCATGGTATAGGCGTACAATTCGTTCATTACCTCCTTCACCACAGGTTTCACCTCCTTGATGACGCGGCCGTTGGCGTCTTCTATTCTCCAAACCATTTCAGGCTTGGTATAGTTGCCGAAATTGGCAAATGTGCTGTAAGCTCCCAACATTTCGTATAACGTAATGTCGGATGAGCCTAAGGCAATTGTCGGGTCGCGCGGTATTTCGCTGGTTACACCCAAATCACGCGCAGTCTGTATCACGCGGTCTACGCCCGTCATTTGGATCAGCCTTGCCGCCGGAATGTTGACGGAGTTGGCCAAGGCTTGCTTCAGCGTCAAAGAACCTCCCATTCTGCCGCCTGAGTTTCTCGGCGACCAGTTGCCCCATGTAAAGGGAGCGTTGGAAATGGTGGAGCAGGGCGTCATTCCCAGGTTCATAATGGCGGTGGCATAGACGAAAGGCTTGAAGGTAGAGCCCACCTGACGCTTCCCTTGCTTGACGTGGTCAAACTGGAAATGTTGCCAATTGATGCCGCCCACCCAAGCTTTGATGAAACCGGTAGAAGGCTCCATGGCCATCAATCCCGCCTGCGCCAATTGCTTGTGATAACGGATAGAATCCCACGGCGACATTTCAACTTCTTCTTCACCGTTCCACGTGAAACGCGTGGTTTGGATGGGTTTTTTAAATTCTGCGATAATGGAATCTTCGGGCATTCCGTCTGCCTTCATCAGCTTGTAGCGGCCTGTTCTGCGCATGGCCTGCAACATGATATCGTTCGCCTGATTCTTGGAAATGAAATAAAACGGACGATTCGGGTTGCGGCGCTGTTCGGCATCAAAGCTTTTTTGAAGGTTGATTAAGTGCTCGCGGATGGCTTCCTCGGCATAGGTCTGCATTTTGGAATCCAGCGTCACATAGATTTTCAATCCGTCGCGGAAAAGATTCAGTGATTTGCCGGTTTCTTTTTCGTATTCTTTCAGATAACCGTCGATCTCTTTCCGAAGGAAGAATTTATAATAGGCAGAGTAACCTTCTTCGATATTTTTGATGGGGTGGAAGTCCACCTTTATCGGTGTGGCTAC
>WKJB01000271.1_pt1 | contig 11436 bp, 6 predicted proteins | sample 5403331 | NCBI WGS metagenome assembly WKJB01 (sample SAMN13198853, study PRJNA488119) | plastic metagenome | isolation source: water-polyurethane dispersion (WPUD) containing a polyether... | place: Mexico: Mexico City | collected 2016 | reverse complement strand
GCCTTCTCAGGAAAGTCCTGGCTATTCATGGTACTGATCGCCGTCAGCGATTGGGTGATACCATGTGTCAGGTTATTCCATGTGGTTGCAATCACCCCCTCATCCGGGCCCCATGTAAACTCGTGAAAAACACGCCATCGGCCGCCGTCCCCCCAATCACTTCCCCGCGTGGGCAACAATGCCTCATCGGTAGCATATTCTTGCAGGGCAAAAACATTGCCGTGATCAACAAATGTTGCGTTACTGAGTCTGTTATAGGCTGCAGCCAACGCATTCTCAGGCTTAGCGCTGTCGGAGCCCAATACCTCATCAATCACTTTTTCTTCCAGGTTTGTGCAACCAGCTATGGCAACGGTCAGCAATGTGCAAACCAACTTCTTCGATTTAACTAATGTCCTTGTCATGTCTTTATGGATTAGAATTTAATCGTTGCACCCAACATAAAAGTCTTCGCAGGCGGATAGGTTGTATAATCTACACCCAGCGACTGGTTTCCACCTACGGTCTTCGCTGTGTTTACCATCGGGTCGTATCCGGAATACCCCGTAATCGTGAGCAGATTTTGCGCACTGACATAGAGATTCACAGACTGCAACCAACCGAGGCTTCTCGGTGCCAGTGTATACCCCAAACGGACGTTGTTTAACCGTATAAAATCAGATTTTTCCAGATACAGCGAAGACAACTGTACGGCATTGGTTGTACTAGCACCGGCATCGTAGTACCGGGCTAATACATTCCGATCAGATGCCAAACTGTTAATGTTTAAGTTTAATGCGGTGTTGTTTACCAAATATCCCCCTGTCTGCCCGATGATGGAGAACGAGAAATCCAGCTGCTTATAACGCATCTGGCTGTTCAGGCCAAAGTTGAAATTAGGGATTGCCCCTTCGAAAATTTGCCGATCATCCGCATTGATAGCTCCATCACCACTCACATCTTCAAAAATATCTTTGCCCTCGCTATCGTATCCAAGGTGCTTCAGCATAAAGAAAGAACCCGCCTCGTAACCACTTTTATAGATATTGGCATAAACGGAGGACAGCCCCGGACCGGAAATGCTCCCGGAATAGAGTTCGGAAACCGGTAAATCTTCGATTGTATTGGTTAGCGTCGAACCGTTCACATCGATCGACCAGTTAAACGCCTGTGTACTGAAAAGTTGTGATCCAAGCATCAGTTCTACGCCCTTGTTCACCAGGCGCGCATCCACATTTTTCCATACAGTGGTCGTCGGGCTCAACGGTTCGGATGGAATGTTCAATATCGGATCCTTGGTGATTTTATGATAGTACTCCAGTGCACCATACAGCTTGCTGTTCCAAAAATCGAAATCCAGCCCCACGTTTAATTGCTCCACTACTTCCCATTTCAGTCTGGGGTTAGCTGTCCGGTTTACATTGGTACCATTGACCAACGCGAGGTCTCCATACAGGTAATAACCGGACGAAGGAGACAACGAATAACTCGCCTGCGTAATCTTATTGGGTACTTCCTGGTTACCGGTCTGACCCCAGCTAGCCCGGAGTTTCAATTCCCGGATACCGCTGACATCACTCAAAAACCGCTCACGCGATAGCACCCACCCGAGGGCAAAGGAGGGGAAATACCCGTATTTGTTGTCCTCCCCAAAACGTGTGGATCCATCGGCACGGAGGGATGCCGTAACCAGGTATCGGTTGTCAAAGTTGTAATTTGCACGGCCGAAAAACGATTGCAGCTCATTTTCCTGGGCGAATCCACCGGGATTGGTGGGAATCCCCGAATAACCCGGGTTGTATTCGGGGGCCACTCCCTCACCCTGATTGGCAATATTCTCCATACCGAATGATGTGCCCGAAAATTTGAACTGCTGATAGGAAAACCCGCCGAGGAGCTCCACTTGATGCTGATCGGCAGTCAGGTTGTAAGTCAGGTAATGATCCAGCAACGTGGTCAGCGACGATCGGTTATTCTGTACATAAGCACCCAGAGGGGTCCGGTCGGTCACATTCGGGTAGATCGTCGAATTCCGCTCGGAGGTCGATTTATCGATACCGAAGTTAAACCGATAGTCCAAGCCCGGCAAGATGCGCAAGGTAGCTTCGACGTTGCCCAATACGCGGAAGGTATTGGTTTTATCGTCAAACACCTGCAGGAGATAGGCCGGGTTATAGTGTGCATTCATATTGAAATTGGTATATTCACCGTTTTCATCGCGAACATTCCGTGTCGGGTTAGCCATCAGCGCATGGATAATAAGCTGGCCGTCCGAACCGGCTGTATTGCCATTCGGTACGCCTGTTTCCCCGATGTCACTTGCGGTCAGGTTCATTTTCACTTTCAAGCGCTGGTTGTCAAAAAACGATTCCTCGGCATTCAAACGGGCGGTTGTCCGCTTGAAACTACTGGATTCCACGATTCCGTCCTGATTCATATAGGAGAGGGAGGCCATATAATTGCCAGAAGCAGTTGATTTCGCAAAAGAAATGTTGTGATTTTGGGTCAACGCATTCCGATAGATCACATCCTGCCAATCCGTGTTTCCTCCATGATCGTAAGCCGGGTCGGGCAATGCTGTACGGTAGTCCGCGGCTGACAGCACGTCTAACTTCCGGATTACCGAAGACGAACCGATATACATATCATAGGTGAGCGTCGGCTCGCCACTCCGCCCTCCCTTGGTTGTAATCAAAATCACACCGTTTGACCCACGGGCACCATAAATAGCAGCCGCGGAAGCGTCCTTTAACACCGTTACGGTTTCAATATCACTGGTGTTCAAGAAATTCAATGGATTTTTCGCTTCCGAGCTACCCAATCCGAAGTTTGCCCCATCGGCACTCACATTCTCATTGCTCAGGGGTACGCCGTCTACCACAAAGAGTGGTGTACTGCCACTGCGAATTGACCCGACACCGCGAATGAATACGTCGATTCCTGCACCGGGCTCGCCGCTCGATTGCGCAATGCGCACACCCGACACCTTACCTTGCAGTAGGTTATCCACCGATACACTCACTCCCTGCCTCAGGCTTTCCCCTTTCAGCTGGGTCAACGCACCGGTTACGTCAGATTTGGTTTGGCTGCCATAGCCCACCACGACGATTTCATCCAATGCATTGCTACTTTCTGTCAACGTAATGCGGAGATACGGGTCGGTAACTTCAACCTCCTGCTGGATATAACCGACATACGAAACTGTTAATTTATCGCCTTGATTGGCCTCCAGCATAAACTCCCCACGCTCATCGGTTGTTGTTGCACGACCGGTTGACAACGACCGTACGGTGGCACCTATTACAGGCGTTCCATCCGGTCGGACTACAGCGCCCTTAATCGGTTGCTGTTCGAGATGCATCCGATCGGCAGGTGGGTGAAAAGGCACATCACCCAACGAAATGCCATGCGGAAAAAGCCATAGTACCACAATGGCTAAGCGTATTTGTAATTTCATAACAGGTATTATCTAGTAATCAATTGGTTAACAAATTGTATATGGGTCACAACCGGAAGATGATCGGATGGATAGCGCTGATCTTTTGCATCGGTCAGTACAGCGTACTTGCATACCTTAAAATGCTTACTTACGAATACGTAGTCGATACGGTGTTTCATCGGAGCGGTAAACCGGAACGAGTTTGTGGTGCCTACCGGACCATAGGGTGGCAATTCCGATACGGTATAAGCATCGCTCAGAATGGCTGACATTCCTTTAATCTGTTCAGTTTCCGGAGTCGAATTAAAATCGCCTGTACATATCGCCGGCTCTTCTCCAGCTATTTCCTTGATTTTTGCGACCATCAGCTTTCCGGACTCCTTACGTGCAATCACCCCCTGATGATCAAAGTGAACGTTGAAAACATAAAATTCACGCCGGTTGATGTTATCCAAAAATTTAACCCATGAACATATCCGGTTGCAACAGGTAGCATCCCATCCCAATCCCGGTGTTTCGGGCGTTTCGCTCAGCCAGAAGTTGCCGGAATCAACAACGACGAACCGATCTTTCTTATAAATGATTGCCGAATGTTCTCCGGCCTGCTTGCCATCGTCTCGGCCGGCACCGAAATAAGTATATTCGGGTATTTCCAATATATCTTTCAATTGATGGATAAACCCCTCCTGCGTTCCTATGATATCGAAATCATGGTACTGAATCAAGGCTTTGACATTCTCTTTGCGGTATGGCCATGCATTCAAGCTATCACGGGGGGTATCCATCCGGAGGTTATAACTTGCTACCCTGATCTCAGCGCTCGCTGTTTGCTGGGAAAATGCAGCCGTACTGAAAAAAAAGAAAAAAACTAAAAGGAAGTACGTTTTCATGATGTCTTCTGTCTTAAAATGATGATGGCAGTTGCCAAACATACCACCATCATCATCAATTTCTGTTACCAGTCCGGGTTCTGACTCAAGTTTTTATTCACATCCAGAGCCGCTTGGGGGATTGGATAAAGGTACTTTTTGTCCAACCATTCGCGTACGCCGGGATTCCAACGTACTTCCCCGGAGGTTCCATTAGACAGTTGTATCCTTCCTACAGCGGTAGAGGGCGACACATCCACAAACGCCACCGTAGAATTGGATGGAGCCGGTCGCGTACCCTGATAGAAGCAGACATCCATCACACCATCGCCATTCAGATCTTGTTCACCTAGATTTGCAACATAAATACCGTTCAACGGAGCTTCCTGAAAAAGCTCACCCACATGCCACCGCTTCAAATCATCGGGGCGAAGCCCTTCGAATACCAATTCGACAGCCCGCTCGCGCATGACTTCCAGCAACACGGGATTGGTGAATTTACCTAGGTAATAATCCACCAAATACGGATCGGCGGCGGTAGGTATCGTTGTCAATGTAGATCCCGTGATACCTGCGCGTTGACGCAAGGCTCCGACGGTAGCCGTCCACTCCGCGTTGGTCATCGTTCCCAATTCCGCTAGTGCCTCCGCCTTGTTCAACAACACCTCGCCCCACCGCATAATGATGTGCGCGTTGTCGTTCCGGCTCTCATCGTCATAGGGAAATCGTTCGTCGTAACACCACTTGATCGGCTGGTAACCGGTAAATGTCTGATTGAAATTCGGAGGTGCAATAACCGGAACCGCATTTTCCGTCCGATGGTAGTCACCCAAACGGATGGTCTGTTGCAAACGCAGATCGCGGTCTTTCACTTCATCGACAAAAGGCATCGTCCGATAGCCTGGATCACTGGTAAAGGGTGTGCCGTCTAATTTCAGGTAAGTGTTCACGAAATTGCGGGTCAGACTGGGCCGATTTCCATAGGTCGGGCTGATAAAACGACGGTTGGCCGAACTGAACACTTGCAAGCTGGCATCCAGTGCCACCGCCAGAATGGTCTCATCGGCATAAGGGGCCTTGGTGATAAACAGATCGCGGTAGGAACGCTCAGGAGTGGTTGCCTGATGCAGGGTGAAACCGGTGATGGCATTTGCTGCATCCACCACGTGCTGGAACCAGGCATTCGCCGTTGATTGCATATCATAGCGGGTATGATATTTCCGGAACGATGCTTCATATAAACATATCCGCGTTTTATAAGCCCGTGCCACGTTCTGGGTAATCCGTGTACAGCTAGGATCGCTTGTCAGGGCAATGTTCGCGATGGCGTAGTCCAGATCAGCCAATACCTTATCCATAACCTCAAAACGGCTTGTCCTCGTTCCGTATAAGGCTTCTTCATCGTCCACTTCGATGGTTTTATCAATCCAGGGTACATCGCCAAAGCGTTTTACCCTATTGAAATAAAAAAGCGCACGGAAGAACCTTGCCATGCCGATATAATGATTTTTTTCAGCCACTGTACTTTTCTCGGCATTTTCAATAAAATAATTGATGTTCCGGAGATCGTCCCAGTCGCTTACTGCCCATCCCGAACTTGTAATCGGGCTCAACGCCCCGGGAGACAACAAGTCGTCTACACCGTTTCGCGCGACCAGATCCGAATTATCATCGCCTTGAAAAACACCTACATCCGTATTAGGCAGGATGTCGTAAAACGAATTGGCATAAAGCTCCATCCCGCTAGCCGACCCAAATATGGCTTGGTTTGTTCCGGTGTCTACGGGCATCTCGTCCAAATCACAGGCAGCGAAGGGTAAGATGCTAAATACCGCCAATAGAAAATGAAATGTTTTCATGATTGTCTCTTTTCTGAATTAAAAATTAACGGTTAAACCCATCGATATGGTTTTCAGCATCGGATAGTTGTATCCATCGCCGCTCGTCCCACCACTCAAATCCCTATCTGAACCGTAAATGTTCGTCACGTCGGTATCTTTTGTCCATTTATACATGGGCGACCAAGTCCACAGGTTTTCCGCAGAGACATACAGTCGCAGGTCATTGGCATGAAATTTCGAAATCAGCCGTTTAGGGAGCGAATATCCGATTTGCAAATTTCGCAGGCGGATATAGGCCGCATTCTGTAGGTAGCGATCATTGGGCACCTGTAGCGCACGTCCCGTACCCTGTGCGATATACCCCACCAAACGCGGCAGGTAGGCATCAAAGTTGCCCAACTCGGGGCGGAACATGTTGTTCTCATGCCAGCGCGGATACTGGTTGTAAGGCCGGTTGTACTGTCCCCAAAATCGTGCTTCGGCCGATGGGTAATAATCCTGTTTCAGCACCCCCTGGAAAAAGGCCGACAGGAAAAAACCGTTCCAATCGCCATTTAAATTAAATCCATATGTATACCGCGGTTCAGAATTCCCGATGATGGTCTTGTCGCCCGAATCATCCGCTTGGTTAGCCCCCTGATAAATTATGTCATCTCCATCTAAATTTCTAAACTTCAAATCTCCAACATACGTTTTCCGCGTATTGGTACTCGGAACATTTGCCTGTGACGGCGAGTTGGCGATTTCCTCTTCCGACCGGAACAGCCCTTCTACCTGATAACCCCATATTTCGCCGACCCGCTTGCCTACGTAGTGGTCGGTCAGTAATTTATCGGGATTGTTATACTTGGTGATGATCGCCCGGTAGTCAGACATCGTTACCCGTACATCATACGTAAACGGTTTTTCAGCCATCGCAAATTGATCCCGCCAGGTGAGGGATACCTCCCAGCCTGTCGTTTCCAGATCTGCGTAGTTACCTTTGGGTACAGTCGTACCGTAAATTGCCGGCAAGGTAGGGCCAACCGTAAACATATCGCTTGTCCAGCGACGGTATAGATCGCCCACAAACTGAAGGCGGTTATTCAGACTCGAAAACTCCAGCCCCAGATTGCCGGTAGTGGATGTTTCCCAGGTCAGCCCTGCAGGTATAACCCCCGGTTGCCCGGTACGCTGCGGCCGCACACCATTGATGATACGGTCCGACTGTGAAATGGCAAAGTTTTCTGTAAATGAATAGGGATCAATATTTCCGTTACCTAAAGACCCGTAAGATGCGCGGAATTTCACATTGGAGAATGCCGTGGGATTTACGTTCCAAAAGGGTTCTTCTGAAATCCGCCAGCCGATGGATGCCGAAGGGAAAAAGGCCCACTGTTGATCTCCCGGAAACTTCGAAGAGCCGTCATAGCGGCCATTGACCTCCAGGAGGTACCGCTCCTTGAAATTATAGTTTACGCGGAAAAACCCGCCCGCAATCGCCCATTTTTTGTAACCTCCACTGGTCACGATACTCTGCCCCAATGCCAAATTGATGTCATCGGCGTCTTCGTACACGATCCCGTTGCGGCGTGCGGTCAGGCTTTTTTCCAGCGATTGCTCGTAGTTGAAGCCGGCTAGCAGGTTGATGTTGTGCGCATCATTGAATGACTTCACATAATCGGCATACACATTGGTAGCCAGGTAGTCGGTCGTACGCCTGAATTCCTGCAGATCATTGGTATTTGTACCCGTATAACCGATCACACCCTCGTAACGGCTGTAAGGAACCTGCACCCGGTTTTGCTGTGATCCGATATCCATGCTTTGGAAGGTAAAATCACTGCGAAGGGTAAGGCTTTTATCGAAAAATTCTGCCTTTGCCGCCGTCCGGTTTTTCAGGAAGCGCCGCACTTCGTCTGTACCGTTTCTTCCGATATAGTAATCGCCCACGGTGTAAGCCGCCGGGAATGACAACGTCCCATCGGGATTCAATAGCGGAGCCAATGGGTGCCCCTCATCCGCCATGTTACGCCAGATGCCACTGCCTTCGCCTACGTTCAACGGCTGGTGGTATTCCATCCGTGAATATTCGGTATTGTTTTCCAGTTGCAACCAGCGTGTCAGTTGGATGTTGCCCTTGGCCCGCAGGTTATACATCTTATAGGTATCTGTATTGTAGCGGAAAAGTCCATCCTGACCGTTATATCGACCGCTTACATAAAATGCCGTTTTATCATTTCCGCCAGACAGGGCCAGGTTATGATCCTGCGCGAAGAACCGCTCTTTATACAATTCTTTATACCAATCGGTACTGTAATAATATTGGTATTCACCCGTGGATGGGTTTACCTCTACCCGTGGCAACGACGGGTCTTCCCAGCGTCTTTTTATCTCGGCTAAATAAGCAGGTGAAAAAGGCAATGTCTTGTTTATTGCTGTGGGTGTATTGCCGTTATCGTTCCATCGCGACCATGCATCGCTGAATCCTTGGGCCCAAGGGTATGAATCGGTAATATTGTCTGGAACAGTTGTCGGTGATTTGGACGACAAATTGGTGGAATAGGTAATGGAAGTTTTTCCTTCGGCGGCAGATTTGGTGGTAATCAGCACCACACCGAAAGCAGCACGTGCCCCATAGATAGATGCCGACGAGGCATCTTTTAGTATGGAGATGCTCTCGATATCATTCGGATTCAGCATCCGCGGATCACCCTCCACGCCATCGATCAGGATCAACGCATTGCCTCCTTGACCGATTGAGGTTGTTCCCCGGACATTGAAGGCGGGGGATTGGGTAGGCTTGCCATCGAGCATCCGAATATTCAGGTTGGGTACGGCACCTACCAATCCCTGGGAAATATTGGGGATGGGCCGGTTCTCGAAGACTTCGGAGGTTACCTGATCCACAGCACCGGTCAGGTTAACTTTCCGCTGGGTACCGTAACCTACCACGACGACCTCCGCCAATGCACCGCTTTCTTCGGTTAAAACAAAATTGGCGTCAGCAGTCGCGCCTTCACGGACGGTCACCGTCACCTGCTGTGCAGCATATGAAATATAAGAAGCTTCAACAACGTACTCACCCGGTGCCACCGAAAGAGAAAATCGGCCATCGTCATCCGTAGCCACACTTTGTTGCTGGCCCGCTATGCGTATACTTGCACCCGACAGCGGTATCCCCTGAACATCAGTTACGCGTCCTACGATACGTCCCCTCTGCTGTGCCGCTTGGCTGGTTACTGCCGACAGCGAGGGCATGCCCGCAACGATGATAAGATAAAGTAAAGTTATTCTTACATACCATTTACTTAGTAATAAATGATTCATTATACACTAATTTTTTACCTCCAAAGGGTCAAATTCATCCTTTTCCCTATCTTTGAAGGTACAGTGATACCCTATTGTATTACTCACGCAGGGATGCAGTCCAGATCTCCAGTCTATATGCTGCTTCCCGAACTCCTGAACAGGCGCGTCACTATGTCGCGTCTGTTCGTTGTTTATCAAGAGCCTATGATCTTGTATCCTCCTTTTTTGACGTGAAATTAATCGGCATATACTTCTTTCCGCCGCGAGAAATTATATCCAGTCCAGAAACACATGCAATGATACCATGTGTTAAAAAACTTGTGGTTAAACCCAAGTTACGTTTGTTTTAAAGATAGCCGCTGTTAGGCAATTAAGCATCTATCATGCTTTATTCAACTCGATAATTACCCTTTTATAATTTATAATTGTAATCACAAAACTAATCTCTTTTGGGTCAATAAATCAAGTGGTTAGCCACTATTTCAACGCAAAGGTTTGCGCCGAAAGAATTCGACACAATGTTCAACCTGATCGGTATTGATGATATCAATCCCCATTTCATATAGCGTATTCCACGCAGTAACCCCGTCTGGCGTTCCCCAAAACCGTATTTTTTTACTTAATCCATGTACTTTTTTGACGGCTGCGGCAACTTTATCCCGATCCCTTTCCGTCAGCATGCCTTTTCCATCCCAACTTGCATAGCTAGAAAACGGTGCGCTGACGAAAGCAACGCGCTCCAATTGCTCCGCGGTATAGTCGACCCCTAGCCGACCATCAAATGAAATGAAACGGGGAAAATTGTCAAAATCCACCGGATTAGGCATGTCTCCTGAAATAACTACCGAGACAGCATATGGATTTACATTTTCATCAAATACCTCCGGATGCATAGCAATCAGGTCAACCACAGGTTGCAGCGTGATCGCTGCAGGCGTCTTTAGATCAATGAGCAGCACAAATCTGTCGTCAGAAGCTGCCCAGGCCCTCCCCCCATTCGATGCAAACGCATGTACGATAGGAGTGATGTACATCGACTCCAGGGTCCGATTATCCTGCAGCTCATGCAAATCATGGCCTACCAGCACGGCACCTTTGTCTGTAACAAATACATCCGCCTCAATCGAATAAACATGTTGTGCATAGGCTTGGTAGAACGGTTTGCGCTGGTGGTAATCGTTGTGCGCATGAATCAGGATACGCTCTTGCTGAGCGAGCGTCAATAGAGGCACCCAACAATAGAGCAATAAAAAGAAAAAGCGGTGATAGCTCTGCATAATTATTGATTAATGTCTTTTACTGCAATATCAAACGCTGTTGCATTCACACCTATGCGTCGCAATATATCGATGCCATTAAACCTTAGTGTTACTTGCATATTATATCTATTTTAAAACACAGATTTTCTATGGTTTCGTAATTCCCGAACCGATGTGTATATAAATTTATAATTGTCTGAAGCAAACTAATCACTTTTCACCCGATAAATCAAGCAATGAAAGCAACGGCTTAACGCAAAGGTTTGCGTAGGGGAACAGCAAATATTTGGTTATCTGCGATTTGTTGACGAACTTAGGAAACCCATGCAGAAACCACGACAGACGACCATTATAGACATCGCACGGGCACTCCGTGTGTCCCCTTCCACCGTATCACGCGCACTTCACAATCATCCCTCAATCAGTGCGGCAACCAAACGCGCCGTACTTGAAATGGCGGAAAAATTCGATTACCAGCCCAATCTGCTGGCATTAAGCCTCCTTAATAAGAAAACGGGTATCATCGGAATTGTCGTTCCAGAAATTACAGGGTATTTTTTTGCAACGGTGATCAGCGGGGTACAGGACATGGTCTCGTCTGCAGGGTATAAATTATTGATCTGTCAATCCAACGAGTCATTTGAAGAAGAAAAAAAGTTATTGCAGGATATGGCTTTGCTCCGTGTGGACGGCGTACTGATCTCCCCGACTTTCCGTACCAAAACATTTGATCATTTTGACCGACTCAAAAACGCTGG
>WKJB01000269.1_pt1 | contig 11464 bp, 11 predicted proteins | sample 5403331 | NCBI WGS metagenome assembly WKJB01 (sample SAMN13198853, study PRJNA488119) | plastic metagenome | isolation source: water-polyurethane dispersion (WPUD) containing a polyether... | place: Mexico: Mexico City | collected 2016 | reverse complement strand
GCAGATATCGACCTTGGGCGACGTGGCCGGGCTGAAACTGCGCGCCAATGGCGCCGCCATCGGCAACCTGGTGCGCGAGGCGGGGGCCGTGCCGATCAGCATGAGCTCGGGCGAAGTCTATGACGCGATGTCGCGCGGCACCGTGGACGGCACTTTGCTTCCTTATTACAGCCTTCCGATCTACGGGCTCGAGGATGTCGTGGCCCATGCCTATGAAGGGCCGGAACTAGGTGGTGGGCCGGTGGTCTATGCCATGACCACCAAGGCCTGGGACGCGCTGGGAGAGGCTGATCAGGCCCGCTTCACCGCGGCCGCCGCCAAGGCGCAGGACCATCTGTGCCGTTATCAGGATGAACTCGAGGCGAAGGACCGCCAGACTGCGCTTGATGGCGGCAAGGTCAAGATCACCACGGCGAGCGAGGCGGACCTGGCCGAATGGGCGAAGAAATTCGACGAGGATGCCCGGATGTGGGCCGAGGGGATGCAGGCACAGGGTCGCCCCGGTGCCGAGATCCTGGAGGCCTATCGCGCTGCCCCTAGGTAAGCTGAGAAGCAAGCGAAACAGGAATGGCCCCGCGAGGGGCCATTTTTGTGTTATTCGACAGGGCGCCTTGTCAAATGATGCCCTGGGCCTTCAGCCGGGCCTGTTCCTCGGCCGCGATGCCCAGGGCATCCAGCAGGGCGGCGCTGTCCGCGCCCAGCAGGGGCGCAAGCGTGCGGGGTGTCGCCAGGGCGCTTTCTGTGCGGATCGAGCGGGCGACCAGCGGCAGGCCGTCACCCACGGGCAGGATTTCGGTGTAGTCCTCGAAGCCCGGCATCGTCAGCGTCTGCGCGGGCGTCAGGCAGGGGCAGGCGGGGAGGCGGGCGGCGGCCAGATCGGCCAAGCATTCTTCTACCGTGCGGCTGGCGCACCATTCCTGCTGGATGGCGCTCAGTGCCTCGCCATTCTCGCCCCGGTCGGAATCGCTGGCGAAGCGCGGGTCCGACAGTAGATCTTCGCGTCCTATCATCCTTGCCCAGCGGCTGAACATCGGATCGCCGATGATCTGGATCATCACCCAGCCATCCTTGGCCCGGAAAAGGTCAGACGGCCCGGCGATCGGGCTGCGGTTGCCGATCGGGCGGCGGGTGCGAAAGCCCGAGGCTTCCTCCATCAGCATCGCGTTCATCATCGTCAGCGCCGTGCCCATCAGCGAGCACTGCACATGCTGTCCCTTGCCCGACCGCGCCCGGTCCATCAGCGCCGACATGGTGGCGAAGGCGGCCGCCATCGCGGTGGCGTAATCGACATAGGACACCGCCTCGCGCGTGGGGGCCTCGCCGAAGCCGGTCAGATACATCGCCCCGCTCAGCGCCTGGCCGGTGCCGTCGAAGCCCACGCGGTCGCGATCCTTGCCCCCCGCATCGAAGGCCGAGATCGTGGTCAGGATGATGTTGGGTTTGATCGCGGCCAGACTGTCATAGTCCAGCCGCAGCTTCATCAGCGCCTTCTGCGGCAGGTTGACGATCAGCACGTCGGCGGTGGCGATCAGCTTTTCCAGCACGGCGCGGCCTTCTGGTTTCGCATAATCCAGCGACAGCGATTTCTTGTTCGCATTCACCTGAAGATACAGCCCGCCCCGCCCGGGTTGTCCCACGGGCATGACCTCGCGATCGGCACCGCCCTCGGGCGGTTCCACGCGGATCACCTCGGCTCCTTCGTTGGCCAGCATGTTGGCGCAGAAGGGCGCGGCGATATAGCGGCCAAGGTCAAGCACCCTGATGCCGGCAAGGGCGGGTTGTCGGGTCATGTCGTCTCCCTCATGCATTCTCATGTCCTGCCGGTCAGCGCGGCGCAGACCAGCATGGCGAAGGCCAGTGCCCAGACCATCGCACCGATCCCCAGACCCGAGGCTACAAGCCCAAGCGTCAATGGCAGGGCAGTTTGCAGCAGATTGGTGATCGCCATGCCCAGCCCGATGGATTCGTTCACGCGGGCGGGGGGCGCGGTGTCGTAGATCAGCGCCAGTACGATGGGAGAGCCCAGCCCGATGGCGAAACCCATCGCCGCGCTCAGCGTCATAAGCGGCAGCAGCGTCTGCATGAACGGCAGCGCGGCATAGGCAAGCCCGCCCCCGATCAGGGCCAGCGTCACCACAAGCGGTCCGCGCAGCCAGCGCGTCACTAGCCCCACTGTCATCCGCGAGACTAGCGAGCCGATGGCGAAGGCGCCAAGCATCATCCCGGCATCTGCGGCGGAAAGCCCCTGCGCCACCACATGTAGCGACAGCACGAAGGGATAGATCGCCTGCACGCCGCCGAAGACGCCAAGGGTCAGCAGCCATTTCCCCAAACCGGGCACGGCCCACAGCTCTCGCGTGCGGCCTGCCGCGGCGGGGCGGTTTTCCGTCGGCCAGCGGCTGAAATTATGCCAGGGTGTCGCCAGCACCAGGAAGGACAACGCCGCGAATCCGCCGAGGCTGAGCACCGCCGCCTCTCCACCGCCCCATTCATAGCTGGATCCCGCGATCACCGGCCCCAGAAACTGGAATACCGAATAGGCCACGACCAGATATCCGATATGGCGCGCCCGTGCCGAGGGCGGGCCGACCTCGCCCACCGCGCGGGTGGCGGCGACATGGCTGAACATCCCTCCCGCGCCGATCAGTGCCGCCATCGCCAGTAGCGTCGATTGCGAGGGGTGGGCCTCGAACAGGACGGCGGCCGCCACGATCAGTCCGGTTGAGAACAGGATCGGGGTCAGCGGCCCGCTGCGGTCCACCCAACGGCCGAAAGCCACGGTCAGAAACATCGGCGCCAGCGTGAACATCGAGGCCATCAGCCCGACCAGCGCCGGTCCGATGCCCATCGACAGCGCGATCATCGGCAGCACCAGCCGCGCCCCGGCCAGGGGCGCGTTGTTCAGCCCTGCGACGATGATCGTGGCGGGCAGCCGTCCCGGTCGCGGCGGAGGCCCGGCGCGGGAGGTGTTCTGCAGGGTGGTGGCGATCTCGGCCTCGGTAATGGTCATCGTCGGGGCTGCCGGATCAGGCGCGCTCGAAGACGGCTGCCATGCCCTGACCGCCGCCGATGCACATGGTTTCCAGCCCGTAGCGGACGCCGCGCCGCTGCATCTCGCGCACCAGCGTCGTCATGATCCGCACCCCGGTGGCGCCGATCGGATGGCCAAGCGAGATGCCCGAGCCGTTCACGTTCAGCTTGTCGCGCTCGTCCCAATCCATGCCTTTCAGGCAGGCCAGGACCTGGGCGGCGAAAGCCTCGTTGATCTCGACCAGGCCCATGTCGGACATCTTCAGCCCGGTCTTCTGCAGCACCTTGGCCACCGCTCCCACCGGGCCGATGCCCATGTGCGAGGGCTCGCAACCGACGGCCGACCAGCCGTTGAGGAAGGCGATGGGCGTCAGGCCCAGTTCCTCCAGCTTGTCCTCGGCTACGATCAGGCAGGCGCTGGCCGCGTCGTTCTGCTGCGCGGCATTGCCGGCGGTGACGGTACCGTCCTTCTGGATCACCCGCAGCTTGGCCAGCGATTCCGGGGTGGTGTCCGGGCGGATGCCCTCGTCGCGCTCGAAGATTAGCGGATCGCCCTTACGCTGCGGCACCGCGACCGGCACCACCTCCTCGGCGAAACGCCCGTCCGCCCAGGCGCTCGCGGCGCGGCGGTGGCTCTCGGCGGCGAAGGCGTCGGCCTCCTCGCGGGTGATGCCGTAATCCTTGGCCAGGTTCTCTGCCGTTTCGATCATCCCCGAGATATGGCCGAAGCGATGCACCGGCTGCGAGCGTTCGCGGCCGCGGTCCAGCCGGTCATAGAACTGCGTCGTGCCCGAGCGGCGGCCCCAGCGCATGTCGGTGGTGTAGAACTCGATATTCGACATCGATTCCACGCCGCCGGCCAGCACCACGTCGCAGGCGCCGGTCTGCACCATCATTGCAGCCGTCACCAGCGCCTGCAGCCCGCCGCCGCAGCGCCGGTCGGTCTGAAGCCCCGGCACCTCGATCGGCAGGCCCGCATCCAGCGCGATCCAGCGCCCGACGCAGGGGGTTTCGGAATTGGCATAGGACTGGGCGAAGACCACGTCCTCGATCAGCGCGGGATCAAGCCCGGTCTGTGCCAGCACCGCCTTGGTGACGGTGCCACCGAGGGTCTCGACCGGGACGGCGCGGAGCGAGCCTCCGAAACCGCCGACGGCGGTGCGGAGCGGATTGACGATGGCGGCGCGGCGCATGGGTTTACCTTTCGATGGGGCAGGGGTGATTTCGCCGGAAGGCAGCGGGGAGCGATGTGGAGGAGGAGGCTCGACCCGACCGCCTTCCGGCCCGTCTTCAACAGGGATCCCAGGTGAAGACGTCCTGGCTGCGGTCCAGCGGGAAGAACGAGGAGCGCAGGGCAGGAATGGCGTGGTCGCGGACGGTTTCCGGCGTCCAATCCTCGGCGGTATGGACGGAACGGATCGGGCGGTTCTGGCTGAGCAGGAAGATTTCGTTCTTGCGGGTCGAGAAGATCTGGCCGGTCACGTCCTTCGCCGCGTCCGAGCCGAGGAAGACCGCCAGCGGTGCGTTCTTCTCGGGCGTCATCTTCTTGAGGTTCTCGACCCGGGCGATCTGGTCGGGCGTTTCCGCCGGGATATTGCTGGTCATCCGCCCCCAGGCGAAGGGCGCGATGCAGTTCGACCGCACGTTGTAACGTTTCATGTCCAGCGCGATGGATTTCGACAGGCCGACCATGCCCAGCTTGGCGGCGGAATAGTTCGCCTGGCCCAGATTGCCGATCAGCCCCGAGGTCGAGACCATGTGGATGAACGACCCGGTTTCCTGTTCGCGGAAGATCTCGGCGGCGGCGCGGCTGACGAAGAAGCTGCCGTTCAAATGGACGCCCACCACCGACAGCCATTGTTCCGGCGTCATCTTGTGGAACATCGCGTCGCGCAGGATGCCCGCATTGTTCACCACGATATCCAGCCGCCCGAAGCTGTCCTTCGCCAGCGCCACCATGCGCTGCGCGGCCTCCCATTCCGACACGGATTCGGTGCTGATGACGGCCTTGCCGCCGAAGCCCTCGATCTCGGCCTTGACCTCCTCGGCGGGGCTGGCCGAGCCACCTTCGCCCGACAGTGACACGCCGATGTCATTGATGACCACCGAGGCGCCGGCGCGGGCCATGGCGATGACGATGGCGCGGCCGATCCCCCCGCCTGCGCCGGTGACCAGTGCGACCTTGCCGTCCAATATCTGCGTCATTTCCGTTGTCCTTTCGTTAAGGTAGGTCGAGCACGGCTTTGGCCAGAATGTTCTTCTGCACCTGCGTCGTGCCGCCATAGATCGTCGCCGCGCGGGCGTTCAGGAACTGCATCGGCATGGCTAGGTCGTTCGACCCCTCCAGCGGCGCAAGCCAGCCGCCGTCCTCGGCCATCAGTTCCAGCCCGTATTCGGTGATGCGCTGGTAAAGGCTGGTCTGGTTCAGCTTCAGGAAGCTGACCTCGGGCCCCAGCCTTTCGCCCCGGCGCAGCTTGTCAGCGATGCGCGAGAAGATCGCCTGATGGTCCTCGAGCTCCATCTGGAAACCGGCATAGCGGTCGATGAAGCCGGGATCGTCCAGCAGCCCGTAATGCTGGCCAAGGCGGCGCAGCTTGGCCAGCGCGCTGGAGGATTGGCGGGGGCCGCCCAAGAAGATCCGCTCGAACCCCAAGAGGTTCTTGGCCATGGTCCAGCCCTGATTGACCTCGCCCACGATATTACCCTTGGGCACCCGCACATTGTCGAAGAAAACTTCCGAGAATTCGTCGTCGAGTTCCAGGTTGATGACCGGCCGGATGGTGATGCCGGGCGTATCCAGCGGGATCAGCAGGAAGCTGATGCCTTCCTGCTTCTTACCCCCCTTGTCGGTCCTGACCAGGCAGAAGATCCAGTCGGCATCGCCCGCCAGCGTGGTCCAGATCTTCTGGCCGTTCACCACCCATTCATCGCCGTCCAGCACCGCTTCGGTGCGCAGATTGGCAAGGTCGGAGCCGGCATTGGGCTCGGAATAGCCCTGGCACCAGATATGCTCGCCCGAGAGGATCTTCGGCAGGAAATGCGCCTTCTGTTCCTCGGACCCGTAGTTGATTAGCAGCGGGCCCAGCAGCATCATGCCGTGATCGGGAGTGCGGGCGGCGCCGAACTTCTCGAATTCCTCGACGTAGATCAGTTGCTTGCCGGGGTTCAGGCCCATGCCGCCGTATTGGCGCGGCCAGTTCGGCGCCAGCCAGCCCGCCGCCGACAGGATCATGTACCAGGGTTCGGCATCCTCCCAATGCAGGCGCTTGGCCGGATGGCGGATCTCAGGCGGGTGGTTCTCGGCCAGGAAGCGGCGGACGAGGGCGCGGAAATCATCGTCGGAGAGCGCGTTGTAGTCCTCGTGGCGGAAACTGTCATAGGCCATGGCTCATGCCTCCTCTGTCACGGGTTTCAGCCGGGCGAAATTGGCGCGATGCTGTCTGGCGCCCCCGAAGGCCGGGGCCATCACCATCGCCTTGCGCAGGAAAAGGCCGATGTCGTGTTCGTCGGTAAAGCCGATGCCGCCATGCAGCTGCACGCAGTCGCGCGTGACCTTCATCGCCGCCGAGGATGCCCGCGCCTTGGCGCGCGAGATCGCGGCATGTGCGGCAGGCGTCGGGCCTTCGACATCCCATTGCAGCGCCGCCTGTTCGATGCTGGCGCGAGTGACCTCGATTTCCTGCCGCGCGTCCACGGCCATGTGCTGCAGGATCTGGAACTGGCTGATCGTCTTGCCGAATTGCACCCGCTGCTTCAGGTAGGCGACGGTCATGTCCAGCGCGTCCTCCATCAGCCCCAGAAGATAGGCGGCGGTGGCCAGCGCCGCCTCGGCCAGCGCCGGGCCGGGATCCGCCTCGATCACCGTGCAGGGGGCATTCTCGAAACGGATCGTTGCCAGCTCGCCACCGTCCTGCGTGGCGGCGGGGGTGAGCGTGACGCCGGGGGCGCCGGCCGCGACCAGCGCCGATTGCGTGGCGCCGACCACCAGCCAGGCATCGGCGCCGGTCGGCACATAAAGCCGCGTCGCCGTCACCTTGCCGTCGCGGATCTGCAACGTGCCGGGGGCGATGCTGCCGCGTGCATCCTGCCAGGCCGGGATCACCAGTGTCGCGCCCTCGATCTGCGCCTCCAGCGCCTCGCCATCGAGCAGGGTCGAGGCCAGGACGGCCGGAATCAGCGGCTCGGGCAGCAGGGCGCGCCCGGCCTCCTCGGCCAGCGCGGTATAGGGCAGCACCCCCAGCCCGACCCCGCCCTGGTCTTCGGGAATGCGCAGGGCCGGCCAGCCCAAGGCGCACATTTCGGACCATGTGGCGCGGTCGAAGCCGGGTGAGCTATAGCGCAGCTTGCGGATGCGGCTCAGGTCCGCGCCGGCGATGCCGCGCGCGCTGTCGCGGATCATGTCCATCGACGAAAGGACGTCCTCGGGGATCATGGGCAACTCCTCAGGTAAAGCGGGCAAGGCCGCCGTCGATCACCACGGCATCACGGGCGGGGACCAAGGCGCGGAAGCGGCCGTCGGCCCAGATTTCGGTGCGGATCGTTTCGCCCGGATAGACGGGCTTGGCAAAGCGCAGACGGACGGCGCGCAGACTGTCGGGGCGGTAGTCGCCCAAGGCGCGCAGCAGCGCATGGCAGACGACGCCCATGGTGCAGAGCCCATGCAGGATCGGGCGCTGAAAGCCCAGCTTGCGCGCCAGTTCCGGGTCGCTGTGCAGCGGGTTCAGATCGCCGTTGAGGCGATAGAGCAGCGCCTGCGCGTCGGCGGTTTCCAGGTCGACTACATGATCCGGCGCGGTCTCGGGTTCAGGCAGGCGCGGCACGGGGTTCTTTGGCTCGGACAGCCCGCCGAAACCGCCGCCGCCGCGGATGAAGGTGGTGCGGTTCAGCCGGGCGAAGGTGCGGCCTTCGGCGGAAAGCTCGGTTTCGGCCAGGATCAGCGCCGGCTTGCCCGCACCCTTGTCGATGACCTCGGTGATGCGGGTGCGGCTTTCGACCTCGCCTTTGGCCGGGATCGGGCCTGTGATCTCGATGGCTTGATCGGCATGGAGCACGCCCTTGGGGTCCACGCCGGATTCAGGGTGGCCGAGGTAAAAGCCGGGATGGGCCATGACCAGCACCATCGCGGGCATCACTGCCGGACCTTGCAGCGGATCGACATAGGGCAGTTGCCGGGCGTCCAGCGCATCGCGGCCCATGCCGATCGACAGCGCGTAAAGCGCGATGTCGCGCGCGGTCAGTTCCTGCCGGACCTGCGGAATCTCCAGCCTCATCAGCTTGTCGATATCGATGCTCATGCCGTCACCTGCGCGCTCATCCCGGTATAGCCGCCGGGCCCCTCGGCCCAGAGATCGTGGCCCTGGTCGGTGGCCCGCCCGCAGATCGCCATCCGCCCGCCGGAAAACAGCGGTGCCTGCCCCCGAAAGCTGAAGCTTTTCGGCAGATTGCCGCTGCGGCGGGTGTAGGCGTCCATCAGCAGCGTGGCGGTCAGTGGTCCCTGCACGACCAGGTCGGGATAGCCTTCCTCGGCGGTCGCATAGGGCAGGTCGTAGTGAATGCGATGCGCGTTGAAGGTCAGCGCCGAAAACCGGAACAGCAGCACCGGATCGGGCAGCATCGGATCGCGCCAGTCCGCGGGGGCGACCTCGGCCACGGGGGCAGGCAGCTTGGTGGTCGAGGGCTCGCGATAGACGATGTCCTGCCGTTCCTCGATGGCGAGGCCGGATTGCGTCGCGAGCTTATGCCCGACGCTGACGAAGACCAGCGCGCCCTGACGGCCGGATTTTTCGGCGACGGACAGGATTTCGCTGGTCCGGGTGACCTCTTCGCCGACATGGATCGGGTTATGGAACTGCAGCTTGCCGCCCGCCCACATCCGGCGCGGCAGCGGCACCGGCGGCAGGAAGCCGCCCAGCCGGGGATGGCCGTCGGGGCCAAGCTGCGACTGCGGCACTTGCGGCGCAAAGAAGGTCCAGTGCCACAGTGGCGGCAACGGATCGCCCAAGGCCGGGGCAGGGCGATCCAGCAGCGCAGCCATCCGCGCGGTATGGCCGGCGGTTATGGTGTCGCGGCTTTCCTCGGTCCGGCCGGTCCAGCTTTGAAGATGTGCGATGTCGATCATGCCGAGGCCTCCCCCATCTGGACATAGCGCCGGGCCAGCCGAAGGTGGGCGATGTCCACCATCTTGCCGTCAACCACCGCGACACCGCTGGCCGCGCCTTCCAGCGCGGCGATCACCGCGCGGCCCCAAGCCACCCGTTCCGGTGCCGGGCGCAGCGTGGCATGGACGGTGGCGACCTGTGCGGGATGAATACAAAGCTTGCCGGAAAAACCCAGCGACATGGCCTCGCGCGTTTCCAGTTCCAACCCCTGTTCCGAGCGCGGATCGGGAAAGGGCGTGTCGATGGCGCGCACACCCGCAGCGGCGGCGGCGATGGCGACCTGACGACGGGCATGGGACAGCAGGGCGTTCATTTGCCCGTTCGCGCGCGCCATCACGCCCAGATCCGAGGCCAGATCCTCGCCCGCGAAGCACAGCGCTGCCAGACGCGGCGTCACCCCGCGATAATCCATGTCCAGCAGTGCCATGGCCGATTCCGTGACCAGCGGCAGAATGGCGCTGTGGCCCTGCGGCAGGTCGAAGGCGGCCTCCAGCGCATCCATGCGCTGCGACAGCCGCAGCAGATCGGCCGGGCCGTTGCATTTCGGCAGCATCACAGCATCCGCACCCGCCCGCAGCGCCATGGCCAGGTCGGACAGGTGATGCGGGCTGTCCTCGGCATTGATGCGAACCACGGTGAGCAGGCTGCGCGGCCCCGCCAGCGCTTCGGCCACCATCGCGCGGGCCTCTGCCTTGGCCGAGGGATCGACCGAGTCCTCAAGGTCCAGAATCACCGCATCGGCGCCGGCGGCCATCGCCTTGCGCATGCGGCCGGGATTCGAGCCAGGGCAGAACAGCAGGCTGCGCAGTGGCAGATCGGTCATGGAAGTGGATCGCGACATCATTGTCATGCCTTGTTAGGATGCCGCGCCCGGCGGCATTTTCTAATGCTTGTTATAATTTTTGCACGATGGTGGGGGCGTTTCCAGCCCGACGAGCGGCGGTCAAGCCGGGGGGTGCCATCGGCTTTCCCTTGAGCTCAGGTCAGCCTGAAAAACGCCTCGGGCTCGATCCGGGAAGAGCGAAAGCGGTTCGCTGCATGCTCGGCCGGGTGGCCGAACGAGATGCCGCAGACGAAATCGCGATCCTCGGGCAGGTCGAAAAAGCGCCGCACCACGCCAGCATGCTGCGCCAGAGCGGCCTGAGCCACGCTGCCGATGCCGCGCGCCTGGGCCGCCAGCATGAAAGTCCCCACGAAGGCGCCGATGTCCAGCAGCGCATAGGGGCCGATGGCGCGTGGCACCGACAGAAGCGCCACATACGGCGCGCCGAAGAAGCGGAAGTTCTTCAAGTGATGCTCGTGACGGGCGGCGCGATCCTCTCGCGCGATGCCAAGCGCGGCGTAAAGGCCGAAGCCCACCTCGCGCCGTCGCGCCATGTAGGGTTCGGGATAGCTTTCGGGGTAGGGTATGTCCGAGGCGATCTCGGGACGCGCCTCGGCTTCGGCCAGCAGCGCCTTTGACAGCCGCGCGGTGGTCTCCGGCCTGGTCACGATCATCTGGTCCCAGGGCTGGATGTTCGACCACGACGCTGCCCAACGGGCGCTGTCCACGATCTCGGTGATTGTGGCATCCGACAGCGGATCGGGCCGGAAGGCGCGGCAGCTTTGCCGCGCCCGCATCAGCCGGGCCAGAACCTCGGCATCACTCATCGCCCCTCCGGCGCATTGGCGTCGAGGTAATCCGCCAGACCCAGGGCACGTTCTGCGAAATATTGCGTCTCGACCATCAGGCAGCCCGTGGCCGAGATCAGAGGCCCGTGCGGCGTGCCCGGCGGGCGGATGACATAGGCCGGGGCCTTCAGCGTGACGCCGGTGGCCTTCTGCGTGACCTCGCCCTCGATCAGCACGGCTTCCTCCCAATAGGGATGGGTCAGGGCGGCAAAGGTCTCGCCGCCCGGCAGGATGCGGACATAGCGGCTGCGGAAGCCGGTGCCTGCGCTCTCGTCCAGGGCGCCGCTCAGCGGCTTCACCTCGATCCCCGAGGTATCGGGGACCGGCTGCCAGCCCGTGTTCAGATCGACCGGAAACATCGGCGGCGCCTCAGCGGATCAGCAGGGCGACCAGATCGGCCGCCGGCAGTTTCGCGTCGCCCGACTTGATCGCCGCCAGCAGCCGCGCCGACTGTTCCGCGCCTAGGGTCGAGCACGTCAGGTCGTCGAACTTGGCGTCCAGATCGGCCTGCGAGACCGGGTTCTCCGTGGTGCCCAGCGGGTCGAGGATGAACAGCTTCTCCTCCTCGCCATCGGCCATGCGGGCGGTGATGTCGGCGACCCATT
>WKJB01000266.1_pt1 | contig 11504 bp, 11 predicted proteins | sample 5403331 | NCBI WGS metagenome assembly WKJB01 (sample SAMN13198853, study PRJNA488119) | plastic metagenome | isolation source: water-polyurethane dispersion (WPUD) containing a polyether... | place: Mexico: Mexico City | collected 2016 | reverse complement strand
AAGAATTCCGCCTACAATCGATACGGCCATCATCACATTAAACTGCTCGAAAAGACGGCGTACCTGAATAGGGAACTTTTCGGGCAATACGATGGTGTCGTGGCCGAAGAACATTTGCGAGAAATGATTTACGATGCGGAAGGTGAGAAAGTCGGGGCGGGTAGGGCCGAAAAGGATGTGGTCCATCACCCAGTTGATATTGAAACCAATTACCAAGGCACCGACGGCGATGGCCAGAATGGACCGAATCAGATGTCCGCGCAGCTCGCCGATATGCCCGAGAAAGGACATGTTTTTATTACTCATTTTTCTCTATCCGTTAATTCCCTCGTCCAGCAGTTTATGCAGGTCGATAATGCCGCTGTAACTGCCTTGGTCGGTAACTACCAATTGACCGATGTTGTAGCGCTTCAACGTAGCCATGGCATCGCGTGCCATCGCCGTTTTTTCCACCGTCCGCGGGTTCCTGCTCATCACGTCGCGCGCTCTTACCTCGTCCAAAGGGTCGCCGTTGAGCAGCATCCGTCGCAAATCACCGTCGGTAATCACTCCCAAGATTTCCGTCCCTTCCGTAACCACCGTAATGCCGTGTCTGGAGCCGCTGATTGAAATGATTATTTCGCGGATGTTCGCATCGGCATTTACCTCGGGTTTGTTCTCGGACAAAAACAGACCGACGGTTGCCGTCAGGTTTTTGCCCAATGCGCCACCGGGATGAAAGCGTGCAAAATCCTCTTGTTTAAAGCCTTTCAGTTCCATCAGACAAACCGCCAGCGCGTCGCCCAAAACCATCTGCACGGTTGTGCTGCTGGTGGGCGCCAAGCGGTTGGGGCAGGCTTCTTTTTCCACCGAACTGTCCAGTACAATATCGGCTTGCTCTGCCAATCGGCTGTGGAGATTTCCGGTCATGGCAATAAGCTTGGAACCGTATTTTTTAAGGATGGGTGCAATGTTGACGATTTCGGGAGAGTTGCCCGAATTGGAGATGCAGAGTACCACGTCGTCCGGAGCCACGGCGCCCAAATCGCCATGAATGGCTTCTGCGGCATGAACAAATTGCGAAGGCGTTCCCGTGGAGTTGAGCGTGGCCACTATTTTATTGCCTACGTGAGCGCTTTTCCCGATGCCGGTTACAATCAGTTTTCCGCGGCCGTCGTCTATGGCTCTGACCGCGCGGACAAATTCGGGTCCCAACCCGGAGCGTGTGCGAATCAGCGAGTCTGTTTCTATTTCAAATGCTCTGATAGCCGTTTGCAACAGCGCGTTGTCATCCACCGGGCAATTGTTTTGGTTAATTAATTTTGTTATCTTTGATAGGATGCAAATTTAGCAAACTTAAACTTAAGGATGAACACTAATTCTGCCGACTTGGTTGCCGGCCTTCGGAAGTATTTCGGCTTCTCAAAATTCAAAGGATATCAGGAAAACATAATTCGGAGTCTTTTACAGAGCAAAGACGTTTTTGTATTGATGCCCACCGGCGGCGGCAAATCCTTGTGTTATCAGTTGCCTGCATTGATGAGCGAGGGCACCGCCATTGTGGTTTCACCGTTGATTGCATTGATGAAAAACCAAGTGGATGCAGTCAATGCTTTGTCTGACAAAGAAGGCGTGGCGCATGTGCTCAATTCATCGCTGACGCGTGCCCAGACAAAAGCCGTTATGGATGATGTCCGGAACGGCAAAACCAAACTGCTGTATGTGGCGCCTGAGTCACTTATTAAAGAAGAATACATCGGTTTCTTGCGCGAGGTTCCTATCTCGTTTGTGGCGATAGACGAGGCGCACTGCATCTCGGAATGGGGACACGATTTCCGTCCGGAATACCGAAACCTTAAGAGCATCATCGATAAAATTGCCAGTGTACCCGTAATTGCGCTCACGGCCACAGCCACGCCGAAAGTACAGGACGATATCCAGAAAACGCTGGGCATGGCCAATGCTGTGGTGTACAAAGATTCTTTCAACCGCCCGAATTTATACTACGAGGTCAGACCAAAAGTAGAGGTGGACCGCGAGATTGTAAAATTCATTAAAAACCGAAAAGGCAAATCGGGCATCGTATATTGCCTGAGCCGCAGAAAGGTGGAAGAGTTTGCGCAGCTTTTGCAAGTAAACGGTATCAATGCGCTGCCGTACCACGCGGGCCTCGATCAAAAAACGAGGGTGGCGAACCAGGATAAATTTTTGCGAGAAGATGTCGATGTCATTGTGGCGACCATCGCCTTCGGGATGGGCATCGACAAGCCCGATGTACGCTTCGTGATTCATTACGATTTCCCGAAAAGCCTCGAGAGTTACTATCAGGAAACGGGCCGCGCCGGAAGAGACGGAGGGGAGGGTTATTGTCTTGCTTTTTACGACCCGAAAGACATCGAGAAACTGGAAAAATTCTTGGCCCAGAAACCCGTTAGCGAGCGGGAGATCGGTTTGCAACTTTTAAACGAGGTGGTAGGCTACGCTGAAACCTCCATGAGCCGACGAAAATATCTGCTCCATTATTTTGGCGAACAATTCGACGCGATAAACGGCAAGGGCGCCGGCATGTGTGACAACTCTGCAAATCCGCCCGTGTTGCAAGGCGCATCGGACGACCTGAAGACAGCCCTTCGACTGGTGCAGACGATGGAAGAGAAATTCCGCGCCCGAGACTTGATCTCGGTTTTGATGGGCAAGGAAAACGCTGTCACCAAATCGTACAAATTAGAAAACAGCGAATATTTCGGTGCGGGAAAAAACCGCAGCGATAATTATTGGAAAACGGTATTCCGTCAGGCGGTGGTTCGTCAGTTTCTGTGCAAGGATATAGAGACTTACGGCATACTGAAGCTCACGGCCAAATCTTTGGATCTTCTGCGTAAGAACGAGCCGTTCGAGTTTATGATTGCCGAGGACAGAGTGTTTGACCTCACGGCAGCACGGGCGTCGTCGGAAAGCGCACAAGCGCAAGCCGGCGGAGGGTTGGATCAGGTGCTCTATGACCAGCTGGTAAAACTGCGCAAGAAGGTGGCGGCCAAGCATAATATTCCGCCGTACACGGTTTTTCAGGAATACAGTTTGGAGGATATGACCATTCAGTATCCGACCACGGTGGAAGAAATTGCCAAGATTTACGGTGCCGGCGAAGGCAAGGCACGCAAGTTCGGGAAGGAATTTGCCGATGCTATCAAGCAATATGTAGAAGAAAACAACATAGAACGTCCCGACGACATGGTGATGAAGCAAGTGGCCAACAAAGCGAGCCATAAGGTCTTCATAATCCAAAGCACCGATAAAAAAATAGACTTGGAGGACATAGCAAAAGCCAAGAATCTGAGTATGGAAGAGCTGCTGTCGGAAATGGAAAGTATTGTGTACCAAGGGACAAAACTCAACATCGACTATTATATTGACGAGAATTTTGATGAGGATGTGGTGGATGGATTTACCGAATTTATGATGGAGTCCGAGAGCGACAGTATGAAAGTCCTGTGCGCCGAATTCTCAGATGAACTGTCAGACGAGGAAATACGGATGCTGCGTATAAAATTCATCAGCGAGGTAGCCAATTAGACTACCGGTTCATTGGTCTGCAGCCGGCTTTTTATCTCGGTTAAAACCGTCGTCAGGTATTTGTAAGTCCTCAGATTGTCTCGGAAGATTTCTCGATCGACGCGCAGGTATATTTTCTCGCCTTTCTTCATCGATCGCAACACAGCGGTTTTCTCGGGCATGACGAAATACAAGATTCCGTGGGTGTAAACGTCGCGGTCGCGGATGTAGTTTTGGTAAACCTTCGTAAAATTACTTCTAAGTTTTTGCGTTCGGAGTTCTTCAATCGTGTGCAAATCGGTATCGGTCTTTACGATGCAGCTTATGATGTTTCGCAGATTCCCGAAGGTCAGTTTGTTGAATTCATCGTCCATTTTCTTTGCCGGCAGTTTTCGGCAAGCGGCGTTCCGTTCGACAATTTCAGCCGGCGGATGCAATTGAAAATAAGCAGTCACAACTTCGGCCAGCGTATCGGCATTTAACTCCGCCAATCGCACCATTTTGCCGAGCAGATAGGTATATTCGTTGAACAATTCTGCAATTTCCGACACGGAGGTGTCGGTGATCTCGGTACTTTCTCGTGCCACAAGCAACGCCGGCGCGATCCGGATATCGGTCAGTTCGCCGTTTTCATTTCGCACATCACTCGGCGCGCAGAGCTCCAATACTTTAGCATCGGTTTTGCAGAGAATGGGAACAGGTCTTTTGATTTCGTCAACATCCATGAACAGACGGCAGTAAAATCCGTACCAAGCCGACGGTTATTGCCCGAACCAGAGGTAGAATGCCGACACAACTGTGCCGATAACCGAACCCGAAATAACCTCCGCAAGAGTGTGCCGTTTGAGGATCAGTCGGGAAATGCCGACCAGCACCGTAATCCCAAGCCAAGCGTAGCCCCATTGCGGATTCAGGTTATAGAACATTGCCGCCACATAAATATTCAGAGCCGTATGCATCGAGCTTTTAATCCAATAATTGCTCAGCATCAACGCCAGCAGCAGCATACACAAGAATATATTCTCCAAGTTCGGCTTGCCATTCCCCGCATATTCATACACCATAAACAGCGAGAGCAGCGGCAGGATGAAATAATACAGACGCTTGCGCTGCACGCGGTCAGAAACGTCCAGATTCGTGAACTTTCCTCTCTTAACATTGAAGTAAATAAATAAAGCGACGGGCAATGCCAAACCAAGAACCACAGGCAACAGCGTGGTGGTGAACTTTGCCTCGGCGGCCTGCTCGCGCATGTACATGCTGTAGAGAAACAGTAATGAAAACAGTGGATTGAATACGGCAGACAATAAGCCTGCAATGCGCTGTAGTGTTGATTTCTTTTGGTTCATGAAGGCCGTCCGGCTTATTTGCGCTAAGATAGTTTAAACTGTAGTTTTTTCTTACTTTTGCATGTACTTTTAAAACAGTTATGAAAGAATTTTCCAAGGAAGTATACCTGCAATGGTACAAGGATATGACAATGTGGAGAAGGTTTGAGGACAAATGTCGCTCGCTTTATCTCAAACAAAAGATCAGAGGCTTCCTGCATTTGTACAACGGTCAAGAGGCCATTCCTGCCGGCTTTACGCACGCCATGGATATGGAGAAAGACAGTATGATCACGGCTTACCGTTGCCACATCCATCCGATGGCTATGGGTGTTGACCCGAAAAAAATTATGGCCGAACTTTGCGGAAAGGTAACCGGCACCAGCAAAGGCATGGGCGGCTCTATGCACGTATTCAGCAAAGAACACCGTTTCTACGGCGGACACGGCATTGTGGGCGGACAGATTCCGCTGGGCGCAGGGATTGCTTTTGCAGAAAAGTATTTCAATAAAGGCGGAGTGAACATCTGCTTTATGGGCGACGGCGCAGTACGTCAAGGTTCGTTGCACGAGACTTTCAACATGGCGATGAACTGGAAGCTTCCGGTGGTGTTTGTGTGTGAAAACAACCAATACGCCATGGGTACTTCGGTAAAGCGCACGGCCAACCACGAAGACATTTACAAGCTGGGCCTGGGCTACGAGATGCCCTCTGCACCGGTTGACGCCATGGACCCTGAAAAAGTGGCCGAAGCTGCTTACGAAGCCATCGAGCGCGCAAGACGCGGTGACGGCCCTACCTTCTTGGAAGCCAGAACCTACCGTTTCCGCGGTCACTCGATGTCCGATGCCGAGCCTTACCGCAGTAAAGAAGAGGTCAGCATCAAAAAAGAAGACGACCCTATAGAAACGGTGAAAGGCAGGATATTGGCAAACGGCTGGGCCACCGAGGACGAGCTGAAATCCATCGACGACAATTCAAAAGCCTTTGTGGAAGAATGTGTCGACTTTATGGAACAGTCGGATTATCCGAATCCCGAGCAGATGTATGATCTGGTTTACTCGCAACAAGATTATCCGTTCGTAGACAAGTACGAAAACTAATTCTCTGTAGAAAGAAAAGCAGCAGATGCGGCTGCATGATTTATAAAGACGAAAAAATACTATGGCAGAAGTAATTACCATGCCCCGCCTTTCTGACACGATGACCGAAGGCAAAGTGTCCAAATGGCACGTAGCGGTGGGCGACAAAGTGAAAGAGGGCGATATCTTGGCCGAGATAGAAACAGACAAAGCCGTTCAGGATTTCGAATCCGAGTTTGACGGTGTGCTGTTGTATATTGGTGTGGAAGAAGGAGACCAAGCGCCCGTAGATACGGTCTTGGCGATTATCGGCGAAGAAGGCGAAGATATTTCATCTTTGATCGGTGGTCAACAAGGAGAGCCGTCGCCGGGTCCGGGTAAAACCTCTGACGACGCGCCCGACATCCCCGAAGGAAACAAAACCGAAGGAGAGCAAACTGCCGTAGAAACCACCGAGCCTGTAGAGCATGAAGGCGATAATGAAATTCCTGACGGAGTGGAAATCATCACCATGCCTCGCCTGTCTGATACCATGACCGAGGGCAAAGTCGCGAAATGGCACAAAGCCGTAGGCGATGAGGTGAAAGAAGGCGATATCTTGGCCGAAATAGAAACCGACAAAGCCGTACAAGACTTCGAATCTGAGTTCGACGGAACGTTGCTTTACGTGGGTGTTCAAGAAGACGAAGCGGCAAAAGTAGAGTCGGTTTTGGCAATCATCGGTCCTGCGGGCGTCGACGTTTCGGCGTTCACTTCCGGCAAATCGGCTCCGAAGAAAGACGAAAAGCCTGCCGAGGCGCAGAAACAGCCGGGAACCTCTTTCCCTGCCGAAAATAAAAAAGAGGAAACTACTTCCGAGGAAACCGACCGCATAGCCGTATCTCCGCTGGCCCGTAAAATGGCTGCCGAGAAAGGAGTGGACCTTTCCAAAGTAAAAGGCTCCGGCGACGGCGGACGTATCGTGAAAAAAGATATCGAAGAGTACCAACCTGCTACTCAACAACCGGAAGCGGCGAAATCTGCCGCAACGCAAAAGGCGGCAATGCAAGCATTTACCCCCGGCGAGGATACCGAGACGCCGAACAGCCAAGTGCGCACTATCATTGCCAAGCGTCTGTCCGAGAGCAAGTTTACGGCTCCGCATTATTATCTGATCGTCGAGATCAATATGGACAAAGCCATTGCGGCGCGCAAGGACATCAACAGCCTGCCCGATACCAAAGTATCGTTCAACGATATGATTATCAAAGCGGTTGCCATGGCATTGCGCAAACATCCGCAGGTGAACAGCTCTTGGGCCGGTGACAAGATCATCCATCACGGCAATATCAATGTAGGCGTAGCGGTTGCCGTACCCGACGGACTGGTGGTGCCGGTGCTGAAGAACACTGATTATATGACGTACTCAGACATCAGCGCGTCGGTTAAAGATATGGCTTCACGTGCCAAGTCCAAAGGGTTGAAGGCCAATGAAATGGAGGGTTCTACCTTCACCGTTTCCAACTTGGGAATGTTTGGTATAGAAACCTTTACTTCCATAATCAACCAACCCAACTCTGCAATATTGTCGGTTGGCGCCATTGTGGAAAAACCGATTGTAAAAGACGGACAGATTGTGGTGGGGAATACCATGAAACTTTCCATGGCTTGCGACCATCGCGTGGTGGACGGCGCTACCGGTGCCGAGTTCCTGCAAACGCTTCGCATGTATTTGGAGAATCCGCTGAGCTTGTTGGTTTAAAGCGTTGACATTACAATAAAACATAGCCGTCCCGATATTTTTATCGGGGCGTTTTTTTATGTGCGCGAATGGCCGCGGGTTTGCAGCATTTGATAAAAAATAGGTTTATGTGTTATAGCGTGAAAACCAAGTTCCGCATGAAGGAAGCCGAGAAAGTGTTTGATGCGCACTACGACGGCAGCGCTGTGGAAGCAGAAGAGACAATAACGGGTTTCGATAATCCGTCGTTGGCAATCATCTCAGACGAAAACCTGAACCTTATAACGGCAGCGGAGTGGGGGTTGAACCCGTCGATCCGAGAATCGGTGAAAAATGCGACGGTAGGATTGAATGCTCGTGCGGAAACCTTAGAGAATGTAAATCTTTTTAAGACCGATGTCGACAAACATTGTGTTTTGTTGGTTAGCGCATATTATGAATGGCAGCATGTAACAGTCGGGAGAAAGACCCAAAAGGTGAAGCATGAAATCACCATGGCAAACCTGCCTGTTTTTGCGCTAGCCGGCATTTACTCGGTTTACGGCGGACAGAAATATTTTACCGTTGTCACCACCGAGGCCAATAAACTGATGGAGCAAATCCACAACACAAAGAAGCGAATGCCGATAGCGCTTTCGCCTGCCGCCGCCGAAGAATACCTCGCAGGGCAAAGCATTCATGAATTTGAGTTGTCTAACTACAACCCGAAACTTAGGGCAGAAAATCTGGAACCGGAGAAAGTTCCGCCCGGCCTTTTTTGATCTCAGCTTTCCAAACTTTATTCCGAAGGATTGTTTATTTTTGGAATTATGATCAGAGCCAAAAACATTCATAAATTCTACGGTGATCTACAGGTACTCAAAGGCGTGGATCTTCGGATACGGCCGTCGGAGATCGTATCGATTGTCGGAGAATCCGGCGCCGGCAAATCTACGTTGCTCCAGATTTTGGGCACTTTGGACAAGCCGACCGATCCCGGACATTATGATACCAGCATTTACATTGACGAAAAAAACTTTGTGGAAATGAGCGACGCACAGTTGTCGCAGTTTCGCAACCGGAATATCGGTTTCATTTTTCAGTCGCATCAGCTGCTGCCCGAATTCACCGCGCTGGAAAACGTATTGTTGCCGGCGCGCATCAGCCGTAATTTCGACAAAGAAGAAACCTTGGCCAAAGCTCAAGATCTTTTCGGCGACCTGAACATTGCCCACCGATTGCAGCACAAACCAAAAGAATTAAGCGGCGGCGAGGCGCAACGCGTGGCCGTTGCAAGAGCTTTAATCAATTCGCCGAAGATCATTTATGCAGATGAACCCACGGGAAATCTCGACTCAAAAAATGCCGAAAGTCTGCACGAATTGTTCTTTAATCTAAGAGACAAATACAAACAAACCTTTGTCATCGTGACGCACAATCCTAACTTGGCCGAGCAGACGGACCGCAAGCTGACGATGGTGGACGGACAAATAGTAGACGAAAGTTAAGCCGATGCCATGAGCCTGAAATACTTAGCCGAGGACGATCGGCCGCGCGAAAAGTTCCTGTTGAAAGGCAGAAACGCCCTATCGGATTCCGAATTGCTGGCCATCATCATGGGTTCGGGCAGTCGCAACGAGAGCGCTGTAGAACTGGGTCGACGCATACTGGCCAGCGTAGATAACAGTTGGCACAATCTGAGCCGACTGTCGATTCAGGACCTCAAGCAATTTAAAGGCGTGGGCGAGGCCAAGGCAATCTCCATTGCGGCGGCCATGGAAATAGGCCGACGAAGAGCGTCCCAAGAGGTGCCGGAGCGTCCGCAGATCAGAGGTAGCAGGGATGCGTACAACATCCTCCATCCGCATTTGGCCGATCAGCCGACCGAAGAATTTTGGTGTCTCTTTCTCAACCAAAACAACCGTGTGGTGCACAAGGCGCAACTGACGCAGGGCGGCATCACACAATCTGTGGTAGACATCCGCATCTTGTTCCGCACGGCATTGCAGCATTTTGCCACCGCCATTATTGTGGCTCACAACCATCCTTCGGGCAATCTGCAAGCGAGTAGCGAAGACATCAATATCACCAAGAAAATAAAAGAAGCGGGGCAGTTGCTGCAGATCGATCTTTTGGATCATCTCATTATCAGCAATCAAGGATATCTAAGCTTCACCGACGAGAATATCCTATGATACGGAAAGTACGCCGCGAAGCGCTGGACGAAGAGAGATATTCCGCTTGTTTACAAGAATCAGAACAGTACAACAGCTATGCTGAACTGCAATTTTTAGATAAAGTTTGCACAAAATGTGAGTTTCTTGTATTTAATGATTACGAGGCCGTCATGCCGCTGAACCTCGTCCGGAAATTCGGCGTTCGCGTTGTTATCATGCCGATGCTTTGTCAGCAGTTGGGTGTCTTCTCACGCCGTGACGATCCCGCCGTCAATGGAATGTTCTTACAGTTTTTGCAGCAGAAGTTTAACATTCTGACTTACAGTTTTAATGCAGGCAATAAGTTTAATGCTGACGTAAACTATCGGCCGAATTATATTTTGCACTCAGCGCCGTACGCGGAAGTTTATAAAAAATATTCGGCGAGCAGAAGAAGAAATATAAAAAAAGCGGCGGCACCAAGCGTTGAGTTTTGTGATGAGTTAATTTCACAGGATTGGCAGGCGTTCGTGTCAGAAAACTTAAAAGGCAGTCGTGAGAAAGAAAAGGTAAAAACCATTCGGTTGATCGAGCGGCTGCATTCTGCGGGTATGCTCACGATGCGCGGCGCCTTGATAGACGGACGATTGCAATCGTTACTGTTTCTAATTGTCGGAAGGAATGCGGTGTACCTTCCTGTGTTTGTCAACCATCGTGATTTGCAAGAAAAAAATCTGCCGTCCGTCATGATCGACAAAGTGTTGCAAACTTTTGTCGATACTCATGATTTCAATTTTGTAGGAAGCAGCATCCCCAGCGTCGCCGCTTTCAACGAACGCTTCGGAGCCGAGAAACAACAATATGCCTCAATCGTCAAGCGCCCGATCGACCTTTTGAAATCGATCTTGGGAAAATCGTAAAAACAATCTTATTTTTGCACAAATTTTTAAAATGATACCGGAATTTAAAGCACATCCTTGGCACGGCATCAGCGCCGGAGAAAACGCGCCCGATACTGTAAACGTATTTGTAGAGATTGTACCGTCGGATACAATTAAATATGAAATAGATAAAGAGACAGGTTATCTGAAAGTAGACCGTCCTCAGAAATTTTCCAACATCATCCCGGCCTTGTACGGCTTCGTCCCAAAAACCTACTGTGACGTGCGCGTGAAGGAACTGGCAGGCGCATCAGACGTGGAAGAAGGAGACCACGATCCGCTCGACATCTGTGTACTGAGCAGCCACCACGTTACCAGCGGCAATATTTTATTGGAAGCCAGACCCATCGGTGGTTTCAAGATGATCGACAAAGGCGAGGCGGATGATAAAATTGTAGCCGTTCTTCTGGGCGACCAAGTGTACGGGCATATCCAAGATATTTCTGAACTGCCACAAGCGGAGGTTTTCCGTCTCAAGCATTATTTCTTGACTTACAAGAATCTGCCCTACGAAAAGGCGAGCTGCCGTATCGATGATATTTACAATGCCGAGCACGCCAAGCAGGTAATTGTGGCGTCTATGGAAGATTACAGCGACAAATATTTAAAATAAAGAAGATACGATCGTTTTTTTATATAAGGAGACCTACGGGTTTCCTTCTTTCATTTATACATTTACGGTATGAAATACAGTTTCAAAAATGATTACGCCGAAGGCTGCCACCCACGGATTTTAAAAGCGTTGACGGACAGCAACATGGTACAGC
>WKJB01000261.1_pt1 | contig 11549 bp, 9 predicted proteins | sample 5403331 | NCBI WGS metagenome assembly WKJB01 (sample SAMN13198853, study PRJNA488119) | plastic metagenome | isolation source: water-polyurethane dispersion (WPUD) containing a polyether... | place: Mexico: Mexico City | collected 2016 | reverse complement strand
TGAGTATCTGAAACCCCATGGGACGGGCCAGATACACAGAATTCAGGATACTCCCGCTGCCAAGGCAAAAAGGAGAGGCAGGATTGAAGGCGCACTTCCTTGTTCGACCGCAAGGGTTCAGAGGCAGCTGGGACGACCGCCGCGCAACTGCGGTTTCACGCGCGCGAGAGAGAGAGGGCCCCTGCCCCTTGAGAAATTGGCGGGCTGCCATGTCTGGTTTCACGCGCGCGCGAGAGAGAGCCCCGTATCCGGTGCCGCGATCATCGCCAGCAGATGGTTTCACGCGCGCGCGAGAGAGAGAGGGCGACGCGGCCCGCCGGCCCAACACTCGGCAAGCTGGCAGGATGAGCCCAGGCGCCGCGCATCAGCGACCGGCATCTGCGGGCCAGAGCACGGATGCATCGATCTCGGCCAGGCGGCGGCGCCCGGTCAGCGCCATGGCGACCTCGAGTTCCGCACGAAGAATGGTCAGCATATGCGCCACCCCGGCCGCGCCCCCTACCGCCAGGGCGTGGATCTGCGGCCTTCCGACCAGCACTGCCGCAGCCCCGAATGCCAGGGCTTTCAGCGCATCGGTGCCGCGCCGGATGCCGCCATCGCAGAGCACCGGGATGCGGCCCGCCACCTCCCGAACCACGACGGGCAGCGCCTCGGCCGTTGCGGGCAGCGTGTCGAGCGCCCGGCCGCCATGGTTCGAGACGATCACGCCATCCACCCCGGCCTCGACCGCGCGACCGGCGTCATGCGCTGACATGACGCCCTTCAGCAGCAGCGGCAGCCGGGACTGCGACTTCAGCCAGCCGATATCCTCCCAGCGCGGCGCCTGGTCCAGCAGGCCAAGGAAGGTCGCAGCCCGCCCCGGCTCGCTGCGGATATGCGGCGGGCGCAAGCCGTCCAGGTTGACGGCGCGCAGTCCCTCGTGCAGGGCGAATCCGGCACGGGTCTCCATGTTGCGGATGCCGCTCACTGGCGCGTCCACGGTCACGACCAGCGCGCGATAGCCCGCCGCTTCGGCCCGGCGGACCAGCGACAGCGTGTCTGTGGGCTCGGGCTGCATGTAGAGTTGAAACCACAAAGGCCCCTGCGCGCGCGCGGCGATCTCTTCGAGCGAGAGGCCGGATTGGGTCGAGACCACCATCAGGCTGCCGGCCGCCGCGGCGCCAAGCGCGGTCGCATGTTCGGCCTCGGCATGGGCGAGGCCGTGAAAGGCCACCGGCGCCAGCAGGAAGGGATGCGGCAGGTCCAGGCCGAAAAGCCGCAGGGCAGTATGCGCGTCCCGCATGTCGCAAAGCAGGCGCGACTGCAGCCTCAGCCCCTGCCAGGCGGCCAGATTGGCGGCGGCGGTCAGCCCGTCCGCGCCGGCGCCATCGACATAGGCCCGCACCGGCGCGGGCAGGATGGCTGCGGCCAGGCGCTGATAATCCTCCAGCGCCACCACGTCGGGCGGAATGGCCTGCGTCAAATCTCGGACCAGTGGCGGATCATGTTGTGATAATGCGCCGTGAGGCCGGTCACCGCCGGATCGTCGTCGGGCAGCATCGCGCGGATGCGCATGATCGACTGGTCGAGGTCATAGAGCATGTGCCGCCGCCAGTCGTCCTTGACCATCGATTGCGCCCAGAAGAACGATGCCCAACGCGAGCCGCGCGTCACAGCCGTCACCGAATGCAGCGAGGTGGCGGGATAGATCACGGCATGGCCCGCCGGCAGCTTGACGCGATGCTCGCCATAGGTGTCGTGCACGACCAGTTCGCCGCCGTCGTAATCCTCGGGTGGGGTCAGGAAAACCGTGGTCGAGACATCGGTGCGGATGCGCTGGCCGGTGCCGGGGACCATGCGGATCGAGCCGTCCACATGGGCGCCGAAGGTCATGCCCTCGTCATAGCGGTTGAACATCGGCGGCAGCACATGCAGGGGCAATGCGGCCGAGGAATAGACCGGACTGCGCCCCAGCGCCCGCAGGACGATGCCGCTGAGCTCGCGCGCCACCGGGCTGTCCACCGGCACCTGCAGGTTCTTCTTGACCTTGGCCGCCTGGTCGCCAGCGGTGCTGCGGCCGTCGACCCAGTCGGTGCCCTCCAGCACCTGCCGGATATAGGCGACTTCTTCGGGCGTCAGCAGGTCCGGAATGGTGACGAGCATGGGATTCTCCTGCGGTGCATCGAGGCGCAGGATAGAACCGGCGCCCCGGGAAGTTAAGCGTTTCTGTCGGTTATTTTGCGCCAGCCGCGGCAAGGGCGACCGACAGGCCGCCCCTGCGGGTTGATGCCTCAGAACGCGTGCTTCAGCGTCAGCACATAGTTCCGCCCCGGCTCGATATTGGCGAATTGCCCGCTATGCGAGTCGGTATAGATCTGGCGGTCGAAGACGTTGTTGACATTGAATTGCAGCGCCGTTTCTTCGGTCAGCTTGTAGGCGGCCATCAGGTCGGTGCGCCAGCTCGACGGCAGCCCGGCATCGGCATCGCCATTCTGCGAATAGCTGGCCATGCGCTTGCCCGTATAGGTCACGCCGCCGCCCAGCGTCAGCTCCGGACTGTAGTCATAGGTCGTCCACAGCGAGAAGCTGTTGCGCGGGATCTTCACGACCTGCCGGCCGGTGCCGGGGTTCGGATAGGGATCGCCGCCGCCGCGCGGGGTGGTCCAGCCGCCGTCCTTCAGCTTGACGTCCTGATAGACATAGCCGCCCCAGATGCCCCAGCGCTCGGTTATCTGGCCGGCGAAGCCCAGCTCGACGCCCTTGGCGGTGGTCTTGCCGATATTCTCGGTCTCGCCCAGCGAGTTGGTGACGCGGGCATTGTCCTTCTCGGTCCTGAACAGCGCCGCGCTCAGCTGAAGCTGGTCGTTCAGCACCAGCCATTTCGTGCCGATCTCGTAATTCACGCTGCGCTCGGGGTCGAGGCTGTCCAGGTCGTCCGAGGCATTGCTGCCGCCGGTGCCCGCGCCCTCGCCGGCCGGGTTCGAAGAGCTGCTGACCGAGGCGTAGACCGAGCCGTTCAGCACCGGCTTGTAGACCACGCCCAGCATTCCGTTCAGGAAGTCGGAATCGTTGCGATGGCTTTCGCGCGGATTCTCGTCGGTGGCGTGGGTGACGCTGTTGACGCTGTAATCGTCCCAGCGCAGGCCCACCGTCGCCTCCCATTGCGGGGTGAACGTGATGGTGTCCAGCGCGTAGATGCCGCGCGACTTGGTGGTGCTGTAGCCGGTATCGCCGCCGCGATCGATGCTGCCGCCCCAGGGTGCGCCGGCATCCGGATTCTCGTAGGGCGAGGTCGGCATAGGATCGGGGTTGACCACCGTCAGCCGGCGGGTGGTGGCGCGGGAATTGGCGATGTCCACGCCGACCGCAAAGCTGTGCTCGACGCCCCCGGCCTGCGCCTCGCCCGAAAGCTGGGCGTTGAACGACACGGTCTCGTTCACCCGGTCCGAAGCCTTGGAGCTGCGCGACACCAGCCCGTCGCTGCCCGAGGTCGGCGAGGTCACGACATAGGTATTGGTGTCGCGCGCCTTGCGCAGCGCCGTGGTCAGCCGCAGGCTGTCCGAGAATGCGTGCTCGAACTTCAGGTAGCCCGAGGCGGATTCCACGTCGCGGAAATCGCGCGCATGCAGGCCATAGAAGGTATCGGGATCGACATCGGCCGGCAGGAACGGGTCGATGCGGGTGCCCGAGCCGCGCCGCCATTCGGCAGGCGTGGTGGCATTCGACATCGGCACGCCATAATCGGGCGTATCCTCGTCCTTGTAGTAATAGAGCCCGGCGGTGATCTTGCTGTCATCGGTCAGCCGATAGCTGAAGGTCGGCGCCACCCCGAACCGCCTGGACTCGACACCGTCGCGCCCGCCCAGATCGTCGGCGCGCTGCCCCATCAGGTTCAGGCGCAGACCGAGGGCGCCGAATTCGCGGTTCGAATCCAGCGTGCCGCGGAGATAATTGCCGGTTCCGTAGGACAGCGCCACCTGGTCAAAGGCGCCCGGCTGCGGGGTCTTGCTGTTCAGGCTGATGGTGCCGCCGGTCGAACCGGCGCCGGAATAGACGCCGCCCGGCCCCTTGTTGATCTCGATCGATTCCAGGTTGAAGGCCTCGTATTGCGTGCGCGAGGCATTGCGCATGCCGTCGATCAGCAGGTCCTGGCTGGCCTCGAAGCCGCGGATATAGGGGCGCACGCCCTGCGGCACGCCGCCCTCGCCCGCGCCCAGCGTGACGCCGGGCGTGGTGCGCAGCACGTCGGCGACCGAGGTCTGGCCGCGCTCCTCGATCTCGCGCGCGGTGACGACGGTGACCGAGCGCGGGGTGTCGAGCAGCGGCGCGGTGGCCTTGTCCGAGGTGCTTTCGGTGACCTTGTAGCTTGTCTCGGCCTCGTTGCCCTGTGGGCGGCGGATGACCACCGTGTCCAGGGTGACGGTGTCCTGCGCCTGTGCAGGGCCGGCCACGCCGGCCGAGATGGCCAGCACCGGCAGCAGGCCCAGGGTCGGCAGCAATTGCGCTGCGCCCCCCGTGACCGGCGGTTTCGGATGGGACTTGTTCATGGATTGCTCCCGGCACAAAAGAAATCGCTGCCATCCGCGAGGATGGAGGCGACAGGGACGTGCTGGCTCAGCAGAGTGGCTTGCGGTGAAACGAGCCGGGAGGGGGAGCAGTCGCCCCCTGTCCTGGCCGCGCGTGATCCATGCAAGAGGGTTAATTGTCGCAAATTGTCAAACGACGCTGCGTAAAACCCCGGATCGGCAGGCCCGACTGTTGCAGCGATTCAACAATCCGGATGCTCGCCCGTCGGAAAAGGTGCCGCAACCCTCGGCCCGGATGCAAGTGGCGCCCGCCCCGCGGCGTTCGAAAGCCCACCAGATGTTCCGATGGGCAAGAAGCTATCTACTAGATGTGGATTGACCTGCGCGGCGGAGCGTGGCTAACTGCAGGGGTCATGGTTACCTCCGGGGCGACTCGGGGGACAACAGGGAAGCCGGTGCAAGGCCGGCACTGCCCCCGCAGCTGTAAGCGGAGAGCGACGCTGGAATGCCACTGGGGCCAGCCCCGGGAAGGCCAGTCAAGCCGGGACCCGCGAGTCAGAAGACCTGCCATGGCGCGAAAGAACGAAACCGTGCGGCGGGCGCGGGGCTGAAGCGGTTCCGATGGCGCGGTCATCGGGCGCGGCCCCTGCTTGCCGACAGAAAGAAGGAGCAGAGGCATGACCATCACCGTTTATTCCAAGCCCGCCTGCGTGCAATGCACCGCCACGACCCGGGCGCTCGATGCGCGCGGCCTGCCCTATCAGCTGGTCGACCTGACCGAGGATGAGGCGGCGATGGAACTGGTCACCTCGCTTGGCTATCGCCAGGCGCCCGTCGTGGTCGCCGGCGAGGCGCATTGGGCGGGTTTCCGGCCCGACATGATCGGCCGGCTGTCCTGAACGCGCGGCCATGGTCGGGCACCGGGGCGAACTGGTCTATTATTCCTCAGGCTCGGGGAACACGGCGCGCTTCATGGCACGGCTGGGGCTGCCGGCGCTCCGCATCCCGGTCTCGCCGCGCGAGATCCTGCCCGAGCCCGGCAGGCCCTATGTGCTGATCTGCCCGACCTATGCCGATGGCGAGGGGCGGGGCGCGGTGCCGAAACAGGTCATCCGCTTCCTGAACGACCCCGGGCGCCGCGCGCTGCTGCGCGGCGTGATCGGCGCCGGCAACCGCAATTTCGGCGCCACCTTCGCCCTGTCGGCGAGAGTCATTTCTGCTAAATGCGACGTCCCCGTGCTGTATCGATTCGAGCTGGCGGGCGACGACAACGATCTTTCCCGCGTCCGGGCGGGGCTTGAGAAATTCTGGGGGACGGAATGCTTGACAATGGCGTAAAGGCCGAGCTGGACTATCACGCGCTGAACGCGATGCTGAACCTTTACGACGGCGAGGGCCGCATCCGCTTCGAGGCGGATCGCAAGGCCGCGCGGCAATATTTCCTGCAGCATGTCAACCAGAATACCGTGTTCTTCCACAATCTCGACGAGAAGCTGCGCTATCTCGTCGACGAAGGCTATTACGAGCCCGAGGTGCTGGACCAGTATTCGCGCAATTTTCAGCGCGCGATCTGGGATGCTGCCTATGCGCGGAAGTTCCGCTTCCCGACCTTCCTGGGCGCCTTCAAGTATTACACCAGCTATACGCTGAAGACCCGCGACGGCCAGCGCTACCTGGAACGCTACGAGGACCGGGTGGTCATGGTCGCCCTGACGCTGGCGCGCGGCGACGAGGCGCTGGCCATGCGCTTCATGGAGGAGATGCTCTCGGGCCGCTTCCAGCCGGCGACGCCCACGTTCCTCAATGCCGGCAAGAAGTCCCGGGGCGAGCTGATCTCGTGCTTCCTGCTGCGGCTGGAAGACAACATGGAGAGCATCGGCCGCTCGATCAACTCGGCCTTGCAGCTCTCGAAGCGCGGCGGCGGCGTGGCGCTGATGCTGACCAACCTGCGCGAGGCCGGCGCACCGATCAAGGGGATCGAGAACCAGTCCTCGGGCGTCATCCCGGTGATGAAGCTGGTGGAGGACAGCTTCAGCTATGCCAACCAGCTGGGCGCGCGGCAGGGCGCGGGCGCGGTCTATCTGAACGCGCATCATCCCGACATCCTGCGCTTCCTGGACACCAAGCGCGAGAATGCCGACGAGAAGATCCGCATCAAGACGCTGTCCCTGGGCGTGGTGATCCCCGACGTGACCTTCGAGCTCGCCAAGCGCAACGAGGACATGTATCTGTTCTCGCCCCATGACGTGGAGCGGGTCTACGGCCTGCCCTTCTCGGAGATTTCCGTCACCGAGAAATATGCCGAGATGGTCGACGACAAGCGCATCAGGAAGAAGAAGATCAATGCCCGCGCCTTCTTCCAGACCCTGGCCGAGATCCAGTTCGAGAGCGGCTATCCCTATATCATGTTCGAGGATACGGTGAACCGTGCCAACCCGGTCGCCGGCCGCATCAGCATGTCGAACCTGTGCAGCGAGATCCTGCAGGTAAACGAGGCGAGCACGTTCAACGAAGATCTGAGCTATTCCCATTTGGGCACTGATATCTCATGCAATCTCGGATCGCTGAACATCGCCGCGACCATGGACGGGCCGGATTTCGGCGCGACCGTCGAGGCGGCGATCCGGGCGCTGACCGCGGTGTCGGAGATGTCGGCCATCGACGCCGTGCCCTCGATCCGGCGCGGCAATGACGAGGCCCATGCCGTGGGCCTGGGCCAGATGAACCTGCACGGCTTCCTGGCGCGCGAGCGCATCCATTACGGCAGCCCCGAAGGGATCGAGTTCACCTCGGTCTATTTCGCCGCCGTCGCCTATCACGCCATCCGCGCCTCGAACCTGCTTGCCCAGGAAAAGGGCCGGACGTTCAAGGATTTCGAGAAGTCGAAATATGCCGACGGCTCGTTCTTCGACAAATACGTCACGCGCGACTGGCTGCCCTCGCTGCCCGAGGTCGCCCGGGTCTTCGAGGGCATCACCCTGCCCACGCGCGAGGATTGGGCCATGCTGCGGGAAGCGGTGATGCGGCACGGGCTTTACAACCGCAACCTGCAGGCGGTGCCGCCCACCGGCTCGATCAGCTACATCAACAACTCGACCAGCTCGATCCACCCCATCGTCGCCAGGATCGAGATCCGCAAGGAAGGCAAGATCGGCCGCGTCTACTATCCTGCGGCCTTCATGACCAACGAGAACCTGGACTATTACCGCGACGCCTACGAGATCGGTCCCGAGGCGATCATCGACACCTATGCGGCGGCGACCGAACATGTCGACCAGGGCCTGTCGCTGACGCTGTTCTTCCCGGCCGAGGCCACCACGCGCGACATCAACCGCGCCCAGATCTACGCCTGGAAGAAGGGCATCAAGACCATCTATTACATCCGGCTGCGCCAGACCGCGCTGGAAGGCACCGAGGTGCAGGGCTGCGTCTCCTGCACGCTTTGAGCCGGGGGTTTCACACCCCCGGACCCCCGTGGGATATTTAGACAAGAAAGAAAGGTTCTTCGGATGAAGGATCATGCCCTGCGCACGCCCTTGCGGGCGATCAACTGGAACCGGCTGGAGGACGAGAAGGACCTGGAGGTCTGGAACCGGCTGACCGTGAATTTCTGGCTGCCCGAGAAGGTGCCGCTGTCGAATGACGTGCAGAGCTGGGCCACGCTGCGGCCAGAGGAGCGCGAGCTGACCATCCGGGTGTTTACCGGGCTGACGCTTCTGGACACCATCCAGAACACCGTGGGCGCGCCTGCGATGATGCCCGATGCGCTGACCCCGCATGAAGAGGCGGTCTTGTCGAACATCGCCTTCATGGAGGCGGTGCATGCGCGCAGCTATTCCTCGATCTTCTCGACGCTCTGCCTGACGCCCGAGGTGGACGCGGCCTTCCGCTGGGCCGAGGAGAACCCGCATCTGCAGCAGAAGGCGCGGCTGGTGCTGGAGGAATACAAGGCCGGCTCGGACCCGCTGAAGCGCAAGATCGCCAGCGTGTTCCTGGAAAGCTTCCTGTTCTATTCCGGCTTCTACCTGCCCATGTACTGGTCGAGCCGCGCCAAGCTGACCAATACCGCCGACCTGATCCGGCTGATCATCCGCGACGAGGCGGTGCATGGCTATTACATCGGCTATAAATACCAGCGCGGGCTGGAGCGGCTGGGCGAGGCCGAGCGCGCGGCGCTGAAGGATTTCGCCTTCGCCCTGATCTTCGATCTCTACGACATCGAGGCGAAATATACCGCCGAGCTTTACGACGGCATCGGGCTGACCGAGGACGTCAAGGCCTTCCTGCATTACAACGCCAACAAGGCCTTGCAGAACCTGGGCTATGAGGCGCTGTTCCCGCCGCAGGCCTGCGAGGTCAACCCGGCGATCATGGCCGCCCTGTCGCCGGACAGCGAGAACCACGATTTCTTCAGCGGCTCGGGGTCGAGCTATGTCATCGGCAAGGCGGTGGCGACCGAGGACGAGGACTGGAATTTCTAGGGTCGTGGGTTCCGCGCCAGCCGCTGCGCGATGGCCGAGCAGACCAGCAGCTGCGTCATGTGATAGATCATCACCGGCAGCACGATCGCACCCACTGCCGCGGCCGGAAAGATCGCCGTGGCGATGGGCAGCCCGCTGGCGAGGCTTTTGGTCGAGCCGCAGAAGAACAGCACCGCCTGGTCCTGGGGCGGCAGGCGGAACAGCCGTCCGGCGCCAACCATGCCCCCCATGACCAAGGCCAGCAGCAGCGCGGTGACCAGGAAGCACAGCACCAGCCCCGGCACCGGGATCGCCGACCAGATGCCGGCGACGGTGCCGGCGCCGAAGGCGGAATAGACGATCAGCAGGATCGAGCCCCGGTCCACCACCATGGTCAGCAGCCGGTGGCGCTGGACGAAGCCGCCGATCCAGCGCCGCAGCAATTGCCCGGCGACGAAGGGTAGCAGGATCTGCACGGCGATCTTCTCGATGGCGTCGAGGCTGGCGCCGCCCCCCTCCTGATGCAGAAGATGCGTGACCAGCAGCGGCGTCAGCACCACGCCCACCAAGTTCGACAGCGAGGCTGCGCAGATCGCCGCCGGCACGTTGCCGCCCGCGATCGAGGTGAAGGCGATCGAGCTTTGCACCGTCGAGGGCAGCACGGCGAGAAACAGCAGCCCTAGCGCCAGCTGTGGTCCCAGCACGACGCCGAACAGCGCGGCCAGCAAAATGCCCAGGGCCGGGAACAGCGCATAGGTGGCGGCGAAGGTCAGGCCCTGAAGCCGCAGGTTCAAGAGCCCCGCCCGCACCGAGGCCGGGTCTAGCTTGGCGCCGTAGAGAAAGAACAGCAGCGTCACCGCCCAGAAGGTGGCGCCGCGCAGGATCTCGGCCGCGATCCCGCGGGCGGGCAGGACCAGCCCCAGCAGCACCATGCCGATCAGCAGCAGCATGTAGGTGTCGATGCCGATCCGTTTCAGTGCCTGCATTCCCTGCCCCTTCGCGCTGTCGCGCCCCTGTCTGATATACATCCGCGCCGGGCACAAGCCGGGACGCGGCGCAAAGGCACGACCCTTGCCCCGCTGGCAAAAAACGGTCACAGCAGGATCATGCCCCGATGAAACGGTTCCGACGATGCGCCCCGCTTTTGCCCCCTGGCTGTCTTGCAGCAACGATGTGACCTCGGTCTTTCTGGCGGCGGGACAGATGCCCGATCTGGTCAACCTTGCCGGCGGCCTGCCCGAGCCCTCGGTCTGGCCGGTCGAGGAACTGGCCGATCTTGCCGCCGAGGCGATCCGCAACCACCCCGACGAGACGCTGGGCTATGGTCCGATCCCCGGCCTGCCGGCGCTGCGCGACCTGATCGCCGCCCGCTTCTCGACCGAGGCGCTGCGGCTTTCGCGCGAGAACGTGCTGATCACCACCGGCGGCATGCAGGCGCTGGAACTGACGGGCAAGGTGCTGTTGCAGCCGGGCGGGCTGGTCGCGGCGCAAAGCCCGGCCTATCTGGGGGCCCTCGACGCCTGGATGCCGCATGCGCCGCGTTACCGGGCCATGCGGATCGAGAGCAATGGTTTCGATCCCCATGCCGCGCTGGCGGGGGCGCAATTCGCCTATACGGTGCCGAATTTCTCGAATCCCAGCGGCCGGCTGGTGGCCCTGCCCGAGCGGCAGGCGCTGGTCGCCGCTGCCCATGCCACCGGCACCTGGCTGATCGAGGACGACCCCTATGGCGCGCTTTACTATGAGGGCGAGCCCCTGCCCCGGCTGCTCGACCTGTCGGGGGCCGAGCGGCCCGGGCCCTATGACGGCCCGGTGGTCTATATGGGGTCGCTCTCCAAGGAACTGGCGCCGGGGCTGCGCATCGGCTGGGTGATCGCCGCGCCCGAGATGATCGCGGCGCTGGCCACCGCCAAGCAGGGCTCGGACATGTGCACCAGCGGGCTGTCGCAAATGCTGGCGCTGCGGGCGTTGCAGGCGGGCATGACCGACCGCATCCGTCCCGAGGTGCTGGCGATCTATCGCGCCCGGCGCGACGCGCTTTGCGCCGCGATGCAGCAGCATCTGGCCGGGGACCTGGACTGGCAGGTGCCGGTTGGCGGCATGTTCGTCTGGGCGACGGCGCGCGATCCGCGGCTGGATACCGACCGGCTGCTGCATCATGCGATGGCCGAGGGGGTGTGCATCTCGCCCTCCAGCGTCTTCGATCCCGAGGGGCTTGACCGCCGCTCGCTGCGGATCAACTTCACCCTGAACCCGCCCGAGCGGCTGGAGGAGGGCTGTCGGCGGCTTGCCCGCGCCATCCGCGCCGCACTGGCCGAGGCGGGCTGAGCGCGCCAGCCCGGCCAGAAAGGCGGCAGGGCCAGCAGTTTCGCGGCATCTCTGGATAAGGCGCGACAGGACCGGGCCTCATCGCCCCTTGCCCGCCTACCGGAGCGCGCCGCAGCCACCAGACCGAAGCTCGCCCATCCGCTTCGGCGCCGTTTGGGAACGTAGCGGCGGAAGGCGGAACCGGACCATGCGCATGGCGCAGACCCGGATCATCGCCGGGGCGTTCTGCGCCTGGCCGCGGCCGAAGATCACCCGG
>WKJB01000260.1_pt1 | contig 11604 bp, 9 predicted proteins | sample 5403331 | NCBI WGS metagenome assembly WKJB01 (sample SAMN13198853, study PRJNA488119) | plastic metagenome | isolation source: water-polyurethane dispersion (WPUD) containing a polyether... | place: Mexico: Mexico City | collected 2016 | reverse complement strand
ACTCGGCGAAGCCGTAGGGATGTAGACCATACCCCGCTTTTCATCCAAGGCCATACCCGCCCAGTTGTTTACCTTGCCAAACGTTTTCCAGGCATCCGGATTTTCCCATGTTTCGTAGCCCAGTTCCCCGGGGTGAGGTACGGTATGGAAGATCCATTTTCGTTCACCGGTATGCACGTCGTATGCGCGTATATGGCCGGGAGCCTCGTTCACTCTCGACCCGAGGATGAGCAAATTCTTGTAGATGACTCCCGGCGATGTGCTGGCTATGAAAGCGTTTTCAAGTCCCTCCCGGTCCAGGTTTTCGCGCAGGTCTATCTTGCCATTGCTGCCGAATGAACGGATGAGCTGTCCATCCGTTGCATTAACCGCATAAACATAAGGGCCGCTCCCGTAAAATATCCGTTTATCGGCACCATCTTCCCAATACATCAAGCCGCGGATTACCTGGTAGAAAGACCTATTCCCATCCGCCGTATCCACTTGTGCAGGGTCAAACATCCATCGTTGTGTTCCCCGGGCCGCATCGAGGGCGAAGAGTTTCGATTTCGGACTCAACCCATACAGGATGCCATCCACTACGATGGGATTACATTGGATCTGGCTTTTGTTTCTTGGTTCCTTATCCGCTGTGCTGAATGTCCAGGCCATTTGCAGGCCAGCTACGTTTTGGGGAGTGATCTGATCACCCGCTGAGTAGCGATTACCATCTTTAGCGCCCGCATAAGCCTCCCATTCCAGGTAGTCGTGATCGGGTTTCAATACCGCCGGCCCTTGGCAGGCCAAGAGCGTGGCGGCTGCCAGGAAAACCAACGAAGGGAAACAACATTTCATATCAATAGCCGGGATTCTGTTTCAAAGTAGGCACCCCATCTACCATGCTGTTGTCAATTACCGTCTGCGGAATGGGCAGGATCATATCAGGCATCCGCGAATATACCGCACCCTGGATGATCGAGCGTTTCGGCGATTCGTGTTGAATGTATTCATTCAGCAGTTCTTCATCCAGTCCAAATCGAATCAGGTCGAAAAAGCGATGCCCGCCTTCCAGCCCCAGTTCAAGGTTTCGCTCGAAGAGGATGGTACGTAATGCCGCGTCCTGATTGGCAAACGCCGGGTGGCCCGCGGGGTATAAGCCGATGCGGTAGTTCGCGGCGGGTCCCGTTCCGTCTATATTCTGCACCCAATGGTCAGGGCTTTCCGGATTTTGTGCCATACGGCTGCGGATTTTATTTACGTACTCACGTGCCTTCTCCAGACTTCCCACCCGGGCTTCCATTTCCGCGGCGTACAGAATGACATCCGCATAGCGAATGATATTTACGTTGAGTGCGTTATATGCCTGGCCCGGCATAACGTAAATGCCGTCTTGATCGTTCCGGATATGGCCTTTCTTCTGAATATACGGGCCGGATTCGATAGGCGTGTACACCCAGTCCGCTCCGGGGTTGATACCGAAATCCAGGAAAGGGATTCCCCTTCTCCCCACACTCCAGTCCAACCGCGGATCAAGTGGTGCCGTTTCCGGTTCGAACGGATCGGACGAGCGCAATCCATCGTCATTCTTTACGCTATTCGGATTGGTTTCGTACATATCCAGGTACGGAAGGCCACCGCCATCCACACGGAAGTGATCTACAAACCATTGAGAAGGTGTATAGAACCCCGAACCACGCCCCCATCCGGGAGATTGCGGGTTTTTACCCGATGCCCCCCGGATTTCCTGATTGCCGTTATCGATGCTGTTGGTGCCGTCATTTGCTGAATGCTGCACAGCGAAAACGCTTTCTGGCCCGTTTTCACGGGTCACATCAAAATTGTAATGGAAATTTTCTTCCAGTTGATATTTTTCACCTTTGGAAGTGACACCGTTAGCCATCACATCGTCCAACACCTGCAACGCTTCGTTGAAGCCATTGGGCAGGTCACCCTCGCTAGCCCGATAGATCAATACTTTCGCATAGTACGCCTCCGCAGCCCACTTATTCGGCCGGCCCAGATCGCTCTGGGTTTGCGGAAGATTTTTTCGCGCAAACTCAAAATCCGCTTGTATCTGGGGCCAGATATTCACATAATTTCCCGACTCGTCTGTATTCGGCACACGGAATTCCGTGGTCGATTCGATCCATGGAATATGCTTGTACCAGCGCTTCAGCAGAAAATAATAATGCCCCCGTAAAAACCGGGCTTCAGCCTCGATTTTGGCGGCTTCGTCTGTGCTCAATTCTGTCACTTGAGGGAGTATGGTCAGTACCGTATTGCAGAGGAATATCGCATTGTACAAGTACCTGAAGTTCGTTCCCGCACTGTTGGTGTTTACCTCGTATCGCACCATGAAGTTCATCCATGCCTGGTCTGTCAGTGTAGACCCTTTGTGGGCATTTCCCCCCATCATCTCGGCCATGGCCATCCCGGGCGTACTCATGCCATACGCCGCCCAATCTCTCGTACCGTTGAGTTGGGAATACGCGCCGATCAGCGCCTGCTGTATACCTGCCCGGGTTGCAACGTTAGCGATGCTGTAAGCACCCACGGGCTTTTGGGATAGAAAATCATCCTGGCATCCCATGCTGCTAACTGCAAAAGCACCTAGTATCGTATATAATGTTGTTCTTTTCATGATTGTTCGTATTTACTGTTCCGGTCAAAGATTTACAGAAAGCCCGAAGATGAATTGTTTCGGGGTGGGTACATAATTGTTCACCACCCCCATGGATGTATCTCCACCGCTTGCTTGTACATAGCCTGGATCCATCAAAGTTGATTTGCTAAGCGTCAGCAGGTTTTGGCCCTGCACATAGATTCGGAAACGCTCCATGCCGATCCGGTCGCTCCAAGCCTTGGGCAGTGTATACCCCAATTGCACGGTTTTCATCCGCAGATACGATGCGTCTTCCAAAAAGTAATCCGTAATGTTGGAAGACGAGTAGCTGTCATTGAGGTCCAGCTTGGGCAGTTTCGCCCTGTTGCCAAGTTCCGGAGTCCATGACTCATACAACATACGCTTGCTTCGGTTGGTCGTAAACGTATGGAAATCGATCACGTAGCGTGTATAATTGAAAACCGACCCGCCCTGATTCCAGAACAAAAAACAGTTGAAGTCAAAATTTTTATACGCCAGGGAAAGATTCAAGCTAGTCTGGAAATCCGGGTGGGGGCTGCCTATCATGGTCCTATCGTTGCCATCCACGCGTTTATCGCCATTGATATCCTTGATCCGCCACCTGCCCACTTCCGGGGTCAGCCACGTGGAGTATTCCGCTGCATAAGCCTCTGCTTCGGCAGCGGAGTTGAAGAAACCATCGATTTGATAACCGTAAAAGCTCGATATCGGATATCCCGCTTGCGTCAGCACGGCGTTGCCCATCCGCGTACTGCCTCCCGCCAGCGTAGCCAGCGGATTATCCAGGATACGAACCACCTCGTTGCGGTACGTCGAAAAGATCAACGATGCCGAATATTGGAATACTCCGGGTTTACTGCGCTTGGTCAGCCCCAGATCAACACCCCGGTTGGTCAATTCACCTACATTGATGGAAGGCTGCGTAATGCTCGGGCCGGTAAAGGGCGCCTGGTTTACGGCCAGTAAATCGGTGGTCCTGCGCACATACCAGTCGAAATTAATATCCAAAGATGAGTTAAGCACCGTTGCATCAAAACCAAGGTTTACCGTGGCGCTTTTTTCCCAGCGTGTATTCGGGTTACCAATACGGGAAGGTACCATGGCTACCACGCGGTTTCCGTTATCGCCGGATATACCGTAGGAGTTGGGGTCCGAGGTGACGTATACATCGTATTGGTTGTTGTTGTCCAACCCATTCTGGTTGCCTATCACTCCCCAGCTTCCCCGCAGTTTCAAGTCATCCAACCAACCGATGTCTGCCATAAATGGCTCCGAGCTGACACGCCAGCCCACCGCCGCAGAAGGGAAGTAACCGGTTCGGTAGTTTCTTCCAAACTTCGAAGATTGGTCCCTCCGAAGCGTGCCATTGATGAAATACTTATCATCAAACGTGTAATCCAACCGCCCAAATAACGAATATAAAGAACTGCGTGAGAACGATCCCGAATTGGTCTGTGCACCTGTTCCGGCAGATATCACCAGGAAATCCTTATCATCGTCTATGGGCAGATTCAGCCGGGTTGCAGACAAGCTATTTCCGTAGGTATTGATGGCTTCCGATCCGACCAGGGCCTTGAAGACATGTTTGTCCCACGTCCGGGAAAAATTCGCGGTATTCGTCCAGGTCCACGTGTTCTCATTGTTCCGGCTCTCTTGCAAAGAATTAGGCGGATTCGTGTTTTGAGCATGTTCGTAAGTCACCTGGTTGAGATCGAGATTTCTTGAGTTGGCATAATCAACACCGAAGGATGAGTAGACGGTAAGCCCCTTCATCAGTTCGGCTTCCGCATAGACGTTGCCCAGTACGCCGATCCGATTGGACGTATCGAATCGGTTTCGCCACGCCTGTGTTACCGGATTGGTGCTGAATTCCGGTTCACCGCCTGTACTCGGGGCCGCATTTCCAGCGGGGTTGCCGAAATCGTCCCAAACCGGTACCAGTGGGTGCATGGTCATCACGGTAGATGCCCAAATACTGGAAGCATCATTTTGGCGGTATGCCAATTGCAGGTTTTCGCCTATCCGCACGCGTTTACCCAAGTTGAATTGCGTATTCGCTCGCAGAGTATACCGGTCAAATGTATTGTATTTACTTGCCGTATTTCCTTCGTTAAAGTAGTTGAGACCGATGGCGTAGCTGCCCGCTTCGCCGCCGCCGCTCAATCCAAGCTGGTAAGTCTGTATAGACGCGGGGTTAAACACCTCATCCGCCCAGTTGGTGTTTGCCGCACGAACGATCTGGTGGGTGGCAAAGTCGTAATTTTCCGGATTCACCAACGAAGCAAACAAGGCCTGTTGGCTCGGGTTGCCCTGTTTCAGGGCTTCCAGTTCGGCACCGCCGATGCGAGCCCCATTGTTGACAACCAGTACATATTCGGGGATCACCGGATTGGCACCGTTTCCATACTGCGGATGCCCCCAATCCGGATCGCCCACCTGCCTGCCGGCACCGATCATGGATTTCCAGTAAAGTTCACCGTTTTCCTGTGCATCCAGCACCTCCGGGAAATCGCTTTTCGATATGAAGTTTACCCCATAGTACGAATTGAAGCTCAATTTAGCCTTGCCCGGCTTGCCATTCTTGGTGGTGATGATGATGACCCCATTCGCTGCCCGTGCACCATAGATGGCGGCGGATGCCGCATCCTTTAGCACCTGCATGGACTCGATGTCATTGGCGTTGAGGTTGTCCACACCGCTTTGTGAAGCAGGCACCCCATCGATGATATAAAGCGGATCCGACCCGCCGAACGAGCCAAAACCCCGTATCCGAACTTTGCCGCCGCTGCCCGGCGCCCCGCTCGAACTGACGGTTACGCCCGCGGCATTACCCTGTAGCTGCGTTTTCAGGTTGCCCGATGGAATAGCCAATAGGTTTTCAGTTTTGACGATAGAGACCGATCCAATGATGTCTTTCTTCTGTTCTTTCACGTAACCCGTTACGACTACTTCGGTGAGGGCGGTTACGTCGGGCACCATCCGGATGGAGAGGTCGCCCGTTGCCGGTACCGCCACCTCCTGGCTCACATAACCCAGGAACGAAACCGAGAGCAGCCCGCTCCGCTCGGCCAGCGCCAGTACGAACGAACCGTCGGCAGCCGTTTTGGCCGCGGCACCACTTTGCCTGTGGAGGATACTTACACCCTCCAGCGGTTCACCATCTTCATCGGTGATCTTACCGCTTACCGGTTGTTGCGCCGATGTTTTCTTTTCCACGGGCTTGGTGTTCGCATTGCCCGGCACGTCTTTGGCCGGTTGCTTCTTCATGATGATCACATGGTGGCCATTGGTCCTTTCGAAATGCAGGCCGGTAGATTCAAGCAGTTCCTCGAGGAGTTGGTTGAGGGGGGCTGACTGCATTTTCGATTCGTCAAAAGCAACCTTTATGTGCTCCAGTAAGTCGTTGTCATAGTTGAAGCTGACGTTAAATTTAGCCTCCAGTTTGTTCAGCACGCCAATAAGGGCCTGGCTGTCCGGTTTGGCGGCGATCCGTTGTCGCCCGTTGGTAATCGCGGCCAAGGACTGTGCCTTGGAATCGTTGCTGGGCATCGCCGATGCGATCAATACGGCAAGCCAAAAGACGCAGGTAGTTCTTTGCATAATGCTACACATTTTTAGATTTACAATGGGTGTAATTTTCTTATAATTAATTGGTTACTTGGTTTTTGATTCCTATTTTGATCACAAAATCATCCCCTTACGACCTGTCAGGGCCGTTTGTCCGATTGTTGTCAGACGAGCGTGTTATTTTTGTTTAAAGGGTCTTTCCTATTGCAATATGCCGGTCGTTCTCTTCGACAGCGATGCCAAAGGCCTTTTCAATGGAGCGCAAGAGCAGTGGGATATCATCAGCGGCACACGAGCCGGTAAAGTGCTTTCCGGCCAATGCAGGATTTACAAACGTGATCCGATATCCATAATTATCTTCCAATACGCGCGCCACTTCCTGCAAGGGTGTTTTTCGGAATATTAATTTATTTTCTTTAAATGAACCATAACGGCCGGGATCCTGCACCTGCTCTTCCCGCCATCCGCTCGCATCAGCATCCCAGGCAACCAACTCCCCGGGGTTCAGATAGATTGAATCACTCACTTTCACCCTACCTTCTTCCAGCACCACCTGCTTTTTCATCGGCCGGCTTGTCATTGTGAATTTCGTGCCCAATACTTCCACATCCATATCCTCGCCCGTTTGCACGACAAATCGCTTATGGTCCGGGGTATGAGACACACTGAAAAAGGCTTCTCCCACCAAGTTGACGATCCGCGTATCGGCGTTGAAATCCTTTTCCCGGTAACTCAAGGATGAGTTTCCGTTGATTACGACGCGTGAGCCGTCCGGTAGGGCAATGGACTTCACCTCGCCGTAGGCGGTAGCGAATGTCACGGTGGTTGCTTGGTTGCTTATCCAATAGATGCCCAGTGAAAGGGCCGTTACCACGCCAATCCACATGGCGGCAATACGGCTCCACCGTACAAGTATCGATTTTCGGCTCTTCGGCAAGGACGCCACAGGCGTTTCACGCGTACCAGCCTGGATGGCATCCCACAGCTGATCTATTTTTGAATCAGACACATCTGCATGCGATTCCCCGAGTGCTGCGATCAGTTGTTTAGCCTTTCGGATTTCCGCCTGCTGATGGGGGTTTTCGCGTGTCCAACTTGTCCAGAATTGGGCATGTTTTCCCTCGGGGTACATACACCACTCCTGAAAAGATTCGTCCTTTACAAAATCAATAGCCTTATATTGCGAATAATCCATACAACGAAATTAGCGGAAATTTTGTGTGTAGTCCCGTAATAATTGCATAAACTCAGGTAAGCATTCGGCGTAGTCATGCCACGTGCGGGTGGTTACAAGATTGCCATCTACCACCACGGGCTGGTCTACATAAGTCGCTCCCCCTTGTTCGGCGTCGAGCGCACATTTTGCTACGGTGGTCACCGTACGGCCATGGATTACGCCGGCCGCGCTAACGATTTCTATACCATGGCAGACCACCCCAACCGGTTTGCCCTGTTCAAAGAAGTGCCTCACAATCCGCATGAGGTCCACATCGTACCGGATGTATTCCGGAGCGCGCCCTCCGGAGATGAAGATTCCGTCAAACGCTTCCGGATTAATCTCGTGGAATGCCATCGTGGCTTGGATATGGTACCCCGGGCGTTCCTCGGTGATGTCCCATTTTACATCCGTCCGTTTGGGAATTTCGTGCAGTACCATCGCGTATATACGCGCCTGGGGGCCAGCTACCACTACTTCATATTTTTCTTCACCGATCCGAAAGTAAGGATACAACGTATCTACGGTTTCCGAAGCGTCGCCGATTGGCATCAACACCTTTCCTACCCAATTTTCACTCTTTGTCATGATCTTCAAATAAGCCCTTTTACTGATATAAGGGGAGTAAGCCAAAAAGTCCATCAAAAAAAAATAAAAAAATAAAAAAAACTTCCTTTGTTTAATTCTAATACCTTTGTCGCGGAGTGTAGCAACACTGATCAATTATTTCATAACCTAGTTTAACTACGTACGGTATCTCAATCATGACCGATAGGAGTTTAATTGATGCTGATTTGTGGAGCCGTTTCAAAGCGGGGGATCGTCCGAGTTTCGCGTTGATTTATCGCGACCATGTTCGTGCACTGTTTAATTTTGGTAAGCAGCTTGTCGATGACGACAACCTGCTGTCCGATTCGATCCAGGAACTATTTATTTACATTTGGGAGAAGCGGGGCAGTCTGGGCGATACGGATAACATCCGCTACTATCTTTTCAAGGCCCTGCGGCGGCGATTAATCGAGGCTGTAGCCCGCGAAAGGCGGTCTGCGCAGACACATGAGGCCATTGGGGCGTTACATGAGGCCGAAGATTCCATTGAGCAGATACTGATTAGGCATCAAGCCGATGCCGAGTTGAAGAGCCTACTCCGGCAAGCCCTCCAGCAGCTGACCAAGCGGCAGCGAGAGGCAATATTTTTGCGTTTTTTTGGCAAGATGAGCTTTCAGGAGGTGGCGGATATTATGTCGCTGACCCTCAAATCTACTTACAATCTGATTTCCAAAGCACTTGAAGAGCTACGGAAGCATTTCCCAATGCTGTTGGTAGGCATCGCAGCACTTTTGGCGTAACGCTGTCACGCTCAAACTTTACCGCGCCTCCAAGTTACTTTTTCCAGTATTTGAAGATAAATAAACCTAAAGTATTTAGTAACGGTATTTTTTATTTGTATCTTTGGGCATATCTCGGAACTGAAGACGGACCTGGATGGGTGGCTTTATGTACTGAAGAACATGAGCAAGCTAAATAAGATACCGGTTTATCTTCGGAAGCCGATATTTGAGAGGTTATTTGATATTGCAGAATACAGCAAACTGACAATGGAGGAGCGAACGATGTACGATACGAATCTGAAACGTAAATGGGATATGGCAGGTGTGCTTGAATATGCACGTAGAGAAGGTGAAGAGAAAGGTAAGGCTGCTGTAGTGGCCAACCTATTAGCTACCGGTAAATTCACCGTTTCGGAAATTGCTGAGTTGGCGACCGTGTCGGAAGACCTCGTCAAAAAAGTCCGCGATGATCTGGACAAGAAAAAGAAATAGCGGAGGCTTTTTTGCCGTTATGGCATACCGAGAGGCCGTCTCCTACATTTGCTTACAACAAACATAGGAGACAGGCTCTTTTTTTATTTCTTTTCCGTTAGCTTGTATCGGTTAGCTTTTTAAATTCATAGTCCTACAACCGGCCACAGCCCATTGCCGTAAAAATAGTAGAATAGCTGGTTGGGATTTAGGTGGATGAATTTCCTAAGTGAACGAGTTTGAAACTATAAGTTCGGGTATGAAATGAAAGTCTTTTAGATTAAGTGTACGCAGTTCCAATCCATATGTCAATGCGGTAGCGGCAATAAAGGTGTCTGAAAGACCTATGTTGTGCTAAAGCGCATACTTTTGCCCAAGCTGCAATGCAAGTTCAGCTATTGTTTCGTTAATGGGCAACATAAAGAAACCGCTCAATTCTTTTTGAGGGCTATAACTGTGTTAATGGCTAGGTTGCGTTTACCGTGATTCTTAATAAATTCAGCCGCGCGTGGTTGACCCCTCAAATATTCAATAATGAAGGAAGTGTCGGTCAGTATCATTCCTTACGCCACGCCTTTCGACGTAATTCTTTGGTATAATTTTCTGTGTCCGTCACCTCTGCAAAAGGAGTGGCTTCTTCGACCGTTTCATTGCCTTCAGATTTGAAATTAATAACATATCCGTGATCTTCTGCTTTCAATCGTTTAAAAGACAATGCACCCTGTGTGTCGGGTAAAACGAGCGCAAGCAACTCATTAACGTAGTCCTGCGTATTTTTCCCAAAACGTTGCGCACGTTCGGTAATCCGTTCTTCCAACCTTTTATCTTTAATCTTGACGGTCAACATAATAACCTCTTTTTAATAATTTCAAACATAACCAAAATCACTTAAATATGCAATTTTTATGAAACCCGTCTCACACCGCTTGCGTGGCTTTTGTTTTTTCTAGAAAATTTCGACTCACAGACAGATATCCGGTTCCGTGCTTGTATTCATAGCCCCCTCCCTGAGCGTCTTGTTCTTGCTCTTGTATTACCTATTACGATGATAGACGAATTTGAGTATTGTTCGGTAAAATGATAGACCGTTACAGCAACGATAGCCAAAACCTGTATCAAAGCCTACATTGATTTTGCTAATTAATTTATCATTCAGTATATTTGCGAGCAACTGATGCCATTATGATTAACCTTTCCGATTATGGGAAACATCTCCACCGTACATGATACCTTCGTAAGGGGTCTGCTTGCGGACAAGCAGTTGGCTGTTGATTACTTCAGGTCGGCCCTGCCGGAGCATATAGCTGACAAACTGGATTTCTCGACCATGGAACAATTGTCAGAAACCTATGTTTCCGCCGAATTAGAAAAAACCTTTTCCGATGTGGTGCATCGCTGCCGTCGGAAAGATTGCGCAGAGACCGTAGACATCTCGCTGCTGTTGGAGCATAAAAGTTCGCCGGACAAGTACACACCCGTGCAGGTCGGTGGCTATCTATTTTCCGGCTACCAACAACAGATCAAGCAGGGGCACGAGCAGCTTTCGCCCATCATTCCCGTCCTGCTTTACCATGGCAGGCAGAAATGGGAATATTGGACGCTCGACAGGCTATTCGATGAATTGGATCAGGATTTGCTTGGATTTATCCCGAAGTTTGATTATGTTTACCACAACCTCAGGGATTTGTCTGAAGCTACCATCAGGGCAGTAAGCAACCAGTTTTTGGTATCAGCTTTGTTGGTATTGAAGTATGCTTTTGATAAGCAAAGGTTGAAAGTGAAACTTCCGGAGATACTGTCCCTGGGGTTGGCAAAGGGGAGTGAAGGCCAGCAGGCAGGGTTGGTGATATACGGTTTTGAACTGGTAGACTATACGGATAAACAGATAAAAGAGATTTTTAAGGGATTACCGGCGGAAATAAAGGATACAGTCATGAGTACATATGATTTATTAATTGAAAAAGGGATTGAAAGAGGTCGACAGGAAGAACGCGCTAAGATCCATGCGGAAAAATTGGAAATAGCCCGTGAAATGATAAAGGACGGTTTTTCAATACAGCAGATAGTCAAGTTTACCAAGCTCTCCATTGAAGAAGTGGAGGAGAAGCTGTAAGAAGTAACGGTGGTTTTTCCCATTATTTCTTTTCCGCCGCGATAGGGGTAACGTTGCCCAGATTTTCATAGCCTTCCTGATCCGCTGCCTTCACCCTGAATCTTACGGCAGTACTCTCCCCCTTCGGGGCTAACTTATCCAGCAGTTTGGCAAATCTGCCCTTACTAAGCGTACCGGTGATTTTGGTAAGCTCTTCGGTGTAGTTGCCTAAGGCGGATTCGGGGATGCCAGGGTTCAATTTAGCGAAGACCTGCCGCGCTGTTTTAGGTTGCTTGAAAAAGCC
>WKJB01000259.1_pt1 | contig 11633 bp, 11 predicted proteins | sample 5403331 | NCBI WGS metagenome assembly WKJB01 (sample SAMN13198853, study PRJNA488119) | plastic metagenome | isolation source: water-polyurethane dispersion (WPUD) containing a polyether... | place: Mexico: Mexico City | collected 2016 | reverse complement strand
CGAAATCATAAAGATACTTGTAGAGCATGACGGCTCCATAATTACTTTATTCGGTCCCAACAGTAGTATAGATATAGGGTCTTATGTAATGAGCGGATTGGACACACCGCTGGCCATTGCCACGAAAATCGAGGAACTCTTCAGAGACCTGAATTACAAATACAACCGTCTGCCGTTCGTAGATGCCAGACCCATTGGCGCGGCCGAAATTAAAAAACACATCACTTATCTGCCGTATCTGGGTGAAAACATTGTGGTGGTAAAAGATTACGCCATTATTATGGACAGCGCAAAGCGTGTTGCGATATCAAGAGACGCCTTTAACCGAATACTGCCGGCATCGTGGAAAAGATTGGACGAGACCAAGTTCTACACAACGCAACTCTCTATCGAAGATCGACGCATTCTTGTTTCCCAAGCGAGGCGCTTTGACAAATGGGAGCAAATATTGTCCGACGGTGAACTGATGCGTTATTTCGTGTATGTATGCTGTAACTGTTATCCGCAAGGCAAGACCGTCCCACCGCCATATGAATTCTTTGTGAAACTGGGTGCGGAAGGCTGGATGCTCGATATTCCGAAGCCGGACCCGGGCGATGCATTGGCGGTCGAAGCATATAACGATGCTATTTATGAATTCGAAGAATGGAGAGAAACGGCGTGCAGGCATCCCGATATGATTTTTCGGCAGGGCGTACTTGCAAATCACAAGCGATTTGAGTCCTTTAAATCAGTGCTCGGCGAAATTGATCCGGATAATTACCCAACTCTGATCAACCACCTTATTCTTGATTACGATCAACCGTTGCAGCCCGATGTTACTCTTAAAGCGCTTCAGGAACTGCAAAGATTAAAATCGCGAAAACACCCCTACACAAGAACCGTCCTGCGCGATAAACACAGTAAGAAAATTGTGGATTATACTTATCCCGGAATTACATCAGAGATAAAGAGGTTTGACGAGAATATGTTTATGGTACTGAGCGACAATCATTTTTATATTCTGGAAGAAAAAGAAACCCATGGCAGCATACAAAAGTGGGTTGTATTTAAAGCCGATCATTTTATAATGATTATAACCGATAAAGATGAATCCGTAGGATACATTGACCCGAACGCTAAATCTTTCAAAATCGGAGTGAGATTTCCGGTACAGCTCGAAGAAAAACCTGACGATACAGAAACTGAATATGAAGTTATCCCCGAAGACATCGAGGTCATTTCACACTTTCAGGATCTGATAGATGGTTTGGAAGGCATTCTTACGGCATCGGTGGAAATGCAGCATCCTGTACATTCCTATTATTACTATGCGCCTATTATATAATCTGCTTCATACCGGCTGTGCCTGCAAGAAGAACTATCTTTGGAACTTAGAGCTCAGTCATGAAAAAACTCGTCATACTTTCCGGTGCGGGGATCAGCGCCGAGAGCGGCATCAGCACTTTCCGAGACAGCAACGGTCTTTGGGAAAATCACGATGTGCAAGAAGTAGCGTCGCCGCAGGGCTGGCGCGCAAATAAGGAGCTGGTGCTGAGATTCTACAACGATCGGCGTCGACAGCTTTTGGAATGTGAGCCTAACGACGCCCACAGAGCGATTGCAGAACTTGAGAAATATTTCAATGTCACCGTCATCACTCAAAATGTCGATGATCTTCACGAACGCGGCGGTGCCACAGACGTGGTGCACTTGCACGGAGAACTGCTTAAGGTTCGCAGCGAAGAGGACGACGCGCTGATTTACGATTGGCATACCGACCTGACGGTGAATGACCGCAACGATAAGGGCCACAGCCTGCGGCCGCATATCGTTTGGTTTGGCGAGATGGTTCCCGAATTGCCGCGCGCCGCCGAACTTGTGTCCACGGCAGATGTGGTGATTATCATCGGGACATCGCTCCAGGTTTATCCCGCAGCGTCACTCATCGATTATGCGCCGAGCGAGGCGGTCGTTTACTACATCGACCCGAGACCTGCCTGCACACAATCTTTCCACCGGAACATTCAAGTAATTCCGGCATCGGCCACGGAAGGCATGAAGATTATTTGGGGGGAATTGATGGAACTCAGCGCCGACTGACTACGGCAGAACGGTAACGGCACTCAGTTCCTTCGACCGCGCTTCGGCCGCCAAAATTCCGTCAGACAATATTTTTGCTAAATGCTGTTGTTCAAAATGGCGCAGGGCGGCTTCGGTTGTTCCGCCGCGCGATGCCACATCCGAGATCAGATCCGACAAATCTTTCTCGGAATTCTGAATCAGATAATAAGCGCCGAGCATGGTCTGCTTCACAAACTGTTTCGCCACATTTTCATCGAGGCCCATCGTTTTTCCGGCTTGAATCATGGCATCGACGATGTAATAGAAATAAGCCGGGCCGCTGCCCGACAAAGCCGTGACACTGTCCAGCTGCGTCTCATTGTCCAAAACCATCGACATACCCGTGCAGCTCAACAGGCGTTCTATTTGCAATAAATCTCGGACATCGATTTCGGCAGAAGGGAAATATCCTGTCACGCCGGCACCCACCAAAGACGGAGCATTCGGCATGGCTCGCACCACACGCTTGTGCCGCAGTTTGCGTTGAATCTCGCTTAGGGTAATGCCAGCCATGATCGACAATACCAAAACATTTCCATCGATTTGCACTCGGGCAGATTCCATCATCTTACCAAAGTCCTGCGGCTTTACGGCAAGAATCAGAACGCCTTCGGCAATGGTTTCCAGCTCGTCAAAGCACAGAATTTCAGCCTGCGGAAACTGCCTTCTCAGTTCCTGATGATTCCGGTTGCTTCTTGTGACCAAGCGTAAATCGCTCGGCTTGATTTTCTCGTATTTGCAGAACGAGCGCGCGAAGGAGACGCCCATTTTGCCCGCGCCTAAAATAGTCACTTTCATAACAGACAAAGATAAACCGCGCAGGGAAAACCCTGCGCAGTAATTTAGATTTCGGAAACAGCCGCGGGCTGCAACTCTTTTATTTCTTTCAGGCTTGCTTGTATCTCGGCGCGTGTCAGTTCGTGTTCTTGCAATTTGCCGTCGTGATAATCGGCATAGGCCATCATATCCACAAACCCGTGACCGCTGAGGTTGAAGAGAATGGTCTTCTGCTTTCCTTCCTCGCGCGCCTGCTCCACTTCTCTCAAGACTTGGGCAATGGCATGGTTACTTTCGGGCGCCGGGATGATTCCTTCTGCCTTTGCGAAAATACTGCCGGCCGCGAAGCATTCCAACTGGTCTACGGACGCCGCTTCTATCAATCTGTCTTTCAGCAATTGCGAACAGAGAACGCTGGCGCCGTGATAACGCAGTCCGCCTGCGTGGATGGACGCCGGCTCGAAATTGTGACCGAGCGTATACATAGGCAACAACGGCGTATAGCCCTGCGTATCGCCAAAGTCGTACATAAATTCTCCTTTCGTCAGTTTCGGGCACGAGGCCGGTTCTACTGCCACAAACCTCTGTGAGCCGCCGCCTGTCAACTTTTCGCGCAAAAACGGAAACGCCAATCCCGCAAAGTTGGAACCGCCACCGAGCGGGGCAATGATAACATCGGGACTGTCTTGGGCAAGATCGAATTGCTTGATGGCTTCTTCACCGATGACGGTTTGGTGCAACAAAACATGGTTCAGCACCGAGCCCAACGAATACTTCGTATGCTCATCTTGCACCGCCATCTCAATGGCCTCGGAGATCGCCATGCCGAGACTGCCGCCGGTTTGAGGATTGTGCGCCAGGAAATTTCGTCCGGCTTCCGTCCTGTCGCTCGGCGACGGATGTACTTTTGCCCCGAAAGTATTCATCATGATTTTACGATACGGCTTTTGCTCGTAGCTTGCCTTTACCATATACACCTCGCATTCTATTCCGTATTGCGCGCAGGCAAAGCTGAGTGCCGTGCCCCACTGTCCCGCACCGGTTTCCGTCGTAATCTTCTTCACGCCTGCCTGTGCATTGTAGTACGCCTGCGGTATCGCCGTATTGGGCTTGTGAGAACCGCTTGGGCTTCCGCCCTCATATTTGTAATAAATGCGGCAATCTGTGTTCAAAGCTTTTTCCAACTCGGTGGCACGGATCAATGGCGATGGGCGGTAAATCTTATATTTCTCCAGCACAGCGTCGGGGATTTTCACAAAACGCTCGTCGGTCAATTCTTGACGAATAAGCTCATCGGGAAACAACGGCGACAGCATGTCGGGCGTAATCGGTTCGCGCGTTCCGGGATGCAGCGGGGGCAACGGTTTTACCGGCATATCCGCTACAATGTTATACCAGTATTGTGGCATTTCGTTCTCGTTCAAAAAAAACTTCTTTGTGTTCATACTATAAAGTGTTAAAGATTAAACAATAAAAAAGGCCGCCTGCAATTGCAGACGGCCTGTACCTTTTTGTCGTAATATTTTAAGCGAATCAATTCATCACATCACAACATACCGGTGCGCATCGTCTGCCGAGAAACGATGGCCACCACCAGTTATTGTTAAGAAATTGATGCATTATTTGCGATTGCTATTGGACAAATGTAGGAATAAAAACCACACAAACAAGCATCGATCAAAAAAAACAAGAAAGTATTCCACGCTTGTCGTAGCGATCTATGATTGCCAATATTGCCTTTGCGACACTTCGGCTCAATAGTTGGTGTCGATAGGCGGAGCTATTTTAAACAACAGATTATGAAAATTGAAATATGGTCGGACGTGATGTGTCCGTTTTGTTATATCGGCAAAAAACATTTCGAAAGCGCATTGGAACAAATCGATTTCGGAGACGAGATCGAGGTAGAATGGAAGAGCTTCCAACTCGACCCCACATTGCCGATGGACGGTGAGACAACCACAACGCGCGATTATCTATTGCAGAAAAAAGGTATGCCTGCGCAACAGGTGGACGGCATGATGATGCAGCTGAAACAGAGCGGCGCACAGGCGGGGATCGATTTTCAAATGGATCGCGCCATACCCGTCAATACCTTCCGCGCCCATCGTTTTATCCATTATGCGCAGAACGAAGGCAAAGGCAACGAGGCCGAGGAAGCATTGTTCAAAGCCCATTTTACCGACGGAAAGAATGTAGGCGATATAAACGTGCTGGCCGACTTGGCCGCGGAAATCGGCCTAAACAAAGACGAAGCCAAAGCATTTTTGGAAACCGATGACCTGAGCATGGAAGTGAAAGCCGACATCCACGAGGCGCAACGGTTGGGCATATCGGGCGTTCCGTTTTTTGTGGTTGACCGAAAATACGGCGTTTCCGGCGCGCAGCCTGTGCAGGTCTTTGTAGAAACGCTGAAGCAAGCTTATCAAGAAGCACAACCGAAATTCAAGATGAAAGGCGACGAAGAAGCAGGTGCCTGCGGTCCCGAAGGTTGCGAAATTTAGTCGGTTCCGTCCGGCATATTGAAACGGATGTTTCTCAACAAGCCGGCAAACTTGGTGCGCTTTACCGGAGATTTGCGGAAAATCTCTGAGAAGATTTCTTGCGTAATTTCTTTCCATTCGGTTTTTGAATATTGCCGAACGGGATCATTGGGCGCAAATGCCGACTGGGAGTGCGGCGCGGAGAACCGATTCCACGGGCAGACATCTTGGCAAATGTCGCAGCCGAAAATCCAATCTTGCATTTTACCGTTGAAAAAATCGGGAATCTCGTTTTTCAATTCAATGGTCGCGTAAGAGATGCATTTGCTGCCGTCCACCACGCGCTCGTTCACAATGGCTCCTGTCGGGCATGCGTCGATACAGCGACGGCAACTGCCGCAGTGGTCTGTGGTAGGTCTATCGGCAATCAATTCCAAATCGCAAATAATCTCGGCCAAGAAAAAAAAGGAACCGTGTTTTTTGGTTAATATATTTGCGTTTTTCCCCACCCAACCGATGCCCGATTTCTTCGCCCACGCGCGCTCCAAGACCGGCGCAGAATCCACAAAGATTCTAAATGAAAACTCGCCGATTTGTTCCTGCAACCGTGCGACCATATCGCGCAGGATTTCCTTGATGATATCGTGGTAGTCTTTGCCGTAGGCGTACTTTGAAATCTTGAACGAATCTTGCCGCTGAAACTCGGCGGGAAAATAATTGTACGACAAGGATATGACCGATTTGGCGCCGTCAACCAACAGACGCGGATCCAACCTTTTGTCGAAATAGTTCTCCATATAACCCATCTCGCCGTGCCGGCCCGCCTTCAGCCAACGCTCTAACGGCAAAGCTTCTTCTTCCAAAAATCCCGCTTCCGAAATTCCGCAAGATTGGAAGCCGAACTCCGCCGCCGCCTGCTTGATAAGAGCCGTATGAATCTCCGCGCTGTTCATGCGGCAAAATTACGTCATAGTTTTTAAGTAAATTTGAAACTTGAATCGGCAAGAAGAAGCCTTTATGAAAACAATCTCTATGAAGAAAATAATGACGTTCTGCGCGCTGGCGTTCATCACGGCCGCACCGGTGAGCGCGCAAAAGTTTGAAAACGACGGCAAAGACCTCATAAACGCCACGGCATGGACGCAGACTTCGGGCGAATGGGCTGCACTGAATCTTCAGGCATACCAATTAGGAAAAATGCGCCTGGCACAAATCATTACCCAAGAACCGCTGACCAAGCCACGCGCTGTGGTACTGGACATAGATGAAACCGTGCTGGACAATTCTCCGTATGAGGCGCACGAAATCTTGAGCGGCCGCAGCTTCGACCAAAACGAATGGGAAAAGTGGACCGCCTTGGCCATCGCAGAACCCATCCCCGGCGCATTGGATTTCTTGAACTTCGCAAAAAATAACGGCGTTGAGATTTTCTACGTTTCCAATCGTAATGAATCTGAGCGCAGTGCCACACTCCGCAATTTGCAAAACAAGCATTTCCCCTTTGCCGATAACGAGCACCTGATCTTAAAAACGACGACAAGCAGCAAGAAGGAGCGTCGTCGTCAACTATCGGAAAAATACGATATAGTCTTGTTCTTCGGCGACAACCTCAGCGATTTCTCCGATATGTTCTATTACGAGAACGGCAGTAAACCCGCAGTGCAAGTGGTGAAAGAAAACGCTTACCTGTTCGGCAGCAAGTTCATCATCCTGCCCAACCCGATGTACGGAGACTGGGAAAGTGCGCTGATGAAGCAGAACCCCGGAAAAACCAACCGCAGAGAAGTAAAAATTCGCAGTCTGAATTCTTATTCCGTCCCGAAAAAATCTGTACTTTTAAATTAAAATTCATACCGATTATGCTACACGATATTCTGAAGGCAGGAAACTACCACCTGATAGATGTGCGCGAACCCATGGAACTGGAAATGGATGGCAAGATTGAAGATGCCATGAACATTCCGCTGGGCGAACTGGAAGACCGCAAACAAGAAGTGACCAACCTGAAAGGAACCAAGATATTTTTCTGCCGTTCAGGCGGCCGCTCGGGCAAGGCAGTGGAATACTTCGGCAAGGAAGGAATGACAGATGTCTACAACGGCGGTGGTTATGAGGACGTTCGGCAAGCGCTGGAAGATATACAATAACAAAAAAGGAGCAATTAAAATTGCTCCTTTTATTTTTGGCGCCGTTGCGTTTCTATTTTACTGCACGGCTCAGCAGCCATATAATCAGCGCAATTACGCCAACCACTACAATAATCCCCCACCACATTCCGGCTTTGAAGATATCGCCGATGGCCTCACAACTTGTCATCATCAATGACACTGCCGCCAACAAACTGAATAACGCATACTTTTTCATAATTCTTGGTCTTTAATGTTTATTATTGACCAAGTAATTACAATAATTCTGCCACTTTTGACGAGTTGTATTCTTGAATGAGTTTTTCAAAGATTTTATCCACAGGAAGAACCTCATCAATAAGGGCCGAAACCTGTCCTATTTCCAGTTCGCCTTCTTCCAAATCTCCTTCAAACATGCCGCGTTTGGCCCGTGCGCGGCCCAAGGCCAACTTCAACGCTTCGGCATCGCGGCCTTTGTCGTAAAGGGCGTCTATCTCGTTGTAGAATTTGTTTTTGACCAAGCGTACGGGCGCCAGTTCTTTCAAGGTCAGGTGTGTACTGCCTTCGCTTAGCTGCGTAATCATATTCTTCCAATCGGCGTGTCCCGAGGCTTCTTCGCTGGCCGCAAAACGCGACCCGATTTGCACTCCGTCGGCGCCCAAAAGCATGGCTGCTTTCATCTGAGATCCTGTGCCTATGCCGCCCGCCGCAATCAACGGTATATCGATGGAACGGCGCACGTTGGGGATAAGGCAAAGGGTTGTGGTTTCCTCGCGACCGTTGTGTCCGCCTGCCTCAAAGCCTTCTGCCACCACCGCATCTACGCCTGCCTCTTGGCATTTAACGGCAAACTTTACGCTCGATACCACATGCGCCACGCGCACGCCTTCTGCTTTCAGTTGTGATGTATAAGTCTTGGGGTTGCCCGCCGATGTGAAAACAATCTTCACATCTTCTTGCAAAATAATGTTGATGATCTCTTCCAAATTGGGATACAGCATCGGCACGTTTACGCCGAAAGGTTTGTCGGTTGCGGCCTTGCATTTCCGTATATGCTCGCGCAAAACATCAGGATACATGCTGCCCGCGCCTATCAAACCCAAACCGCCGCAATCGGACACTGCCGAGGCCAGCCGCCAACCGCTGTGCCAGATCATTCCGCCTTGGATGATGGGATATTTTATCCGGAACAAATCGGTAATTCTGTTCATCGTTTTTTATAATTTGCCTAAAGATAAAAAAACCTCTGCGATTCCGGTTTTGGCGCAGAGGCAAAGAAAAAGCCATCGTCTCCGATGGCTTGATATAAGTTATTTGAAGAGCGCTTCTTTGCTCCAGTTTGTTTTGAAGTTGCAATCGTTATAACGCTTATCGATCGAGATAAAGGTTTCGGGCAGACGCTGTTCTACCCACGCTTCCAAAACCTCGTTCCGCTTTTTGTTCAACGCATAATCTTTCACGCGTTCGTAATCTGTGGACAAATCCAACGGATGCGCGGGAATCTCGTCTTCGATGCGGATGATCTCGACCGTTTTGCGGCGGTTCAACTCATGTTCGAACGGATCGGTGATTTCGCCTTTTTTATGTCCGGCAATTTGATAAGAGATGACAGGCTCCAAATCTAGTTTCTCCCGGCGGTCGCTGCCCGTGCGCTCATCGCTCGTCAAGCCGCCGTTAAACTTGGTCGTTTTATCGTCAGAATACTTGTGCGCCGCTTCTTTGAATGTGATTTTCCCCGACTCTATTTCCGCCTTTATGTCTCTGAGTTTCTGCTTGGTTGTTTCCAGCTCGGCCGCCGTCGGCTCTGATTTGATCAGGATATGGCGCGCGTCATAAAGCTTTCCGCTTTTCTTTAAAAGCTGAATGATATGGAAGCCGAATTCGGTTTCTACAGGATCTGAGATTTCATCTTCTTGCAGATTGAGTGCAGCCGCTTCAAACGGCTTCACCATCTGGCCGCGGGGAACATTGCGGTAAAGACCTCCGTTGGCAGCAGAACCTTCGTCCTCGGAATAGATGCGGGCTTGGCTTTCAAAGCTTTCACCGTTCAGTATGTCTTGCTTTATCTTCTTCAGACGGTTTATAATGTCTTGCTTATGTTCTTCGGTCAATTGCGGATACAGTACGATTCGGCTGAGTACAACCTCGTCGTTTATCTGCGGCAATTGGCTTTTGTACAAAGCGTAGAAATCAGAAACCTCGTTGGGCGTAACATCTACGCCTTGCGTAATCAGGCCGTATTTCTGCTGCGTGTAATATTGCTCTGTATCGATCTTGGAAATGGCGTTCTTCATTTCATAAGATGTACGGAATTTATAGGCGTCCAGCATGGCGCGCTCATTAGGAAAAGACGCCTGAATACTTTGGTATTTGCGGTCGGCGGCCTCGCGGATCTCCTTTGATCTGTCCTGAATCAAGGTGTCTTTCTTGGCGTAGTACAACAGCAACTTGCTGCTGATCATATTCTCCAAAAACTCGCAACGGCTGCCCGTCTGCATCCCTTGCTGGCGCGCATAATTTTCTTGGTCGACCACATCGGACTCCAGCACGATTTCATTGCCGATCACGGCTGCGATACCGTCAACCAATTGACCCTTCGCAATCTGCTGCGCATGCATTTGCGAACCTGCAAAAAGGCCCGCAAAAACCATAAGTATACCGAAGAATCGGCGTTTGATATTCATTTCAATCGATTTTTGAATGCTGCAAAATTATAGATATGGCCGAGATATGCCCTATAATTTATTATAATTATTTCTTAAAGTTCCGATTTTCAGCCCATCAGATCTCAGCTTCGAAAGCGGTCAATTCCCGAAACGCGGCGATGCGTTCTCTCAACAATTCGGGCGTAGTTTCCAACAAGCGCTCGGTACCGAACTTCTCTACGGTGAACGACGCCATTGCGCTGCCCACGAGCAGAGCGGTCTTCATGCTCTCAAAATCCGGTCTGCCGCTGCGCACCAATTGCGCCGCAAATCCGCCTGCAAAGGTATCTCCGGCACCGGTAGGATCAAACACTTCTTCCAACGGCATGGCCGGAATTGCAAAGATCTTTCCGTCGTGAAACAACAGCGCGCCGTGTTCGCCTTTTTTGATGATTACGTACTTCGGGCCCAACGTGTGAATCTTTTTCGCTGCTTTAACCAGTGAGTATTCGCCGGAGAGCTGACGCGCTTCTTCGTCGTTGATGGTGATCACATCTGTCTTGGCAATCACTTCCATCAGCAAATCCCAGGTCAGATCCATCCAGAAATTCATGGTGTCCAAAATGACCAACTGCGGGCGTTTTTTCATTTGAGACAAAACGCTCAACTGTACGGCCGGATGCAGGTTACCCAACATCAAGACCTCGGCATCGGCCGCCGCTTCGGGGACTTTGGGCTCAAAGTTCTCCAAGACATTAAGCTCTGTCACCAGCGTGTCGCGGGAGTTGAGGTCATTGTGATAACGCCCGGACCAAAAAAAGGTTTTGCCGTCCTCTATCACCTCAATACCTTCGGTCCGTATTCCGCGCTCGTTCATCATGCGCAGATAATCTTTCGGGAAATCTCCGCCCACCACGGAGACCAAATGCACTTCGGCGTCCAGTGCCGCTGCGGCAATTCCTATATAAGTAGCTGCGCCTCCCAAGATCTTATCCGTCTTCCCGAAAGGGGTTTCAATCGCGTCGAAGGCTACTGTTCCTACTGTCAGTAATTTCATAGTTAAAAATCAAGTTTTACTGTTTCTTCCATTCGAAGGTTTCTATCAAATGCCGAATGTCATTCTCTATATATTGTACCGCCGGCGCCAAAGAATCAGGCTGCGGCCGAGCTTTGAAATAAAGATTTCCGCTGATGAAATTGCGCGTACTGTCGGTGATGTAGAACTGGACATTGGACGCGGAATGACCTTGCAGGCGGTAAAAATTTCCGTATACTTTTTTGTCGGAATAGCTGAAACTCTTGGTCTCGATGGCCGAGGCTTTCACCGTATGCTCGTATACCAACTTCTCGGCGTCTTTGATGTGTTCTACCAAATTGTTCGTCAGCGGATAGTGGCTGATGAAGACGGTTGCCTTCATTCCTTTATAATTGAGACCAAACCAACAGTTTCGATCCGTGGGAACCACTTGGGCAAGCGTCGAATATTCAAAGGTGAAAGG
>WKJB01000252.1_pt1 | contig 11841 bp, 9 predicted proteins | sample 5403331 | NCBI WGS metagenome assembly WKJB01 (sample SAMN13198853, study PRJNA488119) | plastic metagenome | isolation source: water-polyurethane dispersion (WPUD) containing a polyether... | place: Mexico: Mexico City | collected 2016 | reverse complement strand
CACCACGAATAAGCTGAGGTATGTAGGCAATATTGCCAGCAAATCTATAATGCCCATCGGGCTCAACACATACGCCGCATTGTTCTTGATGGAAACCAGCCGCAGTATGTACTCTATGCTGAAAAGGATGGTGAAAATCCATTCCAAAACGTAAAGAACGTCTCCGTATTTGGCGTGCTCGGCGGGCACGGAATCCAACATCACCACAACACAGCTGATGGCAATAACGATCAATAGTGTAACGTCGAACAACTTCCCCGACTTGGTGTCGGCAAAGTAAATCGTGCGGAACAGTCGTCCACGCCAGCCGTCTTCGGGCAACAGTCTTTCTCTTGGCATAATTGCGATCTAAGAGTAAAGATAACAAAACACTTTAAATTTCATTAAATTCGTGCTTTACTTTACAGCAAACTATGACGATCAAAGAAGCAGTACGCATCATAGAACAGAGGTTCCCGACGGCGCAGGCAGAAGATTTCGACAACGTGGGTCTTTTGTGCGGACGACCTGAAAGTGACATCAGCGGAATCTTGGTATGTCATGATGCGCTAGAACATATAGTGGAAGAAGCCATCGAGAGAAACTGCAATCTTATCGTATGCTTTCATCCCATCATCTTTTCGGGGTTAAAGAAAATCACGGGGAAAAACTATGTGGAGCGCGCTGTATTGAAAGCCTTGGAAAACAAAATAGCCATTTATGCGATACATACGGTGCTGGACAACGACTACTTCGGCGTCAACAAAAGAATATGCGATGAATTAGGCTTGGTCGATCAAAAAATTCTGCTGCCGAAGCAGAAGCAACTTTTGCAGCTGACGGTTTATGTGCCGCACGACTATGCAGAAAAATTGAAGAACGCTTTATTCAGCGCGGGCGCCGGCAATATCGGGTTTTATGACGAGTGCAGTTTTAACCTTCGTGGAGACGGGACTTTCCGTCCGTTGCCCGGCTCCGATCCGACGACGGGCTCCATAGGTTCCCGAGAAAATGCAGCCGAAACTCAGGTCTCCGTAATCTTAGAAAGTCATAAAAAGCAACAAGTCCTCGCCTATATGAAAGAGGCTCATCCGTATGAAGTGATCGCTTATCAGTTGATTTGTTTGGAAAATGAAAATCAGTACGAAGGTCTGGGAAGATACGGCGAGTTGCCGAAAGCGTCGGATGAGGAGGAGTTCTTGAAACAGGTGAAAACTACTTTTGACATTCCTGTGATCCGTCATTCCGGTTTTCGCGGTAAACCGATCAAAAGGGTGGGCGTGCTGGGCGGCAGTGGCGCATCGGCCATTTCGGCAGCCAAAGCGGCGGGTTGCGACATCTATCTGACCGGCGATGTAAAGTATCACGACTTTTTCCAAGCAGAAGGTAAAATGGTGATTGCAGATATCGGCCATTTTGAGTCCGAACGCTTTGTAGTATCGCAGTTGCATGAATTTTTATCCGAAAAATTTACTAAATTTGCAATCTTAAAATCCGAGATTAATACGAATCCTGTAAATTATTTCTGACCGAATATGCCGAATAAAGTAAACGAAATCTCTGTAGAAGACAAGCTGCGCGCATTGTACGATCTGCAGATTATAGATTCCAGATTAGACGAACTGCGCAATACACGCGGCGAATTGCCTATTGAAGTGGAAGATCTGGAAAACGAAATTGAAGGTCTTAATAAAAGATCAGCAAAATTCGAAGCTGAAATAAAGGAGCAAAATGATGAGATCAACAACAAGAAAGAGCTCATCAACCACGCCAATACGCTGATAGATAAATACCGCTCTCAGCAGGACAACGTCCGTAACAACAAGGAGTTCGAGGCGCTGGGCAAAGAGATTGAATATCAAGAGCTTGAGATTCAGTTGGCCGAAAAAAGAATACGCGAATTCTCGGCAAAGATCGAGCATAAGCAAGAAGTTCTGAACGAAGTGCAAACAAAGATTTCCGAACTTTCAGAGCACCTGAACTTCAAGAAAAACGAACTGGATTCTCTTATTGCCGAAACGCAAAAAGAAGAAGAATATCTCTTGGAAAAATCTGAAGAGTTTGCTCAAAAAATCGACAAGCGTTTGCTGAACTCGTACAAGCGCATCCGTCGCAGTTCCAGCAACGGTTTGGCCGTGGTAGGTTTGGAACGCGGTGCCGCAAAAGGTTCTTATTTTACCATTCCGCCGCAGAAACAGATGGAGATTGCTCAGCGCAAGAAAATCATCATCGACGAACACAGCGGAAAAATTCTTGTTGACGACGAGTTGGTAATGGAAGAAAATGAAAAAATGCAGAGCATTATAAATTTCTCATAAGAGAAGATTTGTTTTTTTGAATTGATGAAATCTGTCCTATCCGGGCAGATTTCTTTATTTTCGTACAAAAGTAGAGATATGTCAGCGTTCCGCGCAGCCTCCTTAGATAGAGTAACCGCCATCATAACTACGGCAGTGGGCCTGCTTCTGATTGCAGTTGCGGCGTCTTATTTTTTACGACCGGCTACTGATAATAACCGCTGGCTGTCTGCATTATTGCCGTCGCTATCAATTATGCTCTTCGCTATCTCAGTTCTTTTGAAAGCGAAGTCTTATAACATTACGTCACATAATCTAGAGGTAAAACAGATGGTAGGAGCAACAATTAAAATCCCCTTGGACCAGATAATTTCTGTACAAAGTACCACCCAGCGTGGTGCAATCCGTACGTTCGGAATTGGTGGTTTTTTTGGTTATGTAGGCCGATTTAATGGAAATGAACGCTGGTTTGTGACAAACCGCAATAAAATGGTGAAAATAGAAACCACCAAATCCGTTTATGTTGTCAGCCCCGCCGATCGCGAATCTTTCATCCAACAATTAAAACAAAAAGCTTCTCTAAAATGAAATTGAAACACACGTTGGTCGCTGTGGCAGCGCCTTTACTGATGAACGCTCAAAATGTGATGACGCCCGAGGTCTTGTGGACGTTGGGTCGCATGTCGGTACAGGCAGTATCGCCCGACCAATCGGCGCTGATTTACAATGTTGCCGTCACAGATCTGAAAACCGAGAAAAGTAACTCGATCAAGTACTTCCTGAACCTGAATACCGGTGCAAGTGCAGCGCTGGACCTCGGGAAAAAATCCATTCTGCAGTGGGATAAAAACGGTCTGTATGCTAAGGAAGGCGACAAGATTGTAGTCTCTCGCGACAATGGCCGCACTTGGACAGATTTCTACACCTTGCCGAATGCTGATAATATTGTCGTTTCACCTGACGGAAAAAAGATTGCGTTCAGCAGAGAAGTTCATATAGAAGATGTTTTGGCAAAGGACAAATACAAGGACACGCCAAAATCAACAGCCCAAATCTACACCGATCTGAACCACAGGCACTGGGACACTTGGTACGAGGGGAAAATGTCGCACGTTTTTGTGGTGAATACAAACGCCGATCCGTCCACCGCGAAAGATTTGTTGCAAGGCAAACCGTTCATGAGTCCGCAACAACCATTCGGCGGCAGCGAAGACTTTGTATGGAGCCCCGACAGTGCCAAACTGCTGTATGTGACCAAAGAAAAATACGGTGCCGAATATGCCCAAAGCACCGATACAGATATCTTTGAATACGATTTGAGTACCGGCAGCACTCAGAACCTGACGAAAGATATGATGGGTTATGACGTAAACCCGAAGTTCAGCCCCGACGGCAAATACCTCGCATGGCAGAGCATGCGCCGCGACGGCTACGAGGCAGACAAAAATGATATTGTGATCTTGGACCGCACCACAGGCGCACGGAAAAATCTGACGCAAACTTGGGACGAATCGGTAAGCGGCAGTTTCTTCTGGTCAAAACACAGCAAAGAGATCTACTACACTGCGGCGCTGCGCGGCACCAAACAGCTTTTTGCCACGCCTATTGCAAAACCTGCGGTCCGCCAAATCACGAAAGGCGATTTTGATATCAGCGAAGTGTATGCGGAGACGCCTAAATCTCTGGTAGTGGCCCGCAATGATATGAACCACAATAGCGATCTGTTTCGTGTAGATCTGCGCAACGGCAAAATGAATCAATTAACGGATGTCAACAAAGATACGTACGCCAAACTTACGCCGAGCCGTACCGAACTTAAAATGGTGAAAACCACCGACGGTAAAGAAATGGGCGTTTGGCTTATCTATCCGCCGAACTTCGATGCCAACAAGAAATACCCGACTCTGCTTTATTGCCAGGGCGGGCCGCAATCTGCGCTCACCCAATCGTTCAGCATTCGTTGGAATTTTGCGTTGATGGCCGCAAACGATTATATTGTGGTGGCACCCAACAGACGCGGAATGCCCGGCTGGGGAACCGCGTGGAATGAGCAAATCAGCGGCGACTGGGGCGGCCAAGTGATGCAGGATTATCTGGCAGCAGCAGATTATGCGAAGACGCTGCCCAACGTAGACGCTGATAGAATGGCGGCGGTGGGCGCCAGTTACGGCGGTTATTCTGTGTTTATGCTTGCAGGCATCCACGATAACCGTTTTAAGACCTTCATTGCACACGACGGGCTTTTCGATATGAAGTCTTGGTACGGCACCACCGAGGAACTTTGGTTTGCGAATTGGGACTTGGGCGGACCGTACTGGAAAAAGCCCCAACCGGCTGCGTATACCAAATTTGACCCGAGCCATTATGTAGATAAATGGAACAAGCCCATCATGATTATCCAAGGCGGGATGGATTTCCGCGTACCGTACGAGCAGGGACAGGAGGCCTTTCAAGCCGCAAAACTGCGCGGACTGAAATCTAAGTTCTTATACTTCCCGAACGAGAACCATTGGGTGCTGAATCCACAAAATGGCTTGGTATGGCAACGCGAATTTTTTGAATGGCTGAAAGAAACTTTGTAAGCTTTTTGCTATAGTATCGGCAGCCGAATCGGCTGCTGATTTTTTTGTTATGAATTGTACTTCGTTTCCTCCGCAGATCTATAAAGATTCAAGAGTGCTGATCTTGGGAACCATGCCCGGCGTTCGCTCTTTGCAAGAACAGCAATACTACGCACATCCGCATAATTTGTTTTGGCGAATAATGTTTGCGGTTTTGGAAGAGCAACCAACCGCTGACTATGGCGAGAAGCTGGGAATATTGCGCAGAAATAAAATCGCTCTGTGGGACACCATCGAAACCTGTACGCGCAAAGGCAGTTTGGACTCTGCCATTCGCAACGAAGAAAAAAACGATGTGGCGCAATTGCTGAGCGAGTTTCCAAATGTGCGTGCGGTTTTCTGCAACGGCCAAAAATCATACAAGAACACTTTAAAACTGCTGGTTGAAGATTCTACGGTCAGGATTTTTGCGATGCCGTCTACCAGCCCTGCGTATGCCGTTATGTCTTTTGATGAGAAATTGGCAAAATGGTCCATCCTTAAAAACTTTCTGTAAAACCGTCAAAAAATTGTACCGGTATTATAGCAGAAAACAACCAATTATGCGCCGGTTTAGGTAAACAGCAACTGTAATCATCTATACTTCAGCACCAAAGTGTTAAACGCTTGACAAAGGGGGTGCGAATGTCGTATCTTTGCAAATCTTTACAGAGAAACTGTAAATTATTTCCACCCTTTAATATCGTTTTTTGATTTGAAGATGAAGACATCTGACTTTAACTTTGATTTACCTGAACATCTTTTAGCCGAGCGTCCGTCAGAACATCGCGATGAGTCAAGATTAATGGTTTTGGACCGTAAAACCGGAGCCATTGAGCATAAACTGTTTAAAGATGTCATTAACTATTTTGATGAAGATGATCTCTTTATATTCAACAATACAAAAGTTTTTCCTGCCAGACTGTACGGCAACAAGGAGAAAACCGGCGCACAGATTGAAGTTTTTCTTCTGCGCGAATTGGACCCCGAAACACGCATTTGGGATGTGTTGGTAGATCCTGCGCGCAAGATCAGAATCGGTAACAAACTGTTCTTCACCGAGGATGAAAGCCTGGTGGCAGAAGTCATAGACAATACCACCTCACGCGGCCGTACGCTGCGCTTTTTGTACGACGGTTCTTATGAAGAGTTCCGTGCAAAGCTGAAAGAGCTGGGCGAGACACCGCTGCCCAAATTTATTCAGCGCCCCGTGGAACCCGAAGACGCCGAGCGTTATCAGACCATTTACGCAAAAGAAGAAGGAGCCGTAGCCGCACCGACCGCCGGCCTGCATTTCTCCAAACACTTGTTGAAAAGAATGGAAATTAAAGGGATCGATTTTGCCAACATTACCTTGCACGTCGGTCTCGGGACTTTCAACCCAATCGAGGTGGAGGATCTTTCCAAGCATAAAATGGAAAGCGAAGAGGTTATCATCACCCGCGAAAATGCAGAGATCATCAACAAAGCAGTCGAAGAAAACCGCCGCGTCTGCGCTGTGGGCACCACCACCATGCGCGCCATCGAGACCTCGGTTTCATCCAACCGAAAGCTCAGCGCTTTCAACGGCTGGACCAACAAATTTATTTACCCTCCTTACGATTTCGGTATTGCCAACGCAATGATCAGCAACTTCCACATGCCCAAAAGTATTTTGCTAATGATGGTGGCTGCCTTTGGCGGAAAAGATTTTGTGATGCACGCGTATGAAGAAGCTGTCAAAAATGAATACAGATTCTACACCTACGGTGACGCGATGCTGATCATTTAGGATTCCGGATGCCGGAAACGGTTGGTGCCTATTATGGAAAGTAGTGCGCATCTTAAATCCGGTATCCGGCGTCTCACCTCTACAAGAACAATGAAAGACATACGCACGCTCTCGGCAGAGCAACTGACAGATTATTTTATCTCCATCGGGGAGAAGCCTTTTCGCGCGAAACAGGTTTACGACTGGCTGTGGTCTAAAAACCTGCACTCGTTTGATGAGATGACCAATCTTTCGCAAGACCTTCGTCGGCGTCTGACGCGGGATTATTGCATCAACCCGATCTCGGTAGATCAGTTGCAGCGCAGCACAGACGGCACAATTAAAAACGGTGTGCGCCTGCACGACAATCTGTTGGTAGAAAGCGTACTGATACCCACCGAGACGCGTACCACAGCCTGCGTTTCGTCCCAAGTGGGTTGCTCGCTCAACTGCGAGTTTTGTGCTACCGCGCGCCTGAAAAGAATGCGTAATCTGGAAGTGGCTGAGATTGTAGACCAAGTCGCACTGATAGACCAGCAAAGCAAGTCTTATTTTAACCGACCGCTCAGCAATATCGTTTTCATGGGTATGGGCGAGCCGATGATGAACTACAAGAATGTGGTGGAAGCCATCCGCAAAATTACCGAACCTGAAGGATTGGGAATGTCGCCACGTCGAATCACCGTCTCCACATCCGGTATTCCCAAAATGATTAAGATGCTGGCCGATGAAGATTTGAAAGTAAAGCTCGCGCTGTCACTGCATTCCGCCATCGAACACAAGCGAAATGAAATCATGCCGTTCTCGGAGAAATTTCCGCTTACCGATATTATGGAGGCTTTGCAGTATTGGTATGAGAAAACCGGTTCGGTAATTACTTTTGAATATTGTGTTTGGAAGGGGATCAATGACAAAGATGAAGACATCAAAGCCCTGATCCGTTATTGCAGGAAAGTGCCGTCTAAGGTAAATCTTATTCAGTATAACTCCATCGGCGAAGGAAAATATGACCAAAGCAATCCCGAGGCTATGAACGATTATGTACGGCAGCTGGAGCGTGCGGGCATTACGGTGATGAACCGCCGGAGCCGTGGCGGAGATATTGATGCCGCCTGCGGTCAATTGGCCAATAAATCAGCCGATGCGTAAGCTCGGCTTTTTTTTATTCTTACTGTTTCATACGGCTGCATTTGCGCAACAGACAGGCAGTCTCAGACTCAAGAAATATCGGGTCGCGGATTTACCCGAAAGAGTTAACGAGACCTCAGCGTTGACTCTTGTAAACGGTAATCTTTTCACCGTCAATGACAGCGGCAATCCTGCCGAACTTTTCACTCTTGACAAACAAAACGGTGACATTACTGCCATTCAAGAATTGCCGTTCCCGAATATCGACTGGGAAGCTTTGGCTACCGATGGCGAGTCGGTTTTCATCGGTGACATCGGAAACAATGCGGGTGCCAGACAAAATTTAAGCATTCGAAAATACAATCTTTCAAATGCAAGTGATACATTAACTGTAAAATTTTATTATCCTGAGCAAGAGGATTTTGAGCTCCGAAATCTAAAAACTGATTTCGATGCCGAAGCGCTTGTTTTCCACGGCGGAAAATTGCATGTTTTTACCAAAGAATGGAAATCAGGAAATACCGCGCATTATATTATCGATCCAAACAAAACCGAAAAGCAAGCTGCGCAAAAAGTGGAAACATTTCCAATCGGATACATGGTGACCGATGCGGCGTATCGCGACGGGAAATTATACTTGGTGGGTTATACAAAACTGTCGGCGGTGTACCTTTCCGTCTTTGAAGAAACCGAACGGGGTTTGTTTTTCGCAGGTCGTCATCGCCGTTATCGTTTGGGCAGTGCATTCTCCGTCGCTCAAATTGAAGGCGTAACGGCGGCGGATGACGGGCTGTATATTTCAGGCGAGCGTTTCCGTCATTTTGGGTTTGATGTTCCCGCTCGTTTGTATTTTGTACCGTACACTGCGTTGGGCGGATTTTAGTATGCAGACGCGCTACAATTATGTATATTTGTGCGTCTTGCCCGACAGTATGCCAAACATAAAGAAGTCTTGTCAATAGTCAATCAAATCAAAGCGCCGATTTCGGAAGAGATGCGGCTGTTCGAAAAGAAATTCTACGAGTCAATGAAAAGCAGCGTTCCGCTGTTGGACAAAGTGACTCGTTTTATTGTGACGACCAAAGGCAAACAGATGAGACCCATGTTTGTTTTCTTGTGCGCAAAGTTGGTAGGCGAGGTCAATGAAAAAACATACCGCGGGGCATCTATGATTGAGTTGATCCATACAGCAACTTTAGTACACGACGATGTGGTGGACGAGAGCTACAAGCGCCGCAATTTTTTCTCGATCAACGCGCTTTGGAAAAACAAGATTGCCGTCTTGGTCGGTGATTATCTGCTGTCCAAAAGTGTGCTGCTGTCAACCGACCACAAAGATTATGATCTGCTGTCCGTCATTTCACGCACCATTCGCGAGATGTCCGAGGGCGAACTGCTACAACTGGAGAAAGCCCGAAAGCTCGACATTACGGAAGAAGTCTATTACGAGATCATTCGGCAAAAAACGGCCACGCTCATTGCCGCCTGTTGTGAGATAGGTGTAAGGTCAAATTTCGCTGATGAAGATTTCGCTCGCAAAATGCAGGATTTCGGGACCTTTACAGGCATGGCATTTCAGATCAAGGATGATCTATTCGATTATATGAGCAATAACATCATCGGTAAACCTGTCGGGATCGACATCCAAGAGCAGAAGATGACGCTGCCGTTGATCTACAGTCTCCGCACTGCCGACGCAGAGCAGCGCAAATATCACTTCAACACCATCAAGCGCTACAACCGAGACAAGAAGAGAATCAAACAACTGATTGCCTTTGTCAAAGAAAGCGGCGGTTTGGATTATGCTGTCGGCGTGATGAAGGACTTTCAAACCAAAGCCTACGCTATCCTCGACGATTTTCCCGAGAGCAGCGCAAAGGCATCGCTGCGCCTGATGCTTACCTACGTCATAGAGCGTAAATTCTAAAGAATCACTGTTTCAGCTTGTTTTTTAAATTATCAAATCTTTTGCGGGTTTGGCAATTTTAATTGTATAAATGTTTTGATGCGGTAAACATTTTACATCTGTGGCTCAATTTGTTGCTATTTTTATTTTGTAAAATTGTAACAAGTGCAAATTTGTTATATTTGTGCAAAACAGTTATCAATGGAAGCTACCTATATTGCGACAGAAGAACTTACGTTTGAGGACTTTAAAAAACAAATTCTGGATGATTACCGTCTCGGCAGAATATCGCGTGAAGCCAGCTATCTCGCACGCCGAGAAGTGCTTACGGGCAAGGCAAAATTTGGGATTGTAGGTGACGGTAAAGAACTGCCGCAGTTGGCAATGGCAAAGGTTTTTCGCAACGGTGACTGGCGTTCGGGTTATTACCGCGACCAGACTTTTGCGCTTGCCGTCGGCGCGTTGACCGTTGAATCTTTCTTTGCACAGTTGTATGCAGATACCAGCATAGAGCGTGAACCGGCGTCGGCAGGCCGCCAGATGAACGGCCATTTTGCCACTCGCTTCTTGAACGAGGACGGCTCTTGGAAAGATCAAACCAAGATGAAGAACATCAGCGCCGACATCTCTCCGACAGCAGGACAGATGCCGCGCCTTTTGGGTCTGGCCGCAGCTTCCAGCTACTATAAGCAACACAATTTTGAAGGTGCCGAGAAATTCTCGACCAACGGCCGCGAGGTGGCTTTCGGGACCATTGGTGACGCTTCCACAGCCGAGGGACATTTTTGGGAAACCCTGAACGCCGCTTGTGCTTTGCAGGTTCCCATGATTGTTTCCATTTGGGACGATGGCTACGGTATCTCGGTTCCTACGCACAACCAGCGCGCAAAACAAGACATCAGCGAGATGCTTTCCGGTTTCCAACGTAGTGAAGGCGAAAAGCAAGGTTGCGAAATCATACAGGTAAAAGCGTGGGATTATCCGGCACTGCTGCAGGCGTACGCGCGGGCAGAGCATTATGCCCGGGAGGAAAGTGTGCCCGTGGTGGTGCATGTGGTGGAGGTTACACAACCGCAAGGACATTCCACCAGCGGATCGCATGAAAGATACAAGGACGAAGTTCGTCTGCAATTTGAATCCGAGTACGACGGTTTGAAGAAATTCCGTGAGTGGATATTGGATTACAGCGTAGAAATCGATGGCGAGACACAGAATATTGCTACCGAAGAAGAACTGGATCAAATAGAGAAAGAAGCCAAGAAATCCGTAAAAAACGGTCAGAAAAAATCTTGGGGAGATTATAACGCTGCTATCGCCGAGATCCGTGATCGATTGTTGCCGTTGGTTCAACAGCTCGGACAAGTGACCGAATCAAAAATGGTGGAGGAACAGTTGAAAGCTTTCAATGCTTTGGTAAGTGTCGGTAAAAAAGATGTTTTCCATTTGGTGCGCAAAGCATTGTTGTTCACCGCAAAGGAGAACTCTGCGGCAAGAAATGAACTGAAACAAGCTTTTGAAGATGTGTTTGCATCAGAACAACAAAATTACAGCAGTCACCTTTACAGCGAATCACAATGGCGCGCAACGGAGATCGACGAAGTAAAACCCGCATTCTCCGACGCTTCCGAAACGGTTGACGGCAGAGTGGTGGTCCGAAACAACTTCGACAAACTCTTTAGCAAATACCCCGAACTGCTGGTTTTCGGTGAAGATACAGGTAACATCGGCGATGTTAACCAAGGCTTGGAAGGAATGCAGGAAAAATACGGCGCGAACCGTGTGGCCGATACGGGCATTCGTGAAGCGACCATCTTGGGACAAGGCATCGGCTTGGCTATGCGCGGATTGAAACCCATTGCAGAAATCCAGTATTTGGATTATGTGCTGTATTGTCTGCAAGGGATGAGTGATGATCTGGCAACCGTTCAATACCGTACACGCGGCGGCCAAAAGGCACCTGTGATCGTCAGAACCAGAGGCCATCGTTTGGAAGGGGTTTGGCATTCGGGCTCGCCCATGGCCGGAATCCTGAATTTGGTAAAAGGGATGTATGTTTTGGTGCCCCGCGATCTTACCCGCGCTGCCGGTTTTTACAACACAATGGTGCAGTCCGACGAGCCGTGTCTGATCATAGAACCGCTGAACGGTTACCGCCTGAAAGAAAAGCAACCGGACAATTTG
>WKJB01000249.1_pt1:5000-11980 | contig 11980 bp, 4 predicted proteins | sample 5403331 | NCBI WGS metagenome assembly WKJB01 (sample SAMN13198853, study PRJNA488119) | plastic metagenome | isolation source: water-polyurethane dispersion (WPUD) containing a polyether... | place: Mexico: Mexico City | collected 2016 | reverse complement strand
AGCTCATCCTCTACAATTGCAACTCTCATGGTTATGCAAAAATAGAAAAACCGCCCGAGACCTGTGGCTCAGACGGTTGCTGTAAAAAAAATGATATGAAGAAAATTTACAGATTGGGGTTGTTGACCTTAGCCGACGGCGGTATTTCTATGGTGTAACGTACATCGCCCGGCTGCAGGACATACTGCATTCCGCTGACGGTATGGGTAATTTGTTTTTGGTCGGCTCTTCTCAGGTCGAACCAGCGGTGGCCTTCGGCGGTAAATTCGCGGAAACGCTCATCGAGGATGAATTTCATAAAATCTGTGGCGTTCATCGCACCCACCGTGGTTTGGAGATCTGTAAATCCTGCCACAGTGTACCTCTTCGCCAGAACCGTTAACAACGCATCTTTGGCCTGTGACAACTGTCCGAGTTTCAGCAGCGCTTCCGATTTGATGAAATACAGTTCGGCCGTTCTGAACGATACTCTGAAATCGGTGGTGCCGCCTTTTTTCACTTTGTACTTACTGCCTGATTTTTCAAAGTAAAGCCCGAAACGCTTGTCGTTTGCCTGGTCATAACTGCCGATGAGTTCCGGCGAAGCAAAAGAAACATTCTGCACGGCATTGTTAAACGCATAATCCAACGACATAATGGATTCTTTAGAATCGAAACGGCTCGGCACGGTGGCCGTTGCATTCAGATCCACCAGTTCATTTTGGATGGCCAAGGCGGCATCGGCAAAAGTGAGCGCTGCATCATAATTCCGCTGATACAGTGCCACGCGTGCTTCCAAAGCTTTCAGGGCCGCTTTTGAAAAACGGTAACGCGTCGCCTGTTCCTGCTTGGCTTTCACCATCAGATTTTCAGCCTGCGCCAGGTCTGCATGAATCTGATCATACACCTGCTGCACCGAGGAAGCGGGCAATACCTGCTCAAGATCGATGTCGAGGCTGATCGGCACGCCCTTGTCCGAAGCTGCGGTGGCAGCGTTGTACGGCTTGCCGTAAAGGTTCACCAAATCAAAATAAGCGTAAGCTCTTAAAGCATGAGCCTCGGCCAGAATCTGATTCTTTTCATCGCCTGCAGCCATGGTTTTGGTGCCTTCATTGATGGTTTGGTTCAGATAGAAAATGGTGGAATAAAAACTCACCCACGGAAACTGTGTGGTCACCGCGTCAAGGTTGGAATCTTTCCACATGGCGATCTCACGGTAGTTCGGGAAATCCATGCTGTATTCATCCAGCATCAATTCATCGGTACGCAAGGCCGAGAGCGATTTGTGCGCAGGATATTTGGCATAAGCCGAAGTGAGCACCTCGCGGTAATCTTCCGTAGAAGTCGGGATCACTTTTCCTTCGGGCTGGATGTCAAGGAAACGGTCGCAGCTTACGGTGCCCAAACTGAGCGCGGCAACGGCTGCTATGGTGAATATTCTTTTCATTGCTGATGTATGCTTTTTTGGCCACTGCTGTTCGGTCTTTTTATAAATTCCAAACAGCCGTTGCCTTTTTAAAATGTGTTAAAATGAAAGGTTCAGTCCTACCGTCACCGACTTCTGAATCGGCTGTGCGTAGATATTTCCGTAGGTTTCAGGATCGAAGTAACCGTCGTAGCCGTTGCTGAAGACAAAGAGGTTGCGGGCCTCCACATTCAGCCGCAGCGACGAGACGCCCACCTGATCGGTAAAAGCCTTCGGCAGCGTATAGCCAAGACGAATGCTGGAAATCCGCAGATACGAGATCTCTTTCGCCCAGATGTCCAGCAGCGCATAAGTGTTGGCGCGGTTATCGGCAAACCATTTGTTGGCCATCCAGCCATCAGGATTCGCGTCGATGTCGCCGCTCGTGATACCCGGCAATGTACTTCCCGCCTGCCAGATGTCCTGAGTGTAGTTTCGGCCACGGTCCAGTTCCATGCCGCGGAAAGACGGTGAACGCATCACGGTTTGCTTCAGATTGAACGCAGCAGAAACGGCGAGATCAAAATTTTTGTATTTAAAATTGTTGATGATACCGCCCGTATATTTCGGATCGCGGTCGCCGATGTAGGTGAACAAGCCGCGGATATCGGAGTTGCTGAGTTTGGTGCCGACCAGTTGACCCGGGTAGAAATCGCCCCACTCATCATACAGTTGGAAGAACTCCGCAGCGCTGACTTTGTCGTTGCCTTTCCAGAACAGCGGGTCGCCGTTTGCGTCTATTCCTGCCGTTTTCAGCGCAAAAACTGCATTCACAGGAAAGCCGACTCTTGACGGCAAGGTAGAATTGTCACGCACCTGTTCATCTAATACGGTGCTCTTGTTGTGCGCAAAGTTGATGGTGGTATTCCACTTGAAATTGTCGCTGTTGATGTTTCTGGTGGAAAGTGCGAGTTCAAAACCTTTATTGGTCAGGCTGCCCCAGTTCACCATCGTATATTCGAAACCTGTTTCCAGCGGCGTTTCCTTCATGCTGATCATGTCGGTTCCCTGACGGTGATAAACATCTGCCGTAAAGTTAATTCTGTTGTCGAACAGACCGAGATCTACGCCGACATTGGTATTGGTTGTCTTCTCCCAGCGCAGTTTACCGTTTGGCGGACTGATGACATTGATGATGTCTTCTCTGGTGCCCGGCAAAATGCTCGTGTCGCTGTATTCGCCGATGAAGTACGGCGAGGTATTTCGGTCGATGTTCCCCTGCAAACCGTAGGAACCTCTGAATCTCAGGTTCGAGATGAAGTCCACATTCTGCATGAACTCTTCGCGCGATGCCAGCCACGATGCCGAGGCTGCCCAGATCGGCAGGTAACGGTATTTTTTGTCCACGCCGAAAAGGTTGGTTCCATCGTAGCGCGCACTTCCGAAGAAGGTGTATTTTCGGTCAAAAGTGTAGGACGCGGTAGCGTAGAAGGAAGCGTAAGCATTCTCAATCGGCGCGATCTCTCTATAGGCTTCGAATCTCTTGTCCGAAGCATAATTGGAGCTTGGGAAGACAATCGGGGTCGCTCTTTTGGTGACGGGATTGTAACCGAAAGCTTTGGTCACCGTGGTATTGTCCATGGTTTTTCGCAGTTCAGAACCTGCCATCAAATCGATTTCATGACGGCTGCCAATTTTGGTGCTGTAGAGCGCCTGTAATTTCCAGTTGTACTGGAAGAAATCATTGTCCCAGTTCTGCTTGATGGCCCCCTCGGGCAGGAAGTATTTATAGCCGCCGTTCTGGTAATAGCGCGTCGCCTCTTTCAGCTTTCTGGTAAAATAGGTGTTTTGGGCCGCGTACTTCTCGGTATCGTTCACATCGTACTGGATGCCGAATTGCGAAGCGAGCTTCAGCCCTTTCGCCAGTTTATAGTCGAGGTCCAGGATGGCTTTTAACGATTTATTCTTCAGTGAATAATGCGTATTCTCTCTTTCCTCGAGGAAGTTGAACGGAATATAGCGATCATCGAAACCGTCGATATCGCGGTCGTATCGGTAGGAACCATCTGCGTTGAACGGCGTCAGGTACGGATTGACATTTCTGGAATAGTTGACCGGATTGATGGAGGCATCGGCATCGGTCACAAATGATTTTCTTTCGCTGTCGGTACCGAAAACGGAGATGCCAACATTTAGTCTGTCATTGACCTTATAATTGTTTTTTAAAGTCAGGTTAAAACGCTCGAAGCCAGTGCCGATGGTTGTTCCCTGCTCGTTGAAATAACCCAGCGAGAGGTAATAGTCAGAATTGTTGGTGCCGCCCGAAACGCTGGCGCCGTACTGACGGTTGATGGCGGTGCGGTACAGCAGTTTACCCCAATCGGTATTGTTGTTGCGCAGCGCGCTGATTTGCGCTTGTGCTTCGGGGCTCAGCGCTTCCCAGCCGCCCGCGCGGAAAGCATCAAGCTGATTGGCAGCGTTCAGAATGCGCATGACTTCGCCTTTGTCGTCGCGGAAAGTCAGGTCAGATCTGCCCGCCAACATCAGTTCCAAATCTACTTTCTCTGAGGCGTTCAGCAGATTCAGTTTTGAAAAATCAGGACGAAGGTTCACGAAAGTATCGGCGTTGAAGTTCAGTTTCATCGCGCCTTTCTTGCCTTTCTTGGTGGTAATGGAGATCACACCGTTGGCTGCTCTGGCACCGTAAATGGCTGTGGCAGCGGCGTCTTTCAATATCGTAATATCTTCAATATCGTTCGGGTTCAGTCCTGCAATCGAGAAGTTCTGCAGCTGATCGAGATTGTCTTTATCGCTGAAATCGGGAACATCATTTCCTTCCAGCGGCAAACCGTCGATGACCCACAGCGGATCCTGCGGCCCCGACAATGATGCCGTACCGCGGATTCTAATCTTTGCAGGACCGCCCGGCGCTCCTGTTTCGGGCGTGACGACCACACCTGCCACCTGACCTTCCAACAGTTTATCCACGCTCGCGACGCCTGCCTGCTGAATATCGTTCATCTTCACGGTGTTCACGGCAGAAGTCAGTTTGCGCTTTTCGATTTTCTGGTAGCCCGTAAGCACCACTTCCTGAATGCTGGATTCCTTGCCCGAATTGTTTACAGCTTGCAGTTTTACCGTGTACTGCGACTGTCCTGGATACAGCTGCAAAATCTCAGCTTCGTAACCGGGGAAGCTGATGGTAACGGATTGGGTATCGGCAGGAAGTTCCAGCGAGAAGCGGCCTTCTTTTGCCGTGATGGTACCCACCGAGACGCTCTCGATAATGCCTGCCTCCGAAGTGGCAGAAGAAACCGACTGTGCATCGATTTTTACTGAAGCACCTACCAAACCTTTGGCCGTGGTGCCGTCCTGCACAGTTCCTGTGATCACCCTCTTCTGCTGGGCATAGGCCATGCTGGCGGCCAACAGAGGTAAAAGAACTAATGATTTTTTCATTTTCTATGGTCTGTATTTTTTAGCCGTTTCCTGTTCTGTACGAGTGATCGTGGTTACTTTGACGGCTGTTCTCTCTTATGGTTAAATACGGTTTATTTTAAAGCTTCTTCAATACGGATCATCAAATCTGCGTAATGTGCCCGCGTTGCCGAGTCTCCGCTGTTTTTTCTCTTGCGGATGAGGTTTAACACATTCTGTAGCTCGGCTCTCTTGTAGGTGGTTACTTCAGAAACGCGCTTCATCGATGAATAGTTGATGTTGCGCAGCATTTGGTCATCATCCAGATAATTGCAGAGCATCGGCACGCCCAAAGTCTGCTCTACCGACAGCGCCTTCACAGCAGTTTTCTCGAACAGTTTATTGGTAGAAACAATAAGCGCATCCACATAATTTTTCTGCGTCATCCGTTCCAGCATGCTCAGGTCTCCTTTCCTGCCAAAGGCTGCGCCGCGCACTTGGTTAAAAAGATCCTGAACGGTGTAGATTTCTGCGTTTGTTCCTAATTCTTCGCGCTTCAGTTCCGTTTCCAACATGCGCAACAGTCGATCGTCGGTAAAGAGGTAATAAATGATGGCGTACTGGATTCCGCGCGCAAGCGTGTACGGCGACTGCTCATACGGCCCGACAGGCGTATTTTTCACCGCGTAGGTTTTCTCCAGAATCGGGTTGAAGAACAACCATTTCGGCAGATCGATGACATTTTTGTTCAGGTAGTCCACCGCTTTCCGCTGCATCTGCGCAGGCACAGGCTCGTAGGCTTTTTTATTGTTGCCGAATACAGGACGGTCCAGATAGATGCCGCCCACATTGGCCATCACATGATGGCTGTACAGGTCCCACTGACCTACGGCGCTGAGGTAGAGCCTGCCTGCATCTTCATAGGTTTTGCCGTCTTCATAAGTCCACGCAAGCAGGTTATCTATCACTCTTTTCAGGTTCTTCATGCCGTATTGGCTGGCCAGCACAGCATCGTTGCCCAGGTCTTCCGACTGCGAGCGCGGGTCCACCGTGTCCAGAAAGCTCTGCTGCTCGCCGTAGAAATATTTGGGGTCGTTTTCGTGGTTGGCAATCATTTTTTTGAGCGCCGCTTTTTCTGTGTTGATATCAGGGTACCAGCGGTAGCCCCATTCGATGGCATATTTGTCGTACACACCGATTTTTGGAGTAATGGCAGTGACGCCGTCCTCGGGTTGTGCTACGTAATTATAACGCGCATAGTCCATAATAGAAGGCGCGGTCCCACCCATGCTGTCGGTAAATTCTTTCGAACGTAAAGCTTCCACAGGATAGGCGAAAGAGGCGCCCATGTTGTGCTTCAGACCGAAGGTATGGCCCACTTCGTGCGAGGAAACGAAACGGATGGCTTCGCCCATGTGCTCGTCGCTGAACTTGTTGCCGCGCGCTTTCGGATCGATCGGGCCTGTCTGAATGCGCATCCAGTCGTGCAGAGAGGTCATTACATTGTGCCACCAGACGATATCGGATTCCAGGATCTCGCCGCTTCTCGGGTCCACCACGGACGGTCCCATGGCATTAGCTTTTGGCGAAGCCACATAGGTGATAACGGAATAACGAACATCGTCGATGTCGAAATCTTTGTCATCCTCTGTCGGCATCTTGGCGATTATCGCGTTTTTAAAGCCCGCTTTTTCAAAGGCAACCTGCCAATCATAAACGCCAGCAATGATTTTGTCGCGCCATTGCGGCGGCGTGGCAGGATCGATGTAGTAAACGATCGGCTTCTTAGGTTCTACCAATTCGCCTCTCAAATATCTTTCTTTGTCTTCATCCTTTGGCTCCAGGCGCCAGCGCGTAATGAGTTTGCGCTCTTCCATGCGCTGCTGGCTGTCGTTGAAGAACCAATGCTTCTCGGTAAAATAGCCGACTCTGTCGTCGGCAAAGCGCGGTTGCATGGGCGTTTGGGACAGCAGTACGATATTGCTGGTCACGCCCAAGGTCACGGGAAGATCTACGCCGCCCTCGTTGACCGAAGTGGTCAGCTGAGATTTCACGACGATATTCTCGGGGAAAGTTTTAACGGCATCGATGTAGGAAAGCTCGGATTTTACGGAGCCACCCAGGCCTGTGTTCGCCAATACATCGTTGAAGCTCTTTTTATTGCCATCGAAAATTTTGT
>WKJB01000248.1_pt1 | contig 11981 bp, 11 predicted proteins | sample 5403331 | NCBI WGS metagenome assembly WKJB01 (sample SAMN13198853, study PRJNA488119) | plastic metagenome | isolation source: water-polyurethane dispersion (WPUD) containing a polyether... | place: Mexico: Mexico City | collected 2016 | reverse complement strand
ACCGTGACACAGCGAGGCGTCTCGCCTCGGAGGAGACCTGAATGCCCCCGACGACTCGTGAAGCCCAGCGTGCCGAACTGCACAAGTCGATCTGGCGGATTGCGAACGACCTTCGCGGTGCGGTTGACGGGTGGGACTTCAAGAGCTACGTGCTCGGGAGAGCGGTTGCTCGCCGAGTACCCCCCTCGGTGAGCCGGTCGTCGGGGAGCAGGCTCAGAAGGACTTCATCGCGCTCTTCGGCGCCATCCTCCGCCTCGAGACCATCCTCACCGCGTTCGACGATTTCGCCGGCAACGAGCTGCTCACCGAGCGCCAGGCGCAGGACTACCGCAGCGTCTACCTCGACCTGTACGCCGACTACCGCGCGGCGCGCGACACCGAGAAGGAGACGATCAACGACGACGTCGTCTTCGAGATCGAGCTCATCAAGCAGGTCGAGATCAACGTCGACTACATCCTCATGCTCGTGCAGAAATATCGGGAGGCGCGGGGAGACGGGGATGACGTCGAGATCCGCGCGGCGATCACACGAGCCGTCGACGCGAGCCCGACCCTGCGCAACAAGCGGGACCTCATCATTGCGTTCGTCGACTCCGTGAGCGTCGACGGCGACATCGACGACGAGTGGCGTCGCTTCATCGAGACCCGTGGGGCAGCCGAGCTCGACGAGATCATCGGGGAAGAGAGTCTGCGCCCCGACGAGACCCGGGCGTTCATGCGCACGGCGTTCCGCGACGGCGCCATCCAAGAGACCGGCACCGCGATCATGAAGGTGCTGCCGCCGGTGTCGCGGTTCGCGGCGCAGGGCGGGCACGGCGAGAAGAAGCAGCGCGTACTCGAGCGGCTCGGTGCCTACTTCGAGCGGTACTTCGGCCTCATCGTCGACCGCGACGTGTAGCCGAGGCGCTGCCGCTGTGTGGCACTGTCGCGAGTCCCTCCAGGGGCGCAGTTGCCCAGCGGCTGCGTCCGGTGGCCGGATGCCCCCAGGACGAGCGACATGATGCCCGTCGCCGGGCCGCTATCTTGGTGCCATGGCGACGAGGGCGGACAGGAAGCGCGCGCGCGATCTCGTCGACACGCTCGTGTGGGACCTCCCCGAGATGAGCCCGCGCCTCGGCACCCTGCCGCCGAACCCGCAGGGCCTCGAGCACGCCGCCGAGTTCGACGTGCTGCCTGGCATCAAGGCGCTGTGCTTCCCCGACGGCGACGCGTGGCGCGGCCTGCTCGTGCAGTACGACGCGACCACCGGCCAGGTGACGGGCACGATGGAGCACCAGATCCGCGCTCACTCGGACGAAGACGCCCCGCGCTGGGCGCAGCTCGTCATCTACGACATCCTCGCGAGCGCCGTGAAGAGCGCCCCGAGCGAGGCCGCCGCCGCGATCCCGCGCGAGCGCCTCACGAAGGTGTCGCAGCTGCTCGAGCGTCTCTGACCGCTCGCGGTTGACCCCGCCGACCGAGCGGGCCAGGCTCGGGGCATGGGCGAGATCATCGTCAAGCGCGTCTACGACGACGCGGACGCCGCGGACGGCTTCCGCGCGCTCGTCGACCGGCTGTGGCCCCGCGGGGTCTCGAAGGAGCGGGCGGGGCTCGACGCCTGGTGGAAGGAGCTCGCCCCCTCGGCCGAGTTGCGCACCGCCTGGCACGCGGCGCCCGACCGCTTCGAGGAGTTCGCGGCCGCCTACCGCGCCGAGCTCGAGGGGCGCGACCTGGCCGAGGCGCTCGACGTCATCCGCTCCCACGACCGCGTGACCCTGCTCTTCGGCGCCCACGACACCGAGCGCAACCACGCGGTCGTGCTGCGCGACCACCTGCTGCTGCAGGCCTGAGCGCGCGGAGCTCGACGTCGGGCGCGGCGGGTCCTGCGTGCGGGGCATCGGATGCGCCCCGGAGTGGGGAGCGCGCGCCGTACACGTGCCGCCTAGCCTCGTCACCGTCGAGGAGGGCTCATGACGGATCTGCGGACACGGATGCCGGCGCACGCGCTGGTCGAGAAGGTGGTATCGCTGCGCGGCACCCGCGACCTGCGCGAGCTGCCCCTCGGCATCGTGCGCCCGTCGCGGGATGCGATGGCGTGGCTGCGCGGCATCCGCGGCGAGCAGGAGGCGGCACGGCGGCTCGCCGCGCTCGGCCCGGAATGGGTGGTGCTCCACTCGATTCCCATCGGGCAGAAGGAGAGCGACGTCGACCACCTCGTCATCGGTCCCGCCGGCGTCTTCGTCGTCAACAGCAAGCGCCACCGGAATGCGCGGGTGTGGGTGGCCGGCGGGCGACTGCTCGTCAACGGCCGGCGCACCGACCACATCCGGAACTCCGCGTTCGAGGCCACCCGCATCGCGGCGATCCTGCAGCGGGCCGGGCACGCGGTGCCCGTGACACCGATCGTGGCGATCAGCGGCGCGCGAGACCTCACGGTCCGGGCGACGCCCGAGTGGAAGGGCACCGTCGTCGAGGTCCTGCACATGCCGGGGCTCGTGCGCTTCCTCCGTAAGCGCGGACGCCGCCCCGCAGCCTCCGTCGACGTCGCGACGCTCGCCGCGCTCGCCGCTCGGCCGGAGACCTGGAGCACGCGGCCGGTTCCGGAGTCCGAGCTCGAGACGCTCCGGCGCGACTACGACCTCATCGACCGGGGGACGACGCGGTGGAACGTGCTCGTGGGCGTCATCGGCGCCCTGGTCGCGGTGGGTATCGTCGCCCTCGGCTACACCCTGCTCGGGCAGGTGGTCTCGGGCCTGCTCATGTCGCTCACACGGTGAGCGCGAGCGCGAGCGTCGCCGCCACCACCGTGAGCGGCGCGGCGACGAGCCCGAGGAGCATGTAGCGGCGCCACGGCAGCTCGACGCCGAGCGCGCGCAGGCGGTCGTGCCACAGCAGCACGGCGAGCGACGCCCAGGGCGTGACGAGCGGGCCCGCGTTCACCCCGATGAGCAGGGCCGCGATGCGCGCGGGGGAGTCGGCGAGCGGCTCGAGTGCGAGGTAGGCGGGCAGGTTGTCGATCGCGTTCGCGCCGAGCATCCCGGCGAGCGACATCCGCAGGAGGGCGAGGGGGTCGTCGCCCGAGCCGGTGAGCGTCGCGAGCACGGATGCGAGCCCGAGGGAGTGCGCCGCCTCGACCACGAGGAAGAGGCCGCTCGCGAACAGCAGCAGGCCCCACGGCACGAGGCCGGCACGCACGGCGACGCGATCGCGCACGGCGAAGGCGACCACGAGCACGACGGCCGCCACGGATGCCGGGATCCACACGGGCATCCCGCTCACGAGGAACGGGATGAGCACAGCGACGACCGCGCCCGACAGCCAGAACAGCACGGGGTCGTGCGGCTCTTCGGCGGCGACCGGCAGGTAGCGCGTGCCGATCGAGCGGCGGAAGACGACCGCGACGACGGCGCATGGCACGAGCACCGCGACGAGCGCCGGCGCCCACAGGAGCGCCGCGAAGCGGCCGGGGTCGGCGAAGCCCAGGGCGTGCTCCGCGAGCAGGTTGGTGAGGTTCGACACCGGCAGCAGCAGCGAGCCGGTGTTCGCGAGCCACACGGTCGTGAGCGCGAACGGCAGCGGCGGGTAGCCGTGGCTGCGGGCGAGCAGCACGACGACGGGGGTCAGCAGCACGGCCGTCGTGTCGAGCGACAGGAAGATCGTCGACGCCACGGCGAGCAGCACGATGAGGGTCCACAGCACCCACCCGCGTCCGCGTCCACGGCGCGCGAGCCGCTCGGCGACTGCCGCGAACACCCCCGCACGGTCGGCGAGCTCGGCCACGATCGTCACCGCGACGGCGAAGAGCAGGATCGGCCAGACGCGCTCGGCGACGGCCACCGCATCCGCGAGCGGAAGCAGCCCTGTGGCGACGGCGAGACCGCCGACGAGCAGGAGGCCGCAGCCGACGATCGCGAGACGCACCGCACGAGATTACGTCCTCGTGTATGCCCCGGATGACACGGAGGCATGACACGTGCCCGAAACGTGCGCACGCCATGATGAGAGCACGATGAACGCCCCCGTGATCGCGCCCGGCGACCTGACCGACCCGCGCGTGCTCAAGCTGCTCGAGGACCACCTCGCCGACATGTACGCGACGTCGCCGCCCGAGAGCGTGCACGCCCTCGACGTGAGCGGGCTGCAGCATCCGTCCGTCACCTTCTGGGCGCTCAGCGACGGCGACGACGTGCTCGGCTGCGTGGCGCTCAAGGAGCTCGCCCCCGACCATGGCGAGCTCAAGTCGATGCGAACGGATGCCGCGGCCCGCGGCCGGGGACTCGGTCGGATGCTGCTCGCCCACGTGCTCGACGAGGCGCGCGCCCGCGGGTACCGGCGGGTGAGCCTCGAGACCGGCACGGAGGACTTCTTCGCGCCCGCGCGCGCCCTCTACGCGCGCGCCGGCTTCGTCGAGACCGGGCCCTTCGCCGACTACGCGCTCGACCCCAACTCGACCTTCATGACGCTCGAGCTCGACCCCGCGGCGCAGTAGACAGACGGATGCGTTTCGCTCCCGGGATACGGGGCGGAGGCCACCTATCGTGGCCGTGTGTGGCCTGCCAACCGTCGGGATGACGACTCCGGGGAGATTCCTGTGACCCCTCACGCATCCGCGCAGCCGGCGACAGCGCCGCTGCTCGTGCCCGCCCCCGCCCCGCGTGCGGTGGCCGACCCGGCGCGCGACGCCTGGCGCGAGGAGCTGTCGCGCCTCGGCGGCACCTCGCCGCTGCTGCACTTCGTCGACTCGCCGACGACGCGCATCGAGCTCTCGACGACCCACCCGGGCGGTCTCGCGCGCTTCATCACGGGCAAGCCCACGCTGCTCTCGCAGCTCATCCGCGACGACCTCGCCCTGCGCGCCGCGCGCATCGCGGCCGAGCGCATCACGGCGAAGGGCCTCGAACTCTCGACCACGCGCGGTCTCGACAGCGTGCACCTCGGCATCGGCATCGTGCGCTGGACGCACGAGCGCGTCGACCACTGCGCGCCGCTCCTGCTGCGCCCCCTCGCCATCCGCCGCCACGGCCGCGACTACGAGCTCAAGCTCCGCGGCACCGCGGTGCTCAACCCCGCGCTCGCGCGCGCCCTCGAGAAGCAGTACGGCATCGTGCTCGACGCCGCGACGTTCGTCGCGCTCTCGGACGACGACGGCACCTTCAAGCCGAACGCCGTCATCGACCAGCTGCGCCGCCTCACCGGCCACCTCGGCGAGATCACCGTGCAGCCGCGGCTCGTCGTGTCGTCGTTCGAGGAGGTCGCCCAGGCGCTGCTCGCCGACGCGAAGAACCTCGAGCACCCCGTGCTCGACGCCGTCGGCGGCGACGCGACCGCCAAGTGGGCGCTCGAGGAGGCCTACCAGGCTGTCGAGCAGGGCGACCCCGACCGCCGCGACCCATCGGTCGACACCCTCCTGCTCGACGCCGACGCGGAGCAGGAGCACATCGTCGCGCAGATCGCCGCGGGCAACTCGCTCGTGGTGCGCACGATGCCCGGCACCGGCGCCACGCAGACGATCGTCAACGCGCTCGGCATGCTCGTGAGCCAGAACAAGCGCGTCCTCGTCGTGAGCCCGCGCCGCGCGAGCCTCCGCGGCATCGCCCAGCGCCTCTCCGAGGTCGGGCTCGCCGGCCTCGCCGTGACCCCCTCGACCCTGCGCCGGGACGTCGTGCGCGGCATCGCGCGCAACGAGAAGGCCCAGCAGCCCCAGCTCGCCGAGATCGACGAGGCGCTCGTGCGCCTGCGCAGCGTGCTCGTCGACTACCGCGAGGCGCTCTCGCGCACCGACGAGACGCTGTGGGTGTCGGTCTTCGACTGCGTGGCCGAGCTGTCGCGCCTCGCGCTCCTGCCGCATCCGCCCACGACGACCGCGCGCCTGTCGCCCAACGCCGTGCGCGCCCTCGCGGGCGACCGTGCGAGCGTCGCGAACACGATGGTCGAGGCCGCGCGCCTCGGCGAGTTCCGCTACGGCCCCGGCGACTCGCCGTGGTACGGCGCCCAGTTCGCCACGGGGGAGGACGCCGCGCGAGCCCACGGCATCGCCAAGCGCCTCCACGCCGAGACGCTGCCGCGCCTGCTCGTGAAGGCGAACGAGGTCATCGGCAAGACCCGGATGCGTCCGTTCACGTCGGTCGCCGAGCTCGGCATCTACCTGCGCCTGCTCTCCGACCTGCGCGACACCCTCGACAAGTTCGAGCCCGCCGTCTTCGACCGCTCGCTCGCCGAGCTCATCGTCGCGACCGCGCCGCGCCGCGAGGCCCCCGAGATGTCGGGCGCCAACCGCCGCCGCCTCAAGAAGCTCGCCAAGGAGTACATCCGCCCCGGCATGCACGTGGGAGACCTGCACGAGGCGCTCACGGCCATCCAGCAGCAGCGCATCCTGTGGCAGCGCTACGTCGCCGCGGGCGTCACGCCCGAGGTGCCGACGGGCATCTCGGATGTGCAGGTCGCGTGGCAGCAGGTGACCGCCGACCTCGCCGAGCTCGACGCGCCCCTCGGCCGCACCGCCCCCGGCTCGCAGCTCGCGGACCTGCCGCTCCACCAGCTCTCCGACCTGCTCGAGCAGCTCGCGGCGGAGTCCGACGTGCTCAACAACCTGCAGGAGCGCAGCGCCCTCATGCAGCGTCTGCGCGACCTCGAGCTCGACGACTTCCTCGCCGACCTCGCCGCGCGCCACGTGCCCGAGGAGCAGGTCGCAGCGGAGCTCGAGCTCGCCTGGTGGCGCTCGGCGCTCGACACCCTGCTCGTCGACGACCGCGCCCTCCTCGGCGCGAAGACGGATGTGCTGCAGCGTCTCGAAGCCGACTTCCGCCTCGTGGACGAGGCGCACCAGCAGGGCAACGCGGGGCTGCTCGCGTGGCAGCTCGCCGAGAGCTGGCGCATCGGCATCATCGACTGGCCCGACGAGGCGGCCGCGCTCAAGCAGCTCATCACCTCGAACGGGCTCACCTCGGAGTCGCTCCAGCGCCTCGCACCCCACCTGTCGCGCACCGTCGCCCCCGTGTGGCTCGTCTCGCCGTACGAGATCGACCAGGTGAGCGACACGATGCCCGTCGACGTCGTCGTGCTCGTCGACGCGGGCGCCACCACGATCGCCGAGAACGTCGGCGCGATCCGTCGCGCCCGGCAGGTGATCGCGTTCGGCGACCCCGTGACGCAGACACCCGCCCCCTTCCGCATCGGCCTCGACGAGGGTGAGGAGTCGCCCGTCGCGGTCGCGTACCCGTCGCGGTTCGGCATGCCGGTGCGCCCCGTGAAGACGGAGGAGCCGGAGGTCGTCGAGGAGGCGGAGGCCGAGGTCGAGAGCGACTCGGAGGCTGAGCTCGACACGTCGCCGTCGGCGGCAGCTCGACCGGCGGCTGACGCCGACGACGAGGAGACTCCGGAGGAGGCTGCCGCGGAGGCCGCCGAGACCGACCTGCACGGGCGCTCCGCGTTCGCGCAGCTGGCATCCGTGCTCCCGACGCTGAGCCTCACGCGCAGCTACCGCGCCGGCGGCGAGGACCTCGCCGAGCTCGTCAACCGCCGCTTCTACGGCGGACGCATCGACGCCCTGCCGTGGGCGGGCTCGTTCCTCGGGCACGGCAGCCTCTCGCTCGACTACATCGAGAACGGCACCGGTCTGCCCGACCCCGACACGGGCGCCGTCGAGTCGGTCGACGCCGAGGTCGCCCGCGTCGTCGAGCTCGTCATCGACCACGCCGAGACCCGGCCGCGCGAGTCGCTCATGGTCGTCACGGCCTCCGACAAGCACGCCGTGCGCGTCATGGACGCCGTGCTCGCCGCGATGGGAGCGCACCCCGCGCTCAGCGAGTTCCTGCTCGGTGAGCGCGCCGAGCCGTTCGCCGTGCTGCCGGTCGAGCGCGCCGTCGCGCAGAGCCGCGACCGCGTCGTGTTCTCGCTCGGCTACGGGCGCACCCCGCACGGCCGCGTGCTGAGCGACTTCGGCGCCCTCGGACTCCCCGGCGGCGAGCGCCTGCTCGCGGTCGCCATGACCCGCGCCCGCCGCTCGCTCGTCATCGTCACGTGCGTGCAACCCGAGGACCTCGACGAGACCCGCATGAAGCACGGCGCCGTCGCCCTCGCCGAGTTGCTCGGCGAGATCGCGTCGCGTCGTGCCGAGCCGCCGCTGCCGGACGACTCCGACCCGATGCTCGTCGACCTGTCCCGTCGCCTCGAGGCGCGTGGCCTGCGCGTCGCCCTCGGGCACCGCGGCAAGCTCGGCCTCGTCGCCGCGAACGGCGGCATGTGTGTCGTCGTCGACACCGACGCCGTGTTCACCGGCCGCAGCCTGCGCGAGGCCCTGCGCCTGCGCCCCGAGGTGCTGCGCCGCCTCGGCTGGCACTACGCGCGCGTGCACGCCTTCGAGCTGTTCACCGACCCGGACGCCGTGGCAGACCGCATCGCCCTCATGGTCGGGCTGCCGGGCGGCCCCGTGACCGAGGAGATCCCCGTCGTTGCCGGACACACCGCGCCCTGACGAGGAGCAGCCCGTCGAGCCGCGCCCGCGGCGGAGGCGACGCGTGACCACGCCGCCGCCGCCGGGGAGCGACCCGCATCCGCTGCCCGAGCCGCCGCGTCACTCCCCGACGGAGAACGACGAGCGGATGCGGCGGGAGAAGCCGCCGCACTGGTGAGCGCCCGCTGACCGGGCGGTCCGCAGCGGCACCGCCCGCTGGGTCGCCCGCGCAGCGGCACCACCCGCTGATCGAGTAGCCCGCGCAGCGGGCGTGTCGAGATCAGCCCGACGTCGAGCGCGGGCTGGTCTCGACACGCGCCCCGCGGGCGCTACTCGACCAGCGGGTTGCGCCCCGCGGGTGCTCAGCTGGCGGTGTTCTTCCGCTCCGCGAGCAGGTCGCGGATCTCGGCGAGCAGCTGCGTCTCGGTGGGGCCGGCCTCCTCCTCGACGATGCCCTTCTTCGCGGCCTGCCGCTCGCGCAGCTTGTTCACCGGCAGCACGAGCACGAAGTACACGACGGCCGCGATGATGAGGAAGTTGATGACCGCGCCGATCACCGCGCCGAACGACAGCGTCGCGACGCTGCCGTCGGTGGTCGGGATCTCGACGAGGAGCGCGTTGTCGAGCGAGTCCGCGCGGAACAGCGCACCGATCGCGGGGTTGATGACGGCGTCGACGATCTGGTTGACGATGAGCGTGAACGCCGAGCCGATGACGACGGCGACCGCGAGGTCGATCACGTTGCCACGGAGGATGAAGTCTCTGAAGCCCTTCACGGTTGCTCCCATTCTGTGTCCGGGGGTCGGCGGCTGAGCCGTAGCCCCCAGGCTAGAGGTCGGTCAGCGCTTTGCGAAGGTGAGGATGCCGCCGGGCGTCACGACACCGTCCACCGGCATGTCGTGGCGCTCCACGGGCACCTCGTCCACGAGCTCGTCGTCGTAGATGACGGCGTACAAGGGCGGGCAGCCCTCCATCGAGCCGAGGGTCTTGTCGAAGTAGCCGCGTCCCCATCCGAGCCGCATCCCGTCGCGCGCGACGCACGCGGCCGGGACGAGGATGAGGTCGACCCCGTTGATCGCGATCGGCCCGAGCAGCTCGCTCGACGGCGTGGGCATGCCGAGGATGTCCTGCTCCTCGTCGGCGCCGTCGTACGGCGCCCAGTCGAGCAGGCCGTCCTCGCGTGAGATCGGCAGCAGGACCCGGATGCCCTGCTCGTCCGCCCAGCGCAGGAAGCCACGGGTCTCCGGCTCGTCGGGCGTCGACAGGTACGCGGCGATGAAGCCCACGTCGAGGTCGGACGCGAGCTGCACGAGGTGGCGGGTCAGTGCCTCGGTCGCGCGCTCGCGCTCGGTGGCGGTGCGGATGCGGCGGCGCTCGCGGAGCTCCGCGCGCATCGCGCGCTTCCTGTTCTCCGCTTCGTCGGGCACGTGACCGATTGTAAGAGCCTTGACATTTCGCCGACACACCCCGCTGATAGCCTGGCCCGCATGCCTACCAAGATCACCAAGGCGGTCATCCCTGCGGCGGGACTCGGCACGCGCTTCCTCCCGGCGACCAAGGCGATGCCGAAGGAGATGCTCCCCGTCGTCGACAAGCCCGCGATCCAGTACGTGGTCGAGGAGGCCGTCGAGGCGGGGCTGCACGACGTGCTGATGGTCACCGGTCGCAACAAGACCGCGCTCGAGAACCACTTCGACCGCGCCGGCGAGCTCGAGGCCGTGCTCTCCAGCAAGGGCGACGACGAGAAGCTCGAGAAGGTCAACTACTCGACGGGCCTCGCCGACGTGCACTACGTGCGCCAGGGCGACCCGAAGGGTCTCGGCCACGCGGTGCTGCGCGCGAAGATGCACGTCGGGCACGAGCCCTTCGCGGTGCTGCTCGGCGACGACATCATCGACAACCGCGACCCGCTGCTCTCGCGCATGCTCGAGGTGCAGGAGGCGCTCAACACGACCGTCGTCGCGCTGCTTGAGGTCGACCCCTCGCAGACCCACCTCTACGGCATCGCGACCGTCGAGCCGACCGACGAGGACGACGTCGTGCGCATCACGGGCCTCGTCGAGAAGCCTCCGGCCGGTGAGGCGCCCAGCAACCTCGCCATCATCGGCCGCTACGTGCTGCGCCCCGAGATCTTCGAGGTGCTCGAGCGCACCGAGCCGGGCAAGGGCGGCGAGATCCAGCTCACCGACGCGCTCGAGACGATCGCGACGGGCACGGCGGATGCCGGCGGCGTCCACGGCGTCGTGTTCCGCGGCCGCCGCTACGACACGGGTGACCGACTCGACTACCTCAAGGCGATCGTGCAGCTCGCGAGCGACCGCGACGACCTCGGCCCCGACTTCCGCTCGTGGGTGAAGGACTTCGCGCAGACGCTCGGCGCCGACGAGTCGGGCGGCCAGGACGGCGAGGACGGCTGACGCGCCTCACCTGCGCCCCGCAGCACGGCAAGTAGTCTGGCGCCGACATGGCCACACCGACCCTCAGTGACGGGCTCGTCACGATCCGGCCCATCCGCATCCGGGACGCCCGGGCGCTCGAGAACGAGCTCATGGGCAACCGCGGATGGCTGCGCCAGTGGGAGGCGACGAACCCGCACGGGCCCGCGGGCTTCGACGTGAAGGCGTCGATCCGCTCGCTGCAGGCGCACGCCCGAACGGGCGCCGGCCTGCCCTTCGTCGTCGAGTACGAGGGGCAGTTCGCGGGGCAGCTCAACGTGTCCGGGATCGTCTACGGCTCGCTGTCCTCGGCGACGATCGGCTACTGGGTCGCCGAGCGGTTCGCCGGCCGCGGCGTCACGCCGACGGCCGTCGCGCTCGCGACCGACCACTGCTTCTTCGGGCTCGGGCTGCACCGCATGGAGATCTGCATCCGGCCCGAGAACGCCCCGAGCCTGCGGGTCGTGCAGAAGCTCGGCTTCCGCTACGAGGGGCTGCGTCGGCGGTACATCCACATCAACGGCGACTGGCGCGACCACTTCTGCTTCGGCCTCGTCGTCGAGGAGGTGCCGACGGGCGTGCTCCGCCGCTGGAAGGACGGACGCGCGCCCGAGTCGGCGGCGCGCATCCCGGAGGCCGACATCCAGGCCGCGGCCCGGCCGCTGCGCTACTAGCCGCGCGCGCCTCCCGGGGCGGCACGGCATCCGCTCTACCCTGGGCGACATGGACTTCTCGGGTGCGGGTACCGCGATCATGCTCGCGCTCGCGGCCGTGCTGTGGTTCCTCTACCTGCTGCCGAGCTGGATCCGCCGCCGCGAGTTCCTCGCGACCGAGCGCAACGCGACGCGGCTGCAGCGCGCCATCCGCGTAATGGCGGAGACCGCCGAGGCGCCCGTCGAGCTGCGCGTCGAGGCGACGGCGCGCGACGTCGCGCGCACCGAGCGCCTGCTCGAGCAGGAGCGCCGCCGCGCCGAGGCCCTCGAGCGCGCCGAGATGCGCGCCGCCGAGCTGCGTGCCCGCGCTGCGGAGGCGCAGGCGGCCGAGCTCGGGCGTGCGGCCCGCGCCGCGCGCCGGGCCGCGCCCGCGGCGCCCAGCGCGCCGTCCACGGCGGGGCG
>WKJB01000247.1_pt1 | contig 11994 bp, 10 predicted proteins | sample 5403331 | NCBI WGS metagenome assembly WKJB01 (sample SAMN13198853, study PRJNA488119) | plastic metagenome | isolation source: water-polyurethane dispersion (WPUD) containing a polyether... | place: Mexico: Mexico City | collected 2016 | reverse complement strand
TCTTCAGAAAATGAAGAAGACAGCGGAAGATTATCTGGGACAAGATGTTACCAGAGCGGTAATTACCGTTCCCGCTTACTTTAACGACGCCCAAAGACAAGCTACGAAAGAGGCGGGTGAAATTGCCGGTCTTACGGTAGAAAGAATCATCAACGAACCGACTGCCGCAGCATTGGCCTACGGTCTTGACAAGAACCACAAAGATCAAAAAATCGCGGTATATGACTTGGGCGGTGGTACTTTTGATATATCGATCCTCGATCTTGGCGACGGCGTATTTGAAGTATTGTCAACCAACGGCGACACCCACTTGGGTGGTGACGATTTTGACGATGTAATCATCAACTGGATGGCAGATGAATTCAAGAACGAGGAAGGCGTAGATCTGAAAACCGATGCCATTGCGTTGCAACGTCTGAAGGAGGCTGCCGAAAAAGCTAAGATTGAGCTTTCGGCTTCATCGCAAACCGAGATCAACCTGCCCTATATTACGGCTACGGCTACCGGTCCTAAGCACTTGGTAAAAACGCTGACTCGCGCTAAATTCGAGCAATTGTCAGAAGATTTAGTAAGAAGATCTATGGAGCCTTGCAAAAAAGCTCTATCGGATGCCGGACTTTCTGCTTCGGACATCGACGAGGTCATCCTGGTGGGTGGCTCTACACGCATCCCGAAGATTCAGGAAGAAGTAGAGAAATTCTTCGGTAAAAAACCTTCAAAAGGCGTTAACCCTGACGAGGTAGTTGCCGTAGGTGCCGCTATCCAAGGAGGTGTGTTGACCGGCGATGTAAAAGACGTACTCCTGCTGGACGTTACTCCACTTTCACTGGGTATCGAGACGATGGGCTCTGTGTTTACAAAGTTGATTGAGGCTAACACAACCATCCCGACCAAGAAATCTGAAACCTTCTCAACAGCTGCTGACAACCAGCCTGCCGTAACCATCAGAGTAGGACAAGGTGAACGTCCGATGTTTAACGACAATAAAGAAATCGGCCGCTTTGACCTGGTGGACATCCCACCGGCACCAAGAGGCGTTCCACAGATCGAGGTAACCTTTGACATCGACGCCAACGGTATTTTGAATGTTTCGGCTAAGGATAAAGGCACCGGTAAAGAGCAGTCGATTAAGATCCAGGCATCTTCAGGTCTTTCAGAAGACGAGATCGAAAGAATGAAGAAAGAAGCTCAGGAAAACGCTTCGGCCGATGCCAAGCGTAAAGAAGAAGTAGAATTGGTGAACAAGGCCGACTCGCTGATCTTCCAAACCGAGAAGCAACTGAAAGAATTCGGTGACAAGCTTTCTGCTGATAAGAAATCTGCAATTGAAAGCGCTGTAGCCGAACTGAAAACCGCTCACGAGGCGAAAGATATGGATGCCATCAAGTCTAAAACCGAGGCTTTGGACGCAGCTTGGACAGCAGCTTCAGAGGAACTGTACAACGCTCAGGCGCAAGCCGGCGGTGCAGGTGCTGATATGGGCGCAGGCCAGAACCCGGGCGGCAACACCGGCGGTGGTGCAGACGACATCCAAGATGCCGACTTTGAAGAAGTGAAGTAATCCTGAATTTATACGTGAATAAATCCCTTGCAAGAAATTGCAGGGGATTTTTTTATTGTTAGAGATAAGCCGCAATTTCCATGTGGTTATTGGTGATAAAGGTTACCAGATAGCGGTTGTCTTTTTTCTCGAAAAAGATATACCAGCTGGTTCGTTGACTCTTGCGAAAGACAACATAATACAGACCTAACTGCTTAATTTCAGGTGGAGTATTTTTCGGAGGGAAGCTGGTTAATTGAAACTCAATAAAATCATAAATGCTGCTGACATACGCTTGCGCGGCTTGTTCAGTATGGAAATAATTTCTCGCAAACAGTGAATCGACCAGATCATCCAGATAGGTGATTATATCCTCGCGAATCGTTACCGTTTCCATGGCAAGCTTTTTATATGAGCTGCCGACCGTTTTCTCGCTTCATCAATGCTTATTCCTAGTTTCCATTCCTTTTCAAAGTCGAATTCAGCTTTCCGGATCTTGTTGATCCTGTCGAGGATTACCGGATTCTCCAAGCTGTTAATCCATGCAATGATTTCTTTTTTCTCGGCTGCTATATCCATGGTGGTCAATGTTTTGTAAACAAAGATAATGAATTAACCGTGGCTCTTACGAGATTTCAACAAGGGTAATACAGAGGCTAACAGCGTAGCGGGAAAAGCAAGTTGCGTTCTTTCTTGAACCACAATGCTTGAACCCCAATGGACACAGAGCCACCGCCATTCAGTCAGCACAAGGCGCACAAAGTGGAGTTCACCTCTAAAAGCGCAGCGCCTTTGTGTTCCTTAAAAATGAATTGTTTGCAGAGAATCTTTGCGCTCTTGGTAAAAACCTTTGTGCTCTTTGTGGTTCGAAACTCTTCACAGTTTAGATCCTTACGGGATAACAAAGATGGATGCGCACTGTATTTCTTTTATAAGCGCAGCGCCCTTGTCTTCCTTAATAGAGGACGCTTCGCCAAAAGCCCTTTGCGCACTTTGCGTTAAAAACTTTGTGAATTTGTGGTTGAGACCCCGCGTTTTTCTTACGGTAAGACCGAAAGCGATATCAATAATCGAACATCCTCTCCAAGTCAAGTTCAAAACCCGGAAGAATCGGAGTGGTGATAATGTCGCCCATCGTCTTGAGCGCAGACGGTTGATACTTGCCGTTTTCATCAAGTGTATACGCCAAAAATGTTTTCTCCTCCGGATGGATGATCCAGTATTCTCGGACGCCGTTTTCCTCGTACACTTCGTATTTGTTTTTTAGTTCCTTGGTGTTGTTTCCGGGCGAAAGGATTTCAACAACAATATCGGGCGCGCCGACACAACCGTATTCATCAAGCTTGGACGGATCACATATCACGCTGATATCCGGCTGCACAACTGTTTTGATCTGCTCGTTTCTTGCATTTCTTCGTGTCAGCCGCACGTCAAAAGGCGCAGAAAAAACTTCGCATTTATTTCCTGAAAGAAAAACGTGAAGCGCCGTGTACACGTTGCCGGACAGTCGCTGATGATTGACGCGCGGCGCAGGACTCATTTTAAATATTCGCCCTTTGATCAGCTCGATTCTTTCTTGGAATTTCCATGTCAGGTAATCTGCATAGCTGTAGGATTTGGTCGGATCTAAGTCTGCAAAATTGTTCATGACAGAGGATTTAAAGATGAAAACAAAGATAACGAATTATAACTGTGGCTACTAAACGCTCATTGGCCCGCTGCCACTTATAAAACTATCTTTGCAGCTTTAGACTTCATTCCATGCTCAATAAAATTTCCATTCATAAAGTCGGCAATAAAACCAATAACGAAGCGCTGCATTTGGCGGCAGAACCTACCGAGATCGCCGAGGAGTTATCCGAAATATTAGGCAATTATTTTCTCGGCGCCTTCAAATCGGAAGAGCAGTTTCGCTTTTATCATGATTCCTACCTGGAACTGAATGATGTTTTCAGCTTTGCCGATAAGATCTTTGAAGATCCGACAACGCTTCACGAGCAGTCGCAAAACATCGCTAAGTTTCTTTACGAGCAAAGCAAACATCCACGCATAAAAGGCGGTGAGCTTTATGTGGTTTATTTTGAAGGCGAGGAAACGCAGGCAGGAAAGATCGATTCTGTCGGTATTTTCAAATCTGAAAATAAGGATACTTTTCTCAAAATTTATCCGAAGAATGAAGCTTTTGAGATAGAGCGAGACCAAGGCATCAACATCAGCCGTTTGGACAAAGGCTGCATTATCTACAACACGGACAAGGAAACCGGTTACGCAGTCTCGGTAGTGGACAACAATAAAAACGGCGACGCGCAATATTGGTTTGACGATTTCCTGCATGTAAAACAGCGCGACGACGATTATTTCCACACCGAGAAAACCTTGGCTGTTTGCAAAGAATATATCATGAAACAGCTGCCCGAAGAGTTTGAGACCACGCGGGTGGATCAGGTCGATTTGTTGAACAAAAGCATCGCTTTTTTTAAGGAAAAAGAACAGTTTGACTTTGACGAATTTACATCAGAGGTTTTGGAAGACAAAAACGTGATCGAGAGTTTCCTCAATTACAAAACCGATTACGAGCAGGAATACCAACTGAATATTTCGGAAGATTTCGCCATCAACAATGCGGCGGTCAAAAAGCAGAATCGCATTTTTAAAAGCGTCATTAAGCTCGACAAAAATTTCCACATCTACGTGCACGGTGACCGCAACATGATAGAGCAAGGTGCCGATGATAAAGGCAAATACTACCGCCTCTATTACGAAGTCGAAAATTAAAATTATGCTTCTTTACTTTTAAATGTTGTAAATAATTTGGTTTATGCTTGCGCTTTGTGCATAAAATATTTATATATTTACGATACAAAGCTTCAATATGCAGCAACATTCCTATTTCGGCAAGAGCCGGCGTGCTGCGGTGGGCATTGCGGGACACATCCAGAGTTATGGCTGTTTTGCGGCCGTTGACGTAGTTTCTCGCCGCGTCAGGCTCGTGAGCAGGAACATCAAATCTGTACTCGGAATTGATGCCGAAAAGTTGCTGGGTCGTCGGTTCGAGGATTTTCAAAAAGCCCTGTCGGCCGTTCTCGGTGCGCAGTTTTTTCCATTGGCCGGCAGTTTACTGATGGCGGATAATGAAGGGTTTATGGAGCGCATCTTTATCCGCGGCGTACCGTACTATCTCCAATTGCGCAAAGATGCACAGCTGATTTATTATGAACTGGAGCCCCTGGTATTGGAGCCTTTGACCGATACGCTTCAGCGCGCGGGGAAACGCACGGTGGAGTTTCCCGACACCGATGGGGTGTGGAATAATCTGGTTACCGAACTGCACGAACTGTTGGGCTTTGACAGGATTTTGGTATACAAATTCTCAGAATGCAAAAGCGGCAGAATGATAGCTGAGGCGAAAGCGGCCGATCTTGACTCTTACCTCGACCTCCATTTGGTGGGCGACGGCACAAGCGCTGCGGCTCGCGATGTTTATAGCATGAACAACATTACGTTTATACCCGATATCGGTGCCGAGCTTTCAGAAGTTTTATCCACAGACCATCAGCTTTTTGATGATCTCAATTGCAGTTATCGCAAAGTGTCAGATCATGAGCTTCAGGTATTGTCTTACACCAAGTCGCAAGCGAATCTGAACGTTGGCGTCTTTGTAGATGGCAAGTTCTGGGGATTGGTTGTCTGCTTGCATCGCACTCCGCGTATGGTAGATTTGCGCACACGCTACAACGCTGAAGTCTTGACGCGTATGGCGGCCAACGCCTACGCTGCACAAAAATCACGCGAGCAGGCGCTGCTGCAGGAAAATCTGCACCGCATCATGATGCGCCTGAAGGACCGATTGCTCTTGGAGGAGACATTGGAAGAAGCCTTGGCACAAAACTTAAAACCCATCTGTCGATTGCTACGCGCAGATTCTATGGCTACGGTTTTTGGTGAAGAAATAGAATCTTACGGCGAGGCACCGGACGCATCGATAATTGGTAAAATTGCAGATTGGGCGATAGAGCAGAACTTTGAAGGGCTTTACGAGCACAACACTTTCCTGACGGAAATGGGCGGAGAACTGGAGTTGGACAGCACCGCTGCGGGCGTACTGATATGCATCCTGAGCCAAAAGGAAAAGCAGCTGCTCATCTGGTTTCGAAAAGAAATTCACCATGTTGTAAAAGATCCAATAACCCCGGAGAGACCGTGGGCCGAGGTAGCGTCTTCTCATACAGACTCGGCCGAAAAGTTTCGGCAGCGTATAAAAGAGCATTGCGGGCTGATGGCCGGCAAGACTCGTCCTTGGCATCCGCAAGACTTGGATGCGGCCAAGCAAATTACCGACGCTGTCTTGGAAACCTCCTACGCGCGCAACGCCCAAATCATGCAGCTCAACAGACAGTTGGCCGAGGTAAACAAACAGTTGGACAGTTTTTCCTACACAGTAAGCCATGACCTGAACACACCGCTCACCGTTATATTGCTCAATGCACAACGGTTGGCCCTGCGTTGTACCGACGCGCCCGAAATGGCAACAAGCGTAGACGGCATATTACAACAGGTGGATATTATGCGGCGAATGATTAAGGATGTTTTGGCCCTCAGCCGTGCGCGCAAAGCAGACTTACAACTTTCAGTCATAGAGCCTGCCGTGCTGATATCCAATGTACTGTCAGCCGTGGTGGAGGCAAACGCTGCACAGCGCACCAAGATTACGGTCGGGGCCACGCCGAACCTCGTAGCAGAACCTACCATGCTGTATCAGGTTTTTCTGAATATTATAGGCAACGCGGTAAAATATTCTTCGAAAGCTCTTTCACCCGAGGTGAAAATTGAGGGCGCAGAAGAAGGGGAGTGCGTGGTGTACCGAGTGACCGATAACGGCATAGGCATAGAAGAAAAAGACCGCAGCCGCATGTTTCGTATTTTCAATCGTATGGATAACGCGCGCGAGTTTGCCGGTACCGGCGTGGGGCTGGCCATCGTTCACAATATTATGGAACGGCTGGGCGGCAAGATAGATTACCAAAGCGCGCCGGGGAAAGGCACGTGCTTTGAGCTAAGTTTCAAAAAGGAATAATAATCCTTATCGTAACTTTGCAATAATCATCAGATTTATGCCCGAAGGCCCATCCATCATTGTATTCAAAGAACAGTTACCCGATTTCGAAAATAAAACCGTGACCGAAGCGTCGGGTTATGGCGAAATGCCGAAGGAGCGTTTGCAAAACATCAGGTTGCGGAGAGTCGACTCATTCGGCAAAAATCTGCTGTTCGTTTTCGACGGTTTCTTTGTCAGCGTGCACTTCGGTTTGTTCGGGCGAATGCTTGTGAACGACCGGAAGAAGGTCAACCCGAGTTTCGCCCTACATTTCCCGGACGGCGAGATCAATTTCTACGTGGCGAGAACCAAACTGCACGAAGGCGCGCCTGAAAGCGTTTATGATTTCAGAACCGACATCATGCGCCCCGAGTTTGACGCGGACTACGTTCAAGGACTTTTAAAAAGCAATTATGCAGAAGCAAACATTGGCGACGCTTTGCTTGATCAGAACATCTTCGCCGGCTCAGGCAATATCATTCGGGTGGATGCGCTGTACTTGTCCGGCATTCACCCGGACAGCAAAATAAAAGATGTTCCCGCTGCAAAGCTTCAGGAAGTAATTGATACCACCGTTGCCGTGGCACAGGATTTTCTTCTTAGAATTCCGCTCGGCACGGTGAAGAAGGAGGCGGCGGCGTATGGCAAGAAAAATTGCCCGAAGCACGATATTCCGCTCATCGTGGCCAATCCCGGCAAGACCAAACGAAAATCTTATGTCTGTGAAAAATGTCAGCAAAGATACTGACCTCGGTTCAGCGCAGTCGCTGGCGGACCGCATTGTAGAGTACCATCGAAACATCGAAGCTCCGGCGGACGACTTGCCCGAAGGCTTCAAGGTGTTGAATCCTTTCCGTGACAATCCCGAGACGCTGCAAAGCATGCAGCAGTTCTACCGCAAGTTCTACAACGACAACCTCCCGCGGCGCATGATTATCGGGATAAATCCCAGTCGCCACGGTTCGGGCGTAACTGGCGTACCGTTTACCGATACCAAACGCCTAAACGCTGTCTGCGGTATACCGTTCACAAGTGTGCGCACGCACGAGGTTTCGTCCGTTTATATGTATGACATGATTGAAGCCTACGGCGGCCCTGAAAAATTCTTCGGAGATTTTTACATCAATTCACCGTTTCCGCTGGCGCTGGTGCGCCGCAGCCCGAAGGGGAATGAAGTAAATGTCAATTATTATGACCACCGCGGGTTGGCTGCTGCCGTTCGCGGTTATATGACGCAAGCCATGCGAGACCACATTGCGCTGGGCTTGGACACCACCGAAGCTTTTATTCTTGGGAAGAAGAATGCAGAATTCATCAAACGAATCAATGAAGAGGAACAACTGTTTGATAGGTTGACCGTTTTGGAACATCCGCGGTATATTCAGCAGTACAAGTCGAAAGAAAAGGAGCTGTACATCGACAAATATCTGAAGGCTTTTTACGGTATGGAGTAGGTGCCGACAGTAACAAAATGTGCTGCCGCTGCAAAGAAGCTGACGGCAAAGCCGTATATTTACCGGAATCAACAAAATATACGAATGGACCTTACGATTGAAAATATTCTTCTCATCGGTTCGCTGCTGCTGTTTGTCAGTATTGTGGCCAGCAAGACTTCGCATCGCTTTGGTGTTCCTATCCTTGTTTTGTTTCTTACCATCGGCATGTTGGCCGGCACCGACGGTATTTTGGGTATAGAATTCAACGACCCGAAGGCTACACAATTTGTGGGCGTGATAGCGCTGAATTTCATCTTGTTCTCGGGCGGATTGGACACGGACTGGAAATCGGTAAAGCCTATTTTGCGCCAAGGGATAATCCTGTCTACGCTGGGCGTTATTTTAACAGCCGTCACGCTGGGTCTGTTTGTCTTTGCCGTTACCGACTTTACCATTTATGAAAGCTTATTGCTGGGCTCCATTGTTTCGTCTACGGACGTTGCCGCTGTTTTTTCCATTTTGCGGTCGAAGAGTTTGGCGCTGAAACACAATCTGCGACCCACCTTAGAATTGGAGAGCGGAAGTAACGACCCGATGGCGTATGTGCTGACCATTGTATTCCTGACGCTGGTCATCAACCAAGATCAAAGCTTCGCGTCGGTTATTCCGTTGTTTTTCAGACAAATGATCTTTGGCGGAATCGCGGGTTTTGTATTCGGCTTTGCAAGCAAACATTTCATCAACCGCATCAACTTGCAGATTGACGGTTTGTATCCCGTCTTGGTCATTGCATTGATGTTCATCACTTTCTCGGCAACGGATTTCATCGGCGGCAACGGCTTCCTCGCTATTTACATTTGTGCTCTTTATCTCGGCAATCATGATTTCATTCAGAAAAAATCTACGCTGAAAATTTTTGACGGTTTCGCGTGGCTCATGCAGATTGTGTTGTTTTTGACTTTGGGTTTGTTGGTAAATCCGTCTGACGTATTGCCGCTGGTGGGCATCGGGTTGATGGTCGCTCTTTTCTTGATTCTTGTAGCGCGCCCCGTCAGCGTTTTTCTATGCTTGGCACCGTTTAAGATGCGCACCAACAGGAAAGCGTACATCGCGTGGGTAGGGCTGCGTGGTGCAGTGCCCATCGTTTTTGCCACTTATCCATTGTTGGCCGGTATAGACAAGGCGCACATGATTTTCAACATCGTTTTCTTTATCTCGGTGACCTCGGTATTGATCCAAGGAACTACTTTGTCGCCCATCGCCGAATGGCTGAAGGTGGGTATGCCTGAAGAGGAAAAACAGTTCTCCGACACTGAGAAACTGCTGCTGGATTTGCCCAAGACTCATCTCCAAGAAATAAAAGTAAGCGCGCAGGATGCCTTTGTTGACCGAAAGATCGTGGACTTGGCTTTTCCTACCTCTTCGTTTATTGTAATGATCGAGCGCGGAGGCAGCTTCATCCGGCCGGGCGGTTCCACCCGAATTCGCGAAGGCGATGTATTGAGTATTCTGTCCGATGATAAGGCCGAATCTGACTTGGTAATGAAACACCTTCATAATTTCAAAGTATGAGAGAACGGTTTATTGTATTGATGGATTTCTCGGAGGAACCCGAAAATCTGATAAGATATGCGGCGGGTTGGGCTGAGCGTGTGGCCGCAGAACTGGTCTTCGTGCAAAAAACAACCGCGCTGATCCCGGGTTTGGCAGATGCCGAGACCAAGCGCATGCTTCTGGAAAAAACCAACGCAGAGGATACGGAAAAGCTCAAAGCAATGGTTGAACGCATTGTGTCCCCGGTTGTTCGCACGTCTTACAGCGTCACAGATGAGTCGGTACAGCAGCGCTTGCATCGTTTGTTGGAGGAAGACTATCATCATTTGGTTTTTATCGGGTTGAAGCGCGTCGGTCTTTTGGAAAAATGGCTGGTGGGCAGCAAGCCGTTACGCATCATTGAAAACACGCCCGATATCTTTGTTGCCATCCCCGAAGACATCAGCCGATTTTCGCATGGTAAGGTCTTTGTGGGCATAGCCGCCGAACATCCGTTGAACGTGCTCGAGTTCAGAAAACTTCTCGGTTTCTTGGACCCCGCAGATATTGAAATCATCTTTTTCCATTTGGCAAAGCCCGATGAGAATGTGGAGAAAGAGACGGCATTATTGCAAAAACTGTCGCAGGCGTTTGCCGCGGATTTCACTACCGACTTCAAGATTTATGAAGGCAATTCCGCTTTTGACGATATCAGAAAAGTCATCAATAACAAGATAGAAGAAATCTTGGTAGTGCAGGAGGGTTCCCGATTGCTGAGCGATCGATTGTTCCGCCGCTTCCTGATAAATGATCTGATCTATGAAGGCCGGACACCGCTTATCATACTGCCCGAATGACGTCTTATTTATACGCTTGTTTGTCGTTTCCTCAATAAATAATTAACTTTGGGGAACATATTTTTTTAAACCAAAATCAGATAAAAATGAAAGTAACCGTAGTAGGTGCAGGCGCAGTGGGCGCCAGTTGCGCGGAATACATTGCGATGAAGAACTTCGCGGCCGAGGTTGTTTTGGTCGACATCAAAGAAGGCTTTGCCGAGGGTAAAGCGATGGACCTGATGCAGACCGCGTCGCTTAACGGCTTCGACACCAAAATCACCGGCAGCACCAACGATTATACCAAAACCGCGGGCTCCAAGGTTGCCGTCATCACTTCGGGCATCCCGAGAAAACCGGGCATGACGCGTGAAGAACTAATCGGTATCAACGCAGGCATCGTAAAAGAGGTTACTGAGAATATTCTGAAGCATTCGCCCGAGGCCATCATCATCGTGGTGAGCAACCCAATGGATACCATGGCGTACTTGGTTCACAAGACTTCGGGTCTGCCGAAAGAGAGGATCATCGGTATGGGCGGCGCATTGGATTCTGCCCGTTTCAAATACCGTTTGGCCGAAGCGTTGGAATGCCCGATTTCAGACGTTGACGGAATGGTAATCGCCGCGCACAGCGATACAGGGATGTTGCCGCTGATGAGCAAAGCAACCCGCAACGGCGTTCCTGTTTCCGAGTTCTTGAACGAGGAAAAGCAAAACTATGTGGTAGAGGAAACCAAAGTGGGCGGCGCTACGCTGACCAAGCTGCTCGGCACTTCTGCGTGGTACGCGCCGGGTGCAGCCGTATCGGTGCTGGTACAGTCCATCCTGTGCGACCAAAAGAAAATGGTGCCTTGCTCGGTTATGCTTGACGGTGAATACGGCGAAAGCGATATCTGCCTCGGCGTTCCATGTATCATCGGTAAAAACGGCGTTGAGAAAATTGTTGACATTACTTTGACCGATGCTGAGAAAGAAAAATTCGCCACGGCTGCCAAAGCCGTCCGTGAAGTAAACGGCGACCTGAAATTCTAATCGGGCTCTTATAAACAAAAACAACCTCTGCCGCGGCAGAGGTTGTTTCGTTTACGGCGTAATGTCGGTTTATATGCCCTTTCTTCGCAAGCCGGCACCGAAGAATATCTGTAGAATACCGATGGTGAGAAGCGCAAACCCCACATAGAATACAAGGGTTAAACCGCCCAATTGTGGATTGACCAAAATCATGACGGCCAGCACCAATCCGATGATGCCTAACAGCAACGGCCACAGCCAATTCTTAAACCCCATTTTTTTCAATTGCGTTGCGATGCCGATGCTCAAGACCGAGCGGAATAAAATAGCGACACCCACAAACAGCGCCAGCGCCAGCATAGACAGTGCAGGGCTGCTGACCAGGATGATTCCGATTATCAAATCAAGCAGGCCGCCTACCAGCATCCAACCGAAGTTGTCCGCCTTCCGGTTGCTCAATGCGTTGATGATTTCAAAAGTGCCGCTGACCAAAAATGCGACGGCGAAAAATAAAGCCATCGCAACGAAAGCTTCCAACGGC
>WKJB01000246.1_pt1 | contig 12061 bp, 14 predicted proteins | sample 5403331 | NCBI WGS metagenome assembly WKJB01 (sample SAMN13198853, study PRJNA488119) | plastic metagenome | isolation source: water-polyurethane dispersion (WPUD) containing a polyether... | place: Mexico: Mexico City | collected 2016 | reverse complement strand
TTCGGCGAGTTCGCGGGTCGAGCGGGGATCGCCGTCGAACCAGGGATCGGTGCTGCGGGTCAGGAACATCATGTTTCCCCCCTTGACCAGGCAATGCAGCATCATGGTCAGGATTTCGACATCCGCTTCCTCGGACAGGATGCCCAGCCGCTGCGCCTCGCTGAACTTGCGGTGATAGAGGTCGCGCATCGAACTGGTATAGCGATGCAGCGCGCTGTCGGGCCGGATGGCGCCGTTCAGCCCGTTCACCAGCAGCCGGAACAGAGTCGGATTGCTCTCGGCCCAGTTCAGGTAGCTGTGACCGATCGAATGCATTTGCGCGATCGGGTCGCTGGTATCGGCCTCAATGACCCCCTGGCGCAGAGCATCGTTCAGCAATGTGACCGCGTGATAGATCAGCCCTTCATGCAGCTCTTCGGTCGAGCTGAACATGGTGCGGATCTCTTCCGGACTCGCATCGGCGCGTGCCGCGAGATCGCCCGGGTCGGAGGGAAGGTGACCGGTTTCCTCCAGGTGCTCCTGGGCGGCGAAAATCAAGGTCTGATAAATATTGCCCCGGCTTTCCATCAGCCGCTCCCGAACCATTCGTCTCAAATCTATCAGACTTCCGACAATGCGGAAGTCTGTAATCTAATAGAAAGGGAGATAAATTCAGCCTTCGGCGCGGGATTGGCGCTTGCGCTCGTGCGGGTCCAGGTAGCGCTTGCGCAGGCGGATGCTCTTGGGCGTGACCTCGACCAGCTCGTCGTCGTCGATATAGGCGATGGCTTCCTCCAGCGACATGCGCACCGGGGGGGTCAGCCGCACCGCCTCGTCCGTGCCCGAGGCGCGGACGTTGGTCAGCTTCTTGCCTTTGAGCGGGTTCACTTCCAGGTCGTTGTCGCGCGAATGCTCGCCGATGATCATGCCCTGATAGACCTGTTCCTGCGCGCCGATGAACATCTTGCCGCGTTCTTCCAGGTTCCACAGCGCATAGGCCACGGAGACGCCGTCCTCCATCGAGATCAGCACGCCCTGGCGACGGCCCTGGATCGGGCCCTTGTAGGGCGCCCAGCTGTGGAAGATGCGGTTCAGCACGCCATTGCCACGGGTGTCGGTCATGAACTCGCCCTGATAGCCGATCAACCCGCGCGAGGGCACATGCGCAACGATGCGGGTCTTGCCATGGCCGGCGGGCTTCATCTCGACGAGGTCGCCCTTGCGCGCCCCGGTCAGCTTGTCGATCACCGCGCCGGTATATTCGTCGTCGACATCGATGATGGCTTCCTCGATCGGCTCGTGGCGCACGCCGTCGATGTCTCGGAAGATCACCCGCGGGCGCGAGATCGACAGCTCGAACCCCTCGCGGCGCATGTTCTCGATCAGCACGCCCATCTGCAATTCGCCGCGGCCCGAGACCACGAAGGCGTCGCCGCCGGGCGTGTCCTCGACCTTGATCGCGACATTGGTCTCGGCTTCCTTCATCAGCCGCTCGCGAATCACCCGCGACTGCACCTTGTTGCCGTCGCGGCCGGCCAGCGGGCTGTCGTTGATGCCGAAGGTGACGCTGATGGTCGGCGGGTCGATGGGCTGGGCGGGCAGGGCGGTCTCGACCTCCAGCGCGCAGAGCGTGTCGGCCACCGTGGCCTTGGACATGCCGGCGATGGTGACGATGTCGCCGGCCACCGCCTCGTCGATGGGCTGCTGGGTCAGGCCGCGGAAGGCCAGCACCTTCGAGATGCGGAACTGCTCGATGCGCTCGCCGTCGCGCGACAGCGCCTTGATGGTGTCGCCGGGTTTCGCGCGGCCGGCCTCGACCCGGCCGGTCAGGATGCGGCCGATGAACGGGTCGGCGCCCAGCGTGGTGGCCAGCATCTGGAAGGGCTCGTCCTGGCGCGCGATCTGCTTCGGCGCCTCGACATGGCGCAGCACCAGGTCGAAAAGGGCCGTCATGTCCTTGCGCGGCCCGTCCAGCGTCTCGTCGGCCCAGCCGCCGATGCCAGAGGCGTAAAGATGCGGGAAATCAAGCTGCTCGTCGCTGGCACCCAGGTTCGCGAACAGGTCGAAGACCTCGTTCAGCGCATTGTCCGGGTCGGCGGCGGGCTTGTCGACCTTGTTCAGCACCACGATGGGCTTCAGGCCAAGCGCCAGCGCCTTGGAGGTCACGAACTTGGTCTGCGGCATGGGACCTTCCGCCGCATCGACCAGCAGGCAGACCCCGTCCACCATCGACAGGATGCGCTCGACCTCGCCGCCGAAATCGGCGTGGCCGGGGGTGTCGACGATGTTGATGCGGGTGCCCTTCCACTCGACCGAGGTGGCCTTGGCCAGGATGGTGATGCCACGCTCGCGCTCGATGTCGTTGCTGTCCATCACCCGCTCGGCCACGGCCTGGTTTTCGCGGAAGCTGCCCGACTGCTTCAGAAGCTGGTCGACCAGCGTGGTCTTGCCGTGGTCGACATGGGCGATGATCGCGATATTGCGGATGTCCATAGGGGGCCTTTATCAGAATTTGCGCCCCCGGTAACGCAGAGGGGCGCGAAAGGCCAGCGTCAATCGCAAATGACGTCAGCGCAGGCCCAGAAGTCCCAGGATGAACAGCACCACGACGACGAGGCCGACAAGATAGATGATCGAGTTCATGGCAATTCCTCCCTTGGGGCCTGCCGGGCGGGCGATCCGTCCGGTCGCGGGCTGCGGCATGGTAACCCGCCGGGCTGGCCAAGGTTCCAGCCCGATATCGGTCAGACGTCCTGGCGGGCCAGCGATTCGAGCAGCGGCCGGACGCCCGACAGGTCGTATCCGGCCCGCGCGGCGGTCTCGATCAGGTCCTCGACCGGCTCCTGCCCGGCGCGCGCCAAAGCCCAGAGCACGGTCGAGCGGTTTCCCGAGCGACAATAGGCCAGCTTGGGACCCGGCGCGGCCAAGGCCTCGGCCTGGGCCGTGATCATCTGCGGCGTGATCTGGCCAGGGGTGAAGGGGTTGAAGTGATAGTCCAGCCCGGCCGCCTCGGCCGCCGCGCGCATCGCCTCGTGATCCTCGTCGGGGCCGACCTCGTCATCGGGGCGGTTGTTGATCAGCACGCGAAAGCCCGCCTCGGCCAGCGCCGGCAGATCCTCGGGACGGATCTGGGCCGAGACGGCGAGGTCGGGGGTCAGTTGACGCAGGTCCATGCGGGGCTCCTTGGGCGTTCGGTCGGGGGCGTTCGGTCGGGCCGGGGTGGCGGCATGCGGCGACGGATCGTCCCGTTTCGCCGCGCTGTCAAGCGCCGCGGCACGCCGGCGATCCTAGCCGACGGCCGAGGCCTCTTCGACCAGCAGCGGCAGGCGGATGAAATCGTCGAACGTGCCGTGATGCGCCAGCTGCTCGACCGGCGTCTTGCGATAGCCGCGGGTGAACAGCAGGAAGGGCACGCCGGTATTGCGGGCGCATTCCTCGTCGAATTCGCTGTCGCCGACATAGACGCCGCGCGGCCTGTCGGGATCGGCGCCAAGCCCGGCAAAGGTCGCCCGCAGCGGCGCCGGATCGGGCTTGCGCTGCGGCAGGGAATCGCCGCCGATCACCATGCGGAACAGCTGGGCGATGCCGAAATGGTCCAGGATCGCCCGCGTCGGCCCCAGCGGCTTGTTGGTGCAAAGCCCCAGCGGATAGCCGCGATCCGCCAGAACCCCCAAAGCCTCGGTAACATTGGGATAAAGCCGGGTCAGCCCGGTGGCGTCGTGATAGCGGGTCATGAACGAGGCGACCAGATCGCGATGCGCCTCGACCGGCAGCGCGGTGGTGGCGATGACCCGGCGCCAGAGCAGATCGACGCCGCCCCCGACGAAGCCGCGGACCTGGTCCAGCGTCAGGGGCGCGACGCCATGCAGACGCAGCACCGCATTCACGCAGGCATGGATGTCGGGCACGCTGTCGATCAGCGTGCCGTCAAGGTCGAAAACCACGGGGCAGGGGGCAAAGCAGATGGTCATTCACGCCTTCCATTTGATCGAACAGCCCATCGAGGGCACCTGTTCGCGCGGACCCTGCCCGGTTTCGGCGATCTGCGCCATGGCCTCGAACAGGTCGCGCCGCGCATCCGGCGGCGCCGGGTTGCGGCCCGAGGCGTCCAGCCGGCCGCGATACTGCAGCTCGCCTTCGGCATTGTAGCCGAAGAAATCCGGCGTGCATTCGGCGCCATAGGCGCGCGCGACGTCCTGACTTTCGTCATAGAGATAAGGAAAGGTGAAGCCGTGCTTCAGCGCCTCGGCCTTCATGTGCTCGGGTGCGTCCTGCGGATATTGGCTGACGTCGTTGGCCGAGATCGCCACGACGCCGATGCCGCGCTGCTGCAATTCGGCCGCGTCGCGCTGGATGCGGTCGATGACGGCCTGCACATAGGGGCAATGGTTGCAGATGAACATGACCAGCGTGCCGCGCGGTCCGGCGATGTCACGGAACGACACCAGATGCCCATCGGGGTCCGGCAGGGTGAAATCCGGCGCCTTGGCGCCAAAATCGCAGACGGGAGGACGAACGGCCATCTGATCTCCTCGGGTTGCGGCCTTTGCCTGTCAGGGCAGCGGAAGGCGGTGGATTCGCCCGTGCAGACTAGGATGCGCAAGCGCGGAAAGAAAGAGGCGCCGACCTACACGACGCCGCCATGCTGCAATGGTTTCTCGCAGGCCACCCTGTGGCGGCATTGCTCGAACAGCTGCGCCGCGGCTGAGCAACAGTCTTCCGGGCCAGTGCCAGCGCGCTTGCCCGGTCGCTTCTGGCCAGAGCCGGAATCCTTGCTGCTTGCGTGGCTGGTCGAACATGGTCCGAACATGAGCCCGAGGCTTGGCCAAGCTCAGGCCGCATCGACCGAAGTGAAGGCCAAGCCGACCTGGCATGATGGTTGATGACATAATTTGGATTATCGAGATCTTAAGTGTGGAACTCAGGTAGATGTCGAACAACCGAAATAATGGACCGTTCGGGCCCCTTTTTTGTCCTTGCTACAACCAATTATTGTCCACCGCTTCGACTGATCTTTACCTAATCAAGTAATTTCAATGCATTGGTTGGAAACGCTCAATCACCGCTTGTGGCCGTGATTTGCCGCCCAGGCCTGGACCCGGCCCGTTGACCACCGAGGCAAGGCCCGGCAAGGTCGTGTTAATCCGTTCCGGAGCGGTGGCGCGGCCTGACGGCTGCCGGATCTTCGGAGTTTCCGAACCCTCCCAATCCCGCCGGAAAGCGCCGCTTTTCCGAACGGCGGAGCCGTGTCTCGAAGGTGATTGCGATGCCGCAACATGAGTTTCATCAAGGCTTTGCTGGCAGGCGTCAGGGCCGACAACGTCCTCTCATGGTCCTGGCGCAATCACCGCCCTGCCCCGATCATATTCCCGTTCACATGCGCTGAGTGAAAACCCGCCGGCATTCGTCCGTGCGACCCCTGCCCTGCAGCCATCTAATCCTGACTTACTGCCTGGCCGAGTGTTTGCCGGCCGCCGGTCGCACTTTGCCGAAAGGAATGCCGCCTTCGTCGTGACCGGCCAAGAGCGCATTCTTGCGATTAAGAGCGATAGGACGCATCAGGTTTTTGACCCTGTTGGAGTCGATCTCGACACGGCCGTCGGTCAGGAAGGTCTGCAACCCATCCCATTGGTTATGGATGTAGGTCAGCTTTTCGCCCAGCCGGGATTTAGCGGAGATTTTCCGACGCAGCGCCTGAAGCCATTTGCCGAAGGCTGCCACCAGCGGCACAGTGCGAGCCTGGCGGGCGGACAGGCGCTGGCCGGGCGAGATGCCGCGGATGTCGGCCTCGACGGCATAGATTTCGGCGATCTGGCGCAGGCCCTCGGCGGCAATCTCCGAGCCATCGCGGTCGAATATCTCCTTCAGCTTGCGCCTGGCATGCGCCCAGCATTGGGCCACCCGAATGGGGGCGCCGCCCTTGCGCGAGGGTTTGGTCACGCGGTTGGTCGCGACCATGATCCTCACCCGGTTCGACGGGAACATCATGGGCCGGTCGCCAAGGCACGCACGACCGAGGCAATCCGATCCGCCGTGGCCCCGGTTTCCAGGCGGATCACCACAGTGCCGGCGACAATCTCGGGGCGGACCGCGGCACCCGCGTCTCCAAACCGGGTCTCATCAACCGGGCCGACCATCAGCGCCGCAAATTCCACCGGGTCCTCCGGCGCTGGCAGCACCAGACGCCCTTTCCGCGCCAGCGTCCGCCACGATGATACATGGTTTGCAGGCAAGCCGTGCCGGCGCGCCACATCGTTCACGCTCGCCCCCGGGCATCAGCGTTTCCGCAACGATCCGCGCCTTTACCTCATCCTGCCACTTCCGCTTCCGACGACCTCGGCCGTCGACCGGGAGAACCTCCAATGCAGCCTCCATGGAGAAACTCCATCCTCATCATCATGACGCGCCAATGCGCCAATCAGGACAAAGGCGGAAAGGTGGAGGCCAGCCGGCGCTTACGACCGCCATCACCAAAGGCTTACTCGCAACCGTCATCCTCTGGTTATGGTCCAAGAACGAGTCTTGACCCTAAACAGGGAACGACAAAGCGCGCAAAAGGCGTGTCAGAGGCCGAAGTTCTTCAGAGGCTTGTTAGGCGCTTGGGTTGCCATCAATGGTTGCGCGACGATTCCTTAAGAAAGCAAACGGGAAATTCCCAGCATTCAAGGTAACGGCAAACAAGCTGATTCGTCATGGGGGTCTAGAAGTCAGCAGAGCCAAGGCGACAGAGTAACCAGACGTTGCTGGAGACGCCTCCATCTGGCTACGGAGAAGATAACGTCGCAAAATGCTTTCAAGAGCCTGACCTGATGAAAACTGCGACACACCGTCGCTTCCAGTAAGCTTTGCAGTTTTTGTTTTTAGTTCAGAGAGTTGCCGGTCGACGGGAAGAGCGGAAAATCCACCCCTCAGCCCATAAGCCCCCTCGAATATCTGCCGAAGGGGTTTCGAAGCAAGAATCTGATACCATTTTGCATTTTCACTGATATCGGCTCTTGCGATCTCTCTGAGTTCGCGCTGAGCATTTAGAGCCAACTCTATTTCTGCGTACTGTTCACCGATGTTCTTCTCAAAGGATCTGGAATTATATCTTTCTAAAATTTCACTCAAATCCACATCCAAAGCTTCCGTTGCGCTAGAAAAATAAGCGGAGAAAGCCCGATTCAAGTTTAAATACCGCTTGTCAGCAAGCCTGTTCACCAAACTAGACTTATCTTCAGGGTCCGCTTCTAGAACTTTTCTGATGAAATATCTACTATTGATGTCTGCATCGAGACCAAACGCTCGCAACGCTACGGTCAAAAGCTTTCGATCATTAACAAATGATTCCGCTGTTACGACCTCGGGCATTTTCCGAGCAAAGTAGTCTCGCGCGGTCTCCATGGCAGAGCTCTGGACAAAAGCATTACGTTGCGTGGTCATAGTGCGCGCAAGAATCTTCCAGCCAAGATAGCCCCCGGATCCAATGTGAACACTGTATGTCATGTTTCGCCCAAGGATACCAATCTCATTTCCCGAGGAAGAAGAAGTCTCAAATGCTTGAGCGCGCGATAAAAATCGTTCTCGGTAATTGCGCTTGTGGCATGCGACAAAATGTTACGACTATCTGGATCCAAAAAGATCCGTGATACCTGTTCGATGCCCAGGACAACTTGTCGGGTGGCTGCAATTTTTTCCGCATCGCCGGACAAAACGAGCTGACAAATATAGCAAAGCCGGGATATAGGAGAATTTACGGCCTCGGGATGAATAGCATCCTTTAGCCGAAGGATATTCGCATCGGGCGTACAGATCGAAATCTTTGCACGACGATCACCATTTTCAATGACGGCTCCATTGATAAGGATGCGCTCCTTTGGTGCCAGCTTGAGAATGAGTCCACCCATTACTTGACCTCCCCCCTCAGGCCTTTCATAACTCTTAAGTTGATTTCCACCAAGGATATGGCAGACAGTCTTTCTTCCACGACACGACGCCCTTGCTTGAGAGAAAAGATCGCCAATGAAAGAAGGCCGGCCTTTGTCTCCGCAGGCAAGCCATTCTCTGGATGTGCCAGATCTGCAGCCAACACCGTCCATAGCTGATTGTTCGCATAGATGGCTTCGATCATTGGGGACCGATCGCTATCTTCGATAGCTTTTTGTAGTTTCTGCGTGACCCGGGAAAAGGCAAGGTATTCGTTGTCCCTGTCTGTTCGGATGTACTGCGACCCGAAGTTCCTTTTCACGTCTTGAGATAATGCAAGATTCACGTTGATGGTCCTGTTCTAGACTCGATATTATGCGAAGGGCGCCCTTTGGGCGCCCCTGCATCGTTAGCGGAACAGCGCGAGGATCGTCTGAGGGGCTTGGTTCGCGATCGACAGAGCCTGAACGCCCAGTTGCTGCTGGGTTTGCAGAGCCTGCAGGCGAGCAGAGGCTTCTTCCATATCCGCATCCACAAGAGCGCCGACACCAACTTTCAGTGAATCGGCCAGTTCGGAAACGAAATTGGACTGGTCGTTGATCCGCTTCGCGGCCGTGCCCAGCTCTGCCGCACCTTTTTTCGCGACGTCAATCATCGCTTCGATGTCGCCGATCGCAGTCCGGGCAGAGGCACTGTCGGTGATCGCCGTAAGCGTTGCCGCCTCGATGTCCGCCTCAAAGTCGACCGAGTCGACAGTGATGGTCTGAGCGGTCGTCGCAACCGTGCCCGAAGTGCGGTCCAGCGAGGCCAGAACCGAAAAGGACGTCGCGGTGCCAATCGGGTTGGTCTTGAGCAGATTGACCCCGTTCATCTGGGTGCCGTCAATGATCGAGACAATCTGTGCCCTCTTCTCCAGGATCTGATCGTTGACGGTTCCAAAGTCATTGGCATCGGTGCCGGCACTTGCAGCCAGATTCTTCATCTCCACCAAAAGCTCGTGGATCCGCTCCGCGCCAGCCCGAGCAGTAGTGACCACGGCTTCGGCAAGATTCAGGTTGCTTTGGAGGGTCTTGAAGGTCGACTGGTCAGTTTCCATGACCTTCGAGATGGCCCAGACCGCAGCGTTGTCCTGAGCGGTGGCAACTTTCTTGCCAGTGGAAATCTCATTCTGGGTCTTTGCCAGGTTGGCGTTGATGCCCTTAAGGGTTTGAAGGGCAACAATCGCGCTGTTGTTGGTCAAAATGCTGGACATTTTATCTCCGTTCGTTTGGGCTGTTTGCCCGTTTTCAAGATGAGCGGCCTTCTGACCGGAAGGACGGGCCTATGACCGTTTTGTGCCGATAGGGTTATCCGTCAGGTGCAAATAAAGCCAATCGCTGATCGAAAAGCAAACAGATAGCTTAGACAAGTTTATTTAAAAACGCTGATTCCGGCCTTTCCCAACCTGACAGTCCACCTTTTGTCCTTGGCGATCATAAGTATCGAGGTTTCGCGAGAGAACAGTAATTTCATCAAGTTGGCGCTGCGCGGCAGAGAGGCCGTCCCGCATCGCTTCAGCAAGCATGCGGATGGAGCAAAGAACCTCGGCACATTCCGAGGCGGCTTCCTTGGAAACCTCACCGGCGGCGACGAGCGACTCAAATTTTTCCAAGTATTCTGTGGCTTTATCTGTCTTCATCGCAAGCATGTGCTCTCTTGCCTGCTGAAGAAGACCCAATGCTTTCGTCATGTCCGGACTCCGTCCTGCACAAGAAATCCGAGATCGATCCGGTCGACGATCGCCTTGGCATAAGCGTCGTTCAGCATGCTTGCAAACTGTGATTCCCCGACCCCTCCCCCAAACTCACCTGATTCTTCACGTGGTCCTGCATATTTTAACATTTCGGAAAGAAATGCCTGCTCGAGGCCATCTACCAACGGATTTCTCCCTGTTCCTGTCGGGGTGGCGGCATCTGCCACGCGTGCGATTTCCAATCCTAATCTCCTTCTCGATAAAGTTTTCTCAATCCGGGACTTTACCTGTCACCGGTAAATATTTGGTAATCATGCTATGGCAATGTGGGGAAAGTTCTGACTGGAACAGGTTGTGGATGGATTTTAATGGATATCATGTGCCTGACCGCAGGAGGCGTCGCCGCGATCGCACCCGCTGTGACGAAGGGAGGGTCGAATCCCGCCATCGACCCGGATTTCGCGCGCTTTGTTGCGGTGATAGAAGGCAACAATTCTGCGCCAGTCGAGAGCTTGGCGCTGGCTGAACAGGATGAGGATGACGCCTTAACGGACTCGGAGGCGGCTGGCGGGGAGGTCGATCACGATACAGTTGACGAAGCCCCTCTCGCCGAACAAGGCGCCCTGATTCTTACTCATTCAAGGCTGTCGAAGAAGATCGCCCAGGCAGTCTCGGCTGAATCCGCGATGCAGCAGACAACGGGTTCTGCTCGAGTGAACGGGCACGACCCCCTGCCCTTCCAGAACGGCCTGCGAAAGCCCGAACGTTTTTCGCAGCTCTCAAAGCCGGCACAGATCGACCCTCTCGGGGGCGATACCTTCCCGGTGTCGTCTGAAGGGACCGATACCGATAACTCCGACCCGCGTCAGCCGGCGGGTCAGGAGTATGCGCCGGCCCTCCGGGGCATCTTCCAGGTCGCGGAGACCGGAACCCGTGGCATTCGGACGGGTACGGACATGTCGCCGGAGCCTGCTTTCGACCGAATCGCTCCAGCTTTGCTCCCCGAGATCGGCGAGCCAGAGCCCTTTTCGCCCCAAGCGGTTCAAGAGGTGGGCTCCGTCGGTAGCGACCAAATGAAGGTTCAAGTTTTGGGAGAGATGCCACAACCAAAGGCAGCGCATGCGCCAAGCTTCCAGGCATACCAGATCGCCCGTCAGGTTGCCGACAGGTTGATGGGCAGGGCCGAAGGCCATCTGGAGGTGGTTCTCAGCCCCGAGGAACTGGGCAAGGTCCGATTGCTGATCACCGCAGGCGAGGCTCTTTCCGTGATGGTCTCTGCCGATTGGCCGGAAACCTTCGACCTGCTGAGGCGGCATGCGGACATACTGGCGAAAGAGCTGCGAGAAGCGGGTTTGGAGGGCGCAGACGTTTGCTTTTCGGAAGATGGCGATACTGCCGATGGTAGCAATGCCGCCAAGGTTTTCAATCTTCAAGACCGTCCGCCCTCTGGAAGGGAGGCTGATCCGGTCGTGGAAATGAAGCAGGCAGGAAAATCCTCCGATCACAGAATCGATCTCCGAGTTTAGGAAACACGACATTGACCAGCATATACGATTATTCAGCGATCAGCGGCATTGACACCCGCCGGCAAGCAGGTTCCACAAGTGCCCAGAACAGCTCTTCAACGAGCCAGTTCGAGACATTCCTGAAAATGCTGACCACTCAGATCAAGCATCAGGATCCGTTAAACCCAATGGAGGGAACGGAATTTGCCGTGCAGCTTGCAACGTTTTCGGGAGTCGAGCAGCAGGTACAAACCAACCAGCTGTTGCTGCAGCTTTTGCAGGGTGGCGGCGGCGGCGAACTTGGTCAGCTGTCGAGCTGGATCGGCCGCGAAGTTCGGACCAGCCGCCCCGTCTGGTTCGATCAACAACCCCTGACGTTGACGATAGACGGCGTTGCTGATGCGGACAGCGCGACTCTCGTTACGCTTGACGAAAACGGCAATGAAGTCCTGCGGGAAAATATCGGACCCGGCTCGGGTGAGATCGATTGGCTGGGCAAGCGGACGAATGGTGCCTTGCTGCCTTCGGGATTCTACAGTTTCCGGATCGAGGCGACCAGGAATGAAGAAATCATCTCGTCCCGGGACATCGAGGCTTATAGCCGCGTGACAGGCGTGGAGATGACCGGAAACGGCCCCAGGTTGATCTTAAGCGGTGGAGGGTCGGCGATGGTCGGGGAAATAAGCGCCCTGCGTGCGTGATCATGATCTTCGATGGTTGCCATTGTCGCGCCATTGGTCCGAGCGACAATGGCGACGCGGGTGAAGATCCGCGATGCCGGCAGCCGGACGGTGAAGAGCAAGGCCGTCTATGGGGCCCTGGGCGTCACCCGCGACGGCCTGCGCGAGGTTCTGGGCCTGTGGACCGCGGAGAATGAGGGCGCCAAATTCTGGCTCTCGGTGATGAACGAACTGAAGAACCGCGGGCTCCAGGACATCCT
>WKJB01000245.1_pt1 | contig 12078 bp, 8 predicted proteins | sample 5403331 | NCBI WGS metagenome assembly WKJB01 (sample SAMN13198853, study PRJNA488119) | plastic metagenome | isolation source: water-polyurethane dispersion (WPUD) containing a polyether... | place: Mexico: Mexico City | collected 2016 | reverse complement strand
CAAAAGAATTACAGTGAGTTTGCGCACTTGGTTTCCAAGCTGTTTCGCTCACAGTTCATCGCGTTCATCGGCAATGTGTTGTGGTCGTTCCCGGTGGCTTTGGCCATTATTTACGGTGCGGAGATTTTGTTCAAACAGAACTTTGCCGTATCTAAGGCTGATAAATTTTTAATCGATCTGGATCCTGTCCGCTCCAAAGCGATTCTGCACGCGAGCATTGCCGGCTTCTATCTTTTCTTGTCGGGGATTATTGCGGGTAACGTGGGCAACAGTTCTGTCTACTACCGTATCCCGAAGCGTATCAAGAAAAGCCCGGTGTTGAATTATTTCGTCGGGCCGAAAACCGCCGAGCGTTTATCGCGGTATTATGAGCGGAATTGGAGCGGCATTGTCTCGAACGCTTGGTTCGGTGTGTTTCTGGGCGCCACTGCGCCAATCGGTGCGTTTCTGGGTTTGGATTTGGATATCCGACACATTACTTTTGCTGCGGGAAATTTTGCGCTGGGACTGTACGGAAAAGGATTCTCCGTGGCGGCATCCACTTTCTGGATCTGTCTGATTACCGTTTTCATCATCGGTTTTTTCAACTTTTTGGTGAGTTTCGGTCTGTCGATGTTGTTGGCCTTCCGCTCCAGAAAAGTGAACTTTGGTGAGAGTCGGGAGATTTATAGGGAGATTTTCAGGTATTTCATTGCCAATCCGCTGCGCTTCTTTTTCCCGTTCCGCTCCAGGCTGGACAGCCGTGCGATGGAGCTGATACAGGAAAAACCTACAAAATCACCAGATCAGTAATCTCGGCTACATCCGTTTGTGTGGCAATCTTATCCAGCAGTTGCGTTTTGCGGCGGCGCAAATCGTTCTTCAATAAAGGTGAACCGATTCTCATGCTTAGGACGCCGTCCACCAATGCCACACTGCTGATTTCTGCGTAGAAACTGTCGTCCAGATAATCACGCAGGAACGCGCGGATTTTTAGGATTTGCACTTTGTCTTCCAGTTTGTGGTATTTCACAAAAGACTGCACCAGTTCTGACGACAAGTATTCGCGCTTTTTTCTCATAATTCAAATATCTTGCTGTCTTCACTGATTGTTTTCACTACCATCTCCGTCCGCTCACGGTTGGTGTCGGTGATAAACAGTTGCCCGAAGTTCTCCTGCCGTACCAAGGAAATCAATTGCAGCACGCGCGAGTCGTCCAATTTATCGAAGATATCGTCCAAGAGTAAGATGGGGACTTTGCCGGTCAATTCTTGCAGTTGTTTCATTTGAGCCAATTTCAGCGCTACCAAGAATGATTTCTGCTGGCCCTGAGAGCCAACTTTTCTGATGGCGTTGCCGTTCATCTCAAAGCGAAGTTCGTCCTTATGAACGCCGCGGGAGGTATAGGTCAAGGCTCTGTCTTTTTGTAAGGTTTCGTGCAAAAGTTCTGCAAAATCGGTGTCGTCCAAATCGGAATGGTAAGGAATTCATAGAAAAACTCTCGCCCGTTGTCTCTCATTATTACGAGGTTATTTCGGGCGGAAACGAGAGTGACTCATTGTCTTACCATTCCGATTTGGACGACACCGATTTTGCAAACGACTTCAGCAAAGCATTGCGTTGTTGAATGGTTTTCTGGTAAAGAATAAGATCGTTTAAATAAACGGCATCGGTCTGGGAAAGCACCGTATCCAAAAATCGGCGCCTGCTTTCCCCCGAGTCCGAAATTAAATTTTGGTCGTACGGCGAAATCATTACCGAAGGCAGATAACCGATGTGTTCAGCCAATCGAGTGTAGGCTTTGTCGTTTTTTTTGATGACTTTTTTATTCGCCGGCGGCATTGCTATTTGTATGCGGTCTTCAGCGTCAGGACGCTCTACCAAAGCATTGATGCTGAAGAAATCTGCCTCGGGTCCTATATTGTTGGCATCGGAGTTGGGCAGAAAGCTTTTCCCCAATGACAAGTAATGCAGCGCATCCAACACATTGGTTTTGCCCACGCCGTTGTTGCCGACAAAGCAGTTGATCTGCGGCGAGAATTCAAAATAACGCTCGGCGTGGTTCTTGAAATTGGTAAGGCTGAGGCTGCGGACAATCATCGGTCAAAAATACTTTATTACCGGCAGAAACAAAAACGGCAGCGCCGAGCAGCTTTCCACCCAAAACGAGAAATAAAGCGCAGGTCTCTTCGGCGTGGCAAAATAAACGAGCGCGAACGAAACCGCCACCGCAATGCAAAAAGCCGTGGCAAAGTCGACGGGAAGTCTGAAAATTGCAAGCAGTGCAGAGCCTGTCAATAATAAATACGCCAAATATTTGGTTCGCTGTATGCCGATGAGCCGGGGAAAGGTGACCACCGTGTCGTCTAAAACGTCTCGGATATCAAACGGCAGCACCAGCGCCGTAATGTACAACAGCGATACGCTGAACGCAGGCCAATCAAATTGCGCTGCGGCCAGCCAAGAGTTGACCAATGCCCAAACCAAGCCCACATAAAAAATCTTGAGCAACGGAACCTTTCTGATTCCGCGATGCAGGAAAAAACTGTTGTACAGCAAGCCCAAGACTACAATAATTGACCATTTGAACAGCCGAACGGCGTTGTGGTTGTGAATGATCAACGCCGCACAGGCAATGCCGGCCAAGATATCCAGAACGATTACCTTGGAAAAGTGCCGTGATTGTTGGTATTTGGTATAAAGGTAGCCGCTGAGGTAGGTAATAAAAACCAGCGCAACGGTGGGCGCGCGGAGCGACATTTGCTCTGCCATGAAAAATGCCGCGAACAGAGTGCCGCAAACGGAGACGAACAATTGACTGTCGACGAGGTATTTTTTAAGTAATTTTATCAACGTAAATCAAAAATAAACGATATGAACCGCACAGGCAAGCTGCTGTTACTATTCTTGTCGATGCTGTCTCTTACGGCATTCGGGCAATACAACTACGACGCGCAGTGGAAGAAAATACAAGCCAACTCAAAAAGCGGCGGCTTCAAGTCCAACTTGCAGCTTGTTGCGGACATCCGGAATCACGCCATGAACGATAAAAATATGGTAGAACTTGCCAAAGCCTTGCGCGCTGAATACAATTTGCGCCACGCGGTTGAAGACGACGCGCAAAATGATTTCGATAATCGGTTTTTTGCGAGACTCGGGCAGATGGAAAAAGAATTCAAAGGCAAGGACCAACTGCTGTTTCGGATGCTTGAGTCGGAATTTGTACGATCTTACTATGACCGGAACCGGTGGCAAATCAACCGTCGAACAAATTTGGAAAGCGACGATTTGTCAAAGATCGAAACCTGGTCGCGCTTGGATTTCAAAAACTATTTGCGGAAAATTTACAAGGAGTTGCTCTCGGCAGATTTGGAAAATGTAGCGTTGACACCGTACCGTAAGATTTTTAGCGATGCGGACAACATCGACTATTTCCCAACCTTGCGCGAATGGGTGACACTCCAAGAAATCGAGTTCCTGAGCGACCGTCAACTGTTCACGCCCAATGAACTGAAAGAAAATACCGCCGAGGTAGACCGCGCATTCTCAAAATTGATTTCCCAAAACAATGGCAATGCGCGGCTGTATTTCAAGCACAGGAAACTCAACCACGACTGTGCACAAACAAATTGCAAAGACAAGCTTCAACAACTTATCAAACTTTATCAATCCGACGAAACCGGTGATTATAAAGTGATGATCGCAACCGAGATAGTGGATGAGCTTACGGCCAAAGAACGCTATACCGATGCGTTGCAATGGATAGCCCGCGTAAAACAGGAATTCCCTAAGTCGACTTTCTTGAACAACATAAAAAACCGTGAGGCCGGAATCATCAATCCGTCGCTGACGTTGCATTTTGAACGGCAGACACTTTCGGCTCGTCCGATTCAGATAGTCGCCGAGCATAAGAACCTGCCGAAGTTCGAACTGAAGATATACCGTACAGATGAACCCGCCGCTTTCTTTGAATTTGTGCGCAATTCAGACATCGACAACGAACAAAAGTTGAAGCGGAAATTTTTTAGAACCGAGACATTCGGCCTTCCCAAAACATCGGATTACAAAACACATAAAACCGCGGTGGCTGCCGGCGCACTTCCGCCGGGGCTGTATATCGTAGATTATATAGTTAACGATTCCGTGCAAGATTCGTATCCGATCATCGCCGGTAACCGCCGCATTGTTTTCCAAAACAAGGACAAGAGCGGCTCAGAGCGTTTATTGCTGATCGACAGTGATACGGGCGAAGCGTTGGGAAGTCAAAACCTTGAGATTTGGGAAAATATCGGTGGCAATAAATCGGTTAAAAAAACAGCAACTACCGATTCCGACGGAAGTTTCCAAATAGAGAGCGGTGAAAAAAGATATTCGCGGGATTACCTTATCAAAGCTCCGGGAAACCAATATACGCTAACGTCCCATTACGGCTATTACGGTGAAAACTCCGGCGATGATAAAATAAAAAAGCAAGCGCAGATATTCATTGACCGCGGCATCTATCGCCCGGGTCAGGTTTTGTACTTTAAAGTGGTAAATACGCAATTGCAAGGCGCCCAAGAAAATGTGGTTACGCAATTGAAACAAAAAATAACGCTGTACGATGCCAACGGTCAAGAGTTGTCCGCACAGGACTTCACCACCAATGAGTTCGGCTCCTATCACGGCAGTTTTACATTGCCACAGGGGCAATTGAACGGCAATTTTTCTTTACGAATCAAGGACGGCAATCTCAGCGCATACAAATCGTTCCGTGTAGAAGAGTACAAGCGCCCTAAGTTTGAAGTCAGCTTCGAGCCGATAAAAGGCGAATACCATTACGGCCAAACGCTGGAGGTGAAAGGCAGCGCCAAAGCTTTTTCAGGCGTGCCGCTGAGCAATGCGCGCGTGATGTACGAGATTAAGAAACGCAACATCCGCTGGCGTTATTTCTCTTGGTTGCCGGAATCGGACGATAATGAGAATTCCATCTTGGGCGAAGTCATCGCGGACGAGCAAGGCAATTTCACGATTAAGGTTGAATTAAAAAAAGACGAAACGCGGGAAGGAATCCAAATCGACAATTATGAAATCACCGCGTCCGTAACGGATGTGAACGGCGAAACACAATCGGCCGACACCCAAGTGCGCGTCGCCTCGGTTTCCCATTATCTGCAAATCAAAGAGACAAAAGCCGATTATTATACGGACGAATCCGTGCTTGTGAAGGCAGAAGCCAAGAATTACAACGACCAAGAACTCAAGAAAACAGCAACCGTCCGTTTATCAAAGTTAACCGAACCCGAACGCATTTTCCGTCAAACCTTTGAGAGCGCTGTTCAAGATTTGCCGCTGATGACCAAAGCGGATTTCGTCTCGAAGTTTCCGCACGACCGCTTCGATAAAAACGATCTGAAACCCGCCGTGGAAAAAGTCGTCAGCCAAAGATCGCAAGAAACCGGCAAAGACATCGACTTGGGGAAACTTCCGGCAGGAACTTACCGACTCGAGGTTTTCAACATCGAAGGCAAAGACAGCATACGCACAGAACAGGAGTTCAGGGTCTGGAACCGCGACGGTTTGAGTCCCGAACAAAAACCTTTCTTGCGTGTTGTGGCACCAAGAACCCAAGTGAAACAAGGCGAAAAAATACAGGTCTATATTTACTCGGCGGTGCCGAAGGCTCTTCTGAGGATTTATGTTCAAAACGGCAACGGGCGAACGCGTACGGAAACACGCACTTTCAAAAACGGGAAGACGATATATGAGTTCGTCGCGCCGAGGGACGACGGCATCAGCGCAATTGATTTGCAGTTTCAACTTGCAGCCTTTAACGATGTCGAGACCCGCCGGATTGTCATTGAGATAGAAAGTGCCCGGAAACCGTTGCGCATCGAGACGGTGACTTTCCGCGACAGGATAGAGCCGGGCGCCAAAGAAAAATGGTCGGTGAAAGTTTTGGGCGACGATAAGGAAAAGGTAAATGCCGAAGTGTTGGCCAATATGTACGACCAATCGCTCGACCAATTTGTGGCCAACCGTTTCAACTGGTCGAAGTTGTACACCCGGCCGTATTCTATCCGCGGTTACGGAATTGACCGGTCTTTACAGTCCGAATACTATGCGCGCCGTATGCAACTGCTGGAAGAACAGGCGATTGTTCCGCTGAGCTTTGATTGGATGGATAATAGTCTGCTGTACGGTGGGGGGCGCAAATATGCTTTCAGAAAAATGATGGCAGCGGAGGTAACTTCGAGCCGTGCAGCCGGTCTGGAAGAAGTAGTTGTTCAAGGCTATGCCAATAAAACTGTACCCGCGCCAACGGCGGCTCCCAGAACGGAAGCTGCGCCGGAAAGCCTCGAGAAAATCCCCGTCAGACAAAACCTGAACGAAACTGCATTTTTCTATCCGAACCTGAAAACGGATAAAGACGGAAATGTAGAGTTTGAATTCACTTCACCCGAGGCGCTGACACGATGGAAGCTGATGTTCTTGGCGCATACGAAAGATGCACGTGCGGCCGTGCTGGAAAAACAAGTGGTAACGCAGAAAGAGTTCTCTGTGACACCCAACTATCCGCGTTTTCTGCGCGAGGGAGATCAAATTGTTTTCCAGTCGAAACTGAGCAGCTTGGCAGACCGCGCCTTGCAGGGCAGGGCAATGTTGCAGATTTTGGACGCCACCACTATGGCGGATGTTACGGAGCGTTTTGAGGTCGGACAAACAACTCAAAGCTTTGGTCTGAATCCGCAATCCGGAACATCGGTAAGTTGGCAACTCAAAGCGCCGAAAAACTTGTCATCGGTAATTTTGAAAGTGGTGGCCACGGCGGGCAACTTCTCCGACGGCGAGCAGCAGGCCATCGCCATTCTGCCCAACCGAGTGTTGGTGACCGATGCCGTGCCTGTTTTTGTGAAAGAAGGTCAAACCAAGACTTTTACCCTCGATAATTTATTGAACAACAACTCGTCAACAGTAACCAATGTTCGCACCTCTTTGGAACTGACCACCAACCCGATTTGGGACGTCATCTTTGCGCTGCCGAGTTTGAAAGCCGATGCAAATTCGTCGGCAGATGTGATCTTCAATAAATGGTTCGCAGATGTATTGGCGAGTGAAATCATAAAGGCCAACCCGCGCATCAAAGCCGTCTTTGACGAATACAACAAGAAAGGATTGTTGGCCTCAAACCTGGAAAAAAGCCAAGAGTTAAAGCAAATCCTTTTGGAAGAAACGCCGTGGGTTTTGGACAGCCAAAGTGAAAATGAACAAATGCAGAAAGTGGCACGCTTGTTTGATCTGAACAATATGCGCATTGAGATGCAGTCCGACTGGCAAGAATTGCAAAAACTGCAAAACCCCGATGGCGGCTTCAGCTGGTATCCGGGTTACCCAAGCAGTTACTCGGTGTCGCTCTACATCTTGAAACAGCTGGGCAAACTGAACGAATGGTTGAAGGGTGATACGGCAGACTATACATCGAGTGCGCAAAAGCAACTGACGACAAAGTTGATTTCTTACGTCGATACAGAGTTAAACCGCCATTGGGATGTGAAGAAAGATCGTCCGTGGAGCAACTATGCGTTGGATTATTTAGACACACGCCGATACTGGGAAAAACAAGCGCCACTGACCAACAACGGTACTGCTTTGAAATCCTCGGTCATGGCTGCCGCGAAAAGGGCAGACATCCGAGACTTTACTTTCTTCGGCCTTCACCGTGCGGCCTTGTTGTTTGACGCATATAGCCAAAAAGAAGTTTCGGCAAGGCTTGTCCGCTACCTTAAAGAAACTGCGGTTCAGTCCGAAACCCAAGGCGCGTACTGGAAACAAAACTTGAACGATTGGGGTTGGTATTCCACCAAGACGGTCAACCATGCCGGCGCTGTGGAAGCATTTTCTAAGTTGCAGCCGCAGGACGAAAACTTTATAGAGGAGTTGAAAATATGGCTCGTCACTCAAAAAGAAGTAAGCTCTTGGCCCACATCGCGGTCCACCGCAGAAGTGATTTTTACGCTGCTGAGTTCGGGGAAATCTTGGACAGCGCCCGAAAGCGACAAGGCGGAAATCACTTGGGCCGGGAAACGGGTTGACGGCGTAGCCGGAACGGAATCAGCTCCCTCTCCTATGGAGAAAGCAGGGGTGAGGGGTACAGGCTATATCAAAGAGACTGTGGCTTCCGATAAAATCGACAAATCCTTGGCCAGGCTAACGGTCAAAAAAGATGGCCCCGGCATTGTGCAGGGCGGACTGTTCTGGCAATATTATGAAGATTTGGATAAGATAAAATCTTCGGAAACTTATGTTTCCATTACCAAGGAACTATACCGCAAAGTCAAAACAGAGAACGGCGAGCAGTTGCAGAAGATAACGCCGTCAACGCCTTTGAAGGTGGGTGACCGCGTGACCGTCAGAATGATTCTGAATACCGACAGGAATATGGAGTTCGTGCACCTTAAAGACATGCGCGCAGCAGGTTTTGAGCCGCTGGATGTTCTGTCGGGTTACCAGTGGAAAAACGGTTTGGGATATTACCAAAGCACCAAAGATGCTTCCACCAATTTCTACATCCGGCAGATGCCGAAAGGACGGTATGTGTTTGAGTACGACTTGATCTGCAATGCGGCAGGCACTTTCAGCAACGGTATTTCTACTTTGCAGAATTACTACGCGCCACAGATGAATTCGCATACAGTGGGCAGTACCGTCCGGATAACGCAATAAAAACCGAACCGCTTGAAAGAGCGGTTTTTCTTTGCAACCGATGGAACAAAGTCGATTAAACCGTAGGAAGGAGGAATATCGTATTTTTGAGGAAATTTAGTATCGATGAAAAAAAGTGTTCTGGCGGGTTTTCTGGCCGTCACCGTTTTGATGGCGTGCAATAAAGACAAAGAAATCATCAGCAGTCTTCAAGATCACAATGCAACCATGATGGAGAAAGGATATCGATTTGGCGAGGCCATCAGTCTGCCGAAGGAAGTAACCGACAATGCCGAGAGCGTATCCATCAGTTTTGGCGATGCCGAGACAAGCTCGCTTACCGTTGATCCGCAACATTTTAAGTTGGGAGACAACGATCTTACCTTCATCATCAAAAAGAAAAACGGCGAGATTCTTCGGCAGGACGCTACCATCAATGTTTTTGCGTCAAAGCCCGAGGCCGTTCTGTCTTATGAAATCGTGGCCGAATATCCGCACAGCGTAGAAAGCTTCACACAGGGTTTTCAGTTGGAAGGAAATACCATATATGAGTCCGACGGTCAGAACGGAAGTTCCAGAATCGTTAAGTATACGCTGGGGTCGACAACGCCCATTGCCGAGACACGCCAGCCACAAGAGGTTTTCAGCGAGGGCAGTACCGTATTGGGCGATAAGGTGTACCAATTGACATGGCAAAACAAAAAAGGTTTTATCTACAACAAATCAGATCTGTCGCTTGTGGGGGAATTTCCTTATCCGCCGAGCATGATGGAAGGTTGGGGACTTACCACCGACGGCAAAAGCCTGATTGCCTCCGACGGCACCAAGAATATCTATTTCTTGGATCCTGCCGATCCTTCCAAGATGCAACGCTACATCAGCGTGGCCGGACACGAAAATATTTTCGATAAACTGAACGAACTGGAATACCACAACGGCTTTATCTACGCCAACGTATGGCAGACCGCGCAAATTCTGAAAATAGATCCTCGCACGGGCGAAGTGACCGCCAGGATCGATCTTACTCCGTTAGCACAAAAGCACACCAAAGGCGCCGATGATGTCTTGAACGGCATTGCCTTCCGCGGTGAGAATATGTTGGTCACCGGCAAAAACTGGCCGACGATTTATGAGATCAAAGTCAAATAGATTTCTATCAATCATTTGTTTGGTACTGCTGTTTTTCTCGGAGAAAACAGCAGCGCAGAACATTGTGCCTTTTGACAGCCTCCGACTGAAGAACATGCAGTTCCTCGCGGACGATTATGGCAATTTTTATTACAACGATCTGCGGAATCTGCGCTTCGTAAAAACCGATTCGTCGGGTAAGATTACGGCTGAGCTGATGCCCGCTCGGCCGTTTCGGGTTCAGTCTGTGCGGAATCCTCTAAATATCGTATTGTTCTCCGCAAACGCACAGCAGCTCCGCTTTGTGGATCAAAATCTGAACGATATTCAACCCGCCGTAAATCTGGCGGAAAAGTTCGGCTTCATAGTCGCGGCCTATGTAGAAGACCAAGAATACGTCCGGCTGTTGGAGGAAACCGGCAGACGGCTCCTGCGCTACGATATTCGACGTGGCAAAATAGTGAGTTCGGTGGTTCTTGAAACGGATTACGACGGCATTGTCGATATGGTAGCCCGGAAGGACAAAATCTATATTGCTCGCACTTCGGCCGTAGAAACTTACAGCAGAAGCGGACGCTTGTTATCGACAGCGCAGGCCACGGCATTGCAGCGCCTCGAATTAAGAAACAACGCCGTCTATGCTTTGAGTTCCGACAAAGCCTTCCGCATCGAGGAGGACGGGACAATGACTGCCGTGTTCGAAAAACCGGGTGCACTCGCGCTGGCGCTCAATACCCGTTTTTGGGTTGCCATCGTTGGCAACAAACTTTATCTTTACCCCGTAAAAAAATAACCGCTTACCGACGCAATCCGCAGTCGTTCCAAAGCGGAAAATCAATACTTTATTTCTATGCATATTGCTGTTACCGGTAACATCGGGGCCGGAAAAACCACGCTGACCACCATGTTGTCCAAGCATTACGGTTGGGAATGTCAGTTTGAGGACGTAGACCACAATCCTTATTTGGACGATTTCTACCACGACATGGCCAAATGGGCTTTTAATCTGCAAATCTATTTTTTAGGCAGCAGATTCCGTCAAATCAAAGAAATCCGCGACAGCGGAAAAAACATCATTCAGGACCGAACCATTTATGAAGACGCCCACATCTTTGCCAAAAACCTGAGCGATATGGGGCATCTGACGGAGCGCGATTACAGCAACTATCTGTCGTTGTTCGAGCTGATGAAAGACTTTGTGGCGCCACCCGATTTGTTGATTTATCTGAAGGCCGACATCCCGAAGCTTGTGGGGCAGATTGCAAAAAGAGGCCGAGATTATGAAACCGGCATTAGCATTGATTACTTGTCGAAGCTCAATGACAAATATGACCAATGGATCGACAGTTATGACGAGGGCAAGCTGCTGATTATAGACGTCAATAATTTGGATTTTGTAGAACGGCCCGAGGACTTCGGCTATATTTTGGAGCGCATAGATGTAGAACTGAACGGCTTGTTTTGATTATTGAGAATGTTTCAAAAATTTGTTGTAATTTTAAGAATTAAATAAACATAATCATGATTCGGGTGCTTCACAATAACAGCTGTTCCAAGTCCAAGGCTATATTGGAATTCCTGGATGAAAACAATATCAAGTTTGAGATCATCGACATCATTGCCGATCCTCTCTCGCATATAGAAATCTTGACACTGCTGAAAAAGCTCAACATGACGCCGAGCCAACTTCTGCGCACGCACGACAAAGCATTCATTGCGAAATACGGCAAAGGTACCGTAAGCGACGAGCAGGCGATGAAGATTTTGGAAACCGAGCCGCAGTTTATGCAACGGCCGATTTTGGTCAAGAAAGAGTTTGCGATGATCGGTCGACCGTTGGAGAACGCCAAGCTTTTCGTAGAATAAACAAACCGCTGTAAAGGCGGTTTTTGTTTTAAGGTAGAACGGACAAGAATGCCAATGCATCAGCCGAATTTTCTTTTCCGCAAATAAAAGAACAGCGTGGCACCTGCAACACAGACGAGCAGGGGAGCGAGGAGATTGAGCCAACGGAAGTAACCGCGCCGCTCTTCGGCCGGCTGTCTGTCCAGCAGGCGCAGAGGTGCACTGCGGTCACGCAGAGTCATCAGTTGTGCATCGTCCAGCAGATAATCCAAAGAGTTGCGCAAAAACTGCTCGTTGCCGTAGAGGTAACCCGTCAACAGGTCAAAACCCAAAGGCGTCGGCTCGCCTTTGACCACATTGTTCTTCGCCACATCGCCGTCGGAAATGACGATCATTTTATTCTCGGGGCTTTCGCGTACAAAGTTGTTGATCTCGTTGCGCTC
>WKJB01000241.1_pt1 | contig 12226 bp, 10 predicted proteins | sample 5403331 | NCBI WGS metagenome assembly WKJB01 (sample SAMN13198853, study PRJNA488119) | plastic metagenome | isolation source: water-polyurethane dispersion (WPUD) containing a polyether... | place: Mexico: Mexico City | collected 2016 | reverse complement strand
CTATACCGTTTGGATAAGGGATAGGTGCCTTCAGGGATACAGGAAATGTTGCGGATATTATCAACCCAGGGCAGTTCAATGGAATAACACAACAATTCACCATTCAACCAAACCGCTCCATTGGTACCCTCAGTGTAATAGGTCCGCAACAATCCAATCACCACCACGATTAACCGTCTCCTTCCTCGTCATCGGGATCCTCTTCCTCGTCGTCCGGATCCTCTTCATCAGCATCCTCTTCTTCCTCATCGTCGGGATCTGGCGGCACAACGTCATCGATGCCGGTATCGACCGCCACTAAATTCAGGGCGTTGAACGCACCGTTGTTCAGCGCATAGAAGGATCCGTTTACCTCCTGAAGAAATTCGATGCCCAACACCAAAAACAAGGGCTTCGTAGAATCGGTCACTCCGATGTCGTTGCTCAGGCTGTTAGCACTTGTCGCCGTGTTATTGAAAGGGATTTCCTCAGAAATACTTTGGGCCAACACAAACGTCTCTTTTTCAAAATCCACCTCCGCGCCGGCGGAAACCAGCCGGAAATGCGTTGTTCCTCCCGGAGCGACAATTTGGCTATCGGGTATGAAACTTGGAACTTCCACTTCCAACAGACCGGTAGCCCGGTTGATGGTAGCCGTATACGGCGCATACACCGTCGCACTCAAAGGTGCGTTTCCGTTGAAGTCGAATCCCTGAAGCAGGATTAATTCGCCATCCAGCACATTCCGAAGGCCACGATTACTTATCTGGTCGGCCTTGATGACTCGCATCATTGCTCGCACCAAGCGGGAAATCATTCTCGAGTCCTGGGTCTTATTCAACACCGGACGGATCGCTGTACACAGCGCCTTGCTCGCCTTACCCGCGCGTCCAAACTCGGCTGCATTCTCCCGGGTCCGCTGGAAATTTGGGTCATTGAAAAAACGATCTCTTTCCACACCACCCTTCTGTCTGGCTAAATAGCCATCCTTGCTTTTGTAAAAGGTAATATCCCCGATAGTACCTTTCAGTTTAATAATACCTGATTGTCTTGCCATATCACACAAATTTTAACCTCACCTTCGCTGCAGCTGATCAGTGATTACGGGTTAAAAGTTGTGATAATATCTCCCCGCGACAAGCGTATGCGTACCATATGGCGTTTATAGACCATAATGGTCAAATACTTCCTGTGAATATTCCGTATCTTGCAGCAAGATAATCCGAAGATTCCACCTCAGCTTTATACCAACTTGTGAGCAAGTTGGGCATACGTTAAATGAATAGCTCGACTACTTGATCCCTTGTATAGGAAGAGTAGTAGATAAAGCGTACTTGAAGTATAGAAGATGAGCAGAATCTGTATTTATCCTAAGGACATCTCCAGGATCACCGGCAAGAGTTACCGGCAGAGCCTACGAATCCATCATACCATTAAAAAAGTCAATAACAAACAACCACACCAGGTCGTCACGCTTGAAGAACTTTGTGCGTATTTGGGTTTGGAAAAAGAAGCGGTGAGCGGGTTGGTTTAATCTCCCAACGATACAGCCGAAGACAAACCGTAGGTCGTTCGTGGTCTGCGGTCTGCAAACAACAAATGTCAAGTTTTCTGCGCAGAAAACTTGACATTTCAACCCGAGTAACCAGTCTGTCGTATCTCTGAAGGTGATGTGTTATGGACGGGAACTGGTGTCTTAAGGAAGAAAGGTGGTGTGTTAAGATTGAATAGGCGGATCACTAAATAGCGTTTAAGTTTTATTTCCTACACTTGTCAAATGCTTACTGCAGATAAATTTCGTAATAAATTGCGGAAAGGTAAGGTCTACCGCCGCGCGGACCTTACACAATGGTCCGCATCCATCGATCGCCATTTATCTCGGCTTGTAGAAGCTGGTGTGTTGAAAAAGCTGGCGCGAGGCCTCTATTACGTTCCCAAACCATCTGCTTTTGGCCCGGTCCCTCCGCATGAAAAAGAAGTGATCAACATCTATCTGAAGGGAGATGATTTTTTGTTGGTCTCACCAAATTATTACAACGGTTTGGGATTGGGGACAACGCAGCTGTACAACCGTACGCGGATATACAATCACAAAAAACATGGAGATGTACAATTGGGCAACAGAGTCTATGAGTTTCGTCGTAAACCCAAATTCCCGAAGAAATTGTCGCGGGAGTACCTGGTCATTGACTTACTGAATAATCTAAAATACCTGGCCGAAGATGAGCAGATAATTCTGGAAAATCTAAAAAGAAGTTTTGCTGCTTTCGATTCCCAGGCACTTCACGCATACGCACAGCAGTATGGAATAGGCAGAACGAAGAAAATCGTTCGACTAATATTTATTTGATTTGCCTCCGCATTTTCTCGTTCGATAAGCTGGGCCTCAACCAATTTGTAATACAACGGCAATAATAAATTTTGTTTGTTATTTCAATCAAAAGATATTTTTTTGTATGAAATAACAAACATATACTAAAGATGGGTACGAAGAGGCAGGTTGTTTTGCCAAAACACAGTAAGCTCTTGGAGCAAATGGGTGAGAATATAAAGCTCGCACGAAAACGCCGTAAACTAACGACTATTCTGGTTGCGGAGCGCGCAGGCATTGCGCGCTCAACGTTATACTTCATCGAGAAAGGTGATCCAAGCGTCGCATTTGGTGCGTATTTTAATGTCCTCCGGGTGCTGCGTTTGCATGAAGATGTGTTGAAATTAGCGACAGATGATGAGCTGGGAAGAAAATTGCAGGACTTGGAATTACTGAAGTAACCAATAACAGAAATAATTAGGGTATTCTTTTAGACATCTATTAAACCAAAGAAATCATTTTAATACACGCTTGAAAAACAATTAAACATTTGTTTTGTAGTTTTTATGATTATATTTGTAATTCTTTTACAATTTTCAGCAAAATGATAGTCAATTTTTCCGTTAAAAATTTCAAAAGCGTCAAGGATACAGTGACGCTTTCGTTCGAGCCTGCTAACGGCGACGAGCTGAAAGAATACTATCTGATTGAACCTATACCAGATGTAAAGCTTCTGAAGTTAGGACTCATCTACGGGCCTAATGGATCGGGGAAGACAACTATCCTATATGCGTTAGATTTTTTGAGGGACTTGGTGGTAAGCCCTTCTGAAAAGAAAACGGATCGGTTTGATTTCAAACCTTTCCTGTTTGATCCCGAAACGCCGACAGCCAATACGGTTTTCGCTATTGAATTTTTCCAAAACGAGATTAGGTATGAATATGAAGTGGAGTTGAATAAAGACGCTATCATACTGGAAAAGTTATCACATTATTTAACAGCGAAGAAATCGCTTGTTTACCAGCGAAACACAGACCTGCGAAAGAAACTGACATATATCGATTTTGGCACCAAGATTAAAATAAACAAGACACACAAAGAGACGTTAGAAGCGAATACACTTTGGAATAACACGGTCTTGGGAGGCTTTTTGAAGACCAACATCGAATCAAAAGAACTACAGGAAGTATCAGATTGGTTTAAAACGGTTTTAAACCCGATCATTACTCCGAACACCAATCTTCTTGGTTTCGTTTCTTCTAAGATAGAAGATGGCGCGATCAGTAAAACGAATATCCTGACTTTTCTGAAAAAGGCTGACTTTAAAATAAGTGACATCGTTGTTAAAGAAAAGGAAATCGCATTAACAGAAGATGTACTGGACTTGATCGATTTTTTAAACCAGCGACGGAAATTACCGAAAGAGGAAGCCGATAAATTGGTTACCAATAAGCAAATTGGAAAAGAATTGTGGTTTGAACATACTGTGGATAACAATGGACGGGAAGATACGTATGAGATAGAATACGTTGACGAGTCTCAAGGAACGCAACGTTACTACCAATTTAGTGGTTTATTGGATCTTCTAATTCGTAATAAAAGTGTATTCTTCATTGATGAGCTGGAATCTTCGTTACACCCGGATTTGGTTAAGCACTTCTTATTGGTGTTCCTGGTTAATGCGGAGCATGCCCAATTGATTACTACCACGCACTATCGGGAACTTCTAATAGAACGGGACATTCTACGGCACGATGCTATTTGGTTTACAGAAAAGAAAAGTGATGGAGGAACAGAACTTTTTTCTTTAGCAGACTTCGATTCGTCCGTGATCCGTAAGGATACCGGTTCTATTTATAATGCCTATAAAACCGGCAAATTGGGTGCGAATCCGATATTGAAAGATTATCACGTAAGCCTGGATGAATAATGACAAGAACGGATAGACCGAAAAGAGGCACCGGTAGAAAAACCATATCCATTATCGTCGACGGAGACACAGAAGTGTGGTATTTCCAAATGTTACGTGAGACGGAAAACCTAGGTCAATTGGCTGTAAAGCCTGAACTTCCCGCAAGGAAAACATTGGCATACCAGTTCAGCATGGTTTGCTCAAATGCTCAAAAGTACGACCAGGTAATCTGGCTAGTGGACGCGGATACGATCATTAAAGAAATCCGGGAATCCAGCAAAGCATCTAAAATACAGGAAGTAAAAGGTTACCTAGGAGAAGCCGGCAAGATGGACAACGTGCATATATTGTTTAATACACCGTGTTTGGAATTTTGGTTCCTCCTTCACGACAGATATACCGGCAGATTTTATGCAGAATGTGGCGCTGTTGAAGCACAACTAACCCGTTCAACGATTTTACCAGAATATGCAAAAACTGAAAAATACTTCAAAAACCCGAAACGTAATATTTATCAAAGATTGAAACCTAACCTTAAAACGGCCGTAAGCAACGCTATGAGATTGGGAGGCTTCGACATTGACGAATATGAGTCCGCCAAAGCGGAAACTTTCAAAGTTTTCAAAATATTAGGAATTGATGTTTGAAAGTTGAATAACAGCCGACCTGACAATAACACAAACTGTATAAGATATAAGGTTTAAACCGGTTCATTTCGTATCTTTGTTATACGTTTAGGAATTAGGGAAGCGTAGATTTTTAATGCAGCGAGACCATAACGAGACCGCGTAAAATCGAAGCTTGTAAAAGATATTAAATGAGGAAGTTATGGGGATAGTTCGAATCCCTCACTCTCCGCCACCTGAAACGAAGCCCCGCAACAGCGGGGTTTTTCTGTTTAATAGGCGTACCTGAGCAAAGCGGAACAATCCCTCAAGCTCTGCCAAACAAAAACAAGCTTAAAAATAGTCAGTTTTTTGGTTTAATGCGGCAGGTCAAACTTGTTTAAATGAAGTCGGATTATCTGGAATTTGCCAATTTGGAATCGGTATGAAGGTTATAAGTGAAATCCCTTGGTCTTTCCAGATATCAGCTAATGCGATGATATCGGGGGGTGACGCGCGAACAAGTTCTGCTTTTCTTCTGCCTTTCTCCTGCCATCTTCCGTGAATTTATCGGGGTGTATGCGGCCAGTATGTGGGAAAACCATAGATGCCGTACGCATACGCCCTGCGCACGGCATGCGAGATGGGAGAATAAGGTCAGGAGAAAGTCGGGCGAAGAGGGGAGCAAACACCCAGCGCTCTTATTAGTACAAATTGAGTAATACTCATGAGAGAATTGATGGATAGAATGGGAAGTATTGAATAAAAAACCAGATCAATAGGACAGAAACGGCAAAAAAAGGGTATTTTTGCCGAATATGACAGACTTAACCAAGCCAACGGTAGGAGTTATTGGAAGTGGCAGTTGGGCAACTGCAATGATAAAAATGCTGGGCGATAACGGGGCTGATAAGTCCGTACATTGGTGGGTACGCAATGAAGATGCTGCGGAATACATCCGCACCTTCAGGCATAATCCGAATTACCTGAGTGCGGTTACGGTCGGTATACCTAAACGCCATATCCATACAAATGCCCAAACGGTAATCGCACATGCAAATTTGATCATTCTTAATACACCCGCGGCTTTTTTGAAAGATGCACTAAAAGAGGTTACGCCAGAGCTGCTAGCCGGTAAGATCATCGTGTCGGCCATCAAAGGTATCGTGCCCGATGAGAATTTAATTGTCGGTGATTACCTCCAGCAGGAATATCGCGTGCCAATCACCCAGATTGCTGTAATTGGAGGGCCCTGTCATGCTGAAGAGGTATCTTTAGAAAAGCTCTCGTACCTGACCGTGGCTTCACAGGATATGCAAGTTGCTGCACAGGTGGCTTCCTTGATCCAGACGCGCTACATAAAAACCAATATATCCGACGACATTTACGGCACGGAATACGCCGCAGTCTTGAAAAATATTTATGCGGTAGCCGCAGGTATTTGTCACGGAGTGGGATTTGGCGATAATTTTCAGGCTGTATTGGTATCCAATGCGATCAGGGAAATGGCCCAATTCGTAAATGTGGTACATCCCATTGATCGCGACATCAAGGAGTCGGCTTATTTGGGCGATTTGCTGGTTACGGTTTATTCCCAATTTAGCCGAAATCGTACGTTTGGAAACATGATCGGCAAAGGGTATTCAGTCAAATCTGCACAATTGGAAATGAATATGATAGCCGAGGGTTATTATGCTGCAAATTGCATCCAGCAGATTAGCGTTAAACACGGAATCGATCTGCCGATCTGCAATGCTGTATACAATGTGTTATATCGACATCTTTCGCCGGTAATTGAGATGAAGAAATTAGCGGAAAGACTAACGTAATGAAACCGAGATGTAAATAATATTGACACATAGGGAAAATGATTATTTACATCGAGCTCTCATCAGCCGTTAAAAAGAAAATGAATAGATGAAAACGAGTTTTTTACAAACTTTCTTTGGAAAGACAAGGCTTTCTTACCTATTGGTTTTTTTGGTTATTTCCAATATCTCTTGTGATTCATTTAGACGCAGAAATCTACAGATCTACCGCAATGGTGTTGTCGTGTCGGCTCATCCGGAGGCATCGGCAGTAGGATTACACATCTTGCAGGGTGGAGGAAATGCCGTTGATGCCGCGGTAGCGGTCCAATTTGCGCTCGCCGTTGTGTATCCCAATGCGGGAAATATCGGTGGTGGAGGTTTTATGGTTTATCGCAACGCTGATGGGGATTTTGATGCGTTGGATTTCCGGGAAGCCGCACCCGGGGCCGCAACAAGGGATATGTATCTCGATGCGGAAGGCAATCCGGTGGCCGAGTTAAGCCTGCGCGGACAGTTAGCTTCAGGCGTACCGGGTTCTGTTGACGGTATGGTAAAAGCACATGAAAAATACGGTAAACTCGAATGGTCTACCTTATTGAAACCGGCCATTGACCTCGCCCAAAGTGGGTTTCCTGTAACCGAAATGCAGGCCAAAGAGTTAAATAGCAGAAAAGAGAGTTTCCGGAAATATAACCCGGGTGGGACCGCCTTTTTGCGGGATGTCGAATGGATAGCGGGCGATACGTTGGTCCAACCCGAATTGGCGCATACGCTAACGCTGATCAGCCAGCGCGGTAGGGCAGGATTCTATGAGGGCGAAACGGCCGACCGCATTGTTGAAGAAATGGCTCGCGGAAACGGCATCATCAGCCACGCAGACCTGAAAAATTACGAGGCGAAATGGCGGGATCCGATCTCAGCAACTTACCGGGGCTACCGGGTGGTATCCATGCCACCCCCTTCGAGTGGCGGCATTGCATTGATTTCCCTGCTTAAATCTGTAGAGGCTTATCCATTGTCGCAATGGGGGTTCCAGCAGGATTCAACTATGCGTGTAATCATTGAAGCCGAACGCAGGGTATATGCCGACCGGGCCACCCATTTGGGGGATCCTGATTTTTACGATGTTCCCCAGTCTATGCTGATCGATTCTTCGTATAATGCCGAACGTATGCGGAATATCAATTTCAGGCATGCATCGTTTAGCAGTGATATATTTGCGGGTAGTCTGTCTATGGCCGAGCACGAGGAAACCACCCATTTTTCCATTGTGGATCGGGAAGGAAATGCGGTTGCTATCACGACTACGCTCAATGGATCATACGGATCACAGGTAGTAGTAGCCGGGGCGGGATTCCTATTAAATAATGAGATGGATGACTTTTCCGTGAAGCCGGGTGCACCCAATATGTATGGATTGATTGGTGGTGCGGCCAATGCGATTGAACCGGGTAAGCGGATGCTTAGTTCCATGACTCCCACGATTCTCGAGAAGGACAGGAAATTATTCATGGTATTGGGTACACCGGGCGGATCGACGATTATAACGTCGGTATTCCAAACCATTCTCAACGTGGTTGATTTTGACATGGAAATACAGGAAGCAGTGGCTGCGCCACGCTTTCACCACCAATGGCTGCCTGACGAAGTGGCACTTGAGGAAAATGCCGTGACTCAACCGGTCCGACATTCGTTGTCTGCCACCGGATATAAGCTTGTGGACCGGGGGAGTATCGGTAGGGTGGATGCGATACGGGTGCTGCCGGACGGGAGCCTGAGTGGCGGGGCAGATCCACGCGGAGATGACACAACAAGAGGATACTAACGTAACGACTAAGATAATGAATAAAGAATATATTGCGGATCGTTATAAACAGATACAGGATGAGATATGCCGGGCATTGGAGCAATTGGACGGCAAAGCATCCTTTGTCGAAGAGCTATGGGCGCGCGATGGGGGGGGCGGAGGGCGTACACGCGTCATCCAAAACGGTGACGTGATTGAGAAGGGAGGAGTGAATTTTTCAGCGGTGCATGGTGTGTTGCCTGAAGCGATAAAACGTGCATTCCAGGTTGATGACGAAAAATTTTTTGCTACCGGAGTTTCCATTGTGCTCCATCCCAGTAATCCCTTTGTGCCCATTATCCACATGAATATCCGGTATTTTGAACTGAATGATCAGATCCGGTGGTTTGGTGGTGGTATAGATCTGACACCGCATTATGTAGAGAAAGACGAAGCTGTTTATTTCCATCGGCAGCTTAAAGGTGTCTGCGATCGTTTTGATCTTTCTTTTTATCCGGAGTTTAAGGCGTTTGCCGACCGCTATTTCTACATTAAACACCGGGGGGAAACCCGTGGGGTGGGAGGTGTGTTTTACGACCGGCTCACACCTGAAAAAACAGCGTTGTCCTGGGAAGGAATTTTTGATTTTTCATATGCCCTGGGTAACGCGTTTGTGCCCACATATGCGGAATTGGTCAACAGGAACCGACATCGAGATTTTTCTGAGGCCAACAAGCAGTGGCAATACCTCCGACGAGGGCGGTATGTGGAGTTTAACCTTGTATACGATGCAGGAACCAAATTTGGATTAGAGACCAATGGGCGCATCGAATCTATCTTAATGAGTCTGCCCCCTCATGCAGGCTGGGCCTATGATTTCAAACCTGAGTCGGGTAGTGCTGAGGCAGAAACCTTATTGTGGCTCAGGCAGGGAGTGGATTGGCTGGCTCAATAACCTAGTTATACTTAGTAGATCTGTAAATGGTGAAATTCAGTCGGTTTACCCTTGATAATGGGTTGAGAATATTGGTACACGAGGATCACGCAACACCGATGGCGGTGGTCAATCTGTTGTATGATGTAGGCTCGCGCGATGAACATCCGGATAAAACGGGGTTTGCACACTTATTCGAGCACCTCATGTTTGGCGGGTCGGTGAATATTCCTAGTTACGACGGACCTTCGCAGGCAGTGGGTGCCCAAAACAACGCATTTACCAGCAACGATATTACTAATTATTACATCACGTTGCCTGCCGCTAACCTTGAGACCGCGTTCTGGTTGGAAAGCGATCGCATGTTGGGTTTGGCATTTAGTGAAAAAAGCCTCGATGTGCAGCGTAATGTGGTTTGCGAAGAGTTTAAACAGCGGTACCTCAATCAGCCGTATGGAGATGTGTGGCTTAGGCTCAGGCCATTGGCTTACCAGGTGCATCCGTACCGCTGGGCAACCATCGGCAAAGAGCTTTCCCATATTGAACAGGCAAAGATGGATGATGTCAGGGCATTTTTCACGAAGCATTATGCGCCCGAGAATGCGATTCTGGTAGTTGCCGGGGATGTTGAAGTCGACGCCGTAAAAGAACTGGCAGAAAAATGGTTTGCTCCGATTGCTTCGCGTGGTAAGTATGTGAGGAAACTCCCCGCAGAACCGGAGCAACGGGAGGCCCATAGGGAAGTGATATACGCAGATGTTCCCTTAAACAGCCTGTATATCGCTTTTCACGGTCCTGCGCGATTGGAAAATGCGTATTACGCCATGGACTTGATTTCAGACCTACTGTCGCGCGGTACATCTTCCAGACTTTATCGTACACTGGTCAAAGAGAAAGAATTGTTCAGTGAAATCAACGCATATCATACGGGGAGTATAGATGGTAATTTGTTCGTGGTAGCCGGTAAGCCCCTGTCAAATATAACGTTGGAAGCTGCCGAGGAAGCCATTTGGGACGAATTAAGACAGTTGAAATACGAGCAAGTGACAGATTACGAACTGAACAAAGTAAAGAATCGGATAGAGTCTACGATGGTTTTCGCCGAGATGGCCATTTTAGAAAAGGCCATGAATTTAGCTTATTTTGAGTTGCTTGGGGATGCCGATGGATTGAACCGAGAGGTAGATCGTTATTTTGCCGTTTCTGCTGAAGACATCCAGCGGCAAGCCAATCAGTTGTTCAGAAAAGAAAATTCTTCAACGCTTATTTACATAGCCGATAAACATGCTTACTAGAACGCAACCTCCCCCGTATCATCCAATAAGCGGGTTGGATTTAATTAAACCCCAAGAAATTACGTTTTCGAATGGATTGAAAGTTTTTATCTTCGATTCCGGTGAACAGGATTTGGTACGTATTGAATGGATTGTTGATCATCTTTTCGGCCGGGAGGATCAAGCGCTCTTGAATTCCAGCATCTGCGAATTATTACCGGAAGGCACGCTTACGCTTAGCAGTGCTCAGATTGCGGAATTAGTTGATTTCCATGGTGCATTTTTAATACCGGGAGTTGGTTATGATCAATCTTCATTGACGTTATTTTCGTTGAATAAGCATCTTGAGGAATTATTGCCGGTAGTCAAAGATATGTTGACGAATGCTGTTTTTTCTGAAAAGGAACTTGCAACCTATATCCGCAACAATAAGCAGAAGCTACAGGTTTCTCTTCAGAAAAATAGTTTTGTAGCACGCAGGCTGTTTAATAAATCCGTATTTGGAACAGCCCGTTATGGATATGTACCTGAGGTATCAGACTACGATGAACTGACCAGAAACAACTTATTGGTATTGTTCAGTCAGCAGTATAGACCATCAAATTGCACATTGGTTGTTTCTGGTAAGATTACCGGAAATGTTATAAATAGCCTGGAGCGCTTGTTTGGAAATGACTGGGTGGATCAAAATGGACCCCTGCCTATTGAGCAAATACCCAATGTGCTTCCCAAAGCAGGGAAGCTAGCCGTTGACGTGCGTAAAGATGCGATGCAATCGGCCATCCGCATGGGATGCCTGAGCGTACAGCGCCCTCATCCTGATTTTCCCGGGCTGCAGGTGCTGAACACGGTATTGGGAGGGTATTTCGGTTCACGCCTGATGACCAATATCCGGGAGGATAAGGGCTATACGTACAGCATTAGCTCAGGTATGGCATCGTTAAAGCACAGTGCTTTTTTTACCCTTGGATCGGAAGTAGGGGTGGATGTAACGGCTGCAACGCTCGGTGAAATTGAAAGGGAAATTAATAGACTCCGGGATGAGCCGGTGAGCAATGAAGAACTTGCGGTGGTTAGGAGTTATATTATGGGGAGCCTATTGGGCAGTCTGGAGAATGTATTTTCTCACGCTGACAAATTCAAGAATGTATATTTTTCTGGGTTGGGACTGGAATACTACGATCGTTATACTTCCGTAATCAACACGATTACTCCCGACGAAATATGCCATTTAGCCAATACATATCTGGATTTTGATAAAATGGTCAAGGTAGTAGTCGGAAAGATTTAGCCATGATATTAGCCGGTAGCCATTGACTTCAGCACTTCAAACAGCGCCTTCCCTTTTAATAGGCATTCGTTATATTCTTTTTCCGGATCAGCATTGTCCGTAATTGCTCCTCCGGTATGAAACGATAGGTAACCATTGTCTGCATTGTAAATCAAGGTGCGGATGACTACACTGAAATCATAATTGCCCTGTGGACTAAAATATCCCAACGCTCCAGAATAGACGCCTCTACGGCTGTTTTCGTAACGATCGATCAATTTCATCGCACTGATTTTTGGAGCCCCGGTCATGGATCCGGCAGGAAACGTATTACGAATGGTATC
>WKJB01000238.1_pt1 | contig 12277 bp, 10 predicted proteins | sample 5403331 | NCBI WGS metagenome assembly WKJB01 (sample SAMN13198853, study PRJNA488119) | plastic metagenome | isolation source: water-polyurethane dispersion (WPUD) containing a polyether... | place: Mexico: Mexico City | collected 2016 | reverse complement strand
AAGTTGTGTAAAATACCCTATCATAGTTAATAGTATTTATATTAACAATAATCCGGTGAGGGATAATAATAAATTTTTAATTAGGAAAAGTCGAGGCGGATAATATTTTCTATGCAATATTCGGCAACGGCGGTAATTGTAACAAACGGATTCACACCAACGGTACCCGGAATCAATGAACCGTCCAAAACATAGAGACCCTCATGACCGTTCAGTTTCCCGAATTGATCCGTTGCCTCGCCCAAAACCGCGCCGCCCAGCGGATGGTAGCAAACATCATAGCCCCAGCCGTTATGGAATAGCAGATGAGAGCGTGTTCCGCCGTTGGCGTCATTCATTTTTCTAATGAAGTATTCGGCATTTTTCTGCATGTTCTCGGTATTGCTTCGGTCCCAGTCCAGCGTCAGTTTGCCTTGCTCTTTATCGTAGTGTGCAGCACCGAGTTTGGGCACGCGGTTGAGCATCAAATAAAGCGTGGTGGCCACATTCAAGCCCATCGGCAGAGGAGCTATTTCTGTGAAGAAGGGATGCTCGGGGTCGTTCCAATTGTCGATGGCGCCTACCGGGATGGTGGAGTGGTTTAATCCCGTTCCGCCCGAAAATGCTTTTACCCAGTTTCTGCCGGTCATGAAATTGCCGTTGTTTCCCCATTTCTTTCCGAGCTTGTCATCGACCTTAATTTTGCCTTCTGCTGCCGATTTCAACAATAATTCCATGGTGCCCATTACGCCCGCGGATACAATCAATTTATCGGTGGTAATTTCTTTTTTGGCTACCGTTTCACCTTGCGTATTGATTACCGTTACTTCTAACAAATAACTGCCGTCGCCGTTTTGTGCAATGCTTTCTACTTTGTGCAAGTCGAGGATTTCGAGATTCCCGGTTTCGGCTGCTTTTTTCAGGTAGTTTTTGTCGAGGGTGTTCTTGCCGTGGTTGTTGCCGTAAATCACTTCACCAGCAAGCGCCGACTTCGGCACTTCGTCACGGCATTCTTTTTCCATGTAATTGAAGTCGTAAACGTTGGGAACGCGCACGGTTTTGAAGCCCGCTTTCTGCGCTTCCGCTTCGCCAACCTTTGAGAATTTGTAGTATTTACATTCATTTAAGAACTTCTCATCGGCTACATTTACTTGCAATTCCTTTCGTGCCAGCGGGAAGTATTTATCGTAAAACAGTTCCGCGTCCAGTTGAGGCAGGATTTCCTCAAAGTATTCTCGCTTTGGCGTTACGGCCATCCCGCCGTTGACCAAAGAGCCGCCGCCCACGCCTCGACCCATCCAGATTTTCACATGGTCAAAATCCCAACGGTCCAATGCGCCCGTAAATTTTCTCAGCGGAAAGACATTCATAAAAGGAGCAATGGTTCTTGTTCTGAGCCAAGCCGCACTGTTTCCGGGGTGTTTCATGGCGGAGAATTTCTCGCCCGATTTCTGCCAGTCGAGGCCCATTTCCAAGATCGTTACTTTGTGCCCCGCTTCAGTCAGGCGCAGAGCCGCCACCGCGCCGCCGTAGCCTGAGCCGATGATTACCGTCGATTTTTTCATCTTTTGTGTTTTGATACCCTTTTCCTGCTCGTCGTGGCCGAACGGAAATAGGGCACAGGATTGCATAAAAAACAAGGCGCCGGCACCTAAGATGCCGGTCCTGATGAATTCTTTTCTGTTCATGGGCTGCATTAAAACAAAAACCGTACTACATGTTTGCAGTACGGCTATGGGTTAAATAAGATTGTGATTACGCGTTGCGTTTGATCAGCGCCATATAGAAGCCGTCGTAGCCTTGGCTTGGCATAATGTGCTGTTCTGCAATCAGTTCAAAATCAGCGTGCATTTTCAGAAATTCTTCCACTTGTTCATTGTTCTCAGACGGCAAGATGGAGCAGGTAGCATAAACCATTTGCCCGCCTTTTTTCAGCATAGCGGAGTAGTCGCTTAAAATCTGCTGCTGTTCTTTTTTGATACGATCAATGAATTCTTGGTCGATTTTCCATTTGGAATCCGGGTTCCGCTTCAATACGCCAAGACCTGAACAAGGCGCATCGATCAACAGTCTGTCGGCAGAATTGTGCAGGCGTTTGATGACTTTATTGTCGTCGATCAATCTCGTTTCTATATTGTGCGCGCCGGCGCGTCTGGCTCGGCGTTTCAGTTCCGCGAGTTTCCATTCGTAAATGTCCAGAGCAATGATTTGACCCTTGTTGTTCATCTCGGCTGCCAAATGCAGGGTTTTTCCGCCCGCGCCTGCGCAAGCGTCTACTACGCGCTGACCTTCCTTTACATTCAGGAATTCTGCAATCATCTGAGAAGAAGCATCTTGCACCTCAAAAAGTCCGTCCTTAAACGCGGTGGTCAGGAAGACGTTTTTCTTTTCTTCCAATTGTACCGCGTCTTTGTGGTCGGCAACGGTAAAGGCTTCCACGCCTTCGTCACGCAGATCTGCTACCAATTCTCGTGCAGTGGTTTTCAGTGAATTGGCACGCAGCACGGTGGGCGCTTGTTCGTTCAGAGCGTCCATTTCTTTCTCCCATTTCGGCCCGAGCTCTTTTTCCAGTGTTTCGGCAAGCCACTCTGGAACCGAGTGTTGGATGGCCTTTGTCGGGAGTTTTCCTTTTTTCAGCTTTGTCAAAACGTCGGCTGTTTTGATGCCGTTAAACTCTTCGAATTTCTTGTACGGTGTTTGGCTCCAAATCAAATAAGTAAGAATCAACTTGTAGATGTTTCCGGGCTTTACGCCTTCGCCCATATAATATTCCAGCCGTTTTTTCCAGCGGATGATGTTGTAGAAAATCTCTGAAACCACTTGGCGGTCTTGGCTGCCCCATTTGCGGTGCGCTTTCAGCAGTCGCTCTATAACTTTGTCGGCATATTTATTTCTCTCGAAGAAAGTCTCTTGCAATGCATCGTGAATGCCGATGAGCAGGTTGCGGTGGATGAGTTGAATCTCTGATTTTTGCATGGCGCAAAGTTACGAAATTTGACGGTCGGCCGAGGATGGTTTATCGAAGCGGATGTGGGCAGTACCGGGCTCGATGCGTCGGGCAGAGTAGATGATAATTTCCTTGCCTTCCATATCTGCTTTGTTGCGGTAATGGCTGCCGCTGAAACGACTTTCTTTTACCGTGACTTTGATGCCTTCATCTGAAAAATAAATGCGGTGCGGAAAGTAGAACCATTTATTTAGGCCGAACTTCTGCTGCTCGTCCTCGTTGAAAATGTTCACCTCGCCCAGCAATTCTGCGGCGGCTGTGTCTATCGGGCTTTCATACAGTTCTTCGGGTGCCGCGGTTTGGATGATTGCACCGTCGCGCATAACCACCACGGCGTCTGTCCACGGCAGCACCTCATTCAAATCATGAGTGCTGATGATAATCGCGATATTTTCTTTCCGCGCGAAAGTGAAGATGCGTTCTCTGATTTCCAGCCTGCGTGCATAATCCAGGTTACTGAAAGGCTCGTCCAAGAGCAACAACTTGGGCGATTTGGAGAGCGCCTGTGCTATGGCTACCCGCTGCTTTTGTCCGCCGCTCAAATATTTTGGCAATACGCCGGCAAAGTCTTGGAGACCTACAATGTGAAGAAGCTCATCTACCTTACGGCGTTTTGCTCCCAAGTCGATGTTCGAGATATATTTGCCGACGTTCTCTGAAACGGTGGAGTACGGCATCAGTTCATAGTGCTGCGCCACCAATTTCATCTCCGCCTCGCCGGGGACAAGGTTGGCCTTCGGACCGTACAGCTCTTCGCCATCGAAGAAAATCTTCCCCGACTGCCAATCCAACAAGCCGTAGATCAACGAAAGCAGCGTGGTCTTGCCGCTACCGCTTTCGCCGATGAGCGCCAACACTTTGCCTGCATCCATTGTAAGGTTCAATCCTTCAAAAAGCGGTCGGTCTTCGCCGTAACCGAAAGATATGTTTTCTAAATTGAGAAGCATCGCACAAAAATACGGTTTTCGTCTGCGCCGGTCGGTCTCTATTTAATTTGATATCTTTGCCCGAAAATCAATAAACCAATATGAAAAGAAGCTTAGTGAGAGCGGGCGCTGCTGCCGGTATTTTCGGCATGTTACTGCTTTCTTGCGGCAAGGACCAGCCGCTGACGAGTGAAGCGAATGAAGTGACCACCACTGCCGACGGTTTGCGTTACGCGGTAGATACCATGAATTCCAATATCGAATGGCGCGGTTACAAAGTAGTGAAAACCGACAATACCAGCCACTTCGGCACCATTAAATTCGAAAGCGGCGAGGTTACCGTAAAAGACGGTCAACTGGAAAGCGGCAAATTTGTGGCAGACATGAACTCGGTTACCAGCGTAGACCTGAAAGACGATGCAGAACAGCAAGCTAAACTGACGGGCCACCTGAAAAGCGAGGACTTCTTCGGTACAGAACAGTTCCCCAACGCATCGTTTGAAATCACCAAGGTTACTCCTAATACGACGGGAGATTACAATACCACCATCGAAGGAAACCTGACAATGAAAGGCATTACCAAGCCGGTGGTTTTCAACGCCAACGTAACGGTGGACAATGATGCGGTAACAATTGCCTCAGAACCCAAAGACATCAGCCGCAAGCAATTCGGTGTCAACTTTGACATGCCGGCTGCAAACGGTCTGATAAAAGATGAAGTGACCATCCAAATGATGGTGAAAGCTTTGTCTAGAAATTAATAGAAATTCTGTCTATATCCGAAGGACCTGCCAAACGGCGGGTCTTTCTGTTATGCAGATGTTGCGGCAAAGCCTTAAATTTGTCATCTGATATCCCTAAAACAATGTTTGATAAAATAGAGGAATTACTTCTGCAGGTTCGGCAGTTCCAAACCGGCGATAAGAACGAGATCGAACAGTTCAGAATTGTTTACCTTGGAAAAAAGGGCAGCGTGACCGAGCTTTTCGAGAAGTTCAGAGAAGTGCCGGCAGAGCAGAAAAAAGAGTTCGGCCAAAAAATCAACGGTCTGAAACAGGCGGTGAATGCAAAGTTGGACGAACTGAAAGCTGCGCTGTCAACCGAGACGATTGCTGAGAAGAGCGACCTTACACGCCCGGGACTTCCGTTGGAGTTGGGTTCTCGGCATCCCATCAGCATCGTGCGCAATCGGATTACAGAGATTTTCCGGTCGATCGGTTTCGCGGTGGCAGACGGGCCCGAGGTGGAAGACGACTGGCACAACTTTACCGCGCTCAATCTGCCCGAGTATCACCCGGCGCGAGACATGCAGGATACCTTTTTTATCGAACAAAATCCCGATATATTGCTGCGCACGCACACCTCGTCGGTGCAGATTCGCTACATGGAAAACAATGAGCCGCCGATGCGGATTCTTTCGCCCGGTCGTGTTTTCCGTAATGAAGCTATTTCATCTCGTTCGCACTGTATTTTCCACCAGATCGAAGGTTTGTACATCGATAAGGATGTTTCCTTTGCCGACTTGAAACAGACCATCCAATACTTTACCACCGAACTCTTCGGTAAATCAAAAATCCGGATGCGGCCGTCTTACTTTCCTTTTACGGAGCCGAGCGCCGAGGTAGACGTTTACTGGGGTTTGAATTCCGAGACCGATTATCGTATCACAAAAGGTACCGGCTGGCTGGAGATTTTGGGCTGCGGCATGGTAGATCCGGCGGTTTTGAAAAACGTGAACATCGACCCGGAGAAATACAGCGGTTACGCCTTCGGTATGGGGATCGAGCGTATCGTGATGTTGCTTTATCAGATTTCCGACATCCGCCTTTTCTTCGAGAACGACCTGCGAACGCTGGAACAGTTCAAGACTTTATAAACCAAAAGCTCCGCAGCGATGCGGAGCTTTTTTTGCTGAAATTTTGTTGTTAACGGAAAAACTGAATCGGAGCGCGAAGTTGTGCGTATGAGTCCAAGCTCGCCGTCAATGCACCGACGCGTAATTCTGCGCGTATTTCCACCGGTACGTGGTTGATATCGTTGGTTACCCACATCGTCACACTTTCATTGTTTTTGAAAACGCGGCCACCCAGTACAGTCGGGACGATTTTAAGCGCATTGACCTTGCCGAATTTCGTTTCTCTCACCTCGGTGCCCGCCACTCGCAGTGCAAACGGGAAATAATTGTCGTCTATCCACACATTCATACGGATAACATTGCCTACCCGCAGTTGGTTTGGATCCAGACTACGCAGATAATAGAAAGCCGAAAGCATATCCTGCATGCGCGCCGGAATGCTGATGTTTTGAATGGGCGCTCCCGGGTGCTTGCGGTCGACCAACATTACCGTGTTCGCCTTTTGATTGAACTTGGCCGACAGATTCTGCGTATAAGTGCCTTCCGAAACATTGCGCACATAGAATGAAGGCAGACCTGTGTTGAGATTTATATAACTCTCGTAAATATCGTTCACGCGGAAGAAGGCTTTTAAAGCGCCCGTGGTTTGGCCGTTGCCGCGCACATACAGATGCGGTTGGCCTGCATAAGTGGTGCGCGTGGCGGTGAGTGTTGCGGTGCCTGCGTTGATGATGCCGTAATGCACACGATAACGAAGGACTTCACCTGAGTTGATATTGCTTGGTTGAGCCATTCCTATTGTGGAAATAAGCAGCACAAGCATTAAAAAAAATTTCTTCATCAATACCTATTAAACAAGTCTTTAACGCAAAAAGGCTGCCAACGCGGGCAGCCTTACTTTCTTAAGAAATAATCAGTTTTTCGGCGGTATCTCTGCCAAAATGTCTTTCAAATAAGACCAAAATTTTTGTACCGACGAAATGCTGACGCGCTCGTCAGGCGAGTGTGCACCTTTGATGTTGGGCCCGAAGCTGATCATTTCCATTTCGGGATAGTTGGCGCCGATGATACCGCATTCCAAGCCGGCGTGACAAGCGACCACTTTGGGTGTTTCGCCAAACTTTTCTTTGTAGATTTTTTCCATCACTTGGATGATGCTCGCATCGGGAGTGGGTTTCCAGCCCGGATAAGAGCCGCTGAGTTCCACCTTCATATCCGCCAATTCAAAAACGGATTGCAGCTGATGCGCCACCGCTGTTTTCCCGGATTCTACCGATGAACGGCTGAGGTTCAGGATTTTCAGATCACCGTTTTTAAGCTCCACGCGCGCAATGTTGTTGGAGGTTTCCACCAAACCCACAATATCGGGGCTCATCCGATAAACGCCGTTGTGCGCCGCGGTCAGGGCGCGAATCAGCTTTTCCGAATCCGTTGTCGAAAGTCCCTCGTCATCGTTGTTCATTTCGTTTATCTCGATGGAGAGATTGTTCTCGGTAGTTGCAAATTCAGCTTTGATATCATTTATCAACTCCTGAACGTCACTCTTAAAATCGACAAAGTTTTTTACACGGACCACGGCGTTCGCTTCACGCGGAATGGCATTTCTCAGACCGCCGCCGTCGATTGAAATAAGGTTGACGGAATGAGAAAGTCCGGCATACAAAACGCGCGCAAGCAGAACATTTGCGTTGCCCAAATTCTTGTCGATGTCCATCCCCGAATGTCCGCCGTTTAAACCTTTGACAGAAATGCTCACAGCATCGCCTTCTGTCTTTACGGTTGCGTAGGTTTTGTAGGCCGAGATATCTACGCCGCCTGCACAGCCGATATCCAGTTCATCATCTTCTTCGGTGTCCAGATTCAGAAGGATTTCGCCTTGCAATTGACCGGGTTTCAGACCCAAAGCACCCGTCATTCCGGTTTCTTCGTCGATGGTAAACAAGGCTTCCAAAGCGGGATGAGCAATATCTTTCGATGCCAGCACCGCCATGATTGCGGCAACGCCTATTCCGTTATCGGCACCCAGTGTGGTGCCGTCGGCTTTGACCCAGTCACCGTCCACGAGCATTTTTATTCCTTGGGTATCGAAATCAAAATCGGTATCGTTGTTTTTCTGGCAAACCATATCCAAGTGCGATTGCATGACAATGGGTTTGCGGTTTTCCATTCCCCCTGTTGCGGGCTTGCGGATGATGACATTGCCGGTTTCATCTACGGTGGTGTCAAGGCCCAGATCCTCACCGAAATTCTTGATAAAGGCAATTACTCTCTCTTCTTTTTTTGACGGACGCGGCACCGCGTTCAATGCTGCAAAATTCTTCCACAATTCTTGCGGTTGCAGTTCTGCTATATTCATAAGCTGTCTTTGTATTTCTTTCAAAGGTAAGAAAAGGAGACGCCATGCTCAAGCATTCGCAGGTTCAATGCATTGTCTTTTGCTGTTTGGCTCGCGTCTATATGCTTTCAGGCAAGGCTTTTCCGCTGTTAAAATCGTATCTTTGTAGTGATGAATTTTCCAAGTAAAGTCTTAGAAAAAGCCGTGGAGGAAATCTCAGGATTGCCCGGTATCGGCAAAAAATCTGCGACGCGGTTGGCACTTCACCTGCTGCGTCAGTCCAATTCCCAAGCGTTGGGTTTATCAGATGCCTTGCGCAGATTGGTAACGGACATCAAATATTGTAAAGAATGCCATAATTTTTCCGATGCTGAAATCTGCGAGATCTGCGCTTCGGAAAAAAGGAACGCCGAGCAACTGTGCGTGGTAGAAGATGTGCGCGATGTGATGGCGATTGAAAATACACAACAGTACCAAGGCAAATATCTGGTTTTGGGCGGGAAACTTTCACCGATGGAGGGCATCGGGCCGTCACAGTTGCGCATAGACTCGCTTGAAAAGCGTGCCCGGAGCGGCGAGGTGAAAGAAATTATATTCGCCTTAAGCGCTACCATGGAAGGCGACACCACGGCCTACTATCTCTACAAGAAGCTGAAAGATCTGCCGTTGCAGTTTTCTACTATTGCGCGCGGCATTGCCGTGGGAGATGAACTGGAATATGCCGATGAGGTATCATTGGGCCGCTCCATCCGAAACCGTATGCCGTACAACGAGAAGATGTAAGCGTGAAACTTAGCGTCATTATTGTCAACTACAACGTTACCGTCCTTCTGGACAATTGCCTTGCCTCTGTTTTGCATTATACCGATGATAAGACTACGGAGATCATCGTTCGGGATAATCACTCGACCGACGATTCTTGGAAAAAGTTGATTGATAAATACCCGACAGTTAAGTTTCAAGCATCGGACAAAAATGAGGGTTTTGCCATCGCCAACAATAAAGCGGTTGACGCTGCGAGCGGAGAATACATCCTTTTGTTGAATCCCGATACTTTATTTATCGAACCTCTGTTTCCTGAGTTGTTGGATTTTGCGGACAGTATGACGGACTTGGGATGTTTGGGTGTGCGGTTCATCGACGGTGACGGCAACTTCTTGCCCGAGACGAAACGATCCGTGCCCGATGTATGGAATTCTTTCCAAAAGCTTTTCCTATTTCCTTCAAAGAAGCGCAGTGCAAAAGGTTACTACCGCAGCGATATCTCCGAACATGAAAATGCCGAGGTGGAAGTGATCACAGGCGCGTTTATGCTGATGAAGCGTGAGCTTTACCTAAAGACCGGCGGTTTGGACGAGCGTTATTTCATGTACGGCGAAGACATTGATCTTTGCTATACTCTTTTGCAGATGGGCTGCCGCAACTATTATTACGGCCGAAAGACGATTGTACATTACAAAGGCGAGAGTACGGTAAAAGACCGCAAATATTTAGAGCGCTTCTACGGCGCCATGCAGATCTTTGTAAAGAAATATTACGGCGACAGGCCGCTGCAATGCGCATTGCTCACTGCGGGTTTGAAAGCCCGCCACTGGATAGCTCTGCTACAACTGATGCAAAAGAAAACAGCCTGACAAATTTGTCAGGCTGTTTCGTTGTTAACTAAACTTATATTATGGCGTTGTCGTAGAAGGTGCGGGTGCAGGTGCTGCGGTTCCCGGTGCCGGATTGGCTGTGGGCGGAGTCTGTACCGGTGCCTGCGGAGCGTTTGGCAATTGTTTCGCCGGCGGTGGTGCCACGGGCGCCCCCGAGCCGGGATTTGCGGTCATGGCAACGCTTAGGAAGATAAGTAGACAGATGAAACCTGCCAGTGTCCATGTTGCTTTATCCATAAATTCATTGGTGCGCTGTACACCGAAGGAAGCCGCGGAGCTGCCGCCAAATGTGCCTGACAAGCCGCCGCCTTTAGGGTTTTGCGCCATGATAATGATGATCAGCAGTACGCAGGCAATGATGATCAGCACCATAAATAAAGTGAATATTGTACCCATTCTGTCTAAATTTCAGTGTGCAAATATAATGTTTTTTTATCAAAAAAAAATGCCGAAGAATGCAGATTAATTAAAATCCGCCACAGGTTTCTGTGGCGGATCATGTTGTAAAGCAGCGGGGGTTTACTTGAAATCGCTGTCTTTTGCTTGGTTCACTTCGTAAGACTTCACATCGAAGGTAATGTCTTGCCCCATCATATTTTGAGCGATGGTGTACGGCAGTTTCACTCCCGACACTTCTTTGTAGTTGGAGTAATTGGTAGGAACGGTCATTGTGGTTTCGCCCATTTTCTGCGTTTTCACTTCGCCTGTTTTCAAGCCTGTTTTTACGCTGTAATAGTAGATAACGCCGGGCGCTTTTACCGCATAAACATCTTCGTTGTTCATCTTCTCGATTCCCGTTACTTGGATGTCTGCTGTCTTGCCGAAATCAAGCTCGGGGAAGACTTGGGTGTTGCGTGCCATTTCTACCTTGGTCTCGGCGGGCATCGGCATTTTCTTGCCCTGAGCCATCATGTAGCCGTCCTTGCCGTCGAAGACAACTTTCTGTACACTGTTGCCCATCATGCTGATGTCCATCATCATTTTTCCGCCTTTCGCCTGAATCATTTTCATCTCCAGCGGCATGCCTTGAACCGTGGTGGTGGCCGTGGTGGTAAGCGAGTTTACCTTCTCCGCATTGGCTCTGCCGCCGATAGCGTTGAAATAGTTGGCCGCTACGCTTGCCGGTGTTACCGAGGCATCCACTGTTTTCACCACAGGCTTTTCCACAGGTTTGGCGTAAGCGTCATAATACTTGACAGGATAGCCCAGTTTCTCCAATTCCGGTCCTATTTCAGAACCTTTGCCCGCTACAAAGATTCGGGTATTCTTTGGCATTACAACTTTGGCTACGGCCGTCTGCACTTGCGGCACGGTAACATTGTCGATGGACTTCAGGTAGTTGGCGTAGAAGTCGTCGGGCAGGTTTTGTACCTTTTGGGTTACGGCGAAGCGCGCGATTGTCTCGGGACGCTCCATCGACATGATGAAGTTGCCTTTCAACTTTGCTTTGGCGTTGGCCAATTCTTCGGGCTTGATGGTGGAAATGCCGTTCAGCTCATTCATGAACTCTGCAACCGCCTTGGCCGCCACTTCATTGCGGACATTGGCCTGCGCGCTGAAATCGGGGCTGTATTTGCCTGTATCCATTGAAGAATAAGCGCCGTACGTAAAGCCGTTTTTCTCACGCAGATTCATGTTGAGGCGAGATTCAAGACTTCCCCCGCCCAAGATTTGGTTGCCCAATAGTGCAGGGAAATACTGTGGATTGTTCATCTTCATGTCGGTAACATTCCCGACCGTAACCACGGACTGTACCGCAGTCGGCACATCTACCACATTGATCTCGGTAGCCGATACGTTGGCTGCCGCACGAGGAGTTTCGTATGTGGTGTTGGTTTTTTTCCACGGTGCGAAATATTGTTCTGCCAAGCGCTTCACATCATTATACTTCACATCGCCCACCACTACCAGATAAGCGTTGTTGGGCGCATAGTATTTGCTGTACGCGGTGGTCACGTCTGACGGCTGAATTTTCTGTACGCTTTCAATCGTCTCAAACTCACCGCGGGCTGTATTTTTTCCATAAGTAAGTGCGGTGAAAACACGGTCTGCAATAGAGCTTGCATTTTTCTCGTCGGCTTTCAGACCTTCAACCGTACGTTCTTTGCTTTTTTCAATCTCGGCGGGAGAGAATTGCGGATGAACCACGGCGTCGGCCATCAGCTTAAACACCTCAGGGAAATATTTGGAGAGTGTGTTGGCAGAACCGCCCGTCGGCGAAAAGCGCAGGCTCGCCCCCAGATAATCAACCCGACGGTTGAAGTCGTCTTTGGTCATGGAGGCGGTACCGTTGCCCAGCTGTTCTGCCATAATGCTGTTTACTCCGGCAATATCACCTTCGTAAACGGGCGGGCGGTCTATCGAGAGACTGACGGTTACGCGCGGCAACTTATGGTTTTCTACCACCATCACCGTCAGGCCGTTTTTCAGCTGGAAACTTTTCGGTTGGGTAATCTGAATGGTGGGCGTAGGTCCCGGTTTGGGCATCAGGTCTCTGTTGAACGTCTGTGCACTCAGGGT
>WKJB01000235.1_pt1 | contig 12410 bp, 9 predicted proteins | sample 5403331 | NCBI WGS metagenome assembly WKJB01 (sample SAMN13198853, study PRJNA488119) | plastic metagenome | isolation source: water-polyurethane dispersion (WPUD) containing a polyether... | place: Mexico: Mexico City | collected 2016 | reverse complement strand
AAGGGAATCGTCAAACGATATGAAAGCATCTTTGCAGAAACGAACTAATACGGCAGATAACCATACAGCAACAGCTCAGCATGTATCGGCTAAACGGGTATTGGTTGTACAATCGGGAAAAACCGGCCGATTTGCAGGCATGTCTGAGAATTTGGAAAAACTGAAGCCAGTCCGTATTCCCGGCTATAAAGTGAGAGGCTAAACCGGCGTAAATCAGCCTGAACGGCGGGCCAGCGTTCACGTTTAACGAGGCGGTCTCGTTTGTGATCGCCTGCGAAACGCAGGAAGACATCGACTATTATTGGGAAAAGCTGACAGCCGATGGCGGCCGTAAAGGCAACTGCAGTTGGCTGGGAGCAGCCTAAAGCCGATTACGCCTTCCGGTCTGCCGGTTTAGCGTAAGGCTTTAACTTTTTCTTCAACTGTTGCCGGGCCATATGTATCCGGGTTTTTACCGTTCCGATCGGGATCTGGAATTGCTCGGCAATTTCGTGATACTTATATCCCTCGTAATACATGGTAAAAGGATAATAGTATTCCTTGGAGAGCTTCGAAAGCGCATATTCGATATCTTTCATCACAAACTTTCCTTCGGCCTGATTGCGCAGGGAACTAATGAAAAGGTCGGAAGAAGAAAGAGATTCCGATTTAACGATCAATGAATTGGTTTTGACCTTTCTACGGTAGTAATTGATAAATGTATTCTTGAGTATGGTATAAAGCCACGCCTGTAAATTCGTTCCCTCCCTGAATTTGTCGTAATAAGAGAACGCTTTTAGCATCGTATCCTGTACCAAATCATTTGCATTCTCTGGATCCTGTGTAAAATAACGTGCGTAACCTGTCAATGCTCCTGTTTCCTGAACTACTTGGTGGCTAAATTCGGTGTGATTCATATTGCGTTTTTACACGGAAAATCGAAAATTATTATCGCTTGCCTAGTGTCTAAGTTCTAGCGCTTCAGCAGAGAAGGAGACAAAACCAACGTCAAATTGTTTGGATTCATTGGAGATTTTATCAGATGTAACGCACCAAAAATCCAAAGTAGCGGCGATGCAAAAGGCAGGCTTAACGAGCATTCCGGTTGACGGCGTTATAAACAGCCGCTGTGACCAGACCGCCGATCAGGTAATACAACACCGTCAGTGCCTTCACGTTGCGGTTGCGGTTAACAGGTTCGTCATTTAGCCCAAGGGGCTTGGTCAGCGTCAGTGCGCCGATGCCCGCGGCAGTGCCCAACAGGAGTCCTTTTGCCCAAGTCTCCTTTGGGCTATTACCACTGATCGCACGGAAAAAAGCGGTGTTGGCAACGATATCGCCCGCCAGCGCCATGCTGTACAGTTCCTTCTCTTGCGGTGGTTTGCTGCCAGCGGCCCGCCATGTCTTTTCAATGCCCTCCTCGGCAATTTCATTAATTCGGGGGGCATTGTCGAGCCGTTTACGCCCCAGCTCGTGAATGATGTTTAGTACCAAAGAGCCTGCCAGTGCAGGCAGTATATTTCTGAAAAAACCCATATCCATTGAAATTATGTTCTCTCTTCCCGGCCACACAAAATTCGCGTACTGAGTTTTGCTTTTTGTCTGCCTTTCTCCTTTCTAACAACAAAGCATCGCAATTGTTGCCGCAATATCGAACAGGCTTCGGCAGAAAACTGCCGCTTCGCTAAAAATAGGCCCCCGCCTCCGGTGGCCGGATATCCGTGAGCGTACCCCGGTAATGCCGGAGATCCCGGGCTTCATAGGGATGGGCCAAGATTTGTTCTTCCACCAGATCGATGCCCAGTCCCGGCAGATCGGGTATTTCCATTTCCCCATGTCCGTTGAACGTTATGCGTTCGGTACTCACATCTCGTCGCCAAGGAATATCGTTGCTCATCGTTTCAAGAAGGTAGAAATTCGGAATACATGCGGCCAGTTGCAGGGTGGCCGCATTGGCAACCGGGCCACTGGGGTTATGCGGACATACCGGAAGGTGGTAAGCTTCGGCAAACGCCGCTATTTTTTTGACCTCCGAAAGCCCGCCGGCATGGCTGACATCCGGCTGGATCACATCGGCAGCGCGCAGTTCAAACAGGCTCCGAAATTCCCACCGGTTGTATAAACGCTCGCCTGCGGAAACGGGTACCTGGACCCTGCGTTTTACCTCCGCCAACCCCTCCAGATTTTGCGGTGGAATCGGCTCTTCGTACCACAATATACCGAAACGGGTAAGTTCGTTGCCGATGCGGACCGCCGTGGGAACATCAAAGCGCCCGTGTGCCTCAATAATAAGGTCGGCTTTTCCTTTGGTTGCGTCATAAACGGCTTCCACGCATTCCAGGGCCTCGTGCAGTGCCTTTGTCCCGATATGCAGGTAACTGGCGCCAAACGGATCCCACTTCAATGCACTGAATCCCTGCCTTACCGCTTTTTCAGCTTTTTCAGCAAACGCTTCGGGCGTCTTTGCGCCGGCGAACCAGCCGTTTGCGTAGCAGCGAATGGCATCCCGCACTTTTCCGCCCAGCAATTGGTAGACGGGCACGCCAAGATCCTTGCCCTTGATGTCCCACAATGCCATCTCGATGGCAGAAAGTGCACTCATCAATACCGGGCCGCCCCGCCAATAGGCATCCCGGTAAATCAGGTGCCATAGGTGTTCGATCTGATGCGGATCCTGGTGTAGCAACGTCCGCTCCAATTCCATGCAAGCCGCAGCTACGGCGTGTTCTTTGTATTCCAGGGTTGCTTCTCCGACACCATATAGCCCATCTTCGTCCGTCAACACTTTGACGAACACCCAATTGGTACGGTAGGCATGGCAGATGTATGTTTTTATGGCTTTGATTTCCATGGCTCTGATTTAATGAATATAGGCGCCGCCATTGACATCCAAGGTGGCTCCGGTAATGTAGGCAGCTTCGTCACTGCACAAGAAGGCCACGGCATGGCCGATGTCAGCCGGATTTCCCAGCCCTAACGGAATGGTGGCCGCAAGTTTTGCCACCCCCGCATCGCCGTGCGTAGCGTGAAGCAGCTCGGTAGCGATGATGCCGGGGGCTACGGCATTGACCGTGATCCCCAACGGAGCCCCCGTGCGCGCCAATGTCTTCATCAACCCCAATTGGCCGCTCTTGCTGGATGCGTAGTGGACGTGGCCAAACAGGGCTCCCTGGTGGGCTACCATGGAGGTAATGAAGACAATCCGGCCGTAGCGCTGCTTTTTCATCAACGCCATAGCGTGCTTGGAACAATAATACCCGCTGGAGAGATTGGTGTCCAATACCCGTTGCCAATCGGTGTCTGTAATGTCAAAAATGTCTTTCGATTGGGAAGTGCCGGCATTATTTATAAGCATATCCAACCGCCCGAAGTCTGCTTCAATGCGTTCAAAAAGTGCGGCCACTTCTTCGGGCTGGGATACATCGGCTTCCACGTAAACCGGTGGATGCGGCACGCCTTGAAAGGAGGCCAGCAGTCCATCCGGGAGCGAGTCAAAAGCCGGACCGTTCAGGATAACCCGGGCGCCCTTCCGGGCAAGCGCGAGGGCAATGCCCTGTCCGATTCCCCGGGTGGAGCCGGTAATAAGTGCAATTCGCTGATTAAGTGATGACATAGGTATGCTGATCAATGGTTTCTTTAAAAATTCCTTCCATATAAAGGTTAAGCTGAACGATTACGCCCGAACCCCAGGGCATTTCCGCTTCATGGAGGTATACGTCGACTTCCACGGGTTGCAGCGGCGACACCTCCAGGTCGGCAATCGGCGTAAATACTTCCGGGGCTGAATCTGCTTTGTACCCAATCTTCAGCGTACCTTCGGAAAAGACGCCGTATTTTCCGCGGATGCGCAAGTCCCCGTTTTCCATAGAAATCCTAAGCGAAGAAACGGCCACTGAAAATGCGGTTTTGCGGATCACATGGTGGTGTCTCGGCACTTTGCAACAGCTGATCTGATAGGCAAAGGACGCGGATTCTCCCGGCGCAAGGGTAAATAGGGGCGATAGCAATTCGATCTCTAAATACGGTGGATTGTCCAGCGGATCGTGAGGAAAGTGCCTGACTTCATTGCGCGAGTAAACCTGACCGCTTCCCTGGGTCCAGATCTGCACCGACGTACCTTCCGGATAGACGGCATTTTCCTCATAGTTGAACGTGGCAACCAATACGTATCCACTGAGGATGTCGGTATAGGCTACCCAATTTGCGCGGCTGTCCAGCCCGACTTTCCCCACGATGTATTCGTAGCTCACGAGCAGGTTGTTGTGGCCGTCGCGACCGAATTGGGGGTTGTTAACCAAACCGTGCATCACCTTATACCCTTCTGAAAACTGGCTATCCGGAGCCATCGGGCAGGAAACAATCGACGTCCCTTTTACAGCGTCCGGCGTACTAAGCTGCAATACGGGCCAGATGGACCACCGGCGCACAACGGCACTGGTATTGTGGAAGGTGGCCTGTACCGATACACCCGATCGGTGTTCGGACAATTCGATGGCTTTCTCGATCTGGAGCCCGGTGTACGGGTCTGCCTGACTGCGCATGCGGATGTAGCGCTTTCCACTTGCGGAACCTTGTGCCAGTACGTCATACGGGCCGCCGTCGAGGACGGGGTCCGGTGGACCCGGCCAATGGTCAGGCAGCCCCCACCCTTGGGGAGCCGGCCAAATCTTCTCGCCTCCATAATTCAGCCATTGACCTGCCCGCTTGCTCGTGGGGACCGCACCATGCAGAGCTTCGTTGTTGAAAAAAAAGGGATAGCCGCCCAGTTCGATCTGCATCATGCGGCCACCCAATTCGGGTGTAATATACACCGTCAAAAAACGGCCTTCCAAAATACAGGCCAGCCATCCGCGGTAGTTTTGTTTATCTTCCAAACGCATAATCTTTGTTAAAAAAATGTACCCTTGCCCAGGTTAGCAATAATCCGCAGATCCCCCATACACCGGCAAGCAGGGCAAACCCGAAAGAGAGCCCTAATCCGGACTTCAAATACCCCAATAGCAGGGGCGATGTGGATCCGACCACAAACCCGACCATCATCATCACCCCGGAAGCCGAAGATTGATAGCGGGCGGGAATGACATCGTACAACACGCTGTACGTGTTGGCATCAAAAAAGGCGCGTGTAAAGCCGAATCCGGCAAGCCCCACGTAAACCCATAGCAGGTTGTCTGCGAATGCCATCAACAGCAGGAACGGTATGGCACCCCAAAGCCCCCAGGCCTGCATGCGGAGGCGTACGGAAGGGGTACGCCGGGCGGCGCGATCCGACCATTTGCCGGCCAATAGGATACCCACCAATGCAAACAGGTGTGTATAGAACATGGAATGGAAGCCGGCTTGGGTAAGGGTCATTCCAAATTTCTCATACAGATACGTCGGCGTCCAGGTCAGGTAACCGGTCAGCACAAAGATGAGTCCGCTGAACGAAAGGGTCAGTAACAGCGCGGTAGGGATTTTAAAGAGAATCCGCAACGCTTCCCAGAAACCGATGGCCGGTTCCTTACTCGCAATAGGCTGCGCCTTTGGCGGATCCTTTAACCGCCAGGCCAAAATCAGGCCGTGCAGGATACCTATTGCACCGAAAAGGTAAAATGCATTTTTCCATCCCCAGCGTTCGCCCGTGTAGCCTGCCAGGTAACCACAGGCGATGATGCCGACATACAGCGAAGTTTGATGGATGGACATGGCTGTAGCGCGTGTAGACCGGTGGTAAGCGGCCAGCAATGTGTAATTCGCCGGCCCGAAAAAGGCCTCCCCGCCACCGGTAGCGATGCTGCGGAACAACAGCAGCGACAAGAGCCCTTGGCTGAAACCGGTGAGCATGGTGGCCATACTCCAGAACACGATGCTGCCGACGATAATCCAGCGGCGGCTATACCGATCTGCCACGTATCCGGAAATCGGAACCAACAGGGCGAAAGCCAGGTTGAAGCCCGTGGCAATGATGCCTATTTCGACGTCGGACAGCCCCAGGTCTTCCCGGATGAGGGGCAACACAACATTGAATACCTGCCGATCCGCCTGATTGATAAAAAAGGCGACCCAGAGCAGGGCTAGAACTTCCCACTTGTAGCGCTGCTGATTTCCCATGCAATAACGGCGTTTTTGCCTGCTTTTCCGTGTGTAAATTCGTAGGTTTTGCCTTCCTCAACCGTCAGTTCATACGTTTCGTTGGCTTCGAGCCGCCCTGAATAGGTCGGATCGGTTGTCAGGTTGTTATGCTGTTCGTCAATGATGTACTTCCTGACGAGAACTTTGCCGCCTCCCAATGCATCGGCTAAGCGGTCCACCGTAAGTTTGACGGACTGTGGATGATCGGCATAATTGACCGCCTCCAGCAGGACGGTGCCTTTCGAGCGCGAACCGATGACAAGCGCCGACGCGTCCAGCGGATTGGCAATTTCGATCTCCCGGCCCCGGTGCATGCTCAGCAATTTCATGGATACCCCGATCGGCAGCATCCGGAGGTCTTTTGCCGGTGTATGCAGCTGGTTATCCCCCTTAAACCACATAAAACGGGTCTGGATGTTCTCGTCGTGGTACAGGGCCCACGGAAAGATGCGCATGTTGGGACTGTAGAGGCTTGCATAATAAAGCGTCCGGACCAACCCGGCGGCATTGATTTGATTCTGTCCGGCACTATCGGCCTCGAAATGGATGGGATCATGCTCCGTGATGAACAGCGGTACATGGTCATCCAACCGGTGCTTGCGGAGGGTATCCCGTATTTCGCGTTCGCGGAAAGCGGTGGCCCGGGCGGGTTTGGTGTACTCGTGCCAGGAGACAAAATCCAACCGTTTGGCCGGATTGGGGTCGGCAGCGAAACGTTGGGCAAGCTGGTTGATCTCTTTGGAAATAGCACCGGTAGACACCGGGCCACCCACCAGGATGCGATCTTCGCCTGCCAAGCCCAGCTCTTCATTCACCTCGTTGACGGCCTCGTAACCCAGCTCATAAAATTGGTAGTATTCGTCGGCGGTGGCCGCCATAAACGATTTCAATGAATATTCGTTGCCCACCTCCACATAGCGGATATTCGGATAGCGCTCCTTGTAATGCTTGAGACCGGCCTTGAAGATCATTTTCCAGTCGGCTTTGGTGATGGGCAGCGCCTTGTCCAGAATATCCCGCTCATACCGGCGTATGGTTAGCATGATGTGCTGGCTGGTGGCTGAGAAGGCACCCAAGTAGTCGTAGTAACGGATGGGGGATTGCTGTTCCCAATCCCAGGTTTCCCGGTGTTTTTCCTTGATGTCTTTGTATTTATCCACACCGATTTTGAAATTGAAGTCGAACTCGCGCGTCCGGTAGTCCCACAATTCATCCAGGTTTAACCAGCACCGCGTAATGTCGGGCCTGCCGAATTCCTGTTCGGCGAGCTTTCCAACGGCTGGCGCCGGTGTTTTCTGCAACGAGGTATTGAAATAACCGGCTAACGGGGGAAAATCCCGAAGGGTCTGCATGACGTCAACCGACCGGCTGATCAGGTCTTGGCTTTGTGCGGGGCTGACCGCCGCGACGAGTAATGCGGCGAGCAACAGGAACGTTTGGGGTACTTTCATCATAATTGTGTAGCTCAGTAATTGGGGTTTTGTTTCAGTTTGGGATTCGTTAGGATTTCCTTTGCCGGAATGGGCCATAGATACTGTTTGGACTCATCAAATTTACGGTCCGTCAGTTTCAGGATCTGCCCGGCCTGCAACATTCCGGAAAAATCGGGTATACCATCTTCATCGATCGGCGTGACAGACGGGAAAAACCACCCGCCGGGCTTCACGACCCGTTCACGGAGGTCGGCTACGTCCAGCAATCCGTAAATGGGCTTGTTCAGCGCTTTTCCGGCAAGTCGCCACCGGATGAGGTCAGCGTAGCGCCTTCCCTCGAACGCAAATTCCATCCGGCGTTCGATGCGGAGGATCCTGCGCAGTGCAGCGGGATCCGTTTCGGTGACCACCGGATAGGCTTCGATGTCGCCGGGATCCACACCGTAAGCCCGTGCACGTACCTGATTGATCACGTCGGTGACGGATGCATCGATTTCTCCCAGTTCAATCCGGGCTTCGGCGTACATCAGCAATACATCCGCATACCGGATGACCGTATTGTCTGGATCGGTCAATAAATCTAACCAATCTTCGTCGATTTTCTTTTTCCAGGTGAGCCCATTGTAGGAGGCATATTGGTCGACCGCCCGGCTGTCCAGGTTGCTTTGCCGTATTCCGGTATTGAGGTTGAGCACGGTAAGCGAATCCGGATGCGGCTGATGGATATAACCCAGCCAGGGCGTCTGAAACGGAACGATGGTAGCGGCAAGCCGCGGATCCCTGTTTTTGAATGGCTCATGCGGATCGTACTGCGGCGACTCGTCGATGGGGAGCCCATCCGTACACAGGAACGCACACAACAGGTCCCACGATGGACCGCCATTACCGAAGCCGCCGGCAATGCGGGTAAGGGGTTCCTTGGCCCGTCCAGCTCCGGGAATGACCACGCCAAGCGCCACCGAACGCGGAGTCGCGAAGACCGACTCCGACGAGTTTTTCGTCTTGGACAGAAACAGGGTGTAAAAGTCGGGATACAACGAATAAACACCCAGATCCATACAGGCTTTTGCCGCATCCCGTGCGGCGGTCCAGTCGCCCATGTAGAGCGCAATGCGTGCCTTCATCGCGTAGGCCGCCCCTTTGGTGGGGTATTGGATGGTGTTGCCGCTATAACTTTCGGGAAGATGCGTAGCGGCAAAATCATAGTCGTCGTATATCGCCGCCAGGATGGTCTGCTTATCGGTCCGCTCCAGGTCCATCGCTGCTTCAATGGCCAATACATCCGTATAATAGGGAACATCCCCGTACAGAAAGATCAGTTTGGCATATTGGGACGCCCTTGCAAACCGCGCAACAGCTTCATAGTGGGCGATTTTTTCAGCAGTCAGGTCAGTGGACGCATGGGAAAGGTTTGCGATGACCCGGTTGGCGGCCGCAATACACCGGTACGCATACGCCCAGGTAATCGTAACCACATTGGTCTGGCTGTTGATGGTTGCGGAAGTAACGGCGCTTAATGAGGCACGCGCGGTCCAGTCGTCTGTGTAGGTATCGGTCCAATCGTGGCTGTAGCCCCCTCCCGCAGTCGAATTCCGGGTGAGTTCGCTATCCCAGAAGTCGATATTGAAAAGGTGCGCGCAAGCCATATTGACCTCATCTTCGTTGCGGTACCACGTTTCGGACGAGCCTTCCGATAGCGGATTGAGATCCAGATCGTTGCAGCCTGCAAACAGCAACAGGATGGCCGAGGTAATACGAATCGTTTTCATGGTTATCTTTAGGATTAATGCACTAAAATCTGATGGAAAGCCCGGACAAATAGGTAGTTGGTATCCAATAGGCGCTGCCTTCCGGATCCCACCCTTTCGGATAGCGGTCGAAAGCGCGCAAGTCGGATACACTGACATACAGCCGAATTGACGATATTTTTGCCTTTTGTGTCCAATTGACGGGGAGCTGGTAACCCAAGGTGATGTTTTTGATGCGCATATAGGCCCCGTTGAACAGCCAGAAATCCGAAAACGCGTAGTTATTCGCATCGCCGGTGTTCGAAATCCGCGGATACCGGGCATTGCGGTTGGCTTCCTCCGTGTTATAGACGCTCCAATGGTTGCCCACAATCGACTTCGGCACCTCGATGTATTGCGCGCGGAACGGCTGTACCATATCGGTGGTCAGTCGGGCGGTCTGCTTACCGATGCCCTGGAATGCCAACGAGAAATCGAAGGCTTTGTATCCGAGCCGGACGTTGCCCCCATAGAGGTATCTGGGGAGCGAACCACCCAGCAATACCCGGTCGTATTCCGCGGATATCAGTCCATCCGGGACGCCATTCGGGCCGCTGATATCGGCATATTGGACATCTCCGGCCCGGACCTGCGCATTTAATCGGGCAGACCCATCCACTTGTTCCTGGTTCTGGTAAATGCCGAGTGCCCGGTAACCATACCACTCGTTGAATTCACTGCCCGCAAATTTTACCTGGGAACCCAGAAATTCCGTTCCGCCCAGGTCTCCCATACGCGTTCTCGAATCCGAGATATTCACGGCAACGGCATACGAGAACTCCCCTTTTTGATCGCTCCACCCCAATTCGGCCTCCCAGCCGCGGGTATGCATCCTGCCCGTATTCTGGTCGGGGTTGTCCAAACCGATGTAGTCCGGTATTTCCAGCGCCAGCAGCATATCTTTGGTCGTCTTCCGGTAATAATCCGCGGTGACGTTCATGCGTCCGTCAAAGAACCGAGCATCCAGCCCGATGTCATAACTCGTGGTAGTTTCCCAGGAGATGTCCTGGATCGCGTATTTCTCCACCGCAGCCGTCTGTTGGGATACGACATTATTCCCCTCGAAGAAAAGCGCATTGCTAAATCCGATGGTCGATTGGTACGGATAGTTTCCGATGCGTTCGTTACCGAGTGTACCCCAGGACGCCCGCAACTTGAGGAACGGGCGATTGGGAACGTCGCGGAAAAAAGCCTCTTCGGATAGAACCCAGCCCGCCGATACCGAGGGAAACAGTCCCCAGCGGTATCTGCGGTCAAACCGGGAGGAACCGTCGTACCGGGCGTTGACCTGCACGAAATAACGGTCCTTGAAATTATACATGGCGCGCCCAAAGAAAGAACGGTACGCATTTTCAAAGGCGCTTCCGTTATTGTACTGGTAATTTTGGTTGCCGATGTCGAGATACGGAAATCCCGAAAGCGCGTACTGCTCGCGGCGCGCGCCGAGGGTTTCGTTGAAATAATTGTAGTTTTCGTTACCAACCATCAGATTCAAATGATGGGCACCCATTGCTTTCACGTAGTTGGCAAAAAACTGGGTGGTTACCGCATAATTGTCGTTCCGGTTCTCTACCAGCTGGGTCTGTGTATGGCCTTCGATATATCCGCCCGTCACGTTGGGATCATCGGCCAGTGTGTAGGAGATGGCTTTGGTAAACGCCTTGCCTTTGTCCATATACAGTTCGGGCGAGACCACCGCCGTTAACCTTAAGCCCTCAAGCGGCGTATAGTTGAGTGCGAGCCGTCCGCGTACCACGTTAGCCATGGTACGGGAATCGCCGCCGTTCATGAGTCTTGCATACGGGTTAACGCCGGTTTTTCCCGATGCGATCCGCCCGTCCTGCCAAGTCGCCGCATAAATCGGCGCCACGCCGGTTGCCGGTGTAATGCGGAATACCGGCTGTTCGCTCACGGAATAAATGCCGTTGATGTCAAACTCGGCATTGAGGTCTTTCAGGATCGTAAAGTCGTTGTTAGCGCGGACCGTCAAGCGGTCGTATTTACGCCTTACGTAAAATCCGGGGGTCTTGTCAAAAGCCAGGGAAACCTTGCTCCGCACATTCGGCGTACCGGCCGTGAAGTTCAATACATGGCTTTGCCGGGGCGCCGTTTCCCGCATGAGCAGGGGAAGCCAATTGACGTTCGGGTAGAGATCCGGATTTTCGGCATGCAGCGTCTCGTAGTTATCGATGGTTTCCCTCGAAAAGATGGGGTACTCGGTGCCGGTATTACCGTTGTCGTTCCAGTTGCGTTCGTTGATCAGCCGCATGTAGGTCTGCGCGTCGGCATACTCAACCGTTTCGGTCGGCTTTTCGATGGAAAATTCGCCGATGTAATCCAGGTTTACGACGCCCTGTTTGGCCCGCTTTGTGGTTACCAGAATAACCCCCGCCGCCGCCCTTGAGCCGTAAATAGCGCCCGAAGCGGCATCTTTCAGCACGGAGATGCTCTCCACGTCGTTGGGATTCACCCAATCCAGCGCGCCCGGAACACCGTCAATGATTACGAGCGGGTCACTGTCTCCGATGGTGGTGACACCCCGGATACGGATCGTGGCAGACGTGTTAGCCGCCCCGCCGGACCGGGTGACGGTGACCCCCGAAACAGCCCCCTGAAGTGCCTGCGAAATCCGTACGGTTTTCCGATCGGCCACGTCTTTCCCCGATAGGGCAGCCACCGCCCCGGTAAGATCTTTTTTCTGCACGGTACCATACCCCACCACAACGACCTCTTCAAGATCATTTACGGTGGGTTGGAGCGTAAGGGTGACCGTATCCTGCCCGGTCACTTTGGATTCCGCGGGCTCATAGCCGACACTCGTGGCTAGGAGCGTAAATTCTGCCGGAACGGCCGTGAACGTGAATTTTCCCGAGGCGTCTGTCAACGTCCGTTGATCGGTTTCTTTCAGGGTTATGCTCACCCCGGCAATGGGAACGCCGTCGGGCGAAACCACGGTTCCACTGATCCTGGATTCCTGGGCTGACAATAGGAAAGAATGAATCACGCATAGCAGGAAAATCAATCCGGAATGCAATTTCTTTTTTGTCATAATTTGATTGTTATAATTCGTTTATATTGGCATCTTTGCACCACACCA
>WKJB01000231.1_pt1 | contig 12534 bp, 11 predicted proteins | sample 5403331 | NCBI WGS metagenome assembly WKJB01 (sample SAMN13198853, study PRJNA488119) | plastic metagenome | isolation source: water-polyurethane dispersion (WPUD) containing a polyether... | place: Mexico: Mexico City | collected 2016 | reverse complement strand
AAATCATCAGCTCTTCTTTGAACAGCAAATCACTGAAGAAACTATCTGCTTTGGCGTGCGGCGTGGAGATGATGCCTGCATCCAATTCGCCCGCCTCTAATGAACGGATGATGTTGTCGGTGGTCATCTCACGGATGTTCAGATCGATCTGCGGATTGCTGCGGAGGAAGTCAAAAATCTCGCCCGGCAACAGGAAACCCGATACCGTGGGAATGATGCCCAAGTTGATACTGCCCGAGACCACATCATGCAGTTCATTCGCGCGATTGCGCAGCGCCGTGACCTCATCCAAAATTTTGCTTGCGTGGTCTATTATCTGTCGGCCTGCATCCGTTGTTCTGATCGGGTGTGTGGTGCGGTCAAAGATCTTGACGTCCAGTTCGTCTTCCAGCTTTTGAATCATCGCGCTCAATGTGGGTTGCGTGATAAAACAGGCTTGTGCGGCTTTGCCGAAATGCCGATGTTTATCGACGGCTACAAGGTATTCAAGCTGCTGGATGTTCATCTGGGATCGGGTTGTATGCTTACAAATATAGCCGTTTTATTGTTTAATATTGCTAATTTTACTACCTGAAAAAGGCGGACGGTCATGAAAAACACATCACAAAACAGCAACTTTTGCGGAGGCTGCACCACAACGGCAGAGCGCTATGGCACTCAATTGTTGCAGGACATCCATTTCCAAGATGAAATGGCTGATTTCGTCCGTCGGAAGATTCCGGAACGCGTTGTCGCACCGAAAGGGATCGGCGCTTTCGGCACATTCCGCGTGACGGCAGATGTCTCCGGCTTTACGCGCTTGTCGCTTTTGCAGAGAGTGGGCAATACATGCAAAGTCTTTGTAAGGTTGTCCTCGCTTACCGTCGCCGGAAACGGAAGCACCGATACCGCGCATGACATAAAAGGGTTCGCTGTGCGTTTTTATACGGAAGACGGACTTTGGGATTTGGTAGCTCAAAGCACACCGATATTCTTCCTGAAAGACCCGGCCAAGTTTCCGCAGTTTATGGACGTATTGGGCCGTGATCCGCGGACGGGTCTACACAATCCCACTGCTTTTTGGAATTTTTGTTCGCAAAACCCCGAAACGCTTTATCAGACTTTACGCATGTTTTCCCGCGAAGGTTTGCCCTTGTCCTACTCGGCTATGACGGGATACGGCGTACATACGTTCTCTATGAGCAACGAGAACGGTGAATGCACTTGGGTAAAGTTTTCATTGCGTCCTGCTGCCGAGGGAAAGAACTTAGCAGAGAATCAGACGCTACAGGAGCACGGCCGTAGCGGTGATCTTTTGGCCAAACAGCTGATTCGCGATATCGAAGAAAAGAATTTCCCGAAATGGATGCTGGCCATCCAGACCATGAACGAGGAACAAGCGCGAGAGTTTCGGTGGAATCCGTTTGACCCTACAAAGGTCTGGCCCGAAGAAAATTTCCCTTGGACCGAGGTGGGCGAATTGATATTGAACGAGCTTCCCGACGACCATTCCGCCACCACAGAGCGCGCGGCATTTTCGCCGGCCAATCTGCCCGACGGCGTGGGCTTGTCTCCCGATCCGTTGCTCATCGCAAGACTTAGAACCTACGCAGATGCGCAGCGGCACCGCATAGGCGCACATTTCAATCTGCTGCCGGTAAATATCGGCGCAGCGGCCAATAACAGAGTGCGCCACGCCGCATCGGCAATGCCGCATCGGTGCAGCTTGGCAGACGCGGCGCAAGCTTACGATCAAAAAGAAACGAGCAACTACTACAGGAAGGAAACCGAGGACGACCATTTTACGCAAGCGGGAACTTTCTATACAAACCTGAGTGAGCACGAGCGTCTGCAACTAACAAACGCTTTGACCGACCATCTGTGCACAATAGACGAAGAGCGAAAAAAGCAGATCATCAGCCGTCAACTGTGTTACTTTTTCCGCGCAGATATTGAATTAGGAATGAGGATTGCGCAAGGAACCGGAGTGGAACTCGATGTGAACACAATGGCGCACGCACGCTGACAGCGCATCATCTTTTCTATAAATGAGGCTGTTGCTGTCGCATCGGTCTTATTTATTATATTGATATATTAATAATTTTCTTATTTTGCACCCCAATAGTCAAGTCTTTTTGCCACAATAATGGATTTCAACAATATTACAATAGCCATAGACGGTGTAATAGCAACAATAACCATAAACCGTCCCGAAAGCCTGAACGCGCTGAATGCGCCGACGATCAACGAACTCAGCGAAGCCTTGTCTCGACTCTCCGATGACAGTAATATTCGCGTATTGATTCTGACGGGCAGCGGGGCCAAAGCGTTTGTGGCCGGAGCCGATATCAAAGAATTCAGTGATTATTCCACAGCCGAGGCCGAGGCCATGTCGCGTCGCGGCCATGAACAATTGTTCGATAAGATCGAAAATCTCAACAAACCCGTGATTGCCGCAATCAACGGCTTTGCGCTGGGCGGCGGTTTGGAGCTGGCCTTAGCGTGTCATATCCGTTATGCATCGGAGAATGCCAAACTGGGTCTGCCCGAAGTAACCTTAGGACTGATCCCCGGTTACGGCGGCACGCAGCGCCTTCCGAAGTTGATCGGCAGGGGATTGGCAAATGAAATGATATTCTCGGCTAAGATGATTACGGCAGAACGCGCTGCCCGCATCGGGTTGGTAAACGAGGTTCTTCCGCAAGAAGAGCTGCTTGAAAAAACAATGGAATTGGCCAAAGTAATTGCAGCCAATTCACCCTTGGCCATTCGTGAAGCCATTGCAGCCGTTAACGCGTCCGACGGTGCAGATGGATATGAGAAAGAGATACAAGCCTTCGGGAAGCTGTTCGAGCTCGAAGACAAGAAAGAAGGTGTAACTGCGTTTTTAGAAAAGCGCAAGCCCGATTTTTAATATGGTTGCGGAAAAGTTTGACATCGCTTATCTACGCATGGCAACCGAATGGGCCAAGCTGTCGCATTGCAAGCGGAAGAAAGTGGGCGCACTGATCGTTAAAGACCGCATGATTATCTCGGACGGTTACAACGGCACTCCTTCCGGATTTGAAAACCCTTGTGAGGACGCGAACGACAACACAAAATGGTACGTACTGCACGCAGAAGCCAATGCCATTTTGAAGTTGGCAAGATCTACGCAGGCGTGCGACGGCGCGACTCTCTATCTGACGCTGTCACCGTGCAAAGAATGCAGTAAGCTCATATTGCAGGCCGGCATCAAAAGGTTGGTCTATATCGACGATTATTCAGATTGCGCGGGCTTGGATTTTTTACAAGGCGCGGGCATCGAAATTAAAAAAATCACACATGCGACACTGACAAAAGAATAACCACAAAAAACACATGATGAAATGGAATGGAACGAAAAAATCGAGGATTTCAGCAAATACCTGAAGTACGAGCGCAACTTCTCCGACAACACACTTGATGCCTACGTGCGAGACCTGAGCAAGCTGCAGAGCTTTGCCGAAGAAAGTCTCGACGGCACCGGCGTACCAGATAAGATCACTTATCAGGATTTGCAAGAATTTATGTACCGCCAAGCAAAAGAGCACGTCAGCGAGAGAACCCAAGCCAGACGCGTATCTTCTATCAAGGCTTTTTTCAAATTCATGACAGAAGAAGAGACCCGCATTGATAATCCTGCCGCGCTCTTGGAAAGCCCGAAGGTGGGCCTTTACCTGCCCGATACACTAACCGAGGAAGAGATAGAGAAACTGATTGCAGCCGTAGATCTATCGACCGACAACGGCCAACGCAACCGCTGCATTATAGAAGTGCTCTACGGCTGCGGCCTGCGGGTTTCCGAACTCGTAGATCTTACCATTTCCGACTTCAACTTTGACGAAGGATATGTGCGGATAAAAGGCAAAGGAGACAAAGTGCGCATTGTTCCTGTCGCGACCTTTACCTCCGACATCATCAACTGCTTCATGAAAGAGACCCGCGGAAACTTCAATCCGTCAAAGAAGTATGCGGATCATCTCTTCCTCAACAGTCGAGGCACAAGCCTCTCGCGGGTCATGGTTTTTCTGATCATAAAAGAACTGGCCGAGAAAGCGGGCATTCATAAAAAGATATCGCCGCATACCTTCCGTCATTCTTTTGCCACGCACCTGTTGAAAAACGGTGCAGACCTGCGCTACATCCAAGAAATGCTCGGCCATTCCAGCATTACCACCACAGAGATCTATGCCAAGGTGGACAATGACGATCTGCGAACAGCCATTCTTAACCATCACCCAAGAAGCCAGGTTTGCAACAGCTAAGATTCTGCCCGAAATGCGGCCGAGAAACCCTCAAGTTTGAGGGCCAAAAGTTCACCTGCAGCCATTGCGATTACAATTATTACCACAACATCGCAGCGGCTGTGGCTGTAATTATCCGCAACGGTGAGAAAGTACTTCTTACGCGCCGAAACCAGGATCCCAAAAAAGGTTTGTTGGATTTGGCAGGCGGCTTCGTAGATCAGGGCGAAACCGCAGAACAAGCCTGCGCCAGAGAATTGCACGAGGAACTCGGTTTAGAAGTCAAGCAGAGTCGGCTTAAATATCTTTGCAGCAAGCCGAACACTTATTTCTATAAAGAAATTCTGTATTACACTCTGGATTTGTTCTTTGAATACAATCTCGAGGGCGAGGAACAATTTTCTCTGGCCACTGACGAAATCAGTGAATTGGTTTGGCTGCGCCGCGAAGAGTTGAAGATTGAAGAATTGGCGTTTGAATCCCAGGAAGAATTCTTTAAGGACTATTGTCCTCAATAAACACCGCTTTCCAGTACCTTTCTGAAATAATCTGCAAGCTGTTTCCGCTCCGGCGCGGTAAGCGCCGCCTCGGGATGATTCGCTATGTAGGACGGCAACGGCATTTGCATATTTTCCGTAGTCGTTGCCGAATGCTGCAGCATACGCGTTTTTTGGTCTCGGTTGTACGTCTGCCAAACCGAGAAATTCAGATAGCGTTTGCCTGTGTTTACATGATTTTTTACCGACCAAGAAAAAGGTGCTACATACGCATACCACGGATAAACGGTTTCGTCTGAATGACAATCATAACAAGCCGTGCGCAACAGTTGCACAATTTCTTCCGGAGTTTGATTAACCTGCACAAAGTCCTTTCCTGCATCGACAGGTTTGTTGGTTCTGTTGACGGGAATCAGCTGCATTATCAAAACAGCCGCCACAATCCACAACAAGATTTTCTTGATCATGGTTTTATTGTTCGTTGTCCGGAACGTTGGGATCTTGGCCTATGTCGCTGACAGCCGTATTTTCTTGCAGATCCCATTTCTCCACAATCTCCCAAAGGGCGCGCACGGTAATCTGCTTGGGAAACAGATAAGCCGGCTCCGCTTGGCGGCGCGACGCAAAGTCGGCGGAATCCCAAACGCCGTTTTCATCTTCGTCCACCAGCAATCGCACGTGATAATTCCCGGGTCGCAGGTTAGCGAACTTAACCTCGGCCGCTGTGACCCGTTGTTGATAGGCAACCTGATTCTGCGCGCCTAACAACTGCACCCAGAACGGATGCGAAGGCGGCTGCTGTAGCCGAAGCACAAAGCTGCCGTAGTTCTCGGGTTTGTCGGCTTCAAAGTTAAATTGCAGCGGTCTCGGATTGCCGAAATACCAAGCCTGCACGGTATTGCGCGGCACGAGCAGACTGTACTTTGCTCCCGGTTTGTACTCAGCATTTATCCTGATTTTGAACGGATTTTCGTCGTCGATCTTTGCGGTAAAATTTGCAACCGTTGCACTGTCTGCGGTCAGTTTCCATTGTGCTGTATCCAGACTGCGCAATGCCATGTTTGAAGTTACGGTAAACGGAAGGCCCGGTGCCAAGAGATTGCCGCCTTGATTTGTCAGCGATAATTCGTCTTTGGCATTGGGTCGGTAAAAAGAACTTGCCGTTCCCGCTTTGCCGTCTGCATTGTAATCAAACTTCAACGCCGTTCCCGTGGCTGCAGCCTGATCGGCATTTATGTAAACAAGTGCCGAATCTGATTTGGGCGTGTGCACAACTCGGTAATCGCTTAGCGCACCACCGGCTATCTGCACCGTCACACTGTCGGGTTTGCCACTGAAAGTCAACGCCAAGCCGCCCGGAATGGATTTTACCTCGCCAAACTTTACCGGCGCCACTGCAGGCGAGAGCTTCAGCGCAAGGCCCGACAGTTTCTGCGTCAAATCAATCGGCTCGTCAAGAAAAGCTACTTTTTCTTTTCCGGGGTCGTACACCGAATTTTTGTTTTCGTCCTCAAAAGCCAGCAGATTGTATTTCCCGGCAGCCAGATAATTGAGTTCAAAGTATCCGTCGGGATCTGCCACAGCAATGTAATACGGCTTCTTGCCGAAATCTTCGTCTTTGTATAAACCGACGACCACCGACTTTTTATCGGAAGTTGTCTGATCACCGGCGGCCGGCAATAATGCGTCGGTCACCGTTCCGGAAATGTACAAACTGTCGATGGTGGGTCCCGTTGAAAACACGAAGTTGTAATACGGAAGCACGTTGCCCTCGTTATTGTCGGCAATGGCATTCCCGAAATTGAAGTTGTAGGTAGTATTCGCCTGCAAAGTATCTTCCCACTGAATCTCGACATATTTATTCGCCAAAGACGACGGAATGATTTTCTTGATGCGCTGCAACGGTGGAGAAATAATCAACTGGCGGCCGGGGTCTTTCAGCACCACATATTCGTCAAAATAGATGCGCAGTTCTTTCAGATCCACGGGCACATTTACCGCCAAAGACTCAGGAGTGGAGGATACGGGCCGAGGCGGCGTTGTGTCTCTGGGGCCGCCCTGGGGCGAACCGACGCGCGCGCACGAAAACAAAGCGGTCAGCAGAACAAAGTAAAACAGATTCTTCATCAACTCGGCTAAATTACTCATTTTTATTCGCCGAGAAGCTTATCCATTTCCACCGACGATTCGCCCTGGGCAATGCTTTTCAGCATCTTTTTGGTCTCGATGGGAAAATCCTCGAACAAGCCTGTCAATGACAAGGCAGAATAAACCCGCTGCGAATATTTGTTCCCGATGGCAATTACGGTGACCTTGGATTTGGGCAAATGCGCAAAAACGGCGTTGCTGCCGTGCCACCAGCCGTTGTGGTAAGTCAGTTTTTCGCCGTTGTCGAAAACCTTCATCCGGAAGCCGATGCCGTAATTGTTGACGCCGGGTTTCTCATTGCTGTACGGCTCAAAAATCATATCCATCAAATCCTTTCTCAAAAAATCTTTGGAGAACATCGCCGTACTGAATTTCAGCAAATCGCGCGGTGTGGTATAGACGTTCTTGTCACCGTACACCAAGTCCAAATTATCGAGCGGATACAATCTGCCGTTGTTGAAAAAGGATTGCGCGGCCGAGTTGATGTCCTGCTCTTGGAAGATAAAAGAATCAGTCATCTTCAACGGCTTGAAAACCATTTCCTGCATGGCTGCGGGAAACGGCGTTTTGGTCACCTTTTCCACAATTAAGGCGAGCAGGGCAAAGTTTGTGTTGCAATACATAAAACCCGTATCTGCGGCGCGCGCGGCGCCGGGTTTATGCTCTATCATGTATTGCAGAATCTCTTCGTTGGTAATGAACTTGTCGCGCGGCAATTTGGCCTCGGCCAAAAAATGCTCATACTTTGGCAGACCGCTGCGCTGTTTCAATAACATTTCCACCGTAACATCGGGGTAAGGAAAACCCGGGAACAGCGTGGTGAGCGGCTGCTTCAGTTGAAGCTTGCCGGCTTCTATCAACTTCATTACGGCCATAGCCGTCATCGGTTTGCTGACCGACGCCACATGCATGGCGGTGTGCGGGCCGATGGGTTTTTCCTTATTCTCGCGCGCAAAGCCGCGGTAGCGCTCCAGCAAGATGCTGTCGCCTTTTGCCACAATCACGCCGCCGCTCAGGTTGCCTTTGTCCCAAACTTTGTCGTAATAAGTATTCAGAATTCTCTTGACCGAATCTGCGTGTTGCAGTTGCGAATCTTCGGCTGTAAAAACTTCGTTTAGTGGCAGGTTGCCGTAATTCGGCAGATGGCTTTCATACCGTTCTGCCTTGGTTTTCTCATTGGTTTTATTACAAGCTGCAATGGACAGCAGCGCTGTCAGCAACAGCGTGAATTTCTTCATAGATAAAGTAAGCGTGTTTTTAGAAACGCGTAGTTAAGAATAAAATTGTAAAATCTTGTCGACGATGTATTGTGCGAGCTTTGTCTTGCTCTGATGCGTCCAACCCGCAATGTGCGGCGTGACGATCACATTGTCTGAGTTCAACAAAAACTCAAGGTCGGCATTTTGCGGTTGGTCGATGTTTTCAAAAGAAGCTTTCTCGTACTCCAGAACATCCAGACATGCGCCTTTTATCTTGCCACTCTGCAAGCCGCTGACCACAGCGACGGTTTTTACATTTTTGCCGCGCGCGGTGTTGACCAAATAAAACGGTTTGTGCATTTTGGAAATGAATTCGTCATCGATATAATAATGCGTCAACGGTGTCAACGGCACATGCAGACTCAGGATGTCGGCGCGCTGTTGAAGCTCGGCCAAGCTTACAGCGGTTGCATTTTCGTCTTCGATATTTTCTTTGATGTCGTAGAAGATGACGTCGACGCCGAAACCTTTCAGGCGCTTTGCCACCGCTTTGCCCATGTTGCCGTAACCGATAATGCCGAAGGTTTTGCCCATCAACTCGTCGCCTCGGTTTTCTTCCCGCAGCCATATTCCTTGTTTCACTTCTTCTGCCGCAATGCGCAGACGGTTCATGATCATGAGCAGCATACCGAGCACATGCTCCGCTACGGAATCTCGGTTTCCTTCGGGTGAAGAGATCAATTGGATATTGCGTTCCTCTGCAAATGCCGTATCTATATTTTCCATCCCCGCGCCTACCCGCGCGATGAATTCCAACTTTGTGGCGTGTTCCAAGAAGTTTCGGTCAACGGGAATTCGACTGCGGATAATAATGCCTTCGTACTCGTGAATCTTTTTCAAGACTTCATCATACGGAGAATGGTAATCTTCTTCCAACAGAAATTGTTTGCCGAGCTGGTCGGTAATCAGCGGATGATTTCTGTCTAAAAGAAGTACTTTTTTCATGGTTGACGGGTTTGGGAATATTTTGCTTTACCGTTAGCGATAGCAAATTTCGTATGCGGCGCTGCAGTTATATGGGCTTAATTTTACCATTGAGGCTGCTTTATTTACCATCAAGGAATAAGGACATTAAGCTTGCAGCGTGATTGCCTTACGTATCTTAATGGTTAAAAATCTCTGCTTGATTCCACCATTAAGAAATTAAGAGTATTAAGCGTTAATCCTAAGCAACCGCTTAACAATGCGAAAGACTTTAAGTGCCCTCGGTGAACAGCTTCTTCAGCTCTACCGAATCGGCGGCTTTCATTCTACCGGAAAGAATCAGGCTGAGTTCTTTCCTGCGTAGCGCCGCTTTATGGCGTTCAATTTCTTCTTCCGTTTCGGGTCTCAACTCCGGAATCGGCACGGGTTTGTTGTCTGCATCTACGGCAACAAAAGTGTAAATCCCCTCGTTGGTATGAACTTTTGTTTGATTGACCGGGTCGTCCAGCCAAACGTCCACATAAATTTCCATCGAGGTGGAAAACGCGCGCGTGACCTTTGATTCCAGCACAACGATTCCGCCTTCGGGGATCGGCTCGTTGAACGATACGTGATTTACCGATGCGGTTACCACGCGCCGCTCACTATGCCGTGCTGCCGAGATGGAGGCCGCTCGGTCCATTTTTGCCAGCAGCTCGCCGCCGAAAAGATTTCGCAATGAATTGGTCTCGTTCGGGAGAACGATATTGGTCATGATGGTTAATGACTCCGACGGCGTTTTTATCTTTGCCATGTTTTCTTTCTGTTATTTTTTGACGGCCACTTCTTTGCGGGCTCGGCTTTTAAGAGGGAATCCTTGCGGAGGCTGTCTGTGCGCAAACTGTCTGCCGTAAAAGCGGCTGCTTTTTCGCGTGCAATCTTAGCCGAATCTACCGCAGGTTGTACAGGCACCGGTTGTACAGGCACTTGGTTGAAAGACTTCTTGCCAAAAAGAGATTCTGGTCTGGCGATGCCCAGGTAAGCAAGGGCCGCCAACGGAATGGCGATCAAAATAACCCACAACAAAGTCCGACTGAATTTGTAGTTCTTGCCTTCTGCCGCGGTTTCCATCTCTTTGATGTCTTGCGGCACGGTATCCAGGTTGATTTCTTCCAAACCGAAAAACTCTTCCGCTTTAAGATTTTGTATCTCGGAGATGAATTCAATCTTGCCGTCATCGTTATTGAAAACACCCAGTCCTTCCACGCGCAGATGTCCGGTAGAAAGCAGTTGGTCTTGCCAATGTTGCACATCGACGCCGGCGCTGCCCGAGAAATCCTGTTGAAAAGAAATCTCCCTGCCCGGCGGCAGCATCCGTCCGTTGGCCGGATCTATCTCTGCATGGCGCGTTACAACGGCAAAAGTCCCGAACCCCGGAACCTCTGCGACGCCGTTCTCATGCAAAGCCGATATGATTTGTTGCGCGGTATTCATCGTGCAGACAAATTTAGAACAATCTTGGGTGGTGGCAAAATGAGGATTGTTATAAACACACCTACGATAAAATTAGCGCCAAAAGTGAATTACGCAGACAACGAGCCTCTCATCGATTCAAACACAACTCTTAGTTATGTCAGAATAATGCTTACATTTAGATAGACGAGCATAGTTGATTGTCAAACTATTTCAAAACTAACTTAATCAACACACCGCAAAAATCATATCCATAAATCTGCAAGAAAATTATAAGAATGGCTTCAACACCCCGTCGCGGTCCTGTTTCTTTACAACAAATAAAAAGTTATTTAAACTTCAAATTAACCCCCGCCATCACATTAAAACCGGCTTGCGGGAAATAGTAGGGTCCATCGGCCACGAAGCCGTTGGTTACGTATTTCTTGTTGAGGAGGTTGTTCAGCAGCAGACTGAAATCTACGGCCTTGCGCTTGATTTCGAAGCTGTAACTCGCCACGATATCGCTGAGGAAATAAGGATTCAACCTAAGTTCTGAATCACCGGTATTGTCCAAGTATTGCGCACCTACATATTTGTTGACCGACGACAGGCTGAATGCATTCAACGGTCTCCAGGTCAGCGACAGATTACCAATGACATCGGGCGAGAGCACCAGTGGTGTGTTGCCTAAGTTGACAGCGCCTGCATCATCGGTGACGATGTAGTCTACATTGCGGTTGCGGCTCAGCGAGAGATTGGCCGATGCATCGAACCGATCGCTAAACCGCGCCGCGCCTGAAAGCTCAACGCCAAGACGGTAGCTCTTGCCCACATTCTCATGCAGGAAGGCGCCAACATCGTTGATCTTGCCCGTCAACACCAGCTGATTGTTGTAGCGCATATAATACGCATTCGCCGCCCAGGAAAAGATTCCCGCGCGACTTTCCAAGCCAAGCTCAAAATCGCTCAGCTTTTCGGGTTTGATCTCGGGAGATTCTTTCAAGTCGTTCCTCGCAGGTTCGCGTTGCGCCAGTGCGTAGGAGAAATAAACTTCGCCGAACGGCGCCTGATAGGCCAGCCCGGCCTTGGGATTGAAGAAAGTATATTTTTTATCGAAGCTTGGCGCTTCTTCGGGTGCGGCTTGCAGGGTCCATGCCTTGTAGCCGATGTTCCGCAATTGCAGGTCGCCGTAAAGTTCCCAAGCATCGACGCTCCACAGCGCTTTGGCATAGCCCGACACCTCGTTTTTCAATGAATGATTGCGATAAAACTCATACGGCCCGCTGATGTCCGACATGAACTGCGCCCGTGCCACCTCGCCGAAATGGCGGCCATAATACTGATTGCCGACCAAACCAATGTCCAGCGCCGCTGCTCCTGCCCTGCCGCTGAGGTCGGCTACAAAACCGTAGAAGTCGTTGTCCAGCCACTTTCGACGAATCAGGTCCATGCGGGAAATGCTTTGTCCGCCGATCACAATGGGCGCGAGGTTGTATTTTGACAACTTGGCGTCCTGCTTATAGTTCTCGTAATAACCTTTGCCGTCGGTGTAATGCAGGGTCGTTTTCAGTTTCCACAAATCACTGAACCTCTGCTCCCAAACCAAATGATAATGGTCTTGGCGGTAGTTGTCGGTTTCGTTGTCGTAATAACTTATGCTGCCGTCGGCGTGGTAAATAGCTCCCGAATAGTTCAGGCGCGGATTAGTTTCGTAATCGGTTTTGGAGATGCCGTTCCAAGATTGATAGGTTTTCTCGTCGCCGCCGAAGGTGAAGAACTTCAGCTTGGTATTGCCGTCGGAGTAAACGCCCGTAAACATGTAAGACGACAGATCGGAAAAGGCACGGTCCACATAGCCGTCTGATTTTATAATCGAATAACGACCCATGAACGACAGTTTATCGTTCAGCAATTTGCCCGTTGCCGCTTCAAACGCGTGCTTCCGGGTGTTGAAAGAGCCGTAGGAATGCTGTGTCGAGAAATAAGCTTCTTCGGCCGGTTCCTTCGTCAGGATGTTGACACTTGCAC
>WKJB01000230.1_pt1 | contig 12591 bp, 8 predicted proteins | sample 5403331 | NCBI WGS metagenome assembly WKJB01 (sample SAMN13198853, study PRJNA488119) | plastic metagenome | isolation source: water-polyurethane dispersion (WPUD) containing a polyether... | place: Mexico: Mexico City | collected 2016 | reverse complement strand
CGGCAACGACCTGCTGCTGGGTGCCTTTGTTGTATACAAACGTGTTGAGCCCCCCCGGTTCGGGATTTTGCATACCCCTACCGGCCAGCAACTCGTTGCCGGAATGCACGGCAAACCGGCCCTGCGTAGCCTTATCGATAAACTCCCTCAACATAAACGCTATTCAGCAACTCTTCGGTTCCTAGGCCGAGGGGTGCTTTGCCGCCCACACCGAATGGGCTGCAAAGCAGTACAATCCCGGCCACAGGTTTCCCTTGCATGGTGTGAAACCTAATCAAGGGTAACCTTTATGATATTGGCGACAGCGGGCAGCGTAGTGAACGCGTTGGGGTTTGGCACAGCTTCAATCGCTTTACTTTCTTCCAGCGGAGTTCCGTCAAGGTTGGCCTGGGTCACGCCGGCACCCGGAAACTGATCAACAGCGGTTCCATTGTCAAACAGCGCGATTGAGCCAGATATATCACCCTTTTTGGTCGCATCCACACCATCATCCTTGGACGCAAAAAACCAGTCGTTTGACAGGCCGTACATGGTAGCGATGGCCAGCTTGTCGCCTTTCGCTACCTTCAGCCGCTGGGACACCCGGCTTCCGGGATCTTCACCAACTTTCGGCAACAAAATCATGGTGTTTTCCGCCGGGAGCACATACACCTCCTTGACACCATCCACGGTCTTGAGGTAGGCAGCAAGCTTGCTGGCATCACCCATCTGGGCCAGTTCCTTCAAGCCCTCCCCGCGGTCCTTTTCGCCGGTTTTGTAAATCGGATTGCCGATACCGTTGTATACCACCGCCAATACGGGCGAGAGCGGCGTGAAAATGCCGGTTTGCCCGGCGAGATACTCGCCCAGCATCCCGTTGTCGCCCATCTCCGCCAGTTCGGTCAACCCGTTCTCGGATGGCTTGTCCATTTCATAGATCGGGGCCGGGGCCAGCAGGTTGCCCCCCGCGATGTACGAAACCGCCCAAACGCCCGGACTGAACGGCGTTTCGTTGGGCGTGCCGCCCGATGTGTTTTCAATGGTGAGGGTAAACATCGAATTCCCCTCATACGCCAACGTAACCTTCATCAGCGCAGCTGCAGCCAAAAAATCATTGCCCTGCGCATCCATTCCATTGATCTCCATTACCCCCTTGGATCCGGGTTCGGCCGTCCCCGGATGCGCCAGATCGGGCCCGGGCTCCGCGTTTACCCGTGTGCCGTTGTCCCAGAGCTTGATGTGATCGGAGACATCGCCCTCGATCGGCATTCCCTCTTCGTCATACACCATGATTCCCGGATTCGCCGGTGCAAAGAACAGGTCATTGGAGAAGCCGTACATGGTGGCAAACGAGACGGCCTGCCCTTTTGCCGCATAAAATTGGAAAGCGATCGATTCACCCGGCATGACCACGGGCGCGGCACCGGTGTTCTCGAATGTACCGGACTGTACCAATGGCCTTGAATCCAGCACATTTTCCACGGTGAGGGTCAGTTCACTCGTGGCGGGTTCCATTTTCTTGTCGTCCTTGCATGCCGTCATCCAGAGCGGCAAGCTGGCAAGGGATATCCATACTAAACTTTTGTGCTTGTTCATGTCGTTTTCTTTTTGTTATTACAAAATTAAGCCGGCAAGCTACACGCAAGGCTATCTGTATTTCCCGATTGATTGACGGAATTTCCCGATTGCCGCCAATGCACCCAAACCAACATACTACCACTCACCGATGGGCTTCCTGCTGACGTAAAGGATTGCAGAGTCACTATGCGCCGGGAAGATCCGGACATTCCCCTCGACAACCGCCTCGAATCGGGTGCTCTCGGCACCGGCATACAGGCGACCGCTGCCGTCCAGGTGCAGGTAATTGAGGTATCGCTTGAACGGGAAATAAACGCTTTCTTCGAAACCTTCCCGACCCTTGATGATGCTGTTGGGTCCATGCACGAAGCTCATGCCCGAGTTATCCGTAAGTTGCAGGTTATTATCGATGCGATAATAGCCCTCTCCTTCCACGGAAACACGATCCCGTATGCGTCGGATCGTGTCGTACACCTGGTAACCGAATTTCCGATTGGAAGACCAGGTTCTGCCATGATCGACCGAGTACAAAAATGGCGTCGTAGCAAATTCATCTTCTCCCTCGAAGCGGAAGGTGCTAAATGCGCAAAGCTCGCCATCGACCATGTAAAAGCCCGAAATCCCGACGTTCGCCTCGCTTACCAGTTGCCAAGACGCCCCACGATCGGTTGTGATGTAAATCCGGTACATGGTGGCCACCACCAAGGTATCGTCTATGCTACCGTAAATGGCCGAAACCCCACGCTGCTGCCCAGTGAGGCTGAGTTTCATCCATGCCTCGTCCAGTGTTTCCACGTCTACCGGGTTGCTTGGGCGCTCCTTTTTACAGGCCGACAGCCCGATGAGCAATATTACACCAATCAAGAAAAGATACTTCATCGTTTCAACCGCTAAATCAGCTATTGCATGTAATACGGTTGAAACGGAGAATTTACCCCATAGACCGGAAAAAACCGGAGAAGCTTTCCGGCGTTGAGGAGAGGCGGATTCAAGACTTACTATTTCCTAATAATGGGTGGTTTTTCACCATCACGGCAAACCATGTTGCCGTACTTTTGTTTACGGTAAAGCTTGGCCGTCGAAGATGCCAGGCTGATTACCGACCGGTCGGTTCATTAGGGCCGCCGATGATCGTACGCAATACAGACACGGAGCGATATGCTGAAAAAGATCGATAACACCATGAAGTCCGGGAATAGCCATATAGCTATCCTGTACCCCGGGCTGGCCCTTACCAAGGATGATACGGGCTTCCATACGCTGGGCCGCATAGACCAGGCAAGGATTGCTGCAGGCGCGGTGATAAGGATGCACCCCCATGTGAACGACGATATCTTGTCGTATTTCCGCTCGGGTAGCATAAGGCATACGGATTCGGAAGGATTCAGCGAGCGCATCACGCCCACGCGCCTGATGCTGATGAAGGCCGGGAAGCTTTTTTACCACGAGGAGGCGGTCGAGGAGGATATGGAAGGGTTGCAGATTTTCATCCGTCCGGAAGAAAAGGATTCAAAGCCAGAGGTCGTTTTCAAGGAATTGACGGAAATATACAGCGTGGATAGATGGCGGCTTGTCGCCTCGCAAGATGGGGAAACAGGCATACCGCTGTCCAGCGACACACGTATATACGACATGAAGGTTACGGAGGGTACACGCCATTCGTTGCCCGAGGCGCCGGAGCGGCACCTTTCATTTCTGCTTTACGTATTCCAGGGAGCCATTACGGTGAATGAAAATATCCGTTTGGAAAAGGGGGAAAGCCTGTACGTCGAGGCGGAAGACGTGGGATTCTTTGCGGATGGGGAGGCTGAAATTGTCCTTTTCGTCACAAATACGCAGGCCCCTTTCTATGCCGGCGGGATGTACAGTGGAAACCAGAGGAAGTAGTATTATGAATCATTTGAGCACGTTGCCTGAGGGCGTTAAGTCCTGCCTACCACGCCGCTACTGATTTACAGTAATTTACGTCTCGGCAAATGCGCGTATCAACACATTGGTCTGCTATAGGTCGAGCGGCAGATGTACGTAAAAGGTTGTGCCGGATTGGGGAGTGCTTTTAAAATATATGCGGCCGTTGTGTGCCGAAACGATCTGCTTCACGATGGCCAAGCCCAATCCCGTCGAAGGCTCGCCGTCGGTGCCTTTCCGTCCAGCGGTTCTTCCCATCTCAAAAAGCTTTTCCTGCCATTCCGGATCAATGCCGATGCCACTATCGCTGACCTCAATAATGGCCTCGTCCGCGTTAAGCGAAAGGCGGACGTGAAGCCGCCCTCCACGGGGCGTGAATTTGATGGCATTGTCAATCAGGTTGCTCATAACGCGCCAGATTTTGTCTGAATGCCCAACTAGGGTTACCGATTCTGCGGAGAAGAAAATCCGTTGTTCTTTCTTTTCAGCACGCAGTCGCATGACGTCCACGCAGTCGCGCAGCATCATGCTTAGGTCCATTTCTTGCGGAGAATTGGCCGAACCTTGATTGTCGTAGCTATCAACCAGTTCCTCAATCAGTGCCAGCACCCGGTCGGATGATTTCCGCATCGTTTGCAGGAAGTTCGACTTTGGCAGGGACTTACCCCGTTGCTGCACATGGATTAGGTAATCAATACCCATTTTTATGGCGGTAAATGGATTTTTGAGGTCGTGGGCCACCATGGCTATAATACGCGTGTTTTCCCGGTGACTCTCCTGCAACGCCATCAATGCCAATTGCAGTTTCCTGTTCCGCTGATTGATTTGCTCATTGAGGGCATTGAGCCCGATGATGTGCTGTTTCGAACGCTTTCCATTGATGTATATGAGGTACACAATGGCAAGGACCAATACCAGCGCAATGATGCTGACTACAAGGAAAACGAAATTCAGTTTGTTTTTGTAAGCCAGTTCGGTGTACGCCAGTTGCTGTTCCTTCTGTTCGAATTCGTGCGAAAAATCCATGCCGAACGGTATCCGGTTGGAAGCCTACACCGAGTCCTTGAAGTTGTGGTATGCATGGAGCGCTTTATAGGCGTCCGCGAGGCGACCTTGTTGGTCGAGAAAGCGCCAATGGACTTGCTTCCATCGAAGTTCGAAGTCTTCGCTACTCAACGTGTCCAGCCCTTTCCTGCAGTCGGCTAGTATCCGTTCGGCATCCTTGAAACGGCCGAGTTCGATATATAGGTTGGCTAATTTGATCTGTGCGGTCTGCACATCGCGATGGTCATGAGCGGGCCGGGTGTTAATGGCCACGCTTTCTTTCAGATACCGTAGCGCTTCGCCATATTTCCCGAGCTTGGTGTACATTCCGCCAAGGTTGCCGTATATGACCCCTTTGGCAATATCCGTGGCTTTTTCGTACCCGGGAAACCGCACCGACTCCCGTTCTATGAATTCCAAGGCCCGGTGGTAGTAGTACGACGCCGAGTCGGGAAGTTCCAGCAAGTCGTATAACCAGCCAATGTTGTTGAGCAGCCCCTGTGGTTCCGTAACGGCTTCGTAAAATGACGTAGGCGATTTGGCAATGACACACCTGCCGAACTGTTGATAGGCCTGCAGGTAATAATTTATCGCATCCCGGTAGTTCGTTTGCTTATAACGGACGAAACCAAGCCGGGCTGTGAACTGCGAAAGCTTGCAATCGTCCCAGCGATTCAGGTAATCGGATTTAACCCGGTAATAATAGTTAAAAGCCTCATATAGCTGCTTCTTATGGACCAACGCATCGCCCTTGAACAACATCCATTTGCCGAATGCTTCCAGGTTTTCGTTCTTGAATGACTCCTCTTTAAAAAGTGCCAGAGCGCTGTCCGCTAACAGGTTCGCACACTCGTAGTCACCGTGTCGGTAGGTGGTATAATACCAATGGTAAAAATCGTACCTCGCCAGGCTTTCCAGGCGAGAAAGCGGGGCAAGCCAGTATAATACACTGTCGAGGTGCCCTTTTGCCGGTTCTATCGGGGCATCAAGTTCGATCGCGCGATTGGCCGCACCGATAGCTGCCAATATGCCCTCCCTGATCTCCACCTGTGGCGGCTCTTGTCGGCATGACGGCAGGGGCCAAATCACAAAAAGCGCAAGGGAGGCAGTAATGCAATGGCGTAAAGCTCTACTTCGGCTATTTAAAAACAATCGCTCCATTGCTCCTACCTTACAATTATTCGGAATGCCAACGAAATCGTTCAAAAGTCGTTTCCGCCCACAGGCGGGGCTTTGATGGACGCCTTTTAATAGGTTTGTGCTTGAACAAGCGGCGGTGGATTTCCCCGGCCAACTTTTTTCTGGGCATGGTGATGGCTTCTTTTTCTTTGGGGATGCTGGGCGTCCCACAGGCGTAAACGCTCGGACAGAAGCGCCTTCAATTCCCCGGCTTTCTGCGGCATTTCGGCCGATAGGTCGCGGTTTTCACCGATATCCTTTTCAAGGTTATACAATTCGACGCGCTCCTTTTTCATGTCGTAGACCAACTTGTAGTCCCCTTGCCGGATTGCCGAAAAGAAATTTATCCCGGGGCCGTCCGTACGGATCCATTTGTGCGGCATATGCCATACCAGCGGCCGGTTTTCAGGGAAATCCGGTTTGCGGCTTTCCAACAATGCCAACAGGCTGAAGCCATCCACCTGGCCCTGCTCGAGCCGGGGATGCGGGATGCCCGCGATTTCCAGCAGCGTGGGAAACAGGTCTTCGATGATTACCGGCGTTTTCACGACGGACCCTTTCGCGCCATGTGGATACCTGATCAACAACGGCACCCGTATGCCTCCTTCGTATATCGATCCTTTCCCGGCCCTCAGTGGGAGGTTTTGGGTATGCGGCGCACCGGAACGCATGGGCTGTTGGCTCAACCCCCCGTTGTCGCTCACGAACACGATGATCGTGTTGTCATACACCTGGCGCTCCCGCAGAAACGCCACGATGGCTCCGATGGAATGGTCAACCCCCTCCACCAGCGAGGCATAGCCGGCCTCCGTACTGTCCAGCCCCGCATCGAGGTACCGTTGCAAGAAACGGGGGTCGGGCTGGATGGGGGTATGCACAGCGTAATTGGAAAAATGCAGGAAAAACGGTTCGTTTCTCCTGATGGGCTCTTCCAGCGCCTTTATCGCTTCCCGGGTAAGGGCCTCCGTCAGGAACGTTGGGGTACCATGGTATTCCATCAGGTCGGGTACCGCCTGGTAGGTCGCGTTGGCCGGCAGGTTTCCGTAATGCTGCTTGCCATAATAACTTTGCGGATGGCCCGCCGAATGCCCTGCAATGTTGACCATGAAACCCAGGTTAAGTGGGCTAGCTCCCGGTGTTCCTGACGCACCCCAGTGCGCCTTGCCCACGTGGATGGTAAAATACCCCGCTTCGCGCAGTATTTTAGGCAGGGGGGTAGCATGCACCGTCCGCGGGATTCCTGCTATGGGGCTTAACCCGTTGATATTCCACGCGGGCGGTACCAGCATTTCGTCTTCATTGTCCGTAGGGTGATTGGCAAGGGGATGGGTCCAGTTGGTCACCCGATGGCGGGCGGCATTCAATCCGGTCAGAAAACTCACCCGCGACGGCGTGCACACGGGTGTCGCATAGGCGTCGGTGAATTTCACGGATTCACTTGCCAGCAGCTCCAGATTGGGTGTATGGAATCTCTTGTTGATGGGGGTCACCTCCTTGAAAAACGGTTCCGACATGTCCTGCCATCCCAAATCATCCACGAATATCACCACGATATTCGGCTGGTGGTTTTCCTGGGCCTTGCTGGCGCTAGCCGTCAAAAGAGCAAGGATGACGGCAAGACCCGGACCGATTTTAATTTGTTTTATCATATGCGTTGAACCAATCCTAATCCCATCCCGGATTTTGCGTGATCTTCGGATTGAGTGTAATCTGATCCGTGGGGATGGGAGCCAAATAATCCCTGTTGATATCGAATTGATAGCCTTCACTCATTGCCGGGACATTTCGGTATAGCTCGATATACCCCTCGTCATCTACGGGGAAAGCGTCTAAAGCACTTTGTTCCACCTCGCCATTCCATTGCGCCCGTTTGGCACCTTTCGGTTTCCAGTCCACGATTTTCTCATCCATTGCCGCCCACCGGTGCAGGTCATCGAAGCGATAGCCCTCACAGGCCAATTCAATCCGTCGTTCCCTGCGCACCTCATTGATCAGTGTGTTCAATGCCGGAAATTCCGGATTCAGGTCCTGCGGAAGCGCAGCGATCTGCAAGGCAGGCATATTGACACGGCCCCTCAGTTTGTTAATGGTGTTATCCGCATCCGCTTGTGTGAACGTGCCGAGCTCGGCCTTCGCCTCAGCGTTAATCAATAAGGCTTCGGCAAAGCGGAAGATGATCAGCCCCGAAGTGCCCACATCCTGCTGTTGGTTGTAATCGGGGTTATGACCTTTATACACTTGGTACCCTGTGGCCGGACGCGCTTCTTCAGCAGCCGTAAAAGAGGGCACTCGGAATAAGGAAGGTGGAAGCCCCCCTGGGCGATTGTCCGTAACGATGTGTTCGTTGTCATCTACATAAATCGTCTGTGAGAGGCGGGGATCACGGTTAGCCACTACATCGAGGAGCGTGTTGTCGCCTTCATACAGATCGCTGGTGCTGATGGGTTTTCCATCCATGCAGAGGTATGAGTCGATCAAATCTTTGGTAAGCCCTCGCCCTGCACCGCTGACGGTATAACTGAACCAGCGATGCCCTCCGTTAAGCGTACGGTCGTATTGGCGCCACAGCATAATTTCGGGGCTGCTGCTGTAATCGGTACGGTTGAAAAGCCCCCAATACTCCCAATCGCCCTCGGGATTGAACATCTCCAAGCCGTAACCATCCGGCTCGGCAATCAGCGCGTCCGTAACGGTCGCCGCCTTCTGAAGAAATTTTTCGCCGTTACTGCCGCCTACGCCAAACTCGGTGCCGGCATGGTACTTTTCCCAGGTGCCTTCGTAAAGTGCAATGCGGGCCTGAAATAGCTGCGCAATTTGTTTATTGATACGTGACGCTTGCGACCGCGACTTCGACGGCAGGTACTCCACGGCTTTGTCCAAATCGTTCATCAACGAATCGACGATGATATTCCGGGGCAACCGCGAATCAAATAATTCCGTAGAAGTGGGCAGCAGCGGTTTGTTTATCCACGGCAAATCGCCAAACATCTTCAGCAGCGAAAAGTAGTACCAAGCCCTAAAAAAATACGCTTCTCCAACGTATGGGCGCAGCGCTTCAAATGACTCGGTAGACTTGGTGTAATTTTCGAGGAAGTAGTTGACATTGCGCACCGAACCCCACGACCATCCGCCGCCGCTGGCGGGCACAGTTCGTTCACCGTTGAGGCTGGTGTTATACCCCATCCTGATCATGTTGTCAGAACCTTGGTCGGCATCAAGGCCATAAATGCCAATGGAGCCCCAGTCGTTATAATTGGGGAGGCTACCGTACCAATTGTTCGCATACAGCTTCAGATCATTTGCCGACTTCCAAAATTCGGCATCGCTGATATTGGTTTCGGGCGCACGGTCCAGAAAACCTTTTTCACAGCTTGCCAAGCCAATAAGGCAGCTTGTGATAAGCGTAAGAGCTAATTTTATGTGGTGCATAATCGTTATTTTTAATGGGTGGAATATGGTTAAAATCCAACGTTGATGCCGAACGAATAGAAGCGCTGCAACGGATAGATTTTAGCATCGCTAATGGACAATTCGGGGTCCATCGTCTTAATAAGTTTGGTGAATGTCGCCAGGTTTTCTATACTGACATACAACCTTACCTTGTCAAATTTGATGGAGTTTAACAGGGTTTTCGGCAGAGAATAGCCCACCTGGAGGTTTTTTATGCGCAGGTAGGCTGCATTCTGCAGGTAGCGTGTCTGCGCATTCATGTTTTTTCCCATTTCACCATTCAGATAGTACCTTGGGAAATATCCATTCGGGGTTTCAGGCGTCCACCGATCCAGGTGTACATCGAATACAGAGCTCTGCCATTCATCGCCGTTTATACCCCAGAAGTAGTTGGAGCCTATCCAGACGTCGCGCTTGCCGATACCTTGCAGGAAGATTGAGGCGTCAAAGCCTTTCCATTGCACATCGCCCGTGAGGCTGTAGGCAAAGCGCGGTGTACTATTGCCGATGATTCGCCTATCTCCGGGATTTTCGAGGGTATTGTTGCCCCAATCAATGATGCCGTCGCCATTTATATCGGCATAGTGCACATCTCCCGGTTTCCACTGCGCGCCCGAAAGCCTTTCCTGCGAAGCTGCACGTTCGATTTCAGCTTCGTTCTGGAACAGGCCTACGGTCGTATAACCCCAGATCTCACCCTGCTCGCGGCCCACATAATACGTATCAGTATTGTTTACCGGGTTATTGGCAAAGGCGGTCACTTTACCGCGGTAATCGCTCAGGATGCCCCGTACCCCATACGTGATATTCCCGGCTGCCGCACGCCAGGCCAATGACAGTTCAAAGCCCCTGGTTTCCGTACCCGCATTGTTTTCCACAGGCACGCCTGTGCCGAGCAGGGCTGGTAACGCGGCCCCGGTGGTGGCAAAGTCTTCGGCCTTGCGGATGTACCAGTCAAACGTGGTCAGCAGCCGGTTGCTGAAGAAACCCAGGTCGGCACCCAGGTTCAGTTGCGTGGTCGTTACCCAGGTTAGGTCTGGGTTTACCAACCCCGGAGGCGATACGGCGGCCTGCTGCGCTCCGCCGAAGAGCCAATTGGTGCTTGTGGGACGGGATGTACCTAAGCTGGGGTAAAATGGATACCAGTTGGGCGAATCGCCATCGAGGAAGGCCTGATCGCCCAAAGAGCCATACGATCCCCGTAACTTGAAAGCAGATACGGTAGGTTTGATCCCTTCGAAAAACGATTCTTTGTCCACATTCCAGCCTGCCGATACACCCGGGTAGAACTTCCACCGTACATCGGTCAAAAAGCGTGAAGTCGCATCATAGCGGCCATTCAGCTCCAACAAGCACTTTTCGTTGAAATTATAATTGATCCGGCCAAAGAAACCCTGCGTGGCCAGCGTCCGGGCGGCGTCGTTTACACTGGGAGATGTTCCGTAGGCCGTAGCCAATGATGGGATGTTGTCGGAATAAAGCTGGCTATTACTGGCGGTGTACGTTTCATACTCCCTCAAATCGGAAACGTACCCACCCAACAAGCTGAAGTAGTGACCGTCGATGGATTTCTCATATTGCGTAAACGCATTGACTACCTGGTATTGCGTGCGGTCACTGCCCCGATGATAACCATTTGGGTCGCCCGTCATGATGTATTGGGCTCCACTCGGCCGGTAAGCATACACCGTACGCGTATGGAAATCCTGTTTCCAGAAGGTGCCGTTGAAGGTATAGTTAGCCGACGCCGTCCACCCCTCGGCCAGCCTCAGGTTGAACTCGCCCGTAAGCACAGCATTGTCGGTTACCTGCTTGTTGCGACCTCCTTCCAGGTGCAGACGCACGTCACTGGCGTCGGAGTACAATCCATCGGGGTTGAACAATGGCACGGTGGGCCATTTCCGGGCAATCTGGTGCATGTAATTGCCTCCGGTCTTCCCGCTATACGTATTGGGTGTATCGAATAACTCCCTGGACATGGAGCTCCTGAAATTGAACGTCAGCCATTCGCTGATATCCGTGCCCAGGTTGGCTCTCACATTAAACCGTTGGTAGCTGTCGTCTCCGAAGTTGTACATCCCGTTCCGGTCGTTATAGCCCAACCCTACATAATATTGTGAGTTCTCAGAGCCGCCCCGCACGCCCAGGTTGTGTTGCTGGCTATAGGCAACATCCTTGTAATAAATATCAAACCAGTCGTTGTTGGCATTGCCGCCCCCCCAACTGGCCCAGCCGTCGGTCAGGTTGTCGGGAAAGCCGTTTTGCACCGTTTCGTCCATGAAAGTTCCCGCCTGGTAGTCCCTTATGCGCTGCAACGTGGCCTCGCTATAAATGTTTCCGCGGCCGGCATTGGCGGCCGCTTCATTAAAGAGGTTGGCGAAATCCAGCGAATTAACCATCTTGGGTAGGTTTATCGGAGCGGCCCACTGGAGGTTATTGGAGTAGGTAATGTAAGGTTTGGCTCCTTTTTTCCCTTGTTTGGTGGTAACGAGTATAACCCCGTACGGTGCGCTCGATCCGTAGATGGCGGCAGAAGCGGCATCTTTCACAACCGATATGCTTTCGATATCATCGGCGTTCAGGTTGTTGATACTGCCACCTTGTATCCCGTCGATGACGATCAGTGGCCCTCCTGCAGTCCCAAAAACGGAAGATCCACGGATGTTGATCGACTGCGTGGCATTCGGTGCCCCGCCCGCTGTCGTGGAGGTGATGTTGAGGTTTCCCACCATGCCCTGAAGCGCCTGGCTTACGCGCGTGATCGGACGACCCTCCAACTCCTCGCCACCGATCTGCGTTACGGCTCCGGTAAGGTTTACTTTCCGTTGCGTACCGTACCCCACCACGACGACTTCGTCGATAGCGGTTTCGTCCGAGAGCAAGGTGACGTTGAAACTATTAGCGCTGGCGGCAATTTCCTGCGTCACAAAGCCGATCAGCCGGAAGACCAGTACGCTCGACTCATTTTGCACGGTGATCGAAAAGTCTCCCTGACTATCGGTCGCCGTTCCGTTTGTCGTCCCTTTCTCGAGCACCGAAACACCTTCGATAGCCATGCCCGAGGGATCGGTCACCCGCCCCCGTATGACACGTTGCGCTCGGGCTCGGGGGCTCGCCTCGGCAAGCAGGGATGGATATAAGCGATCGATCAGGATCGTATTATCTTCGATCTCGTAGGTCAACGGTTGTCCCGCCAAAGCCTTATCCAAAGCCTCATGTACGGTGGCGTTGCGCAAGCGGATGAATACGGGTTTCGTATCAAGGACGTAGTCGGAGTTATAAATCAACTGATACCCGCTTTGCCTACGGATGCTGTGAAGTACCTGCTCGAGGGAAGCGTTGCGCTCGTAAAGCGTAACATGCTGCGATAGCGCGTCAGCCCAAGCCTGTGTGCAAAGCGCAGTGAGTAATAGTGCGGTTAGCTTCATATGCAGTATAACTGATTTGTTGAAG
>WKJB01000229.1_pt1 | contig 12607 bp, 6 predicted proteins | sample 5403331 | NCBI WGS metagenome assembly WKJB01 (sample SAMN13198853, study PRJNA488119) | plastic metagenome | isolation source: water-polyurethane dispersion (WPUD) containing a polyether... | place: Mexico: Mexico City | collected 2016 | reverse complement strand
CTACCTCCGACTCGGAAATCATTCTTCGATTGATTCAGAAGAATTTGGATTTGGGTTTGCGCGGCGCCATCAAAACGGCAATGGAGAAAATTGAGGGCGCTTACTCTGTGGTCGGCATGACGCGAAATAAGTTCTTTGCGTTCAGGGATTTCAACGCCATCCGACCCTTGGTGTTGGGAGCAATAGACGAAGAGACTTTTGTGGTGGCTTCGGAATCTTGCGCGTTAGACGCGGTGGGTGCCCAATATGTTCGTGATATTTTGCCGGGCGAGATTGTGTTCACCACAGAAGAAGGCAGCCTGCAATCCTACATGGTCAGAGAAAACTGCGTCAACAAAATCTGTGCGTTCGAGTATATTTATTTCGCCCGCCCCGACAGCACTTTGGAGAACATCAATGTTCATGAAATCCGCGAGCAATCGGGCGTGAAGATTTGGGAACAGGCTCCCGTAGAGGCCGATATCGTAATCGGCGTGCCCGATTCAGGTGTACCCGCCGCCATCGGATTTTCTCGCGCGTCGGGAATACCGTTTCGCCCGGCTTTAATCAAGAATCGCTACATCGCTCGCTCGTTCATCGTGCCAAGTCAGGATATGCGCGAACGCGTGGTGAATCTCAAGTTGAACCCCATCGCTTCCGAAATCAAGGATAAAAAGATTGTGGTTATTGATGACAGTATTGTCCGCGGCACCACTTCAAAAAGACTGGTGAAAATTTTGAAAGACGCAGGCGCCAAGGAAATACATTTCCGCAGCGTTTCGCCGGCCATCATTGCGCCGTGTTATCTGGGCATCGATACGCCCACTAAAGCTGACCTGATTGCAGCCAACATGACGAAAGAGGAATTGTGTGATTACTTGGGTGTGGACTCTCTTGAGTTTTTGAGTATGGAGAATCTGATATCGCTGTTAGGCTCCCCAAATCACTGCTTCGGCTGCATGACGGGCAGTTATCCGATTCCCAACACAGACGGTCTTCAGGATTATGTCGATGAATAGGATAACTACGTCCTTAAACAAGTAAACGAAAATGCAGTTACTGAAATATATCAGCTAATGGTTTGATGCTATCGGGTTTCTCATGCTGTAATTTTGAATAAAATTTAAACATCATGAAAAAGCTACTGTTAGCGTCTGCCATTCTTGCTGTATCATTATTGAACGCCCAGCGTCAGGTTCCGCAAGGAACTGCCTTTGTCACAGGACAAATTGCATACAGCCACCAAACAGACGACGCAACGGCGCGCGAACTGTCCAACCTGCGACTGATGCCCACGGCAGGATATTTCTTTGCGCCCAATTGGGCCGTTGCCCTGGGCGTGGGTTACAAATCAGAAACAGATAAAGTCACCGCGCCGATGGGTTACAGCAAAACCGAGACATCGGCTTTTCTTATTACGCCGTCGCTCAGAAGGTTTTGGGTGTTGGATGAAAGGTTCAGTTTGTTCGGGCAGTTGGATATTCCGCTGGAATTTGGTTCTCGCGAACGCACCATCGGCAATCTGCCGCATAACTCCGCTTCTTACACCGGTTGGGGAATCAGCCTGAAACCCGGCATTGACTATTTCCTGAGCAAACGCTGGAAAATTGCTGCCACCGTGGGAGAGCTGGCCTATTACGGAAGCAAGACAAACGGCGCACCCGAGGAAAAGAATACCTACAATGCAGGTCTCAACTTCACAAGCGCAGGCTTCGGACTAAAATACATGTTCCCCGCCAAGCAGTAGCGGTTTTGCAACTGTTTTCAAGATCCTAACACGAACTGCCGTCAAAGTTATTTAACTGCTTTGTAATGAAGTGGTTTGGTGCAATGTTAAATTTTCTTAATTTCACAGTAAGAAAAATCGTACACGCCACGGCAGCGTTTACTAATATAAAAACAGCTATTTGTGAAAGCAATATCTTTTCTGAAAGTTGCTCCCGCCTTTTTGTTGGCCGGCACTTTCGTTCACGGACAAACCACAGACACGCTTGGCACTCGGGAGATAGAACAGGTGGTCATTGTAGGATATGGTAAGCAGAAGAAATCCGATCTGACGGGATCGGTTACTGCCATCAGTGCCAAAGATTTCAACGAGGGAGCAATTACCTCTCCGGAGCAATTGATACAAGGGAAAACGGCGGGTGTACAGATCACCACAAACGGCGGCGCACCGGGAAGTGGCTCGGTGATCCGTATCCGCGGCGGTGCTTCACTCAATGCATCCAATGATCCGTTGATCGTAATAGACGGCGTGCCGGTGGACAACAATGAGATCAAAGGTGCCGCCAACCCGTTGGCACTGATAAATCCCAGCGACATAGAGAGCTTCAATATCTTGAAGGATGCGTCTGCCACTGCTATTTATGGCTCGCGTGCAGCCAACGGCGTAATTATCATTACCACAAAAAAAAGGCAGTTCGGGTAGACTGAAAGCCGTCTATTCGACCACTACTTCTGCTTATACCAAGATGGGCAAAGTAGATGTGCTTACGGGCGATCAGTTTAGAGAGATTGTAGCGCAGTACGGCTCGGACAACCTGAAGAACAATGTGGGAAGCTACAATACCGATTGGCAAGAGCAGATTTACCAAACGGCTTTGGGTTACGATAATAACTTGGCGCTTTCGGGCGGAGTTCGTTGGCTGCCGTATCGCTTATCCTTGGGTTATCTGAATCAAGAGGGCATCCTGAGAACCAACTCCTTCGAGCGCAGCACCATCGGTGTTAACCTGAGTCCCAAGTTCTTTGATCGACATTTATCCGTCGATGTTAACTTCAAGGGCTCGTACACAGAGAACCGTTTTGCCGATACCGGCCAAGTAGGCGCTGCGGTATCTTTTGATCCTACGCGTCCCGTGTATGATGCGGGTCTGCCGCAGTTCGGCGGTTATTTCGAATGGACGGAGCCTGATCCTGCCAAACCGCGCAACCAATGGAAGCCCGTTACCATCGCGGGGAAAAACCCGTTGTCGGCACTGGAACAGCGTTTTGACTATTCTTATGTTACGCGCTACCTCGGTAATGTGCAACTCGATTACAAATTCCACTTCCTTCCCGAACTGCGCGCCAATCTGAACGTCGGTTTGGACAAAAGCAGCTCCAACGGCTCCAACACCATTTTGGCAACAACAGCAGGATCATTCAACAGCGGCGGATCTTTCAGCGAATACAAACAGAGCAAAGAGAATAAGCTGTTGGATTTTTATCTGAATTATGTAAAAGATATCGACGCGATCCAATCAACGGTAGATCTGACGGCAGGATATTCTTATCAGGATTTCTATCGCGAAGAACCGGCCTATCTGGTGGACGAAGGAACCGGCGCGGTGAGAGAGCAAGTGGGCTTTGCTACCCAAAGCACGATTCTTTCCTACTTCGGCAGGTTGAATTATTCTTTGATGAACCGTTATCTGCTTACGGCTACCTTGCGTAGAGACGGCTCTTCGCGCTTCGGCAAGGACAACCGCGTCGGTTATTTCCCTTCCGTGGCGCTTGCTTGGAGAATCGATCAGGAAGGTTTCCTCAAAGGAAGCACTGCCGTATCTCAACTGAAGTTGCGCGCGGGCTGGGGAGAAACCGGTCAGCAGGAGATCTCCAACACCAACTATCCTTACCTGGCACGCTTTTTCATCGGCGACGGCGGAGCCATGTACCAGCTCGGAGATCAGTATTACATCACTTACCGTCCGCAAGGTTACGATCCCAATCTGAAATGGGAAACCACCGAGACCAAAAACATTGGGTTGGATTTTGGTTTTGCCTCAGACCGTATCACCGGCTCTGTTGACCTTTATCAAAAAGACACCCGCGATCTGCTGAGTATGGTCAATGTTCCGGCCAGCGCCAACCTGACCAATATCTTGCTGACCAATGTGGGCAATATGCGTAACCGAGGCATTGAAGCGAGCGTAAATGTTCAGGCGATAAAAACCGACAACTTCAGCTGGGAGTTCAGTGCGAATGCAACGCATTACAAATCAGAGATTACCAATCTTTCGGCTACCGAAAATCCGGATCAGAAAGTTCTGACAGGTGGTATTTCTGGCGGAACGGGAACAACCGTTCAAGTGCACGCCGTGGGTTACCAACCCAACGCTTTCTATGTTTATCAGCAAGTATACGGAAGTGATGGCAGGCCGCTGGAAGGTGTTTATGTAGACAGAAACGGTGACGGCATCATCAACAATGATGATTTGTATATGTACAAATCTCCGACGCCGGATGTTTTGTTGGGCTTCTCGTCGCGCTTTACCATGAAGAATTGGGATCTGGGCTTTACCATGCGGGCCAGCATTGGCAACTATGTGTACAACAACATGGCTTCCAAAGACGGCACATCGCAACTGTTGACCGATTTTGACAGTAAGAAGTTTACCAATAATATCCACAGCAGCTTCTACGACACAGGCTTCCGCAAGGCGCAATATCTGTCCGATTATTATGTGGAGAACGGCTCTTTCCTGCGGATGGACGACATCAACTTGGGCTACAATTTCAAACATTTTATGGACAACGCTCGTTTGCGCGTGTTTGCCTCGGCGCAGAATGTGTTTTTGATTACGAAATACAGCGGTTTGGATCCTGAGGTTTACAACGGTATCGACAATAATCTGTATCAGCGTCCACGCGTGTACTCGGTAGGATTAAACTTTCAATTTTAACGGAGATGAAACTAAATAGAATAAACAGCAAAATATTGACGGTGGCAGCGGCGTGCTTGTTGACATTCACATCGTGCGAAAAAGACTTGGACCGCGAGCCGATCACGGAGGTTACTTCTGCTTCCATGTATGCAGATTTCAACAATTATAAAAACATATTGGCCAAATGTTACGCGGGATTGGCAATGAGCGGACAGACCGGCGGTGACGGCGAGCCCGACATCGGCGGTATTGATGGTGGTACATCCAATTACCTGCGTCAGTATTTCCAATTGCAGGAGTTGCCCACCGACGAAGCGGTTATCGCCTGGCAAGACGGCGCACTTCCCGACTTGCACAATATGACTTGGTCGGCAAACAATGAATTCATCACGGCGTTTTATTACCGTATTTTCTATCAGGTGGCTGTCTGCAATGAGTTCATCCGCGAGACCACCGATACCAAGTTGGCATCAAGAAACATCACCGGTGAAAACGCGGCAAAAGCGGTGGATTACCGTAACGAAGCGCGCCTGCTGCGTGCATTGAGCTACTACCACGCGATAGATTTGTTCGGGAATGTACCCTTCGTGACGGAGGAAGCTTCCGTAGGAAAAGACGGACCGCCGCGCATTACACGAGCCGATCTGTTCAAATATGTGGAAGCCGAGTTGAAGGACTTGGAAACCACACTGAAAGATCCGCGAACCAACGAATATGGCCGCGCAGACAAAGCGGTTGCTTGGGCGCTGCTGGCAAAACTGTACCTGAATGCCGAAGTCTATACAGGAACGGCGCGTTACAGCGATGCGCGTATCTACGCCGAGAAAGTAATCAATGCGGGCTACGGTTTGAAAAGCAAGTATGAGGATCTGTTCTTGGCAGACAACCACATGTCAAACCCCGAAGTGGTTTTCCCCATCAATTTTGACGGTCAACATACACGCACTTTTGGCGGCACCACCTACATTATTCACGCAGCCATCGGCGGCAGTATGAATCCGGCTGATTTTGGCGTCAACGGCGGATGGGGCGGTTTGAGAACTACTCGTTCGTTTGTAGAACTGTTCCCCGATGCAAATGGCAGCAAAGACAAACGCGGTAAGTTTTATACCGAGGGCCAAGATATAGAGATCAACAATATTTCTACTTTTACGGACGGTTATCCTTTGATTAAATTCAAAAATCTTACCTCTACAGGGCGACCGGGGTCCGATCCTGCGGGCGATTTTGTAGATACCGATTTCCCAATGTTCCGTTTGGCAGATATGTATCTGACTTATGCCGAGGCCGTTCTGCGCGGCGGGGGCGGCAGTCAGGCGCAGGCGTTGCAATATGTGAACGCACTGCGTACGCGCGCCTACGGCGACAATACAGGGAATGTCAGCAGTTTGACACTGGATTTTATTCTAAATGAGAGAGCGAGAGAATTGTCTTGGGAAGCAACGCGTCGCACGGATTTGATTCGTTTTGGCAAATTCACTTCGGGCGCTTATCTGTGGCCATGGAAAGGCGGAGTGAAAGCGGGGAAAGCAGTGGAAGCCCATCGTGTGCTGTACCCGATCCCGAACAGTGATCTGATTGCCAACCCCAATCTGATTTAGAATCCGGGTTACTAAAAATTAAAGTTTACAGAGATGAAGAATTATATAAAAATCATATTCGCTTTGCTCACGGGCTTTTTAATCAGCTCTTGTGACAAAGACCAAGAAATGGCCGTGCTGGAGTTGGAAGCCAAGCCGACTCTTACCGCAGATGCCACCAATTTCGTTCTCACCAAAGACGACGAGAATAAAAAAGCCGTCCGGTTTTCTTGGACCAATGCCGTATATTCTCCGGCGGTCGGGATGAAAAATCAACTGCAGTTTGCCGTTGCCGGTACCGATTTCGAGAGTACCGTCAATACCGATGCGGGAGAAAAATCTACTTCCATTGAATATACGGTCAAGCAACTGAATGCGGTTGCGCTGGGGTTGGGACTTGCCCCCGGCCAAGCGGCAGAAGTGGAAGTGCGCTTGCAAACAACAATCTCCGAACGGATGGATCCTATTTTCTCGGAACCGATCAAACTGAAAATCACGCCGTATTTGACAGATTACCCTGACTTCTTTATAGTGGGCGAAGCATCTGCCGTGGGCTGGAACGCAGGCGATGCGCAGAAACTGTTCAAGGACGAAAACATCAATACGATCTACACTGAACTGAAGTCGGGCAAGGCGTTCCGTTTCCTCGGCCAGCAAGATTGGAGTCCTCTCAATTACAGCATTGATGATCCGCAGACAAAACCGGAGAACCGTTATTTCAAAACATTTTCTTCCAACCTGGCGGTTAACGACAACGAGAATATGAAGTTTACCGGACCGACGGGAATGTACAAGATTGTCATCAATTCCGATCCGTCGGCCAAATCCATCAATATCACTCCGTCGGCTGTGGCTGTTGCAGATCCTGCCAATCTCTATCTGGTGGGCAGCGTCAACGGTTGGGATGCCGGCAGTGCCATTGCAATGACAAAAGTGGGTACCGGTAGATTTGAGTTGAATATCGTGTTGCCTGACGATGCCGAGTTCAAATTTATCGGTCAGCAGTCTTGGGGAGACCTCGACTGGGGCGACATCGACGGAGCCGGAAATACCGGTTTCCTCGCACCGAAAGGAGCGAACAACAATGTGAAATTCAACGGCGGCGGAAAAACCTACAAAGTTACCGTAGACATTCCGCGCGGTATTTATAAAATCAATCTGCCCTAAACCGGCAGCTGCAATATCATGAAAGTGCTGCTTATCGGCGGCACTTTCTATTTAAAAATCGATTATGAAAAAACTGAATGCGGCGGCAGTGATGCTGTTTTTGGCAGCCCAATCTTTCCACGCCCAAAGTCTGAAATCGCCCGACGGCAGGTTCGAGATGCATTTCCAATTGAAAGACGGTGTACCTGTTTACAATCTGAAATTCAACAATAAACTTGTCGTTGAAGATTCAAAGCTCGGCTTGCGTCTGTTGCCGGCCAACTACAGTGCATTCGGCACCGGCCCGCAGTCTGAAAAAGTAACCGATCTCAACTTCGGTTTTGTAAAAACCGATGAAAAGCGCGACAACAAGAACGAGCCATGGAACCCTGTTTTGGGCGAAAAGAAAGCCTATGTAAACCACTACAATGAGTTGGCGGTCACGCTCAATCAGCCACAGACCGATCGTCATATCGTTTTAAAATTCCGTCTGTTTAACGACGGTCTCGGCTTCCGCTACGAATTTCCTGAACAGAAGAATCTGAACTACTTCGTTATCAAAGAAGAAGACACGGAAATAGATCTGCCCACCGATATGAAAGCTTGGTGGGTAGCCGGCGATTACGACACTCAGGAATATAAACCGCAGACCACCACTATTTCTAAGATACCTGCACGGTGGCCAAATTCTTTCGATGGCAACGCATCGCAAACTCCGATTAAAAATGCGGTGCAGACACCTCTTATGCTGAAGCAGGAGGGCAAATCTCCGCTTTATATGAATATTGCCGAGGCCGCTGTGCTGGATTACCCTGCATCGCACCTGGAAGTGGATGCTGCGGCATACCGTTTCAAAACTCATCTTACACCCGATGCGCAAGGCGCCAAAGGTTATATCCAAACGCCCGCGGTTAGCCCGTGGCGCACCGTCATTGTGGCACCGCGCGCCGAGGAGGTGCTGGATTCTAAAATGATCTACAACCTAAACGAACCTACAAAATACGCGGACACTTCATGGATAAAACCTACCAAATATATGGGCGTTTGGTGGGAAATGATCATCGGCAAATCTTCTTGGGCGTATGCAGATGTGGATAATGTTCACTTGGGCGTGACTGATTACAGCAAACTGCAGCCTAACGGCCGACATGCGGCAAACAACACCAAGGTAAAGCGCTACATAGACTTTGCTGCCGAACACGGTTTTGATGCTTTGTTGATCGAAGGTTGGAACGAGGGCTGGGAAGACTGGTTTGGCAAATCGAAGGAATTTGTCTTTGACTTTGTGACGCCTTACCCCGACTTTGACATTAAGATGCTCAACGACTATGCACATTCCAAAGGCATCCGCCTGATGATGCACCACGAGACTTCGGGCTCCGCCACCAATTATGAGCGTTGGATGCCGCAGGCTTTCGCACTGATGAACAAGTACGGTTACAATGCCGTGAAGACCGGTTATGTGGGACCGATAATCCCGCGGGGCGAGCATCATTACAGTCAATGGATGATCAACCATTATACGCGCGTGGCAGAGATGGCGGCAAAGCATAAAGTGATGGTCAACTCGCATGAATCGGTGCGGCCGAGCGGTCTCAGCAGAACCTATCCCAACTGGGTAGCCGCAGAGGCGGCGCGCGGCACCGAGTACGAAGCGTTCGGCGGCAACGACCCCGAGCATACCACCATTTTGCCGTTTACGCGACAGATGGGTGGACCAATGGATTATACACCCGGGATCTTCCAGACAAAACTGGACCATTATTTTCCCGGAGACACGCGCTTCGTGAAAACAACATTGGCCAAGCAGCTTGCGCTCTATGTCACCATGTATTCGCCGTTGCAGATGGCGGCCGATCTGCCCGAGAATTATGAAAAGCACTTGGATGCGTTCCAATTCATAAAAGATGTACCGGCCGATTGGGACGATACCAAGATCTTGGCCGCCGAACCGGGCGATTATATCCATATCGCGCGGAAGGCAAAGGACAAGGACGAATGGTATGTGGGCGGCATTACCGACGAAAATCGTCGTGCGTTTACGGTGGATTTCTCGTTCCTGCCAAAAGGCAAGCGCTATGAAGCTACCATCTATGCCGACGGCGACGACGCGGACTACATAGATAATCCGCAGAGCTACCGCATCTATAAGACAACGGTAACTTCGCGCTCAAAACTGCCGATGAAGCTGGCGCGCAGCGGCGGCTATGCTATTTCCGTGAAACCTGTCAGATAGATTTATCTCGAACATTTGCTGCAATAAACCTCATGGGTTTTTAAACCTATCAGGTTTCCCAAAGATTGAAGGAAAATGAAAAAATTACTCTTAGTACTACTGTTCTTGCCGTTTGCGGTATGGGCGCAGATTCAGCGTGTGGAGCCGATGAGTTGGTGGACAGGCTTCTCAGATCCGCAACTGCAGTTGCTGGTTTACGGCAAAGGTATCTCCGACGCGCAGGTGCGGCTTGATTATCCCGGCGTGCGGCTGAAGAAAATCAATAAAGTTGAAAACCCGAACTATTTGTTTTTGGACCTGGAGGTTGGCGAAGATGCAAAGCCCGGCCGTTTCAAGATAGACTTCAGCCGAAACGGCAAGACCTTCTATCGTTATGATTATGTGCTGAATGCGCGCAGCAAAGGTTTAACAAGAAACCAAGGCGTTACCGAGAAGGATTTGATCTATCTGATCATGCCCGACCGTTTTGCCAACGGCGACTATAAAAATGATGTGGTCAGGAGCATGCGCGAGAATACCATCAACCGTGACTCTATGTATTACCGTCACGGTGGCGATTTGCAGGGCATCATCAACAAACTTCCGTATCTGAAAGACCTTGGCGTTACCGCTATTTGGAACACTCCCGAGGTCGAGAACGATATGGACAATGCATCCTACCACGGCTACGCCGCTACGGATTTGTACAAAATAGATCCGCGCTACGGCACCAACGAATTGTACAGGCAATATGTGGAGGCTGCTCACCGTCATGGTTTGAAAATCATCAAAGATGTGGTGCCGAACCATGTGGGCACAGAGCACTGGTTTATACAGGATATGCCGATGAAAGACTGGGTCAACCGTTTCCCGGTGTACACCAATACCAGTTATCGCTTCGAGCCGGTGCAGGACCCATATGCTTCAGAGATCGATTATAACGAAGCGGTGCGCGGTTGGTTTGTGCCTACCATGGCAGACCTCAATCAGGAAAATCCGTATGTGCAAAAATACCTGACACAAAATTATCTTTGGTGGACGGAATATGCCGGCATTGACGGCTTCCGGATCGATACTTATTCTTACAATGATCCAAAATTCATGGCGGAATGGGTAAAGCGTGTACGAACCGAATTTCCGCGCGTCAGCATTTTTGGAGAAACCCTGATGTTCCAAGCTTCCAATCAGGCGTATTTTACCGAGGGCGATCGGGTAGGGCGCGGTCTCGACACTCATTTGCCGGGCATTACGGATTCGGTTTTGAAAGACGCCTTGTACGAAGCGCTGAACGGCAAGTACGGCTGGTATGACGGCGTGAATCGTTTGTACAATGCGTTGGCGCAGGACTACCTTTATGAGCATCCCGAGAATAATGTATTGTTCTTGGACAACCACGACATGAGCCGTTTTTTCTCGATGGTGGGCGAGGATCTGACAAAGTTCAAATCGGGGATAACGCTGTTGTTTACTCTGAAAAAAGTTCCGCAGATGTATTACGGTACCGAGATATTGATGAAGAATTTCTCCGATCCCGACGGCCTCGTCCGCTCCGATATGCCGGGTGGTTGGAAGGCCGACAAGGTAGACAAATTTACAGCTGCGGGTCGCACGGCACAGGAAAATGAAGCGTTTGATTTTATCAAGACATTGGCGAATTTCCGTAAAAACTCATCGGCATTGACTGCCGGGAAAATGATGCAGTTCTTTCCCAAGGACGGACTGTATGTTTATTTCCGATACGATGGCGAACAGACCATAATGGTAGCTTATAACGGTGCCGAGGAAATGCGCAAACTCAACCCTTTGCGTTACCGTGAACGGTTGGGCAATAGCAGTACGGCTGTCGACATCATCAGCGGGAAAATAGTAGGCCTTAACAATCTCCAACTGCAACCGCGCCAATCTCTAATTCTTGAAATAAAATAGATGAGAAAGATAAAACCTGATTTGGGCCTCTCGCAGATCATCAATATGAGCATGGGTTTTCTGGGCATTCAGATGGCGTTTGCTTTGCAAAACGGAAACGCCAGCCGCATCTTGGCAAACTTTGGCGCAGATGTTCATCAACTTTCATGGTTTTGGCTGGTTGCGCCCATTACGGGGTTAATCGTTCAGCCGCTCATCGGCCATTTGGGAGACCACACTTGGTCCGAATTCTGGGGCAGGCGCAAACCTTATTTTCTGATCGGCGCTGTCTTGTGCGCGGTGGGCTTGGTTTTCCTGCCGAACTCTGCGTCGGTTACTCAATTCATGGGCGCCAATGTATTATTGCTCGCCGTGGTATTTTTGGCTTTGATGGATGCATCGGTGAATGTGGCCATGGAGCCGTTTCGCGCGCTGGTGGGCGATATGCTTCCCAAACATCAGGGGACATTGGGGTTCTCGGTTCAAACAATTTTGATCGGAATCGGTGCTGTCGTGGGTTCAGAAATGCCGAATTGGATGGCGAAAATGGGTGTGGCAACAACAGCGTCGGCCGGCCATGTTCCGCCAAATGTGATCTACTCGTTCTATTCTGGCGCGGCGGTTCTGTTGTTAACCATACTGTATACCATTGCCACAACCAAAGAGTATTCACCGAAACATTTCGAAGAATTTTCAGAAAGCGCCACGGAGAAAAAATCGAGTTTTCTGGACATTTTCCGTGATTTCAGACAGATGCCGCCCTTGATGAAAAAACTTGGCGCGGTACAGTTTTTCAGCTGGTTTGCGCTGTTTACCATGTGGGTGTTCACCACCAGCGCATTGGCTACTCACCATTTCGGTTTGTCTCCTGACGATACCTCGTCGGCACAATTTAACGAGGCGGGTAACCTGACAGGGCATCTGTTCGGGCTTTATAACTTATTCGCCATTCCGTTCGCCTTTTTATTGACACCCATAGCGCAGCACATCGGCAAAAAGAATACGCATGCACTGGCACTGTTCTGTGGCGGTTTGGGTCTGATTCTGCTCTACTTTATTACGGATAGGGGAATGCTTTGGCTGCCGATGTTGTTGCTTGGCTTTGCTTGGGCCAGCATTCTCGCAATGCCCTACGC
>WKJB01000228.1_pt1 | contig 12699 bp, 11 predicted proteins | sample 5403331 | NCBI WGS metagenome assembly WKJB01 (sample SAMN13198853, study PRJNA488119) | plastic metagenome | isolation source: water-polyurethane dispersion (WPUD) containing a polyether... | place: Mexico: Mexico City | collected 2016 | reverse complement strand
TCCGCGATCGGAGCCCCGCCCATCAGCAGGCTCAACAACCTGCCCGGACATCACAACTAGAGCAGCGACAGCTCGCGCAGCTTCGCCTCGACGTCGGCGTTCGACGGCTCCACGTGGTGGGTGCCGTCGGGGTAGACGACGACGGGGATGTTGGTGCGCCCGGAGATCTCGCGCGCCACCTCGGCTGCCGAGGCGTCGGCCTCGACGTCGACGTAGTCGTACGCGATGCCGAGCTCGTCGAGCTGCGACTTCGTGCGGCGGCAGTCGCGGCACCAGTCGGCGCCGAACATCAGGAGCTGGCGATCGGGCATGCCTCCAGCGTAGGCGCCTACCGCAGGTCCCGGATGCGGGCCGCGAGCGAGGCGTCCGCGCCGGTGCGTCGCTCCCAGCCGACCGCGATCACGAGCAGCACGATGCCCGCGGTCGCGAGCGTGATCCACCACAGGAGCGGGTTGATCGTGTCGCCGAGCTGCACGAGGAAGACCACGAGGATCTCGAGCGGGAGCGCCGAGATGCCGAGGATGAACGGCGCGGCGAGGGTCTTGCGCGCACCCGCGAGCACCGCGACGAGGGCGAACGCGATCACGAGGATCGCGCGCCAGGTCTGCGGGTCGGTGAAGGTCGCCATGACCGACGGCAGAAGCGTCGCGACGATGCCGGGCGCGAGGGTCGCCCACGATCCCGTGAAGCCGATCGGCCAGGTGTTGAGCGTGCGCACCTCGTCGTCCCGGCGGCCGCGGGTGAACGCGATCGCGCCGACGATCACGAGCGCGATGCCGAGCGGGAGCGAGAAGCCCTCGACGCGGAGGATCTCGCGCGGGCTCCACGCCGTCACCGCGACCGTCCACGCGAGCGCCCACTGGAACCACACGGGAGGCAGGTGCACGGCGTGCCCGCGGGCGCGCCACGTCGTCGCGATCATCACGAGCAGCAGGGCGAGCTCGAGGCCCCACAGCGTCCAGATCGAGGTCGGGTCGTCGCGGATGGCGGTCATCGGTCCCAGCGCGAGGAACAGGAGCGCTGGTGCGAACACCCAGCGCGAGCGGTTGCCTGCCGTGACGGCGAGCGCGGCGGCGGCGGCCGCGATGCCGGCCGCGAGCACCGCGAACCCGACGACCTGCGCCATCCGGTGCATGTCCGCCACGGGCAGCGGGTCGAGCTCCCAGCCGAGCCGCACGCCCTGGACGGTGCCGGCCGCAGCGGCGACGACGGCCGCGAGCAGGAGCGCCCGACGGATCGGCTCGAACCCGGTCGGTTCGGCGCCCACAGGCCGCGTGACGAGCGCCGCGAGCACCACGAGCACGACGCCCGCCGCGAGGAGTGCGAGCGCACGCCACAGCTCGGGTGCCGACGCGAACGAGGTGCCGGTGCCGTTGCCCGTGATCGCGAGGAGCGCGAGCGAGGGCACGACCGCGATGCCGAGGCCGGTCGCGACGAGGGCGGCGGCGGAGCGCGGCGCGCGCGTGCGGCGGCGGGCGAGCAGGATCGACCCGACCGTGACGGCGGCGAGCGCCGGCGGCAGGAGGTACGGCTCGACGACGGTGACCCCCGCGAGCGCCCACACGCACCACAGCGCCCCCGTCCACGCGGCGGACGCCGTCCACCAGCCGTACCGGCGACGCATCCAGAGGGCTGTCGCGGCGGCCCCGATGCCGAGCACGAGCAGCACGACGAACGCGATCTCGAGCCCCGCCGCGACGCGCACGAGCGAGAGCACGACCGCGATCGCGCCCGTGAGCAGCGACGAGCCCTCGATGGCGAGACGCACGGCGTCGGCGGTGGGCTGCGGCAGACCGTAGCCCACGAGCCCGGCGCGGACGAGACCCGTCGTCGGGAGCGCGCACGCGACGAGCACGGCGATGATGACGAGCGCGTAGGGCGATCCGCTCACGGTGAGGAACTGGGCCGTGAGGCACACGACCATGACGGCGAGGGCCGGCACGATGAGCGCGGCGGCGGCCGCCCGCAGCGCGAGCCCCGTGCCCGTCCGGCGCGTGAGCAGGAGCGTGACCGCGAGCAGGAGGATGATGCCCGTCGAGAGCGCCGTCCACCCGCTGCGCTCGACGAGCACCGAGACGACGCCGATCGCGAACGGCACGGCGGTGACGCCGAGGACCGCGTACCAGCTGCCGACCGGGAGCCACGAGGTGAGGGAGGCGGCGATCGCCGCGAGCGCGGCGCCGCTCGTGAGCAGGCACAGCACGGGGAGGGTGCCGAGCCCGGTGAGGCTGAGCGCGGCCGCCCCGGCGATGATCGCGTATCCGAACCCGAGGGCCGTGTGGAGCGGACGGATGCGGGGCGACGCCGTGCGTGCGGCGAGCGCGAGCGCCGCGATCGACGCGGCACCCGCGACGGCGGCGATCTCGGCGTGCGGCCACGAGAAGGCGACGGCCTCGACGATCCCGCCGTAGGCGACCGTCGCGATGGGGGCGCGCAGCGACCGGCGCGAGCCGCGCACCGGCGGCACGACGAGGAGCAGGAGCGTGGCGGCGACCGACATCACGAGCGAGCCGCCGATCGTGACGGCAACGTGCCCGGGGACGACGAGTGGCAGCCCCGCAGCGGCCGGGACGACGACCCAGCGCGCGAGCACGGCGAGACTCGCCGCGGCGACGGGGGAGCGGGCGCCGCGCGAGGCGGCCCAGGCGCCCGCCGCGATGACGACGAGCGCGAGCACCGTGACGAGGAAGCCCGTCGCCGTGTCGGCGTCGACCGTCCACGGCTCGCGCGAGGACCACGCCTCGACGAGCGCGGTGACGCCGCGCGCCATCGTGAGCAGCACGGTGGGGGTCGCCACGAGCCCCGCGACGCACAGCTGCGTCACGAGGAGCGCGGTGCGGTGCACGGTGCCCGTGCGGCGGAGGAGGGAGGCGGCGACGACGGGCAGCGTCGCCGCGACGGCGAGCGCGACCGGCTGCCAGTCCTCGAGGATCGGCAGGGCGAGTGCGACCTGGAGGAGCGCGAGCGTCGCGAGCACACCGCCGACGACCGTCCACATCACCGCGGCGACCCCGCGCGTGCTGAGGAGCGCCGCGGCGGCGAGGGCCGCGAGCACCGCCGCGGACTCGAGTCGGAGGTCCGCGGCGCGGAACGTCCAGACGCCGAGGGCGACGAAGAGGGCGAGCAGCACCGCGGCGAGCTGCAGCACCGTCAGGGCGATGCGATCCGCCCGCAGGGGCGAGCCCACCCGACGCGCGAGCGGCCGCGCGAGCTCGATGAGCACCCATCCGGCGAACACGACGGCCACGTGGCCCCACGTGACCGCGAGGTCGCCGGGGCGGATGACGCGCAGCTCGTCGAAGCCGTAGCCGACGAGGGCGGGCACGATCGCGAGACCGACGAGCCCCGACCAGAGCCACGTGCGCATCCGCATCCGCGCGCCGACCGCGACCATGGCCGTGCCGCTCAGGGCGAGGCCCAGGGCGCCGAAGAACCATGCGCTCGTCCCGGCCGGTGCGACGCGCGAGAACGCCCACACGTCGAGCGCGAGGAACACCATGCCGAGCGCGCCGACCGCCTCGGCCGAGAACTGGAGGCGGCGGCTGTGCAGCAGCCACGCCCCGCCGAGGAACACGGCCGTGACGACGGCGATGATCGTCGTGCGGGTCGAGAAGTCGGTGAGGTCGGGGTTGAGGAAGGTGAAGACGATCGCCGCGACGGCGAGGAGCCCCGCGCCCACGACGGCGAGCACCGACTGGAGGCTCACGGCCGAGCGCGGGCGCTCGACGGATGCGGCCCCTGCGGGCGCGGTCGCCGGGACGGACGCGGTGGGCGCTGCGGCGACCGGGACGGCCGGAGCCGCGGGTGCGGCCGCCGCGGTCGGCAGGGCGTCGATCACGGCCTGGCGCCGACGCGCGGCCGCCGCGAGCGCCTCGGAGGCCGCCCACAGATCGGGCCCCGCCTCCCGCAGATCGGCGCCGCAGCGCGCGCACACGCCCCCGCGCAGCGCCGGGGCGCCGCCCCAGCTCCGTGCGTTGCATCGCGGGCACAGCTCGATGTCGAGCACGTAGCGCACGACGTTGTCGGTCCAGGTCATGGCCGGAGCCTATCCACCGACGCGAGCGGGCCTCGTCATCCGCGAGGCGGATGTGGACGGATCGGTCGGCGGGTGACGCGCGACGAAATACTCCCGTGTCCCGCGCGGTTGCACCTCGGGAGTCGACGAGGATGGAGACCATGACCGACACCGCCGCCCCCACCGTCCCCCAGACCCCCGAGGAGCAGTTCGCGTACTTCCACTCGCGGCGCGAGCTCGCGGTCGTGCAGCCCCAGGGCAGCCTCGCCCTGACGACGACGCAGGTGATCGACAGCGCGCAGACCGTGTGGGGCGTCCCCGGCACGTGGGCCCCGCGCACGGACGGCGGATCGGGCGTGCTGCTCACCGCGACGGCCGAGGACGGCATCCACGTGGACGGCGAGCTCGTCGACGGCACGGTCGAGGTGCGCGGAAAGGACGACCCGAAGCCGTCCGACATCCGCTTCAGCGACACGGTCACGGGCTTCGTCATCTCGCAGGAGGGCGGGCTCTACGCGGTGCGCGTGTTCGACGCGGACTCGGAGGCGATCCAGGAGTTCGGCTCGATCGACGCCTTCCCCTACAACCCGGAGTGGGTCATCACGGCCGACTGGTCGCTCAACCCCGAGGGCACGACGCTCGGCTTCGAGCACCTCAAGGACGACGGGAAGACCCGCGAGGAGGTGCTCCCGGGGCGCATCACCTTCACGCGCGACGGCGTCGACTACGACCTCGCGGCCTTCAAGTCGGGCCGTGCGCTGCAGATCGTCTTCGGCGACGCCACGAACGGCGACAGCACCTACAGCGTCGGGCGCTTCCTCTTCGTCGCCCCGAACGCCGACGGCACGATCACGCTCGACTTCAACCGCGCGGTGCTGCCGCCGTGCGCCTTCAGCTACGCGTTCAACTGCCCGCTGCCGCCCAAGCAGAACCGCTTCCCGTTCCCGATCGAGGCCGGCGAGAAGCTCCCGCTCAAGAAGGACGGCTCGCCCCTGCACTGACCCCCGCGCGGCGGCGTCGCCGGCTGCGGCGGACGCCCGCCACGAGGAGCGCCCCGAGGAGCGCGCCCGCGGTGTTCGCGACGAGGTCCGACACGGTGGAGTACCGCGTCGGCAGGAACAGCTGCACACCCTCGATGAGCGCGCTCGTCGCGAGGCCCGCGAGGGAGGCCGACCACACGCGCATCCACCGGTACGCCGTGAGCGCGGGCACCCCGAAGGGCACGAACATCGCGACGTTCGCGGCGACCTCGAGCACGTCGAAGGTGGGCCGGAGCGGGAGGTCGAACAGCGACGACACCCAGTGCGCGACGACCCCGAGGATCCCCTCGGTGTCGTCGACCGGCTGCGGCGACCACACGACGACGCCGACGACCACGAGGTACACGGCGAAGACGATCCGGAGCAGCAGACGCACTCGCCCAGGCTAGCGAGCGCGGGCTCGACGGCGACGGCACGGACGTCGGAGGCGCGGGGGAGGATGGAGGCGTGTACGTCGCCGTGAGCTCGCCGGGCCCCGGCCTCGTCGACGCGGCCGTCCTCGACGCCGATGGCGGGGAGCTCGAGCGCGTGCACCTCGCGTCCGACGAGTTCCCGGCGTGGGCCGCCGAGCGCGAGCGCGAGCACCCGCGGTGGGTGTGGGCCGACACCAAGCGCTGGTATCCGCTGCTGCTGCGCGCGGGCGTGCGCGTCGAGCGGTGCCTCGACCTGCGGATGTGCCGCCTCATCCTGCGCACGGCCGCCGCGGCCGCGGGTACCGGGCTCGCGCGCGCACCTCGCGACCGCTGGGACGACCCGGCGCACACGGTCCCCGCGGCATCCGACGCCCTCTTCGAGCTCGCGGAGCCCGAGCCCGACGGCGACCCCGCGGAGGAGCTACGCCGCCAGCGCGCCGCGATCGCCGAGAGCGCGGCACCCGGGCGCCTCACCCTGCTCACCGCCGCGGACAGCGTCGGCGCGCTCGTCGCGGTCGAGCTCGAGCACGCGGGCCTGCCGTGGGACGCCGAACGCCACGACCGCATCCTCGTCGAGCTGCTGGGGGAGCGCGTGCCGGGAGGTCGTCCCGCGCGGATGGAGGCGCTCGTCGCCGAGATCCGCGCCGCCCTCGACGACCCCGACGTCAACCCCGACTCGGCCTCCACGTTGCTCAAGAGCCTCCAGCGCGCCGGGCTCCGCGTCGGCAGCACGAGCAAATGGGAGCTGCGCGAGCACGATCATCCCGTCGTGCAGCCGCTCCTCGCCTACAAGAGGCTCGCGCGGCTGTACACGGCGAACGGGTGGGCGTGGCTCGGCGAGTGGGTGCGCGGCGGGCGCTTCCGTCCCGTGTACGTGCCCGCGGGGGTCGTGACGGGGCGCTGGGCGTCCGACGGGGGCGGGGCGCTGCAGCTGCCGAAGCAGGTGCGCGCCGCCGTCGTGCCCGATCCGGGCTGGAAGCTCGTCGTGGCGGATGCCGCGCAGCTCGAACCGCGCGTGCTCGCGGCGATGTCGGGCGACGCGGCGATGGCGCGGGCCGGTCGCGCGCACGACCTCTACCAGGGCCTCGTCGAGACGGGCGCGGTCGAGACGCGCGAGCAGGCGAAGTACGGCATGCTCGGGGCGATCTACGGCGGCACGACGGGGGAGTCCGGGCGCATGCGCCCGCGCATGGAGCGGGCCTTCCCGCGGGCGATGGCGTTCGTGGAGTCCGCGGCGCGCGCGGGGGAGGCGGGCGAGGTCGTGAGCACGTGGCTCGGCCGCACCTCGCCGCCCGGCCGCGACGCCGCCTACGACGAGACGCGCAGCTACGACGAGCGCGCCCGGGCCCGCAGCGACGGCCGGGCATGGGGGCGCTTCACGCGCAACTTCGTCGTGCAGGGCACCGCCGCCGAGTGGGCGTTGTGCTGGATGGGGGCGCTCCGTCGGATGCTGTGGGAGCTCGGCGGGGGCGACGCCGACCCGCGCCCGCTCACCGAGCGTCCGCACCTCGTGTTCTTCCTGCACGACGAGCTCATCGTGCACGCGCCGGCGGAGCTCGCGGACGCCGCCGCGGACGCGCTGCGGGCCGCCGCCGCGGAGGCCGGGCGCATCCTCTTCGGCTCCGCGCCCGTCGAGTTCCCGGTCACGGTCGCCGTGGTCGACTCCTACGCCGACGCGAAGTAGCCGACACCCGGATGACACGCTTGTGATTCCGGCCTCCGACCGGGCATAATCGCAGCAAGCAACAGCGTACGTACGTCAGGTCGATGGGGAAGTCGCATCTGACGAACGGAGAGAAAAGTGGCTGCTGCGATGTCGCGCGGAGTGGTGTACGTCCACTCCGCTCCTCGTGCTCTCTGCCCGCATGTGGAGTGGGCGGCGGGACGAGCGCTCGGGCGCGCCGTGAACTTCGACTGGCGGCCCCAGCCGGTGCTGCCCGGCGCCCAGCGCACGGAGTACTACTGGGAGGGCCCCCGCGGGACGGGCGCGGCCCTCGCCTCCGCCCTGCGCGGCTGGGAGCACCTCCGCTACGAGGTCACCGAGGACGCCGGACTCGGCACCGACGGCGGCCGCTGGATGCACACGCCGGACCTCGGCATCTTCTTCGCGCAGACCGACACCGCGGGCAACATGGTCGTCCCCGAGGACCGCATCCGCGCGGCTATGGAGTCGGCCGGCTCGGACGCCTTCGAGCTGCACCGTGAGCTGCGTCTCGCGCTCGGTCAGGCCTGGGACGACGAGCTCGAACCGTTCCGCTACGCGGGCGAGGACTCGCCGGTCATCTGGCTCCACAAGGTTGGTTAGCGCCGCGATAATCCGCGGCGCGCTGCCGTCTGCGGGTACGAGCGCGGTCGCACCCGCAGACGGACCTCATCAAGGAGGATGAAATGCTGAAGACAGGCGATATCGACCTGCGCGCGCTGCTCGATGAGCTCGAGGAGCCGCTCATCCACGTCGAGGACGTCATCGGCGCCGAGGAGAGCGAGGCGGCCGACGACGACTTCGACGGGGTCTGCACGCAGCACGAGGGCTGCCGCATCATCCTCTGACGATCAGACGGAGCGGAACGCCGCCACCGAGTTGTGGCCGCCGAACCCGAACGAGTTCGAGATCGCGAGCTGCGGACCCTCGCCGAGCGGGCGCGGCGACGTCACGACGTCGAGCGGGATCTCGGGGTCCTGCTCGGTGAGGTTGATCGTGGGCGGCGCGAGGCGCTGCTGAACGGCGAGGATCGCGAAGATCGCCTCGAGCGCGCCCGTGCCACCCAGCAGGTGGCCCGTCGACGCCTTCGTGGCCGAGACGGGGATCTCGTGGGCGCGGTCGCCGAACACGGCGAGCAGGGCCTTGTACTCGGCGATGTCGCCGACCGGGGTGCCCGTCGCGTGCGCGTTGATGTGGGTGACGTCGTCGGGCGACGCGTCCGCCTGCTGGAGGGCCGCGCGGACGGCGCGCGAGGCGCCCCAGCCCTCGGGGTCGGGGGCGGTGATGTGGTACGAGTCGCTCGTCACGCCCGTGCCCGCGAGCTCGGCGTAGATGCGCGCGCCGCGCGCCTTCGCGTGCTCCTCGGTCTCGAGGACGATCGACGCGGCGCCCTCGCCCATGACGAAGCCGTCACGGGTCACGTCGTAGGGGCGCGAGGCGGTGGCGGGGGAGTCGTTGCGCTTCGAGAGCGCCTGCATCGAGGCGAACGACGCGACCGTGATGGGGTGGATGGCCGACTCGGTGCCGCCGGCGATGACGACGTCGGCGAGGCCGAGCTGGAGGTGCTCGTAGGCGTTGGCGATGGCCTCCGTGCTCGACGCGCACGCGGAGACGTCGGTGCGGGCGAACGCGCGCGCGTTGAGGGCCATCGAGACCGCGGCGGCGGCTGCGTTCGGCATGAGCATGGGCACCGTCATCGGGAGGACGCGGCGGGGGCCCTTGTCGCGGAGCGTGTCCCACGCGTCGAGGAGCGTCCACACGCCTCCGATGCCGGTCGAGTAGTCGACGCCGAGACGCTCCGGGTCGACCTCGGGTGCGCCCGCATCCGCCCACGCCTCACGCGCCGAGATGAGCGCGAACTGGCTGGAGGGGTCGAGGCGCTTGATCTCCTGACGCTCCAGCACCTCCTCGGGGCGGACCTTGGCCTCGGCCGCGAAGGTGACGGGCAGCTCGTACTGCGCCACCCACTCGTGGGTGAGCGCCTTGGCGCCCGATTCGCCGGCGAGCAGCGCGGTCCAGCTCTCGGGGGCGGTGCCTCCCAGAGGAGAGGACGTGCCAATACCGGTGACGACGATCTTCTTGGTCATTCGAGGAACTCCGAGGGGGTGGTGGAACTCACCCGCGGATGCGCGGGCGCGGCATGGGAGAGCGGGGGCGGCGATGGTGGCTGCCGCCCCCGCTCGACGTCATTCAGCTCTGGGCGTTGACGATGTAGTTGACGGCGTCGCCGACGGTCTTGAGGTTCTTGACCTCCTCGTCGGGGATCTTGACGTCGAACTTCTCCTCGGCGTTGACCACGATGGTCATCATCGAGATCGAGTCGATGTCGAGGTCATCCGTGAACGACTTGTCGAGCTCGACGGTGTCCGCCGCGATGCCGGTCTCGTCGTTGATGAGCTCAGCCAGGCCGGCGAGGACTTCTTCGGTGGACAGTGCCATGTTCGTTTTCTCCTAGGGGTGTCGAGTGACCGGGGACAAGTTTAGGGGAGGCGCACTACCTGGGCCCCGAAGACGAGGCCCGCGCCGAAGCCGATCTGGAGGGCGAGCCCGCCCGACAGCTCGGGGTGCTCCTCGAGCAGTCGATGCGTCGCGAGCGGGATCGAGGCGGCCGAGGTGTTGCCGGTCGTCTCGATGTCGCGTGCGACGATCACGTGCTCGGGCAGCTTGAGCTGCTTGGCGAACTCGTCGATGATCCGCATGTTCGCCTGGTGCGGGATGAACGCCGCGAGGTCGCCCGGTTCGACGCAGGCTTCCTCGAGCGTGCGGCGCGCGACCTTGGCCATCTCCCAGACGGCCCAGCGGAAGACGGTCTGGCCGTCCTGACGCATCGTCGGCCACGGCTTCACACCGTCGAGGTACTCCTCGAAGGTCGCGTTCATGCCGACGGCGTCCCACTTCGAGCCGTCCGAGCCCCACACCGTCTTCGAGACGCCGGGCTCGTCGGACGGGCCGAGCACCGCGGCGCCCGCCCCGTCGCCCAGCAGGAACGAGATCGAGCGGTCGGTGGGGTCCACGTACTGGGAGAGCTTCTCGGCCCCGACGACGAGCACGTACTCGGCGGCGCCGGAGCGGATGAGGGCGTCGGCCTGTGCGATCGCGTAGGTGTAGCCGGCGCACGCGGCGCTGATGTCGTAGGCGGGGGCGGGGGTGACGCCGAGACGGTCGGCGAGGGCGGTCGCCATCGAGGGGGTCACGGCGACGTTGCTGATGGTCGAGACGAGCACGGCGCCGATGCGCGAGGGGTCCACACCCGACTTCTCGATCGCCTCACGACCGGCGGTCTCGGCGAGGTCGATGGCGTCGACGCCTTTCGAGGCGCGCTTGCGGGTGACGATGCCGGTGCGCTGGCGGATCCACTCATCGCTCGAGTCGATGGGCCCCACGAGCTCCTCGTTGGGCACGACGAGGTCGCCGCGCGCGGCCCCGAAGGCGAGGATGCGGCTGCCGGGGGCGCCCTGCGCCTGCTTGAGGTGGACGGTCACGCGGCGGCCTCCTGGTCGATGAGCGCGTGGGCGGCGGGGATGTCGTCGGGCGTCTTGACGGCGACGGTCGGCACGCCCTTGAGGGCGCGCTTCGCGAGGCCGACGAGGGCGCCGGCCGGCGCGAGCTCGATGATGCCGGTCACGCCGTGCGAGGCGAACGACTCCATGACGAGGTCCCAGCGCACGGGCGAGGCGATCTGCCCGACGAGCAGCTCGAGGTAGCGGGGGCCGTCGTCGACGATCGCACCGTCGCGGTTCGTCCAGATGCGCAGCGACGGGTGCGCGGCGGTGATGCCCGAGGCGACCTCGCGCATCGCGTCGACGGCCGGCTCCATGAAGCGGGTGTGGAATGCGCCCCCGACCTGGAGCGGGATGACGCGGGCCCCGGCGGGCGGGTTCGCCTGCAGCGCGGCGAGTCCGGGCAGCTCGCCCGCGACGACGATCTGGCCGCCGCCGTTCATGTTGGCGGGGGAGAGGCCGAGGGGTTCGAGCGCGGCGAGCAGCGCGTCCTGGTCGGCGCCGATCACGGCGCTCATGCCGGTCTCGGTGACAGCGGCGGCGTCCGCCATCGCGCGACCGCGCGCCGCGACGAAGCGCATCGCGTCCGCCTCGCTCAGGATGCCCGCGCCGGCGGCGGCGGCGACCTCGCCGACGGAGTGGCCCGCGATGCCCGCGACCTTGTCGCGGCGGCCGTCGAGCACGGCGGCGAGCGAGAGGAGCGAGGCGCCGACGATGAGCGGCTGGGCCACGGCGGTGTCGCGGATGGTGTCGGCGTCCGACACCGTCCCGTGCGTACGCAGGTCGACGCCGGCGGCGTCGGAGAGCTGGGCGAGGTGGTCGGCGAAGCGCGGTTCGGCGAGCCACGGGTCGAGGAATCCGGGGGTCTGCGAGCCCTGTCCGGGCGCGACGATCACGACGGTCACCCGACCATCCTGCCAAGATGCGGCCGCGGCGGAGGCATATGGTCCACGAGAAATCCGCCACGACCTTGGCGGATGCCTACATCAGTCGCTCTTGCGACCGGTGTCGGCGATCGAGCCGACGATGAGCGCCGTCTGCAGGATGAGCGCCTCCCGGGCTCCCGTCGCGTCCCAGCCGATGATCTCGCTGATGCGCTTGAGCCGGTAGCGCACGGTGTTGGCGTGCACGAACAGCTCGCGCGCCGTCGCCTCGAGGGAGCGGCCGTTGTCGAGGTACGACCACAGGGTGAGCAGCAGCTCGCCGGAGTGGTCCTTGAGCGGCTGGTAGATGCGCGCGATGAGCGTCGCGCGGGCGAGGGAGTCGCCCGCGAGCGCGCGCTCGGGGAGCAGGTCGTCGGCGAGCACCGGTCGCGGCGCGCCGCGCCACGACTTCGCCACGGCGAAGCCGGCGAGGGCGGCGCGGGCGCTGCGGGCGGCGTCGACGAGCGAGGGGACCTCGTGCCCGAGCACGAGGTGCCCCGGGCCGAAGCCCGGTTCGAGCTGGCGCGCGATCTCGATGAAGGGGAGCGGATCGCGCGGCTCGGCGTCCTCGCGCGGCTCCACGCGCCCGATGACGAGCACGAGCCGCGAGCCCTGCACGCCGATCAGGACGTCGACGTCGAGGTGGCGGGCCGTGCGGCGCAGCTGGTCGACGTCGAGCATCCGGGGCGCCGTGCCGACGAGCACGGAGACGGCGCCGTGGCCGTTCCAGCCGAGGGCGGCGACGCGGCTCGGCAGCTCGCTGTCGTACTCGCCTGTGAGGATCGAGTCGACGACGAGCGCTTCGAGGCGCGCGTCCCACAGTCCGCGTGCTTCCGCGGCGCGGGCGTAGACGTCGGCGGCCGCGAAGGCGATCTCGCGCGAGTAGAGCAGGATCGCCTCGCGCAGCGAGTCGCCGTGGTCCTTGACGCGTTCCTCGACGACCTCGACCGTCACGCGGATGAGCTGGAGCGTCTGCTGGAGGCTCACCGAGCGCAGCAGCTCGCGCGGCGCCGCGCCGAACACGTCGGCCGCGATCCACGGAGTCGACGTGGGGTCGTCGTACCAGGAGATGAACGAGGTGATGCCCGCCTGGGCGACGAGGCCGA
>WKJB01000226.1_pt1 | contig 12717 bp, 13 predicted proteins | sample 5403331 | NCBI WGS metagenome assembly WKJB01 (sample SAMN13198853, study PRJNA488119) | plastic metagenome | isolation source: water-polyurethane dispersion (WPUD) containing a polyether... | place: Mexico: Mexico City | collected 2016 | reverse complement strand
AACAAGGTAGAGACCGCCGTGCGCCTTCGCCACGCTCCCACGGGCATCATCATAGAAAACTCCGAGAGTCGCTCTCAGCTTCAAAACAAAGAGAAAGCCATGCAGTTACTGCGTTCGCGTCTTTATGAGATAGAATTGGAAGAACGGATGAAAGCGCGCAACGAGATTGAGGCCAACAAAATGAAAATAGAATGGGGCAGCCAAATTCGCAACTATGTGATGCACCCGTACAAACTGGTGAAAGACGTGCGCAGCGGCTACGAAACCTCTGACGTAGACGGCGTGATGAACGGAAAAATCACACCGTTCCTAAAATCTTTCCTGATGGCTACGGGCCAAGAAGAAGTTGATGACAGCTTATAAGTTAAATATTTCTTAACCACTTTTTTATTAGGCTTTTTCCTATATTTTTGCAGCCTATCTATTATCATGGGAAATTTTGAAAGTTGGAAGGACCTTCTCAATCCTGAATTCTACATCAAGTTGGGCGGCCTTTGGGTGGTGCTGTTCATAGTTTTTGCGGAGACCGGCCTGTTTGTCGGTTTCTTTTTGCCTGGCGACAGCCTGCTGTTTGTGGCAGGCATTTACTCGCGGATGATTATGGAGCAGGCCTTGGGCGGCACCGGCAGTGATCTGCTCGATACCACGCTTCTGGCAACTTTGGTTGCGGTTGCCGCCATCCTCGGCAATATGGTGGGCTATTGGTTCGGCAAAAAGAGCGGCCCTGTGTTGTATGACCGACCGGACAGTTTCCTTTTCAAAAAGAAATATCTCTTCAAGGCAAGAGATTTCTATGATGACCACGGCCGTTTGGCCATTATCTTGGCGCGCTTCCTGCCCGTTGTGCGTACGTTTGCGCCCATCGTTGCGGGCATTGTGGGGATGGACAAAGGCAAGTTTATTCTTTACAACATCATCGGTGCGGTGGCTTGGTCGTTCTCCATGATCTTCGCCGGGCATTACCTCGACAAACTGTTCATGGATCAGTTCGGCATCGATTTGAAGGCGCACCTTGAGATGATTATCCTGATTATCGTTCTTGTGACCACGGCACCCGTAATCATCAAACTGTTCTTCGGCAAGGACAAAGCATAAAATCAGGGCGTGCCGGTTTCCTTTTTTTCAAAAAGAAAACCGTCGGTCTCCGGCTCCCAATCTTTTTATTTTTCAAATAAAAAGGATTTCCGCCTCCGCCCTCACGCGGGGGCAATTTGTATATTTGAGGCATGATTTCCAAAACAACCATCGACAAGATTTTCTCCGCCGTCCGGGTGGAAGAAATCATCGGTGAGTATGTGCAGCTCAAGCGCGCGGGCAGCAATATGAAAGGCTTGAGCCCTTTCGCCGACGAGAAAACACCTTCATTTGTCGTTTCGCCCTCCAAGCAGATCTGGAAGGATTTCAGCAGTGGCAAGGGCGGCACCGCCGTTTCTTTCTTGATGGAAATCGAGGGGTACAGCTATCCCGAAGCGCTTCGGCATTTGGCCAAGAAATACGGCATCGAGATAGAAGAAGACAACCATGAGTTGTCTCCCGAGCAGCAGGATGCGCGCAACTTTCGGGATTTGCTGTATAAAATCCATGAGATTGCCAACGACTTTTTCCGGCAGCAGCTTTTCGATACCGAAGAAGGCAGGGCCATCGGCCTCAGCTATTTCCACGAGCGGGGACTGAACGACGCCACCATCAAGAAATTCCAATTAGGTTATTCTCCCGAGCAGCGCGATGCCTTCACGAGCCACGCGTTGGAGAAATCCTACGAAGAAGAATTGCTGGAAAAGGCAGGCTTGTCAATTTTCCCCGAGAACCGGGCGGGTGGCGTAGACCGTTTCCGCGAACGCATCATTTTCCCCATCCTCAGTTTCTCAGGCCGCGTTTTGGGTTTTGGCGCGCGCATTCTGAAATCAAATGTCAAAACCGCGAAGTATCTCAACTCACCGGAAACCGAAATCTACCACAAGTCAAATGTTCTGTACGGCATCTCGCAGTCAAAACAAGCGATATCGCGAGAGGACCAATGTCTGTTGGTAGAAGGTTATATGGATGTGGTGGCGCTGCACCAAGCGGGAATAGAGAATGTTGTGGCCAGCAGCGGAACGGCGTTGACGGTGGAGCAGATCAAACTCATCCGCAGGCTGACGCCCAACGTCACCATTTTGTTCGATAATGATGCTGCCGGGATAAAAGCCACTTTCCGTAGCATAGATTTATTGTTGGCCGAGAGTATGAATGTGCGCGTACTGCTGTTCCCCGACGGTCATGACCCCGACAGTTTTGCGAAAGCGCATCCGCAGGAATTTGTCAAAAATTACATTGCCGAGAACGCCAAAGACTTCATTCGCTTCAAAGCCGAAGTATTGCAAAAAGAAGCAGGCGAAGACCCGATTCGCCGTTCGGAAATGATACGCGATATCATGCGAAGCATCGCGCAGGTGCCCAATCCGCTTCAGCAGGAAGTATTTGTTCAGCAAGTGGCGGCGCTGCTGAAAGTCTCGGAACAAAATCTGTTCAACGAATTGTACGCACAGTCGGCAACGGCACAACAGCAGACCAAACCAAGCCCGCAGCAACCCAAGCTGGAGAAGGTGGAAAACCTCGCCATCGATACGGTAAACCCGTTGTTGGTGCTGGAAGAAAAACTGGTGGAACTGATGCTAAAATACGGCGATACAAACCTGCGCAAAGGAGCCGAAACGGAAACCAGCGTCATCCAAGAAATATTGAATCATTTGGATGAAGACGAATGCGAATTGCTGAATCCGCTCAATGAAAAAATCATCGCCGAGATAAAAGCAGGCTTGGAAAATGAGGAGTTGCGCTCGGGCAATTTCTTTCTGACGCTGATGGATGAGGAACTGAACGGCCATGTGGCCAATGCATTGATAGAGCCTTACAGCACGAGCGATTGGGCAAAGCACAATATCTACTTCAGCAAAGAAGAAGAGTTGGTGGAAAGTATTGTGCGCGATGTTATTCTGCGCCACAAGCGCGAATATGTCGTCAAGCTTATCCGTGATGTGCAAGAACGCATGAAAAATGGTGAGGAAGTGCAACCGGCGGAATATGAAATGATCAGAAACCTGCTGCTGCTGAAGAACAATATAGACCAAGAACTCTTCCGCATTTTATGACGGCTTCTGCCACTTTGTCGCCTTTTTACTTTGGAATAATATTGGCAACCGACAGTGCGTTACAGAAAATAAGCTTTAAACTATGGACATAAAAAAAGAATTCCGGGATTACGCCGTAAAACATAAAGGACTCAGCGGTCTTGCAACCGACCAATATTTGGGAATGTACGGACCGACCAATCTGACGCCGTACATTATGGAAGAGCGTCGCATGAATGTGGCACAAATGGATGTGTTCTCGCGACTGATGATGGACCGCATCATCTTCCTTGGTACAGGTATTGACGACCAGGTGGCGAACATCGTAACCGCACAGCTTCTGTTCTTGGAAAGCGCAGACCCGGCAAAAGATATTCAGATCTACATCAATTCGCCCGGAGGCAGCGTTTACGCCGGTTTGGGCATTTATGATACCATGCAGATCATCAAGCCCGATGTGGCAACCATCTGTACAGGAATGGCGGCATCCATGGGCGCCGTATTGTTGGTAGCCGGCGAGAAAGGCAAGCGTTCTGCACTCAAGCATTCGCGTGTGATGATTCACCAGCCCAGCGGCGGTGCACAAGGCGTGGCGTCCGATATGGAGATCAATCTGCGTGAAATGCTGAAATTGAAGAAAGAACTTTACGATATTATTTCTCACCACTCCGGCCAGACCTACGATTGGGTTGAAAAATCTTCTGACCGCGATTATTGGATGACCTCCGGCGAGGCCAAAGAATACGGTATGGTAGACGAGGTTCTCGAGAGAAAAACCGAGAAATAAAAACAGCTGATTCCCCAACCGACCGCTCATTGGAGCGGTTTTTTTATTTTTGAACAAAGGGATATCTTCGACAGAGAGATTCCGGGATTTTTTAATATGGAACAAACCGGAACATTACCTCCTTTTGCCATTTATTCTCCACATGCTTATCTATAAACAGAATGCCGAAATAAAATGACAACGCTCTACATTAAAAATATGGTCTGCAACCGCTGCATCCTAGTGGTCCGGCAAGAATTGGATAAACTGGGCTTGGAAGTAAAAAATATAAAACTCGGAGAGGTAATTCTTGACAGAGAACTTTCGGCGAAAGAGGAAAACGCTCTGGGAAATGCTTTGGTTCCGTTGGGTTTTGAAATTATCGATGACAAGAAAAGCCGCATGATCGAGCAGATCAAAAACATCATTATTGAGCTTGTGCATCACCGTGACAATGACAACAAAGCCAACCTTTCCGAGATCTTAAGCAATAAATTGCATCACGATTATAACTACCTGTCAAGCCTGTTTTCGGAAGTAGAAGGAACCACGATTGAGAAATACTTTATCGCCCAAAAAATAGAAAGGGTAAAGGAATTGCTGGTCTACGATGAATTGTCTCTGAGCGAAATAGCTTTCCGTCTGAACTATTCCAGCGTGGCTTATCTCAGCAACCAATTCAAAAAAGTGACCGGTCTGACGCCGAGCCATTTCAAACAGATAAGAGCAGATAAACGGAAGCCTTTGGATGAGGTGTAGAAGAATCTTACAAATCAAACACAAAGTTCCACAACAGTCGGCCCGCTTGTTTTCGCCAACTTTGTACTGTAAAAGAGTAAAATATGGCAACAGATAGCAATAAAGATATCGTTTATCTACTGTTGGAGGGTGTAGAAAGCGAGCATTGTGCATTGATCGTTGAGAAAGGGTTAGCACAGGTGAAAGGCGTGGAAGCCCCAAAGGTGGAGCTGAACAACCGCCGCGCGGCCGTGACGGTGGATAACAGTGAAACGGTGGGCGAAGCGGTTAGAGCCATCAAAGACTTGGGTTATGGCGTAACGACCGTTAAGAAGTCATTTCCTGTATTGGGTATGACCTGTGCGTCCTGTGCGGGAAGTGCCGAGAGCATCGTAAAGCATCAGCCGGGGGTAATCAATTCTTCCGTAAACTTTGCCACGGGCAATCTTACCGTTGAATATCTGCCCAATGTCACCGATGCCGCCACGCTTAAAAAAGCGGTGCAATCTGCGGGTTATGATTTATTGGTGGAGGACGAAACGAGTCAACAGGAAACCTTAGAAGCTATTCACGCCGAGAAATTCAAAAAGCTGAAAACCAAAACCACTTGGGCCATTCTCCTGAGTTTGCCTGTGGTGATAATCGGTATGTTCTTTATGAATATGCCTTACGCAGACCCGATCATGTGGGCATTCTCCACGCCGGTGGTCTTGTGGCTGGGCCGTGATTTTTTCATCAATGCATGGAAGCAGGCGAAACACCGTTCGGCCAATATGGACACGCTGGTGGCATTAAGCACCGGCATCGCCTATGTGTTTAGTGTGTTCAATATGCTGTTTCCGCAATTCTGGGAGCAACGCGGACTGGAAGCGCATGTGTATTTTGAAGCGGCAGCCGTAATCATTGCTTTTATTTTATTGGGGAAATTGTTGGAAGAAAAAGCCAAAGGCAATACCTCTTCGGCCATCAAAAAGCTGATGGGCCTGCAGCCGAAAACAGTTACCGTAATGGAAGCCGATGGCACGGAAAGGCAAAAAGCCATTGAAGACGTAAACCCCGGCGACATTATTTTGGTCAAGCCCGGTGAAAAAATCGCTGTGGACGGAATGGTCGTTTCGGGCAGTTCGTATGTAGATGAAAGTATGCTCAGCGGCGAACCGTTGCCTGTAATGAAAAAAGAAAACGAGAAAGTATTTGCAGGGACCATCAACCAAAAAGGAAGCTTCCGGTTTGAAGCTGTTAAGGTCGGCAAGGAAACCATGCTTGCCCAAATCATCAAAATGGTGCAGGATGCACAGGGAAGCAAAGCACCCGTGCAGAAACTGGTGGACAAGATCGCGGGTATTTTCGTTCCTGTCGTCATCGGCATTGCCATTCTTACATTTATCCTGTGGATTATGCTTGGCGGAAACAACGGCGTGGTGCAGGGATTGCTGGCGGCCATCACGGTACTGGTGATCGCTTGTCCTTGTGCGCTGGGCCTGGCTACACCTACGGCTATTATGGTGGGCGTGGGTAAGGGCGCCGAAAAAGGTATCCTGATAAAAGATGCGGAAAGTCTGGAACTGGCGAAGAAAGTAAGTGCCATCGTTCTGGATAAAACGGGTACGATCACCGAAGGCAGACCCGAAGTGACCGGCATCCAATGGCTGAACAACGACGATACTGCGAAAGCTATTTTACTGAGCATCGAAAAGCAATCGGAGCATCCGCTGGCAGAAGCCGTTGTGAAATACTTTGACGGTGTAAACGGTACTGCATTAACAAACTTCGACAGTATCACAGGCAAAGGTGCAAAAGCCGATTATAGCAGCGAAACCTACTATGTGGGCAACAAGAAACTGTTGGCCGAGAACAACATTACCGTTGCCGATCAACTGCAACAGCAGGCAGACGAGTGGGGCAAACAGTCCAAGACCGTTATCTGGTTTGCCGACAGCACGCAGGCGCTTTCTGTGGTGGCTATTTCCGATAAGATCAAAGAAACATCGGTGGCAGCCATCAAAGAAATGCAAGATAAGGGCATCGATCTGTATATGCTGACAGGCGATAACGAGGCGACCGCCAAAGCCATTGCTGCGCAAACCGGCATTGGCCACTACAAGGCAGAAGTATTGCCGCAGCATAAAGCCGATTTTGTAAAAGAACTGCAGATGCAGGGCAAAGTGGTAGCTATGGTGGGCGACGGCATCAACGACAGTACCGCATTGGCAACCGCAGATGTAAGTATCGCCATGGGCAAAGGCTCGGATATCGCCATGGACGTAGCGAAAATGACCATCATTTCATCAGACCTTACCAAAATTCCGCAGGCGATAAAACTGTCAAAACAGACGGTGGCAACCATCAAGCAAAACCTGTTTTGGGCGTTCATCTACAACCTGATCGGCATCCCGATTGCCGCAGGGATCCTTTACCCGATCAACGGTTTCTTGCTGAACCCGATGATCGCCGGCGCAGCGATGGCGCTGAGCAGCGTGAGCGTGGTAAGCAACAGTTTGCGGCTGAAATGGAAGAAGTAAATCTTACAACTCAAACCTTAAATAATACAATGGCTTTCGGCGCTGCGCCGAGCTTTGTACTGAAAAAAAAATAAAGCATTATCAATGGAAAATAAAGAGTTCAAGTTCAAAACCAATCTCAATTGCGGAGGTTGCGTGTCAAAGGTAAAATCTGATCTGGATAGCGCGGAAGGCATTTACGCTTGGAATGTGGATACAGACAACGCCGACAAAATTCTTACGGTAGATTCAAAAGGGATCACCGAGAATGAAGTAATCGAGATTATTACAAGCAAAGGCTTTAAAGCAGAAACCTTAGCCGGCTGATCCGGAGGTTAAGTTTAAGATTTCATAGAAACTTTTGTCACAGTATTGGCATACGCATAATAGCCGACCGCTCTTCGGAGCGGTTTTTTTATTTTTGCATTTATGAAAACAGTCGAGATTCAGGCCAAGGCTTTTTTTGAATTGTTGAAATTGCGCGATCAATCCATGTGGGAAATATTTGCGCAAATGATCGATGGTGAAAGGAAAGAAATCGTCTTCATCGAAGACAGCAAGCCACTGTTCAATTATCAACTGCCTGAAACCGTAGAGCTTTTGAAAAAGGACCAAGAACTATTCTCTGCCGAATATGCCGAAAAACTGCGCGAACTGAATTGACACCTAACACCAAATTACCCATGAAGAAAAGAACCTTTGACCGCGCTTTGCAGTTTTTGAAACAGTTCAGCAATAACTCGGTGACAACCGAGGATGTTGCGGTAGCTGAGAAAAAATCGGTTAACCTGAAAGACCGGATGAAAGATTTCCATCTGCTCTTGGCCATTTTTAAAGATGCGGTTTCGGGCAAATACAAGGTTTCCAAAGCTACGATGGCCACCATCGGCGGTGCTATATTGTATGTTGTTTCGCCCATCGATGCCATTCCCGATTTTCTACCATTGATCGGCTGGACAGACGACATCGCTGTTGTTGGTTTTGTGGTGGCGCGGCTCGCAAAAGAAATCGAGAATTATAAATTGTTGATGCGGAAATAATAACACGCGGTAGGGCCGTTGCAAGCAACGGTCCTACCGCGTGTTAAAACGCTTAACCGTTTCCACGGCTTCCGCCACATCATGCACGCGCAAGATCTTTGCACCTTTTTGCAACAGCCGCAGGTGTAATTTTTGAGTTTCAGCGTTGACTTCCAACGGGCCTTTGCCCAAAGGTTTGTAGATGAACGATTTTCGGGAAATGCCCGCCAGCAATGGTTTTTTGTTGAAATCCAAGTATTGGAATTCGTCGATGAGTTGCAGCTGATTTTCAAGTGTTTTACCGAATCCAAAGCCGGGATCCAAGATAATGTCATGCACATTCATCCGGTGCAATTCATGGATTTTCTCCAAGAAATAACGGTTCAGGCTGAGAAGAATATCGTCGTGGCTTTTCTGCCTGTGCATCTGCTCATAACCCACATTCACGTGCATCAGGATATACGGCAGCGCCACCTCGCCCACGGTGCGGAACATGGCCGGATCATAACTGCCGCCCGAAATATCGTTTATGATATCGATTCCCTCATCGGCACCGAAACGCACTACTTCAGAATAAAAACTGTCCAATGAAAAAAGCGTCTCGGGGAATGCACGACGCAATAACGGAAGCAGTTCGCGTAACCGGTTCAGTTCTTCTGCTGCGGGCAGATATTCTGCTCTCGGGCGTGTGCTCTGCGCACCGATGTCAATAATCTCTGCGCCGTCTTCCAGCATTTTTGCCGTATGCGTTACGGCATCGTAGGCATTGTTGAAGCGTCCGCCGTCCGAGAAAGAATCGGGCGTCAGATTCAGGATTCCCATGATTTTGGGGCGCGAAAGGTCGATCAGTTTGCCGCGGCAATTCAGCGTATATTCCATGCCGTAAAAATACCTTTTCCGTCCCTTCCCGCAAAAACCCTTCCTGCACGGTTGCGGCCTTTTTAATATCTTTGGCGCTGAACGCTGCTTATGCAAAATACAGATCAACAGTTTGACGAAATTATTGCCGAGTGCCGAGATTTGTTTTCCAAAAAACTCTCGGATTACGGAGCCGCCTGGCGTGTGCTGCGGCCTTCGTCTGTCACGGACCAAATTTACATAAAGGTCAACCGGATCCGGACGTTGCAGATGACGGCCGAGCGAAAAATAGAAGAAGACGATCGGGCAGAGTTTGTTGCCATTGTAAACTACGCCGTTATCGCGCTGATACAATTGGAAGACGGCGTGCAGCAAGAACTGAACGCAGACCCGGCAACGATAATGCAACGCTACGACTTGCTGACCGCTTCTGCAAAACAGCTGATGCAAAACAAAAATCACGATTACGGCGAAGCGTGGCGAGATATGCGCATCAGTTCCATCACCGATCTTATCTTCCAAAAAGTTTTGCGCACCAAGCAGATAGAGGACAACCAAGGGATTACGCTGGTTTCGGAAGGGCTGGACGCCAACTATTTTGATATGTTGAACTACGCGGTTTTTTGTTTGATTAAACTAAATGAGGCAACCAAGGCTTAACCGGCAAGGTTATTGAAAGCGCTGGCAAAACCAATTGTTTAACTTGAAAAACTGATAACGATGCAAAAATCCAATAAATCAATCGCCGGTTACCATCTGCTGATGATCCTCTCGATGGTAGATTATAAATTCAACGCAGACGAAGAACTCGTCATCAAAGATTATATGGCAACCGAGTTTCCGTTTCGTATGAACCTCGATGATGAAATGGAAAAAATTGCGGCCTTGCAGCCTTTTGAATGGCGCGACCATTTTACTTTTCACGCTCAATGCTTCTGCGAAGATTCTACCGAGGAAGAAAGAAAAAACTTCTTTGAATTTGCTCAAGCCTTGGTAGGCGCAGATGGCGAGCTGGATCCGCGCGAAGACGAATACTTGGAAATCCTGAAGAGTACTTGCAATTTATAAAGCATTAAAAAAATCAAAAAAAAACTAACCACCATGAGAAAAAATATTGTTGCCGGCAACTGGAAAATGAACAAAACCTTTCCCGAGGCGCAAGAATTGATGTTTCAACTGCTGGAATATAAAAAGCACAACACCGTAAATTGTGAAATAGCCGTGGCTCCGCCGACGCTGTATCTGCTCATGGCTCGCAATGTATTTGATGCGGAAGACATCAAAGTAATGGCGCAGGATATGTCGGCGCACAGCTCGGGAGCTTATACGGGGGAAATTTCCGCCGAGATGCTTCTCTCCGTGCATGCAGACGGATCGATCATCGGTCACAGTGAGCGCCGGCTGTATCATGGAGAAACGGATGAGAATTGCGCGCTGAAAATAAAAGCAGCGCTGGACAACGGATTAACGCCTATTTATTGCAACGGCGAAAATTTGGACCAAAGGAAAGCCGGCCAGCATCTGGAAGTGGTAAAGCTTCAGACCGAAACCGCACTGTTCGGACTTACGGCCGACGAGATAAAAAAGGTAGTGATAGCCTACGAACCGGTTTGGGCGATAGGAACCGGCGAGACCGCCACGCCCGAGCAGGCACAAGAGATCCATAAATTCATCCGCAGCTTCATCGCGGGCAAGTACGGTGATGAAGTGGCAGACGAAATCTCCATCCTGTACGGCGGCAGCGTGAAGCCCGACAACGCAAAAGAAATCTTTGCTCAACCCGATGTCGACGGCGGATTGATCGGCGGTGCAGCTTTGGATATTGCCGATTTCTCCAAGATCATCGAAGCTTTTAATTAATACAAGCGCATCTGCATTATGCAAACCTATCTGGAATTTCGCTTTACTGTAAATCCTCCGCAGCCGTGGTCGGAGATTCTGATGGCAGAATTGATGGAATGCGGTTTCGACAGTTTCACCGAAGAGCACGACGGTATACTGGCATACATCCCGAAAGAGCGCTATGATGAAGCCGAGCTGAAAGAAACACCGCTGCTCAATCATTCCGAGGTTCGGGTGGAATACAGTTTCTCGGAAATGCCGAATATCAATTGGAACGAGGAGTGGGAGAAAAACTTCAGTCCGATAAATATTGAAAACCAGGTGCAAATCAGGGCCGAGTTTCATGAACCCGACGGAGCGCCGTACGAAATCATCATCCAACCCAAGATGTCTTTTGGTACGGGCCACCATGCCACAACTTATCTTATGATTCGGCAGATGCTGGACATGGACTTCCAAGACAAATATGTATTGGACATGGGCTGCGGTACTTCGGTCCTTGCCATTTTTGCAAAGATGCGCGGTGCGGCAGATGTTTTGGCTATCGATATCGACGAATGGGCGGTGGAAAACTCTACCGAGAATGTCCTGCGAAACGGCACCAACGTACGGGTCAAAATGGGAGACGCTTCTGCGCTGGGAGCAGAAAACTTCGATATCATTTTGGCAAATATCAACCGTAATATTCTGATTTCCGATATCCCGAAATACGTATCCGTTCTCAATGACGGCGGCTCGCTCTTGCTGTCGGGGCTTTGTTTCTTTGATGTGGATGATATTTTGGAGGTTTGCAGAGAGAACGGTCTGACTGCGGTCCGGCAGCTTCAGCGCGAAGAGTGGGTCAGTATCTTGCTTCACAAGTAAGAATCGGCCGAGAGTTTTATAAGGTTAAAGAACTTGTTTCTTATGGAAAAGAATGAAAATGTACGGTCGGCACGCGTCGGCGTGGTAGGCAGCGGAAGCTTTGCAACGGCCATTGTCAAAATGCTGACGGAAAACTGCGACCTCATTTATTGGCACGTGCGCAATGAATACGTAAAAGGTGCATTGGAGCATCGCGGTCACAATCCCACGTACCTAACATCCATCAGCTTTGACCTCAATCAACTGCGAATTACCACAGACATCAATGAGTTGGTGAACGACTGCGACATCATTGTTCTGGCGACGCCCTCCATTTACCTTCCCGCTTCCATCGGTCACATGACGGCCGAATATAAGGGTAAAATCTTTGTCTCCGCCATCAAAGGGATTGTACCTGAACAGAATGATATCGTCGCCAATTATCTGCGCGATGTCTTCAACATCGGTTACGAGCAGCAGGCCGTCATCGCCGGGCCGTGTCACGCGGAAGAGGTGGCCATGGAACGCTTGTCTTACCTTACCATAGCCGCCACCCAAGAAAAAGACGCTGATTTCCTGTGCGAACTGTTTGCGTCCTCATTCATCAAGGTGCACACCAGCAAAGACGTTTTGGGCAACGAATACAGTGCGGTGCTGAAGAACATCTACGCTATCGGAGCGGGCATTGCAACAGGCCTCGGGTACGGTGATAACTTCAATGCTGTGTTTGTCTCCAACGCCATCCGAGAGATGGAGAATTTCTTGGAAGCCATCCACGAAGCGCCACGCGATGTAAACGAGAGTGCCTACTTGGGCGACCTTTTGGTAACGGCTTACTCGCTGTTCTCGCGAAACCGGAACTTGGGAAATCTTATCGGCAAAGGATATACGGTGAAGTCGGCAATTCAGTCGATGAATATGGTGGCCGAAGGATATTATGCCGCCGCCGGAATTTACAATATCGTAAAAGAAAAACAACTGGATCTGCCGATAATCTCAACCGTTTACCGAGTGTTGTACGAGGAGGCAAATGCCGAACA